>Ga0075997_115_pt2 | contig 7217 bp, 3 predicted proteins | sample RifGroA2_FD_68043 | JGI IMG/M metagenome (GOLD analysis project Ga0075997, IMG submission 68043) | Parcubacteria (Kaiserbacteria) bacterium GW2011_GWA2_52_12 | reverse complement strand
GCTGACGTGAACTTTTTCTTCATATGCGGCGTATTTTACACCGCGCCGTCAATGGGGAGTTCAACTCAAAACACTGTCTATTTTTCCCCGCCTATTATAGGACGTATCCAATGGAGTACTTTCTCTTAGTGCGGACGGTTCGTTCACGTACACACCAAATGCCGAATTTAGCGGCGCAGATACGTTTACCTATACGGCTAACGATTCAGAGGCGAGTATTCCCGCAACCGTCACCATCAACGTCAGTAATGTAAACGACGCGCCTGTTGCTAATCCGGACTCCGGGTACGCTGTCGACGAAGACCAAACACTGGTAGTGTCTGCCACGCCCGGAGGAGTGCTCGTCAACGATACGGATACCGAGGGTGATCCACTGACTGCGATTGTGGAAGACGACCCGGCCAATGGGACGCTAACGCTTGATGCCGACGGCTCGTTTACGTATGTACCGGATGCAGATTTTAACGGCACAGATACATTCACGTACAGAGCGAACGATGGAGCAATCGATAGCGGAGAAGCGATTGTCACTATCATAATTAACCCGGTGAATGATGCGCCTGTCGCAGTCGCCGATACATATACTGTCGATGAAGATGCGGTACTAAACGTGGATGCTGTTTCGGGTGTGCTTGCGAACGACTCTGATATGGATGGTGACACCATCACGGCGACACTCGTCGATGACGTGATAAACGGCGCACTTACTCTGAATGCGGATGGATCGTTCACCTACACCCCGACAACCAATTACAACGGCCCTGACTCGTTTACGTACAAAACGAGCGACGGCACTCTCGACAGTAATACTGTTACCGTAGACATCACCGTAGACGCGGTCAACGATGGTCCGGTCGCGATCGACGATGCGTATGATGTCCTCGAAGACGCGACACTGAATGTCGATGCGGCCTCTGGCGTGCTCGAGAATGACACAGATATCGACACAAACGACGTGCTCACGGTGAGCGCGGTCAACGGTAACAGCGAAAAGGTTGACACAGATGTCGTGCTCGCTCATGGGACGGTGCACGTCAATGCCGACGGCTCGTTCACGTACACTCCTGATGCCGATTTCAACGGCACTGATTCATTCACCTACACAGCTTTTGATCAAACCACCAACTCGTCCGCGGGGACCGTCACGGTAACCATTGGTGCGGTCAACGACGCACCGTCATTCACCAAAGGTGCAGATCAGACGATCACTGAAGACTTGGGCGCGCAGACTGTCGCCGGATGGGCGACGCTGATGAGCGCCGGTCCCGTCGATGAATCCGGCCAAGCTCTCGACTTTATCGTTACCAACGACAACAACACACTCTTCTCGGCACAGCCGTCGGTCGCCACCACAACGGGTGACTTGACCTACACGACCGCTGCCGACGCATACGGCTTGGCGACCGTCTCTGTCTCACTCCATGACGATGGCGGTGGCACGGATACGAGTGCCGTGCAGACTTTCACGATAACAGTGACACCGGACGCGGCGCCCGTTATTACGGCGCAAACTTCGGCATCTCCAGCGGAGACATCTCTCACCGTCACATGGACGACCGATAATCCCGCGACAAGCCGCGTCGTCTACGACACGGTCTCGCACGCAGTTCTCGGTGCAGCGCCGAATTATGGATATGCGAATTCAACGATCGAAGATGCGACGCACGTAACCAGTCACCGTGTGAATATCACTGGCCTTTCTAGTGGTACGGGGTACTTCTTCCGTACGGTTTCCCGCGGTTCTCCCGAGACGGTAAGTGATGAATTCGGCGGAACGACATCGAGCCCGACTCCGGCTCCAACACCAGCTCCGTCTGGCGGCGATAATGGCGCACCAGTAGGACTCATCGGCGGCTTCGGTGGACAGGTCTTGGGCGCGAACACGACGGCGGTTCCCGGTAGCACGGGTGAGGTCTTGGGTGCGGCGGTGTATAACTTCACAAAAGATTTCGGTATCGGCTCTCGGAGCACTGACGTAGAGGAGCTCCAGAAAATTCTTATCGCCGAGGGCTTCCTCAATGTGGATTCACAGACCGGATACTTTGGCGTTCTCACTCGCGCGGCTGTTCAGGCGTATCAAAAAGCGCACGGCATCACGCCGCAGAGCGGGTACGTTGGGCCTCTCACACGCGCCGCGCTCAATAAAGGTACGACGCCGACGATGTCGGATGAACAGCGTGCGGCCCTCATTCTAAGTCTCCAAGCGCAGCTCAACGGTATACTGGAACGCATTGCGGCTTTGAGGGCGAGCGGAGCCTACTAACAAAGATACATCTTGGCGATCGGTTGAGCCCGATCATCGGCTCGACGCGCAAGACGCAAAATCCACCGTACGGTGGATTTTGTGCATGTATTTTCGTACGACAATCTAAATGGAGAGGCGAGGCCTCCCCATTACTGCGCGATTAATTTTTTTGCTTATATTTTTCCAGACCGGCGACGAGTTTTGATACGTCATCTATTATGACGCGGTCATTTTCGATGCGATATTTCACACCCAAGAAACGCATCGCGCGGTCAAAACTTTTATTGAAATCTTTATCGGGCAGCCATTGGCCTCGTGACTGAAGTTTTGCCACTTCTGTATCGTAGATAGCCTGTACCTCGTGCACGAACTCATCAAGTGAGAAATCTTCACCGTTGCGCAATCGTTCTTGGACAGAGAGATCCCTCACCTTCTCATTGCTATGAAAGTCGCGATATTGATTCGAGAGACGCGCACCGTCCTGAAGGGTATCTAGTGCGCGACGCGGGTTAGTCTTTATCCAAGCATCGTTCAAATATGCAACTCTGCGATTGTCATTCCATCCGCGGGCATGACGTATCAGCCACCCCATCTCCAGATCTTCCGCGACCCGCGCATTCGGATTGTATCCACCGATTGCTGCGTATACACTCGAGCGCATGGCGGCATTCCGACCGATGAGCTCGGGCACCCTACGATAATTGCGACGGATGCCTATTTCAAAATACTTCTGTAGACGGGCTAGGGCATGCAGAAGAGGAAATGCTTTATATGCCTCGGCCGGAAAATCATCCTTGCCATTTATTGCATCAAGGGTTTGGTTGCTCTCGAATGCACTGGTAAGTCGTGATGCATAGTTTGGATTGATATCCTCGAGATCCGCGTCATTACTGACGAGTATCACTGAATCATTCCTGCCAGCCTGTTGTTTGCGCTCAAGAACTGCATCATTGAGATACTTGCGAATGAGACCGATCGGCTCTTTTTTATCAAACGCTTTATACAGATGTACGACATGCACGTCAGGATAATCGTTCATAAACCGTTCTATTTCAGCACCAGTGCGATCACGAATCGCGTCTTTGGGATGATTTTCAAACACAACGATCTCAAATTCGTCCTTGTTCGGCATTTTTGCATACGTTCGGAGTGTTTTGTATATGTTGTCTTGTTCTTTGTACGCTGGCACGGCAAAAACAACCTTTGTCGATTGTGGCATTGCGGGCGCACTTTTCACGAGTTCCCGTAATTCATTTCGATACGCCGGCTCCTGTCTGTTCAGATACGTCTCTACAAGAACACTGTCGTCTTTTGAAAAATCGAGTCCAGGATTGCCGCGAAATTGTTCGAGCAAATGAGCATTATAAACTTCGTCTGTGCGCTCAAGAAGACCCAAGTCGCCTGCACCACCGTAGGTTTCATAGCCATACCCGTATCCAGGTGTCACCTGTTTATTAAGTGGTTCTCGTTCTGCGATTGGAATGAACGGTGGAGCATCGATAGCGGGATCGGCGATGGTGTCGATGCGTGTGTCAATCCAGCGGCGGCGATTTTCTTCAAGCGGGCGGCGGCCCATGATCGGGATGATCGGGGGCAGGTCTCCGATAGGTTCGCCGGTTTGCAAGCGTGTTTCGGTCCACTGGATTGGGGGAGTTTCCTCAATGATCGGGGCAGGAGGCTGCGGCACGTACGGCAACATCGGTTCGTTTCTCCCAACTTCGGTAGCTAGAATCCGTACCTGCTCGATGCCATCTTTGGTCCCGACGGTGTGCGCCACTTCGGCAAAGCCGCCCATGTATTGCATTTTGCCGTTCACAGTGCTAAAAAGCGTTCTCCCCGCCTCACTCCTCGGATCAATAATTGCGTTCCCTTTTGCATCGATAGGGACCTCGAACACCTGATTTTGCGTGCCTTTGGTGAGGCTCAAGAGAAGTTTGAGCTTGCCGCCTCGCATGAGTTCCCGCGCGTTGATGTGGTGCTTTCCGTGATACGAGCCTTTCTCCATGAGCGCTCGCACGCTATATGCATAATTACCATTCTTGTCTACGCCGGTGTCATTGACGCCACCTTGCCAGAGACGCAATTCGTTCTTATCGAACTTTGGCGCAGGCGTGTTGTTGTCGTACCACAGCACGCGTTTTATCGTCTGCATCTCGCTGCTGCGGGACGAGAGATAATCCGATGCCGACATGGGGTGAGCGGGTCCCGCAGGGGTCACTGCGGCGACAAGCGCCGGTAGTCCGGGCGCCATTTTGTCCTCCGGCACGGAGAGCGCCAGATTGTTGGCTTTTAGTATCGCGTGCGACTCGGGCGTAAAGAGTCCGGCGCTGTCCACGGTGAGTCCGCTCGCAACGGAGATACCGTTGCGCTGCAACGTATACGTCTCGATGATGCCGCCGCCCGGCCCTGGCTGTAAAGTGCTTTCGAGCGCGAAACCATCCGGCATCGCGATCCGATTTGAGCCTATCCATTGCTTTACCGGGCCGCCATCCTGTACATAGCTGTCTTCCGCGAACGCTTTCATCCGGATCCACTCAAGCCCGGTCACGTGCTCCGGCGGCGTTACTGAATGACCCGTCCGTACGCGCTCGATCAGGCCTTCTACGATGCCGCGCTGGTCGTCTCGCAGCAACGACACGCCTTCTTGCGCTGTCGCGCCGATAACGAGCCCGATGCTCGCCGCTTTGATGGCGGCCCGGAACGCTTTTTTCTCTTTGAGTTTTGAGAACAGCCGATCTTTCCTCTCCACGTGTTCCTCAAGCGCAGTCTTTTTTCCAAGAACTTCTCCCAGCAACGTCTTTTCTTCGGCCTCAAAGAGCTTGGCGACCTCCGGTTCGGCCTTCATTATTTTTTGTATTTCTGTCTTCAGTGTTGTACGCAGCACATCGAGCTCACAGCGCTCCTCGACTACTTTTGTCGCGTCGCTAAAGTGTATGAGATCAATGCGGTCGCGGTCGGATTGTTCTATGCGGAATTCGATATCATTCAAGGGTATGTATGCATCACGAATTTGCTTGAATCGCGCCTCCGGTGTCATCCCTTCCGGCTTTTCGTGCTTGAGCAACTGGATGTGCTCATTGAGCGTAAAGGAAAGCTCCCCTGCGGATATCGTCTCGTACCTACTCTCTTCAATCTCCTCGCGGCGTTTCTGGCCCGCTTCCGGTTTTTCTTTTCCCTCGGCGCGCTGGCGTGCATGGAGCGCTCGGTCTTTCTCCATTCGCCGGCGTTCTTTGCCCCACGCGAAACCGCCGGCCAAGAGTGCCGTCGCGCCAAACGTACCGATTGCCGCTGCACGGCTGGATGCGATGCGCTTGGAGAGTCCGGCACCGATGAGGTATGCGACCGCAATGCTTCCGGCAATTGTCGTTTCGTTCACCCACGGACCGATGACGCTTTTTTTGAGCCCCTCGACCATCCGACTTGACTGCATTTTTTCGACGAGACGATCAACCTTGTCGAGCTGTGCTTCCGTGCGCACTCCCGCCCGCGCGCGGCCCACCACTACCTCAAAGTCGAGGTCGAGCTCGCTCAATGCCTCGCCGTGCCGTATGCTCTCTTGCACGGAGCGCGCGACGTCGAGCAGATTGTCCGCGAACATCCGTTGCCGGTTGCCGACTTTTTCATCGAGCGCGTCAGTTTTTTTGACCGCGACCTGATCTTCGATTATTTTTTTACGTTCCATCTTGAACGCCTCGAGGACCTGCTGATTGCCCAAATCTTTAGCGGCATACTTCATCACCAGCGATTTTATTTTGTCGCGCAACCCTTTTTCTTCAACACTCTCTCCGAGCACCGATCGCTTCTCGCCGGCGATTTCATGCACGGTATGCTCGGCATGTTCGTCGGTGAATTGCGCCACCACGGCGCGCATAGCCTCCTCATGCGCTGTACGATCGTCGCCTCTATCGGCGTAGAGATTGCCGCCGTCTTTATTGATTTTTTCACGCGCTTCCCCGAGCGCTTTTTGGTGGTAGTAATCGTACGCAAGATTGTTTTTCCAAATCTTTGCAAGAAACCCTCTGACGCCCTTCGTTTCTGCAACCTCTTTGTTGAGCGTATCCTCCGCGATATCCCGTGCGCGGGCTTCTGCCGTAGCACTCGTCTCGACGATAGCGATGGACAACTTCTTTTTCTTAAAGTCTGGCGCCCGTTCAGACATACAAAACTATGCTGACAAATACAACGCCTTAAAATCTGCCAACTCTTTGCCGATGACTTCGTCAAGATTGGGGATGTGCGTGCGGGTAAATGCTTCGATCTCCTCACGGCTGCCGTTCGTTACTATTTTTTCAAATGACTCGAGCTGTTCGGGTGGAAGCGCCGCGAGAATACCGGCGTTGATACGATCCTCGGCGCGTTTCATAAGATCCTGTTTCATCTGTGCCTGCACGTCCTCGGGAAGCGCGCCTGCTCCACGCTCGAATAATATTTGCTCAATAAAACCGTTAAGTGCGTCATCTGTCATATGCCTGAAGTATAACCATCCTTATACGTGTGCACAAGTTTATAACCGGCGCATATTTTTTTGTGCGACAATAGGAAGGTGAAGAATAGGGGACAGAGAATGAATAGGCGTTTCTGGTTGCCAAAAAAACTCTTGCCGAAAGACAAGGGCTCACGGCGGAAATTTGAATTTGCCGGTAGCGTTGCTACGGCGGCCTTTTCAATGCTCATCATCACCATCTTTTGCGTCACCGGACTGCAGGAAGTGCTCCTCCGCTCATCCAATGTCGCCGCAGTGGTATCGGCAGTCCTTGTGGATCTCGCCAACATAGATCGTGTGCAGGGAAATCTCGGCACACTCAAAATGAATCCCGTTCTCGTAGCGGCCGCACAAGCAAAGGCCAACGATATGGCCGCCAAAGGCTACTTTGCGCACACATCACCAGAAGGAATTAATTCGTGGTACTGGTTCAAACAGGCGGGCTACGCATTTGAGTATGCGGGAGAGACGGTTGATGTTATTCCCCAT
>Ga0075997_137_pt1 | contig 8332 bp, 11 predicted proteins | sample RifGroA2_FD_68043 | JGI IMG/M metagenome (GOLD analysis project Ga0075997, IMG submission 68043) | Parcubacteria (Kaiserbacteria) bacterium GW2011_GWA2_52_12 | reverse complement strand
GCTGACGTGAACTTTTTCTTCATATGCGGCGTATTTTACACCGCGCCGTCAATGGGGAGTTCAACTCAAAACACTGTCTATTTTTCCCCGCCTATTATACTGCCTCATTGAGGCCGAAGGTGCTTTCGGCACCGATTTTACATTCAAAATTCTAGGCAATGCGCTCATCTCGCAGGCGGCGCTGCATGCGCAGTACGGCGGCGTGTTCCCCAATCTCGCGAAACGCGAACACGCAAAAAATCTCGTGCCAATGCTTCGGCAAACACTGCAAGAAGCGGGCCTTCATACATTGAATGTGGGACTTACGAAGTCCCACATCACAGAACTCAAAGCGATACTCGCTCGCGAACCGGAATTGCACAAGCAACTTTCGGAATTTCTCACAATGCGCGAGAAACCAGATATCGACGTGATCGCTGTGACCCATGGTCCCGGACTCGAACCGGCACTCTGGGTGGGGATTAATTTTGCGAAAGCACTTTCGCTGGCATGGGATATCCCCATCGTCGCAGTCAATCACATGGAAGGGCACATCGTGCTCCCCATGATGGAAATGACGAAATCAGAACATTCTCATATTCTGCAGAATATGAGAATGTTCGGACGTTTGAAACAAATTGATTTTCCGGTGCTCGCGCTGCTCATTTCCGGCGGCCACACCGAGCTGGTTCTTTCAAAACAGTTCGGCACATACCAGATCATTGGACAAACGCGCGACGATGCGGTCGGTGAAGCATTCGACAAAGTCGCTCGATTGCTTGGATTAGGGTATCCCGGCGGTCCTCTTATCAGTCATCTCGCCGAGGAGGAACGCTCCCGAGGCGACGCCTTGGGACCCTCAAAGGCATCGCCTCAAGAATTCAAACTTCCCCGCCCGATGCTCCATGCCTCCTCTGCCCCTGCTTCGCCAAGGCTACGAAGGGCATGGCAAAGCTCCGGCGGGCCAAGGGAGAATAATTTCGACTTCTCGTTTTCTGGTTTGAAGACGGCCGTAAGAAAAATAGTCGAGGCAAACTCTCCACTTTCCGATGAAATGAAGTCCGGTATCGCGCGCGAATTCGAAGATGCCGCCACGGAGGTGCTGGTGAAAAAAACACTGCGGGCCATAGAGGAATACGGGGCAAACACGGTCATCGTCGGCGGCGGCGTATCTGCCAATACCCATATCCGCCGTTGCCTCGCCGAAGCGCTCGAGCGCGAAGGATGCCCATCGCTCCTTGTTCCACCACCCGAGCTCGCCACCGACAATGCCATCATGATCGCACTCGTAGGCTATTTTCATGCACTAAAGAGCGATTTCGCCGATCCAGCGTTACTCACAGCCATAGGAAATCTGCGGCTCGCCTAATCTATACTGATGGTAGTGAAGGAGGTGTGCAGTGGCGCACAAAAAGAAACGGAAGAAACGTCTTAATCCAAAAGAGAAGACTCGACACCATCGCAGGCCAACATCGATCCACGGTACAAGCGACCGGAGAAATCTTTCCACAGTCGTGCGCGAAATGCACGAAGCGTGGCACCATGTCTTTGGAAACATGTGTGCTCCTAAAATTGCGGCAACAATTGAGTCGTTGGCGAATCGCCCAGACTTACACGTGGCGTGCATACGAAGGCCCGAGCCGTTCTATGATTTTCAATGCCATGCTGAAATCAAACGAGGTCGTAGGTGCGGCATCTCGTGCATCATGCCATTCGTTGTTGATGATTTAATTAAATCGTGGAACAGCCTGCAAACCCTTATTGCGAAAGCAACAAAAATGGAAGCATCTATTGTCAACACTGTTGCGTATATTAATGCACATCTACTCGACGCTGATTATAAACTTGAACTGATTTAGAAAGTCGCGGCCGTTCTTGGATGACGGCCGCTTTTTTTAATTCATGGTAATGTAGCTGAATGGAGCCATCAAAAGCACCGGAACAATTCCTGAAACCGTACAATTCCGCGGAAAATGAGCCGCGAATGTTGGAGTTGTGGGAAAAGAGCGACTATGCCAATCCCGACGTGTGTATAAAAAATGGTGTAACCGCGTTTGACGCGGAGCCGTATTCAATAGTATTGCCGCCGCCGAACGTAACGGGCATCCTGCACATGGGCAGCGCGCTCATGATAGTCATCGAGGACATTCTCATCCGCTATCACCGCATGCGCGGCAAAAAAGTGCTCTGGATACCCGGCACCGACTCGGCCGCAATCGCGACCCAAGCGAAAGTCGAAGGCGATATTTACAAAACGGAGAAAAAAACGCGGCACGATCTCGGCCGCGAAGAGCTCCTGAAGCGCGTCAATGCATTCACTGAAGAAAGCAAAAAGACCATCATCGACCAGACGAAGAAAATGGGTGCGTCACTCGACTGGAGCCGGTATGCATACACAATGGACGAGAAACGATATGCGGCCGTCATGGAAGCGTTTGTCCGAATGTACAACGCCGGATTAATCTACCGCGGTGATCGTATCGTCAATTGGGATCCGAAATTGCAAACGACCGTGAGCGACGAGGAGATAGAGTATGTCGAACAACAAGATTCATTTTATCATTTCAAATATGGCCCGTTCGACATCGGCACGGTTCGTCCCGAGACGAAATTTGGTGACAAGTACGTGGTAATGCACCCCGATGATGAGCGGTACAAAGACTACACACACGGCCAAAAGATCGACCTCGAATGGATCAATGGCCCCATTACCGCGACCATCATCAAGGATAGATCAGTGGACAGGGAGTTTGGCTCCGGCGTCATGACGATTACGCCGGCGCATTCGCTCATCGACTTCGAGATAGCGCAGCGACACGGGCTCGATATCGAGTGTGTAATAGACGATCGTGGCATTCTCCTCCCAATAGCCGGGGAATTCGCCGGCCAACACATTAAAAAAGCGCGGCCGCTCATCGTCGAGAAACTGAAGCAAAAAGGCCTCATTTCAAAAATAGACGACGGTTATGTGCACAATGTCGCGACCAACAGCCGTGGCGGTGGCATCATCGAGCCGCAAATCAAGCGGCAGTGGTTCATCGCGGTCAACAAGGAAGTTGAATTTCCTGACCCTTCGACGGAGCTCAGGGCAGGCGGGAAGAAAATGACGCTCAAAGAACATATGCGCGAGACCGTTTCTTCCGGCGCCGTGGAAATCCTTCCCGAACATTTCAGTAAGATTTACTTCCACTGGATAGACAATCTGCGCGACTGGTGCATATCGCGGCAGATATGGTTCGGCCATCGTATTCCTGCGTGGTTTAAAGGCGACGAAGTGAAGGTGCAGACTGAATCTCCCGGTGCCGAATGGCAGCAAGATCCCGACACGCTCGACACATGGTTTTCTTCCGGATTGTGGACATTCTCAACGTTGGGATGGCCCCACTTCGCAAAAACGGCCACACGGGGCGAGCCCGGACCGGAAAATGATTTAGTAAATTACCACCCTACTTCCGTCCTCGAGACTGGCTACGACATTCTCTTTTTCTGGGTCGCGCGTATGATACTGATGTCCGGATTTTTGCTTGGCGATATTCCATTCCGTAAAGCATTGCTTCATGGAATTGTCCGCGATGGACAGGGGCGAAAAATTTCAAAATCGCTCGGCAACAACATCGACCCTCTCGACATGGCAGCAAAGTACGGCATGGATGCGGTGCGCATGTCGCTCATTGCCGGCATGGCGCCGGGGACCGACAGCAGGATATCGGAGGAAAAGATCCGCGGCTACAAACATTTCGCCAATAAGATATGGAATATTACGCGATTTGTTCTAGATAACAATGTGGGACTTACGAAGTCCCACATATTGCCGGATGATCTAGTGTTGGTCGATGAAGCAAGGAAAGTTGCTGACGAAGTTTCGAAGCACATTGATTCATTCCGGCTCGACCTCGCTGCTGATGCCGTTTACCACTTCGTGTGGGATCGTTTTGCCGCGGAGATACTTGAGCAATCGAAGGAAATTTTGAAAGGTTCTGACGCAGACGCCAAGAACAGCCGCGCCGCAGCCTTGCACGAAATTTTAATTATCTCGCTCAAACTTCTCCACCCGTTCATGCCGTTCGTCACCGAGGCTATCTGGCAGCAATTGCCACAACCCACCCTCGCTTCAAGCTCCGGCGAGGCGAAGAAAGAGTGTGACCTCCTCATGGTCGCAAAATGGCCCCAATAGTGAGACCGGCAATGCCTGTTGCGAACATCTCGCGTGCAATGAATGATCAATCACGACATACAGTGGCGGTGAGAATCGAAAAAACAGGTACTTTCGTACCGTTCGCAATAGGCACTGCCGGTCGAACTTAAAATTAACGGTATAATGAGTTGAATGCCCGAGCTCATATCAATAGGTGCTGCAGCGGCCGGAGGATTATTGCCCGCGCTTGCCTGGCTGTGGTTTTGGCGGCGCGAAGACAGGAAACACCCGGAGCCGCGCAAGCTGATAGCACTCGCCTTTCTCGCAGGTATGGTTGCGGTCGCGATAGTAATCCCGATAGAAAAATACGTGGCCGGTTTTCTCGTCGGCCAGATGGCAATCTTTACCGCATGGTCGACCATTGAAGAAGTTACGAAATATCTCGCGGCATACTTCACCGTCCTGCGCCGCCGTGACGACGACGAGCCCATCGACCCCGTCATTTACATGGTGACGGTCGCGCTCGGTTTCGCGGCGGCTGAAAACTTCCTCTTTTTGCTCTCCCCACTTGCAGGAACCACCCTCACCCAAACTCTCCTGACTGGAAACCTTCGCTTTGTGGGCGCGACACTGCTCCACATTCTCGCCTCCGCTACGATCGGTGCAGCTATCGGTATCTCTTTCTACAAGAAGAAGCGCATCAAGCGTCTGTATGTACTCGGCGGAGTTATCCTCGCCTTCCTTTTGCATAGTGTTTTCAACTTTCTTATACTTAATACACCAGAGGGCGATCTGTTGCGGACCTTTGTATACGTGTGGATCGGAGTAGTGGCGCTCTTGGCAGTATTGGAGTACATAAAACGCATTCACCCGCGCTGGAGATGATATACTTATAACAATAGAACTATGAAAAAACCTTCCTTTCTTGCTCGACTGACCGGCAGCTCGGACGATGCTGATTATTTCGGGAATTCCGGCGGCAATCGCGCGGTATTTGAAGGAGAGGGCGAAGAGCGCCATACACATATCAAGCCGAGTGCTGCCGCGGGCGACTGGAAAGAAGGCGACGAGCCAGGCGGTGAGCTTGCGGTGGACGTGTACCAGACGCCGGAAGCGATTGTGGTAAAGGCACTCGTCGCGGGCGTGCAGCCGCAGTCCATCGACATTGCGCTCACACGAGAACAGATCACTATCAGCGGCACTCGCGAAGATGAGCGGGAGGTGGATGAAGATAATTACTTCCAGCGCGAGCTGTACTGGGGCTCGTTCACCCGCACGATCCTTCTCCCTGAGGAAGTCGATGTGGATATGGCCGAGGCAAGCGAAAAACACGGCATCCTCATGATCCGCCTGCCGAAAATCAACAAAAAGAAACAAGCTAAGTTGAAGGTGAGAAGTCGTTAACCGTTAGTGGAGAGTGATTGGTGAATGAGTTCACTAATGGCTAGTGGCTATTTACTAATAACTGTACGTGCTATACTTTCTCTACTTAAAAATTAAATAGTAATCTATGGAACCATCCGCTCGCTCATCTCTGTCATCTAATCTCGCGATCCCGCTTTCAATAGTCATTGCCGGCGCCTTGATAGGCGGTGGTCTGTATTTTGGTGTAAGTAAGAATGCGACCGGGCAGCAAGCGGCTGCAGCCATCGCGGCGCAAAAAGTAAACATCAAGGATGTGAAGATAACCGCTGACACTCCGTATATCGGCAAAGCAAATGCTCCCGTCACACTCGCCGTCTGGACCGATTACCAGTGCCCCTTCTGCAAAGCGATAGAAGTCGGCGGCGTTCCGCAGATCACGACCGAGCCTTCGTTCCCCATGCTCATCAAAGATTATGTCGATACCGGCAAACTCCGCATTGTCTTCAAGGATTACACGTTCCTCGGCCAAGATTCAACCACTGCGGCCCTCTATGGCCACGCCGTCTGGGCCACCTATCCCGACAAGTACTTCGCGTGGCGCACGGCGATGTATAAGGCGCAAGACGAGGAAGGCGATCAGGGATTCGGCGACGAACCGTCCGTCCTCGCACTCATCAAAAAGATACCCGGCATGGACGCCAATAAATTAAATGCTCTCGTCGCAAAGAATAAAGACGCGTACGCCGCAATGATAGCGTCCGATCAGCAGGAAGGCGCTGCCTTCGGCATCAACGGCACTCCTGGTGCCATCACCGGCACGCAATCGATCGATGGCGCGCAGCCACCATCCGCATTCAAGGCCGCGATCGACGCGCAACTCAAATAATCTTCAAAGTCCCAGACGATAGATGTCGAATGAATTCTCACCTTCGAACATGTCGGAGGGATTTGGCAGATATATTTTGCCGCGCGAAAGTTCGGCCGTCGCGTCATTCAAGAGGCGGTGGAAAACCGCAAAATCATCTTTGCAATCGCGAAAATCAATCACGTAGCGGCGCATCTGCGGCGAACCGTCGATGTTCTTCCTCTTCTTGCACTCATGCAAAATGAATCGCCGCACCGGCTTACCGTATTTTTCCTTTACGGTGTAATAATTGAAAATCGCCTGAATAACGAATAGTGTCTTTGCCGCGCCGTAGCCCGAGAATGAGTCGACGAATTTATGATCGACGATATCGAGCGCCCGTCTATCTCCCTTAAAGCGAACGACGAGGTCGGATATAGCTTTGAGGGGTAGCGGAATGCCTTTGACGGTGGCTGTTGCTTTTACTTCTACACCGACTACGTCGTATCTCGGCGGACGTGCGAGATAAAAAGATACTGCCTGCAGATAATCGCGCTCCATTGATGTGCGCTTTTTCTTTTTTGCCGCCCTCGTCCTCGCTACGCCGAAATTAATTTCAAAATCAGCAACGCTCCGCAAGTGCTCCAAGCCAAGCTCGACAGCGCCTTCTTTCGTGATACCACCGTAGAAATGCTGCAGCGCCACGTGACCGGCGCGGCCGATCACTCCGGCGGGAGAGCTCGGTGTATCGTGCACGTGTTCGACATAGCGCTTGTACCACGCCAGCGGATTCCGCAAAAAGGCCATGAGCGATGAGTGGCTCCAGTGTGCTATTGGTATTTCTTGAGGCAATTCGTCCATGCGAGCAGTATACCCCTTACCACTTTTTCTCTAGAAAAAGTGGTAAGGGGTATACCAGCCATTGACTGAACGTGTGTTTATTGGTACAGTAAAAAATCGGAACGGAGGAGAACGAAATGGCCGAGAAACAATTGCGGGATCCGTGGATTATGAACGAACGTGGCCAGCGCGTGTGGAACGCAAAGGTTGCGTTCGGAGACGCATGGAGTCTCGTGACTCCTGTCGAACGACGATTTCTTGTCGTTGTCGTTATTGGTCTTTTAATTGTTCTTGGGATCCACTGGTCGTAGAGACCTGCAAATCCCCTTCCCGCCCTGTCCCGAAAACATTCGGGGCAGGGTTATTCTTTTCTTATATACGACACACTTCCACGATCTCGCCCGTCCTCACATCGACGAACAACCCGACCACATGTTCAAAAATGCCAGGCGCTGCCACGAGCTTCGTCGCTTGTTCAATATCTATCTTGTGTTGCTCGTTGGGCACCATGTGTCCTGCACACTCCGAATGTCCTATAACGACGGCCTGTTTCGAACCGTGATGATGAGCGGAGATTCGTGCCAATTTGAATGCGCGCTCCCGCTCCCCTGCGTCAGAAATTAAAATACCATCGCACCCCGCGATGGTAATGGTGTCGGGATGATCCACGCCAAAATTTGTGCGGCACCACGCGTTGACCAGATCGTTCGTTCGACCATCCATGCAATCAAAAACCGTACAAAACGTACCGTGGGAAGACATATGCCAAATATATTACAACAAAACTTATATCTTTACAAAAAAATTGAGGCCTCATTCGTCTATTGCATTTCTTCGGTAGTATAGATACCATCGCACAAGGTAGTGAAAGGGACGCAGCAATGAAAAATGGGATGTTGTTTGAGATCTGCGACGCTATCTATGGGCTCTTTACACCGACCGTGTGGGAGGTCATCTACGTGATTTGTGTGGCTCTCCTGCTAAGCGAATACTGGAAATTGCTCGGCTGGTTTTTAAAGTAGAAACGACTCGTTCTTGAATTCTTGAACGACCCCGCCTCGGTGGGGTCGTTTTTTAGTGTCCATCTTTGGGAGCAAACCCCTCGGCTTTAGCCGAACCTTTTAAGATAGATCAGCCACGTACGCTACACTGGAGCGTATGCAACTCTA
>Ga0075997_136_pt1 | contig 9380 bp, 15 predicted proteins | sample RifGroA2_FD_68043 | JGI IMG/M metagenome (GOLD analysis project Ga0075997, IMG submission 68043) | Parcubacteria (Kaiserbacteria) bacterium GW2011_GWA2_52_12 | reverse complement strand
AGTCCCGCCCCCGCAACCAAGATTTTTTCCCGGCGTTCAGACGCCTTAGATAGCTCAAAGATTAGCCCCAGTTTGGCGGTTCCAAAACCTTGCCCACGCCGATAAGGTACACCATCAGGAAAAACCAGCTTTTGGAACTGGAACTTTAGGGGATCAGGCACACTCCGCCAGCCCAGCGATAGGTCAACTAGAAACTGCTCACCGAACGACAAAGCTCCGGCCAAGTCGTGTTTTTGTATATTAGCCTCGCTCATGGAAATTTTCACTGCTGTTATCTCGTTATCAATCTGTTGCTTACGGGCCGTGAACTCCTCCTTGCTGTATGAACCATCCTCGCGCATATCGTAGATGCGCTGTTTCCTCTCCTCTAGCGTGGCAAGCTGGCGTTTATAGCTCTCAGCCTCCAGCCCGTAGGCCTGGTGCTTGGCCTCCCAAACTGTGATAATTTTCTTTTTCAGCCGTTCAATAAACTCCTGCTTAGGAGAAACGGCTTTCAGTTTGCTAGCAAAATCTGCCTGCACATCTTTCCGCGGCAGCCCTACGTGAATGAGGCTACAGCCTTTGGTATAGCAGCGATAGTAGGGGTAACGCTCCTTCCGGCCAGTGCTCCAAGCGCCGGTCAATGGGCCGCCGCACTCAGCGCAGCGAGCGGTGCTACGCAGCGGAAAATCAGGATGCTGGCGTAAACGTTTGGGCGACTGGTTATAGCCGCGTCCTTGGTGTATAAGCTGCACCTGTCTAAATTCATCAGTCGTTATGAGAGGGGTGTGTTTGCCCTGCACTTCCTTACCAGTCCAGGGGTTGATAAGAATACCCGCATAGTATTGATTCTGGAGCATGCGATCCACGAATTGCGCATTAGTCTAGGTCTTGCGGTAGCGCCCCAACCCCCAATCATCCAACATCTTAGCTATAGCCTTTTGGGTATAGAGGCCGGTTAAGTATTCCTTAAAAGCCCTACGAACTAACGGGCCAGTATCAGGGTCAATGGTGTCCGGCGTATTCTTACGTTCACCTCGCCGTTTTGAGCCTGAGCTTACATACCCCACGGCTGGCTTCCAGGGCCAATAGCCCTGGTCAACTTTCCTAATCAGGCCATCGGTACAACGTAACTTTCGAATATCATTATCAAACTGGGCCGCGCCGGCCAACACAACCTCGATAAACTTTTCTGCTGGGTTAGATCCGATAGGCTCCGTGACGGAATGCAGAGTTACGCCGTAGTCGGTAAGGATTTTGCGTACACTGAAGTGATCCTCGGTGTTGCGAGCGAATCTATCAAGCCTGAGCACGACAAAGGCCTCTACTTTGCCCTTGTTCTTGCGTAGGAACTCTAAAGCGCGTAGGAACTCGGTCCGATTGGTGGTTTTAGCAGACTCGCCTTCATCCCGAAACACAGCTGCCACTTCAAGGCCTTTCTTTTGGCAATAGGCGCGACAATGCTCCTCCTGGGACTCCAAGGAGGAGCCCTTAACCTGCTCATCGCTTGATACCCTGGTGTAGATTATTCCGCGCATATAAAAACCTAAAGGGACGACCTGGTTGTTCCAACTCTACTAGTCCAAGGAGGATTAGCTTCGCTGGCAGGCCGCCCCTTCTGGGCAGTGAAGCAAATAAAAAGCTCCTTGGCGTCATTTAGAGAGTGGAACAACACAGTAAGCATAGCAAACAAGAGAGAAAAGTACAAAGTGGCTATGTCGAGTTCAGGTAGGCCTGCACAATAATTTCGGCCAAAGTAGTTAGCTCCTCCTCCAGCTCTTCATCTGCGAGGTCATTAGGCACAGGGGCTATCTTTTGGCGCTGCTCTGGTGTAAACATAGACCTATCCGCCGTACCTTGTTCGGCGTTCTAACACCACCCGCTCAATTTCCTCAATCCTGGCCTCCATCTCGGCGGTCTCGTAAGCCTTGATTAGGACGCCAGCCAGGTAGCCCAAGGTGTTAGCCGTCTTGATGTCTACCTGCCCAGCCCTGAGCTCGTCTATAACGGCCACCAGAAAGGTAGGCACGTCTGCTTTGGTTGTTATTGTTACGGTTGGTAGGTTAGCGGCCGCTTCGACCTTTTTAGGGGCTTCTCCGCCCTTCCGCACAGCCAACTGCTTAATGTCCTTAGCAGCCGGGTTATGCGAAATGCAGAGCCCGGAGCCATCGGCCATGGCATAACCGCCGCAGGGGCTGCCGTCTGTTAGTTGTGCTGCACATCTCATATCTTTTTGTGACCCCGTTCCGCCATAGCGCGGATTACCTTTTCTAAAGCCTCACTAACGTACTGGAAATTCGACTGGTATGTGGTTTCCCACAGCCTTAGCTGCACTGCCTTGGATTCCGTCCGATGTAAGAACCCAATAATCCTTAAGGTGCTTTCATTTGGAGAGCTACTGTAGCCCATGGCCTCAAGAGTATATTCGAGTTTTTTTATTCTAGGTTCGATCATAGGTGCTTACCGGGTACGGGTACGAACAAAACGGCGAAGAATAGCTAGATTTCGTGAGAACCTAGTAAGCTGCCGACAAAAAACTTGTCGAGCTTGCTAAATGCCAAAACAGGATTTTAGCATTTACCAATTGGAGGGCAGCGGGCTTGCTGGATGCTACCCCCATAGGGGTAGTAGCATTCAGCAAGTTGGACTCGGCTGCCCAAGTCGAGCGGCTAGAATTGGGTTTCATAGGCGCTGTTAGGACAGGTGAAGTAGAACTTTTCCGTAGAACCTCCCGGACCTTTATCGACACCCTCTTTGCGAAGGCCGCTTCTTGTTTTTGACACAATCCGCTGCTCTCGCTCTAGCTCTCGTAGCGCGGCTCTTGCCGAAGCACTTTTTGCTACATGCTTCACTATCTCTTCGAGCTTTTTCTTAGGCATGCCGCTGGTGTCGTTTTGGAGAGTCGACAGGATTATTTCCTTGGCCTCTTGCACCGCACCTGCCCTTTCCTCATATTCGCCCCCGTGCTCGAAGCAAATTTTTTCCTCATCCGAAATCACCCTTATCTTAAAAGGTGCAATCAGCTCCGCATCACGTTGCTTGGTCTGCACAGCGACCAAATAAGTTTCATCGCCATCCTTGTTCTTGCTGAGGATTGCGAGGTGCGAATCAACCATGCCAAGAATGTCGCTTGATCCACGCATAGCCTCAGCCGCGCCCATAAGGTCGGACGGCTTGGGCTTAAAAATTCCCTGTTTTCGGTGGTGGTGCGTAACCAGTACCGTAATGCCCGCCTGGGTAAAATTTTTAAGCTTTTGGTACACCTTGTTGATGTCTCCAGAATTATTTTCGTCTAGGCCATGAATACGAACGAGTGTATCGAACATTAGCAGCCCAACACCTTTTTGTCGGGCTTCGTTGATCAGGGTACTGGTTTGCCAATCATCATCGACCCTGAATCCCTTTGCTATGTGGTAGTAAATGGGGAGGTCGTGATCATCAGTGAGCATTTTTATCCGTTGGCTGTGCCTCCGTTTACTGTTTTCCTCATCCACGATCATCACTGCCTGTTGGCGTGTTGTGTATTCGTCGAATACCTTATCGCCCTTGGCGCAACAGATAGCTATGTGGCTTAACAGAAATGACTTATACAGCCCGGGCGCTCCCGATAGAACGGTAATGCAATTCTGCGGGACAAGTCCTTTAACGGCCCACTCCGGTTCACTAAACTCAGCACTAGCCAAATCCTTGAATGGCACAGCCTCTCTCCACCGCCGCTCATCCTCTTGTGTTTTAGCAGGTTGGTGTTTAGCGCCTTCCCGTTTGGCAATACTGTCGAACACGGCCCGGAGCTCCTGCTCCGGCAAGGGGGGTCTGCAACGCTGGTTCCACTCCTTTAGTGCTGGCCACGCTACCCTCTCCCAAAGTTTAGAATCAATCTTTGATAATAGTGTTCCGGCGTATGAAGTGGCGCTGTTGTTCCTCATACCCTCTTGTACGCCTTCAGATATACTTTGCTGCGCAGGCCGCTGGTTGGTTTGGAACAAATCATCCGGGAATGGTAGTGGCCATTTTGGATCGTAATCGAAACCAGTGAACCACATGTACTTTTTTCCTGAGGGGTGGGCCGATGGCGGCATCACAACATAGCCGCCGTCGCCACGAATGTCTGTGAGTGGCTTAATTCGAGTAGCGCAGTTCACCGTGTACCCGGGGTGCTTGTAGAAAAAATGATTACCCCCGCCGCCAGTAAAGGACATTACTGTAAGGGGTAAGTCGCTTGAATCGCCGCCATTCTCAATATCCACTACCACCAGCCCCGAAATCGCACCGGTAACTACGCCGACATTGGCGTTAGGAAATTGCTTCCACCAGGTACGTAGCTGGTCAGTGGTAGCCCGTGCAGTCTGGTACAGCTTCCAAGGAATAAGCGGTTTTTTGTCCTGACTAACAGGAATAACAGAAAGGCCTAGAGCTTCGTACTCTAGCGCGGCGCTAAGGCATGGTTGTTCCGTATTGGTCATAACGGATCAGGTTCGAACAAATAATTCACGTTCCAATTCTCGTTGCACAAATTGCAATGCATAACGTGGACGTACATAGTCCCCGGGTCTTCGCCGAACACGCGCTCAGTGCGAACGTCTATCCATTCGCCGAGCTCACCGCAGTTAGGACAGGTTTTGAATTCGTTTTCCATAAGGTGGAACCCTAATTTAAGCATGGCTCTTTCTAGTAATTTGGTCAGTTAGGGGTCAATACAAAAAAGCGCTTATTTATAGCGCTTCTTACGTTCTATCCACACCCAACTAAAAATTTATCCCGAGACGTCTCCTACGAATTCAATGTCATAGTGGTCTATATTTAAGCTATACCCAGGTTTAGTAATAATTAAATCATGATTAACAACAAGGTTCTTTATAAATATCCTATTGATTTCCTTAATCGCATTACTCAAATCGGGCTTTTTTTGATTAGTGTCCTGGCACAGTGAGGTGCCCGATAGACCTCCGTGTTTTAGGGCCCAAACAATATCCGCACGTTTTTTTGAAATAGGATAACAGTGGCCATCATGGGGTAGATAAATTCCCCGATGGCGTGAAACGTAAACTTTAACTTTGAGCACCCCTATTTTCTTTATGAACTCCCTCAGCTTACTGTTTTTTATTTTTGCAGCACCCATTATTTCTTTAGCGCGCTTGATAGCCTCCTCCCTTTCCTCGTCAGAACGTGATAGACCAATCGAGCGTCGACTTAATGGAAATGTCTGTATGCCATCCGCCTCAATTAAGGCTGTTAAATCTAATTCGTCAAAAACGCCGGTGGTCAGTTGCTTGAGGGAAAAGAGTTCACCTTTCCATTTATTGTAACTGGCAGAAACTAAATCTACCCCGGAGCCCACCATCTGAATAGCCTCAGCCGCATCCCTTATTAGTTGTTCACCCTCCTTAAGAAGCCGCTCTAGCTCATGCTTGAGTTCAGTTGGCTCTAAGGTTGTTTGTCGTACCGCTATCATATTGAAATCGTATTACTATTGTGGTTTAATTACAATACAATTCAGTAGCCTAAACCAGACCAAACACCCGGCATGGCTCAAAACCCTTACGAGTATTAAGCTCTCCGTTTAGAGCCCTCGTAAGGTCATGCGCCGAAAGGTGTATGGGTCGCAAGACTACTGGCGGAGAGCTTTGTGCATTCATGAACTATGGACAGTGATTACTTAGTTTTTATATCAGTAGTAGGTATCTTACTGCTCATTTTTTTGGGCGGAGGTTATTTGGTTGGACGATTTTTACTCTATAGGAGAGAAGCTGTAATAGCCTGTAATGCCTGCGGGTATAAGGGTGTGGCAGCAAAGGGTAGATCACCAACACTAGCGGGCACGTCATTGATTTTGGTTTTTGGTATGCCTATATGGACTGCACTGTATTTTTACCTGACGAAAAAATGGCGTTGCCCTAATTGTAGAAGTAATAACGTTAAGGAGGTAAGATAAATAGGCACCATGTCGAACGATATAGATAACAAGAAACTATACAAGCGATACCTACTGTTGTTTGCGCTGGGCTTTGTCTCGGCGCTGTTTGTTTCCTCTATTGCAGGGCCTTATATTCGAGATTTTGCCAACGAGGGGCAACCAATTAGCACAACGAATAGCGCCATAAAAGAAAGTGAGGAAGCTAAGTCCCCGAAGTTTGGCGATTACTTAGTAGAAAATGATGTTTGGTCCCCTGATCAAAAACCAGCACCGGTGGACCTAACTAGCCACCCCGATGCGCCAATGTACCGTACGCGTCTACGCGAGGGTACAGCCCAGAGCCCTAACTTTGCTGACCATTTTACCATCATTGAAATTGGCTGCGGCACCATGTGCCAAAAGATAGCCGTGGTAAACGCCTTAAACGGCAAAGTGTACTTCCCCGAATTTGCAGCCAGTGTTGGCACTGATTATCAGCTATCAAGCCGACTCTTGGTAGTCAATCCGCCCGAAAGGATGTATGAAGCTTTTGGTGATGATTGGCCGACCTGGGCCTTGAGTGATTACTATGTATGGCAAGATGATCACTTTGAATCAGTAGGAAGGTACATGCTTAGGTTTGTGGTTGATGAAAAGAGAAACTAATGGAAGGGCGATTATACATTTACACTGTAATCATCGCGTTGATATTTAGCGCCATGTTGATGTCAGGGTTCGGCATTTTCTCGTGGCGCAATTTTGGTTGGTGGGCGGCATGGGTAATGCTTTTCTCAGCCTTCATAGCACCACTTGCGGCCGACCTCACTTTTCATAGGTGGAAAAAATAATTCCTTCCTAGGGGGCCGATAGTATCTACAATGGGGATTGCTGTTAGTGCTTGTAGCCCTAGCATGAGTAACCCTTCGAGCGGTAAACGAAAGCCCGCTGTAGTTAAAAGTGGCAGTGAGCTATTATATAGGCAGACCATATGGGTACTGTCTCTGATGAAATATTTAAGGCACTTGGCTATCTGCTAATCGCTGGGGTAGTTTCTTTTGCCTGGAAGACAGCTCGGGACAATACTAGGGGAGGAAGCTGGAAGGAAGTATTATGGAAGGGTTTTTTGTGGTGTGCCGGTATCGCTCTATTTACAAGTTTCACATTGGGAAGTCCTTCCTGTGAAGAACGAACTGATCCTGTTTTCGGTGGATGTGAGTACTATGCTGATGACGGCTACGAACCAACCACAGATCAAAGGGTTGCCAATTTTGCATACTTCATGACACTGCTATACATACCGGTAGTGTTAGGGGTCTACTATGGGAATAAGGAAAAGACAGTCATATAAACCTATAAAATGAAAGCAAATCATACATATACCATCATAAGAATTGCTACAATTGGGTTTCTTTTATTTGCTCTAGGCAGTCATCCCTATGGCTACTATCAGTTTTTACGCTGGTTGGTCACAGGCATAACAGTGTTTATTGCTTATAAGGCATACGAACAAAAGAAGAATGGTTGGGCTTGGGCCTATGGCGTTACAGCTGTCTTGTATAATCCTATTTGGCCTTTCTATCTAGACAAAGACACGTGGGGATTTATTGACGTGGCTGCGGCAATGATGATGCTAGTCAGTATATTTTCCTTAAAGGTTAATAGGTCTCTAACCCCCTAAAGTCATCAGTAATATATATATGGTTAATGGTTTATCATATTGGCTTCGTTGGGTCGCAGTACTTCCGGGAGCGCTTATCGGCGGTTTACTTGCGACCTTTCCTTTGCATTGGGTACTTTATTTAGCTTTTGCCCGTAACGGGTCTCTATTCGGTTTTATTGAACTTCCTTTAGGCTCAAATATTCCTGTTGAATATGCACTTACTCCATTTGTCATTGCAGTCACTTTTATCTTAGTGGGGGATAAAATAGCTCCAACCCACAAATTTCAAACTAGCATCATTCTTACTATCTTATTGGTTAGTTTTTTCATTGGTGTCTTAATTTTTATGCCAGATCAGGCCTACATTCAAGTGCGGGGAATAGGATCTCCCTTAGGGGCATTATTGGGATTATTTATTTCCTGGAAAAATTCTAAGCGTAAAATTTCAGAGGCTGCTTCGTCTCCTGCTATATGACAATTAGTGAAACAATGAAGAAACCACTATCCGCCCTATTTTTAGTGGCGGTTGTTTTTTCTCTAGTAGGCGCAGGATGTGAAGCAACTGACACTTCGTCATACCTGAATAGCAATACAACTGACGTAAGGAGTACTACGCCTGTTGTCGTTCCGCCATCAGACGAATTGGTTAATCCACCAGTCTTTAACCCAACTACTGTACCGGTGCCTGCACCTGAAGGCACCTATAAGAACGTAGATGGCAACATAATCCCTAGCCCATACTATGCGCCATCAGCCCCGGCTGGCGCTACAGCCCAATGCCGAGACGGCACATATAGCTTCAGCCAAAACCGCCGCGGTACCTGCTCGCACCATGGGGGAGTAGCAGAGTGGCTATAGGACGTTTCTATGAATGAAAAAGATATCCAAATTATACGAAGCTCTGCTCTAGCGATTGCTGATCAGATAGCATCAATAACTCCTGGACTAAATATAGCTTGGGGCTTGAGTAAGGCGCTTTACGGTGCAGGTCTAAAGTTACGCGAACAAAAAGCTCTGGAGTGGGTTGAGATGGTCAAAGATAACCCTTCAGTCTTTACTGAAGCAATCTTACAGAATGACAAATTCCAGGATGGTTTTGTGTATGCACTCGAGCGCTATATAAAAGAGAAAAATGAAGATAAAAGGAAATCGATGAAGACTATATTTCTTGGATTCACCGAGTCAACAAATCAGGATCAATTTGAGCTTGAACGTATGTACCATGTACTTAGTATTCTAAATTTAGCCGACCTAATAGTTTTATGGGATGTGGATATTGCGAAGAACAATTTTCATCAAGTCTATGAACAAACTGTAGATAAGAATGAGAATATCCATAATTTAGTAAATGTTGGTATTCTTATGTCTGACTACTCTTCTCGTCTCGGTCCTATTGCTGCGCCTTTTGTAAGGGTAACTGAGTTTGGAAAAGAATTCATAAAATTTTTACGATAAGAAATAATCATTGGTACAAAAAGATTCTCCTTTGAGTATTTAGAGAAATATCTTCTAATTCTAATGTCCGCCACGACCCCAATGACGGGCCTTACTCTCTTGTTTGAATCAGTATGTTTAATTTAAGGAGGCCGATAGTATCTACAGCGGGGGTGCCCCTGCTTTATTGACTTGGTTCCAAGCCCTAAGCTAAGGTAGGCGTTCAGGCCGGCCTGGGTAAGCCCGCTCTTTGCAAAAGGGCTTGAAATGCTATAATATCCTGGACCAGTTGATTCCAGTTTTGAGTCACCAGGTCAACCAAGAAATTTTTGCATGGCCCAAATTGGGCCATGCGTTGTAAACTGAAAGGTACGGCAGGATAGCTTCACCCTTCGGGTGACCACTCGTAGGGTG
>Ga0075997_123_pt1 | contig 12779 bp, 15 predicted proteins | sample RifGroA2_FD_68043 | JGI IMG/M metagenome (GOLD analysis project Ga0075997, IMG submission 68043) | Parcubacteria (Kaiserbacteria) bacterium GW2011_GWA2_52_12 | reverse complement strand
GCCGGCGTCACCAAAGAATCGCTGCGGACAGAGATGATGAAACAAACACACCTCGCCTCCGCGCAGGAAATGCAAGAGGCGAAACACACATTATTCAAAGAAATTAAACGCCGCATGGTACAGTGATTTCAGCACCATCTACGGATTAGAAAATACTAACTGCAACCGTCGAGGCCTTGCCTCGACGATTTTGCCTTAATATCAAATGTCAACTTTTTGGTTCTTCGGGTGGTGTTTGGTCGCTCGGTGGAGGAGATGGCGGTGGTGGGGTTTGCTTACTCATGGCCTCACCAATAGTTGACATCGCGGTCGAGAGGGCGTCGGAGGCGGATTTTATGGCGGTGGCATCGGTGCCGGCGCGCGCTGTTTTGAGGGCGTCGATCTTTTCTTGGACGTTCTTCTTGATGTCATCGCCCACTTTGTCGCCGTGCTCTTTGAGCGCTTTCTCGGCCGCGTACACTATTTGGTCTGCGGCATTTTGCGCCTCGATAAGCTCTTTTTTCTTTTTGTCTGCCTCAGCATTCACCTCCGCGTCTTGTTGCATCTTCTTCACTTCCGCGTCGGAAAGACCGGAGCTGGCTTCAATGCGGATTGACTGCTCTTTGTTGGTTGTCTTTTCTTTCGCTTTGACCGAGAGAATGCCGTTGGCATCGATGTCGAATGAGACTTCCACTTGCGGCATGCCGCGTGGTGATGGCGGAATACCGTCGAGATTGAACCGGCCGAGCGATTTATTGTCGGCGGCCATGGGGCGTTCACCCTGGACGATGTGGATCTCGACCGACGGCTGATTGTCGGAAGCGGTCGAGAAGGTCTGCGAACGACTCGTCGGGATGGTCGTATTCCTTTCAATGAGCTTGGTCGCAACGCCACCGAGCGTTTCGATGCCGAGCGAGAGCGGTATTACATCGAGGAGGAGCACGTCTTTGACATCACCGCGCAAAATACCGCCCTGGATAGCGGCGCCTATCGCGACTACCTCATCGGGATTCACGGTCATATTGGGCTTCTTGGCGAAAAATGTCTCAACGGCTTTTTGTATGGCGGGCATGCGCGTCTGACCACCGACGAGGATGACTTCCTGCAAGTCGCTCACCTTAAATGGCGATGCCTCCATAGCGCGCTTCGTGATCATCATGGCGCGATCAAGAAATTCGCGAGCAATTTCCTCGAGCTTGGCGCGTGTCATTTTGATGAGAAGGTGTTGGGGACCGGCGTCCGTCGAGGTGATGAACGGGATGTTGACTTCCGTTTCGAGTGCGGTCGAAAGTTCGATCTTGGCTTTTTCGGCGGCCTCATCGAGGCGCTGCCGCGCGAGAGGATCATTGCGGACGTCGACACCGGTTTGCTTTTTGAATTCGTCGGCGAGCCAATCCATGATCTTCTGGTCGACATCCCTCCCGCCAAGGTGTGCATCACCGTCGGTCGCGCGTACTTCGATGACATCGTCGCCTACCTCAAGTACGGAAATATCAAATGTGCCGCCGCCGAAATCGAAGACCACAATCTTCTCATTTTTCTTTTTGTTGAACCCGTACGCGAGCGCCGCCGCGGTCGGCTCATTGATGATGCGCTTTACGTCGAGTCCGGCGATCTTACCGGCATCTTTGGTCGCCTGACGCTGCGAATCGTTGAAATACGCGGGTACGGTAATGACGGCCTCGGTGATCGTTTCGCCCAGTCGCGCCTCGGCATCCTGCTTCAATTTCTGCAATATCATCGCGGAGATCTCTTCGGGGCGATACCATTTATCGGCCATTTTGACCTCGATGCCGCCGCTCGCCGATTTTTGCGTCTCAAACGATACCGATGCGCGGTCTTTCGCGACCGCCGGCTCGTCGAACGAATGCCCGATAAAACGCTTTATCTGATATATCGTGTTTTTCGGATTGGTGACTCCCTGACGGCGCGCCAAAAGTCCCACTAGTCGCTCGCCTGTTTTTGAAATCGCGACGACTGACGGCGTGGTGCGCGCACCCTCTGCATTTTCGATGATGTCTGGCTCGCTCACCTTGACGATAGCCATCGCCGAATTCGTCGTCCCCAAGTCGATGCCTAGAATTTTTGCCATATGTGTATAATTTTAATTATTTATTTTTTCGTGACAACTTGTGCGGGACGCAATACTCGATCCCCTGACCGGTAACCATACCGCAGAATTCTGATGATACTGTGAGGTTCTCCGGCGACGTCATCCACCTCTTGCACCACATCATGAAGCTGTGAGTCAAATATATCACCGACTTTGCCGAAACGCTTCACGCCGTGCCGCTCCAGCGCATCGAGTAATTGGCTACGCACATTTTCCATGCCGCCGCGCCATCCGGCATCGAGATTTGCCCACTGTTCGCTTCCTGCCGCCACATCGAAGCTGTCGAGGACGGGAATGACGTCGTGCACGAGCTCCTCACGGAGCATTTCTGCGGCACGCACAGAACTCATCACGGCCTCACGTTTCGCATTTATAGAATCCGCTTTGCACCGCTGCCAGCCGTCGAGGTACTCTTGCTTCTCCTTTTTGACCTGCGTGAGTTCGTCTTTGAGTTTCTTCAATTTTGCCTGCACAACACCAAGATCCCCGAGCTCCTCCTCCGGTTCAAAGTTGACCTCTTCGCGAGGCTCCTCCTGGGGAGCCTGGTTGTCATACTCCTCTGTCATGAATCAGGAGTATATCAAATTGTTCACATTTCTACAAAACAGACGTATTAGCTGACGTATTAGCGTTTGCTCCACTGGGGGGCCCTTCGGGCACCTTTGAGGCCGAATTTCTTGCGTTCGCGGGAGCGCGGGTCGCGCTTCAAGAAGCCGCGGACCTTGAGGTCTTTTCGTTGTTCGGGCACGATCTCGATGATGGCGCGCGAGATGCCGAGGCGTACGGCTTCCGCCTGTGCTTTTTGGCCGCCACCGCGCACTTTTGCGGTCACGGTGTAGGTCACGCCCAAGACTTGGAGCGGCTCATACGCCGTTTTCATCATGATGTTCAAAGGAAAATAATCCTTTGCATCCTTGCCATTGACGACCATGCTCGTCGACTTCGACGGGGTGATGCGCACGCGCGCGGTCGCCGTTTTGCGACGCCCGACTGCTTCCGTGTATCTGGATTCTTTTGCCATAGTATTGTTATTCAGAAATAATTAAATTTTTCATGCGTGCTACCAGCATGGTGTTGCGCGGAAGCATGCGCTGCACCGCATGGCGGATAGTGGCTCCGTATCCTTTGCGCGCAGCAAGCGCGGCGAGCGATTCGCTCCTAAGACCGCTGTGCCATCCGGTGTAATGAGTGAGTACCGTATGCGCCTGCTTGCGCTCGCGCGTGTACAGTTTCGATGCATTGGAGATAGTGACCCTCACATCAGAGAGAACGTGCGGCGTGTAGGATGCACTCATTTTTCCCATGAGCGCTTTTGCCGCTTCAGAGGCTACGCGGCCCAGCGTTTTGCCGGATGCGTCTATTTGATGGTTCATCTTTTGTGTTTTCCCAGCCATACATTATTGGACGAATTCAATACGCGCAGATTCAGTGGCCTGCTTGCCGATCTTACCCAAACGGATCACCCGTGTATAGCCGCCGGCGCGCTTCATGTAGCGCGGAGCTATCGTCTCATGAAGCTTCTTGACGACATCGTACGCACCTCCCATGCGGGTCGCAATCGTGCGACGCGACGCGAGCGTACCCATCTTGCTTACCGTGACCAATCGCTCGACGAACGGTCGCAGAGCTTTTGCTTTGGCGTACGTGGTCACTATCCCCTCGTGGATAACAAGTGACCGGGCGAGTGAGCGAAGCAAGGCAGTACGTTGTCCTGTCTTTCGCCCCAATTTTGAACCACGAGTATGATGCCGCATACACTTATTGCGAACGCAGGGTGAGTCCGAGATTGGAAAGCGAGCGTTTGATATCCTGCAAGCCCTTCTGGCCCAATCCTTCGATAGCGAGCAGGTCGTCCTCGCGCTTGCGCACCAGTCCACCGACGGTGCGGATCGATGCGTTGTCGAGCGCCTGCTCGACGCGCTGCGGAAGATTCAATTCGGTGATACGTGTCTTCAACATTTCAGCATCGAGCGGCGCCTTGTCTTCGCGTACTCGCATCTCCATCGTCGGCATGGTCTCGGGCATATCCTCCTCTTTGAACCCGACGACCGCTTTCAGTTGATGGATCATCGTTTCAATCGAACGTTCGAGCGCTTCGCGCGGTGTGATGGTGCCGTCGGTCTCGATGACCATGCGCAACCGATTGAAATCGGTGCGGTCGCCGACGCGCATGTTCTCGACTTCATAATTCGCCCGGCGGATCGGCGAGAATATCGCATCGAGTGCGATGGTGCCGATATCGACGCGCTCCTTCTGGTGCTGTTCTTTTGGAATGTACCCCAATCCGCGCTCCGCGCGGATCTCCATTTCAAAAGTGTTCTTTCCGGTGATGCTCGCGATATGATTCTCCGGATTGAGGATCTCCACTTGGCCGGGCAATTTGAGGTCGCCTGCTGTTATCTCTTTCGGTCCTTTTACGGAAAGCGTAATGGTCTGGGGCTCATCGGTAAGCAGCTTAAACCGGATCCGGCGAACATTGAGCAGTATCGTCACGACATCTTCTTTCACACCTTCGATGGTAGAGAATTCATGCTGAACGCCAGGGATCTTCACATGCGTTACGGCAGCTCCCGGCAAGGACGAGAGGATAATGCGTCGCAACGAGTTACCGAGCGTCCATCCGTAGCCAGGGTAGAGCCCATCGATCTCATAGATACCGCTACGCTCCGATTCGGAGATTGCGCGAGGCTTCGAGGGCAATGCAATGTGATAATCCGACATAATATGGCTTATTTATTAGATAATAATGAAAATGCCAACGTGGATGCAAAAAGTGGAAACATTCTACCACTATCTACTATAAAATTCAAATACCGTCGGATAATCGAGACCGACCTCCATCTGACTGTATTGCGGCTCGCCGACGACCTCGGCGCGCAAGAGGGCGAGGTCGACGACGAGCCACCCCGGCACCGCACGACCTCCTTCCTCTTTTGCTTCAGCGAGACCAGCGAACAGCGGACTCTTTCGACTGCCTTCACGAATAGAAATGACATCGCCTTTCTTAACTCTGTATGAAGGTGTCGTGATGCGCTTGCCGTTGATGGTGATGTGTCCGTGCGAGGTGGCTTGGCGGGCGGCGCGCCGCGTGGGGGCAAAGCCTGCGCGATAGGTGGCGTTGTCGGCGCGCATTTCGAGAGCGATATGAAGTGCGCGTGAAGGCTCTTTTTCCTCAAAAGCGGCCTTCGCGTAATTGGAAAGCTGACGTTCACCGAGACCGTAGGTAAATCGCACGCGCTGCTTTTCGAGGAGCTGCTTGCCGTAATCGGATGCACCGCGTCCGCGCTTGATCTTCTTGCGCGCCTCGGCGAGAGCAAATTTTTGGTTCTGCGTCTGTTCAAAAATGCCGGCACCGAGGCGCTTCGCGATACGATATTTTGATTTAACGATAAGCATAAAAATAAATTACAAAATTACACACGGCGCGGCTTCGGAGCGCGCGGACCATTGTGCGGTATCGGCGTGTCGTCTGCAATTCGAGTAACTTCAATGCCCTTGCCGGCAAATCCGCGGAGCGCGGATTCGCGTCCGGCGCCGACACCTCGTATCACCACATCGACCTCCTTCACACCAATGATGGCTGCCTTATCCCCCACGAGTTCGCCAACTTTTGCGGCGGCGAACGGAGTTCCCTTCTTCGCTCCCGAAAATCCGAGCGCACCTGAAGATGACCACGCGACCGCGTTCCCACTCTTGTCGGTGAGCAGGACCTTGGTGTTGTTGTACGTGGCGTGAATATGAAGCGTACCTGCCGTAATGTTCTTTTTTGCGACACGCGCAAGAGAGCGGGATTTGAGTCCCGCATCGACGGAGCCGCCTGATTTTCGAATAATACGTTTCTTTCCCATGCAAAATTAATTATTGTGAATCATGTTTTCTCAAGCTTACGACGGCCGCTTGTCATGGTTTTGCGCACATTGCCGCGGACGGTGCGGGAATTGGTCTTGGTACGCTGGCCTCGTGCGGGAAGGTGCTTTGTGTGACGATTTCCGCGGTGCGCTTTGATATCTTTGAGACGCCGAATATTGGCGCTGATCGAGCGGCGCAACTCGCCCTCAAGCATGAATTTCTCGACGGTTTCGCGAATTTTCGATTCCTCTCCAGCCGAGAGGTCTTTTGGACGCTTTCCCCAATCAATGCCGAGTGATTCAAGTGTTTGCTTCGCGCGCGGCCGACCGACGCCATAAATAGCGGTCAGCCCGATCTCGAGCCGTTTTTCTTCCGGAATGGTTACTCCTGCAATACGCATAATTATCCTTGTCGCTGCTTATGCCGCGGGTTGGTGCAAATCACCCATAAACGACCGCGCCGCTTGACGGAGCGGCAATGCACGCAAATTGTTTTAACTGAAGCTTTTACTTTCATACGAAGAGGTGTATTAAATGCGCCGTATGATCCGGGCGCGTCCTCCGTATGGATCCAGTTGGACTTGCACGCGATCTCCCACGAGCACTTTAATTCTATGCAGACGCATTTTGCCGGCGAGGTACGCGAGTACCACATCACCTCCCCCGAGCTTTACACGAAAAAGGGTATTCGGAAGCGCCTCGTCTACGACGCCTTCTACGACCTCGGGTTCAGCCATATCTGCAAGAGCGATAGTAGCAGCAATCGTTTGGAGAGTCAACCCCCTCCAATATCCTGCACGCCGGTTCGTACTGTAGTGGTGTATGCATCGTTATGGAGTGGTCGTGGGCGCCGGTTGCCCGACAATTATTTTGATCTTCGATGGATCTGCAGGGAACGTACTTTTCCAGAACGGCTCAATGCGCGCGTGTGCTTCCTGAATACTGGGGAATGTCGTGACAGCATTCTGGAACACGGCTTCGTTGATGCCCGCGAGCGTCTTTGCAAGCGCGGCGGCGTCTACGTGCCAGACGATAGTGGCCTTACCCGTGAGCGTAAAGGTGAGCGGTGCTTTGCCGAGCGCGACCGTGGTGTCTTTCGGAGTATTTGCCGCGTATCCCTCGCTAGGCACTATTTCAATGGAAGAATTCTCCGCATCCGCCGAAACAACATTGGCTACGGCTTTCGCATACGCATCTTTCGGAAATACGGGCATCTCCACGTGCGCTTTTTCATGCACGCGGACCCCGCCGCCAGCCTCGGAGGTGTTTTGACCTTCTGTAAATGTGATCTTGATGAGATCGGGAATAACGACCACGCCCTCGCGCGCACTGATAGAGTCACGGATCTTCTGCGCGATACGCGTACGGATAGTCGCTTGTGCGGCCTGCATTGCGCCGGACTCTACCGCCGGCCGGTCACCCACAAATCCTCCCGTCATGGCGCTATCCGAGTGCGCACGAACGCCGCTATACATGGCAGCGTTGGACTTCAATCCGGGAACGGTGAATGTATCAGTCGGCCCGATGTTGTATTGATCACCCGATTTGTCGGCGACGACGGTGACACTCATTGCCCCCGGCTTTCCGGCGCTTTTTCCGGGCACCACCACATCCGCCGGTATGCGGAAAATGAGGCCACTCGGATTTTCAAAACGGGTGTTTTTGATGAGCTTGACGGGCGAAGCCGAGTAATTATTTTCGATGATTATAGAACCGGAAGCTTTCGTCTCGGCATGCTCAGTGCCGCTCGACTGCACAACTTCGGAATCTTGGAGATCAGACACCTCCACGGTATACGTCAATACTTCCGCGGTGGCGTTCGCGGCTGGATATGCGGTGAATTGTGCGCTCTGGTCAAAAACGACCGGATGAGAACGTGGTATCACGGTGACGGTCGTACTCCTGAACACGAACAAGGCGAGGACGATAAGGATGAATATCGAAACAGCAACAGCGATCCACATCCAGAGCCGTGATGAATGCGGAGCGATAGGCGGTGGCATGCCGGGAACTTCGCGCTTCTCTTCTCGCGGGCGACGGCGCAGCGGTGTCGGAATATTTCGGATCGATCGTTCGGGCGGGTTTTGTTCTTCTCCATACGCCTCGGTGGCGAAACCATGTTCTTCGAGGGGCTCTTCCGTTTTGTTGGGTAATCGACGCTCGCTTTCACGGCGCGGGCGTGCTCCCTGTGGTGGAACGATATCTTGAAAATAATCTTTTGCCATTGCTTCTATACTATCACGCGCATATCATGAGCGTTACGAACTGTGTAATTCCGTGTTGACAAACGCACATGTCACCACGATCCCCGTATCGATGGATACACCTGGTTTTGGCAGCACCGACCCTTTGAGAGAATCTGGCTTCATGACATGCACGACGAACGGGCGCGTCGTGATAGTGAATTGCGCAAAATCGATACGGGAAAACAGGTGTGAAAGCCATGCGGTGATATCGGGATGCGCCGCGAGGATCAATGTATCCGGCAGGCGCTGTTTTCCTACGAACGCTCCGATGGCCTCGCCAAAGATGCGTACGAGATCCGGCTCGATCTTTGCGAGCGCCGCGTTCAGCTTGTCGCATGCTTCGCCGCTGCATGAGCCTGCAACTACCATCCGCATCAAATTCAACATTTCTTCCGGCATACCTTCGGTACCCGCGATGCGACGTAGTATCGTGCGCACGCCCTCCGACAAAACCGCGTGGTGCGTGATGATGCCATTTCTGACCGCCATGCACGTCGTTGCTTCGCTGACCATGTCGATGATGACGTACGTCTCGGGATGGTCCATCCGCTCTTGTACTATTGAAAGATATGTACGCGCTCCCGAATGCATGATCTGTTCGCTCTCACCGAATACACTGTGAAGCGCATCAGTAACCAGCTTGCGCATCACCGGATCGAAGTCGCTCTCAAACGTCACGGCACTCAAACGCCGCGCCTGCTTTCCGAGCGGGTGTGCCGTCGGATACTCATTGAGCTCGACGCGAACGACGCTCGTTTCGAGCATGTTGGCCTTGTCCAATTCATGATCTTCTTCGAGCGCGGTGCGTGCGATCTTCGTTATTAATTCTTTAGTGATGGTCTGTTCCTTGGGAAAAACGACGCTCGCAAAACCGGCGGAAGAACGCGTCCACGGCGCCCGTATACTTGCATACACTTTCCTCGGCGGCCCCAAACGTTTCCCCTCATCGCTTTCAGTATACTGTTTCAGAACTTTCGTTCCCGCCTCTTTGATCATCGAAACAACGCCTTTCATAGTTTGCTCCTTTGAGCGGTCCTCAAGGGGCAATATGGAACGATCTGCGGCGACAATGGTCGCCGGCCCTCCGTCGTTTTGCACAATCAAAATAGCCACGCCACCGCTTCCGCTGCCAACATCGACTACCGCCATCACTCGTTCATGTGAACTGCCGAACATTGTTCTTTAAGTATAGCAGCAGAAAAGCTCAATCTATTACATAATCTACGCCCGCGAGTATGCTCCCGCGGGCGTTGTGTTAGCAAAAAACGATGACTGCTACAAGATAAGCAAAAACGAGAAAAGCGATACCAAGACCGTTTAGTACTCCCGAACCGTACGCTGCTACACCAGCACTTACGATCACCATTGAACAGAGAATGAGCCCAAAAGTCTTTTGTGCTTTACTCATGTCAAATCTCCTGTTGTTGACCTGGTGCAAGACTACAGTAATTTGCACTTATATCAAAAAAATAGCTTTTATCCTCCGTATTCCCGTGGCCACCGCTTCCTCCTTTAGTATTTTGAATGTACCGAGTTCGCTGGTATTCGCCACATGCGGCCCGCCGCAAAATTCGATCGAGAACGCTTCATCATACCGAGGTTTAACCTCGGTGGCGCCTTCGGGCCCGATGGAATATACGGATACTTGCTCAGGATATTTTACGCCAAATTCCTGCTCCGCGCCGAGCGTCTCCGCTTCAGCTTTTGGCAACGTGGAGCGGACGACAGGCAGTTGTTCCGAAATTCGTTGATTGACGATATTTTCCACCTGTGCGAGCTGCTCCGGTGTCATCTTTGCGTCCCAGTTGAAATCGATACGCAATCGCTCTTGCGTAATATTCGAGCCGCGTTGCTTCACATGGGGGCCGAGTACCATTTGCAGTGCTTTCAATAGTAGATGGTGCGCCGTATGCAGTCGCGTCGTCTTCTCGGATACATCTGCAAGACCGCCTTTGAATTTTTGTTCAGAGCCAGCACGCGAAAGTTCCTGATGTTTCTTCATTTCGATGGCAAATCCCTCTTCATCAATGTCAATTCCCCGCTCGTGCGCGAGTTCAACGGTCATCTCGAATGGAAATCCGTGTGTTGTGAACAACTCCATCGCCTCCGCGCCGGTGATGTGCCCCCGTGCCGCGAGTTTCTCGAATTCGCGCATGCCATGCACGAGTGTGCGGCCGAATTGTTTTTCCTCTTTCCAAATTTCTTCGGTGATCATTTTGTACGCGTCCTCACTGGCCAATTCGGAATACGCCTGCTTATATTTTTCGATAATGATAGCAGCGCAACGCGAAAGCATACTCTCCTCTTTTTGGTCATGTTCAATGCCGATCTTTTGTGCATGCTGCGCCGCGCGTCGTAGTAAGCGCCTTAGAACGTAACCACGGTCGGTGTTTGCCGGTCGCACGCCATCGGCGAGCATGAAAGTCGCGGCGCGGATATGATCGGCGACGATGCGGAATGATCTTTGGTAGCGGCTGTCATCATACTGTTTGCCGGAGAAATGTTCGAGCAAGGCGATGGTGTCGGCGAATACATCAACATGAAAAATGTCGGCATCATTGTTCGCGGCCATCGCGATACGCTCAACTCCACCTCCAAAATCGACGTTTTGTTTCGGCAGAAGACCGAACGAACCACTGGACTGTTTCAGGTATTGCATGAAAACGGAGTTGCCTATCTCGAGAAAACGACCGCAGTCGCAATTGGGATGGCACTCCGCGCCGTATTTCGGATCGTGTGGAGTTCCAAAGTCGAAAAACACTTCGGAATCCGGCCCGCCCGGCTCGCCTGCGGGCATATTTTCGGGCGTTCCCGCCCTGCTCCACCAATTTTTGCTTGCGTCGTAATAAAAAATGCGGCCTTGCCCTGAGCCTGTCGAATGGGCGCTTCTCATGCCGAGACGGGAGCCGTCGGCCTCGCTGCCGATCTCAACAATTCCCGCGTCAATCCCCTTTCCTGCAAATAATTGCTTCCAGATCTCCGCCGATTCCGTATCGCGCGGCACTCCGTTTTTTTCGTCCCCAATAAACACCGACACGTAGAGTTTCTTCGGATCAATACCCATCTCATCGACAAGAAATCCAAAAAACCACGATAGCTGCTCCTTTTTGAAATAATCGCCGAGCGACCAGTTGCCGAGCATTTCGAAAAAAGTCGTATGGCGGTTGTCGCCCACCTCATCAATATCCTCCGCGCGAAAACTTTTCTGACTATTGGTTAATCGCGTTCCTTCGGGATGTGGCTCGCCAAGCAGATATGGCACAAGCGGCTGCATGCCGCTGCCGGTAAACAGCGTCGTCGGATCGTTCTGCGGCACGAGCGATGAAGATGGTATCACCGCGTGCCCTCGCGCCTTAAAATATGCGAGATATTTAGACCGAATCTCATTTATATTCATCCCCTAGAGTTTACCATCCGCCAAAAGAAAAAGCCGCCCTTAAGTACCGGGGCGGCGCGCCTACGTATGTGCTGTTATGCAGAAACGACGTTGTGTCAACTCTCATTGGCCTAAATTATAAATCGCTCAAAGAAAGTCCTGCTTGTTTTAAAATTGAACGCAATGTAGTACTTCGCAAGTCGCCCGGATGCATCGGTACGGTCACGCGACGCTTGTCGGTATTGCGAAAGTAGATGCAATGACTTCCGTTTTGTCTTTTGAAAATAAAACCGTAACGCTCGAGCGTCGCGCACAATTCGCGCGCCGTAATACCCGCCATAAACTATTTTGCGACCTGCACCTCGACAGTCCCCAGAAGCGTGTTATCCGATTCCGGAACTTTTTCTCCATCGGCCACGAGATCTTCCACATACAGCTCGATGGCTTCACGTGCCATGCGGCGGGCCTCTTCCAGTGTCGCTCCATATGTGACGCAACCTGGTAATGCGGGTGCTGTTACAGTAAATCCTCCCTGAGGATCAGGTTCAAAAGCAAGATTAAATGTCTGTTTTTTCATAAATGTGAGTATATCAAAAAGACGCGCATTGTCGACGTGAAGTCGGATTATTCTAGAGTTTGCCATTTCTTCATCTGTATATAAAAAATCTCCCCGATGGTCGTGCCACCAGGGAGAGAGACTGTTTCTATTTTGAGCTCTTTGGCTCCCTCGGCCACTCGTCCTCAAGTCCTTCGGTCCAGATCCTAAGGGAGTTCTGGGGAAAGCCAAGGGCGATCAACTTCTGTTCACGTGCCTTTTTGAGGCATTCGTCGCAAACGTTGAATTCGAGGTAGTGTCCATCGACCTCATCGAAGATCGTTGAGCCATAGTTGCCGCACGTGTGGCAAACAACTCCGTTGTCAGGGTGATTATCCTCGCCCTCGTATGCACTGCCGAGCCGTTTATGGCAGACGATGCACGAGAGCACGGGGAGATACACCCGGTGGTTTGGGTCCTGGTCGTCGTGGGACAGGGGTCCCTCCTTTGGCTGGTAGGTGTGACGCGGCACAGAATACATTTCCGCGTCCTGTAAGTAGCAGCAAAGGACCCAAACAGTTTTAAGCGCGAATTCACCTTTGAAGTAGAACACCTGTATGTTTAGAACATATGGGATATACGCACATCGAAGCGAGCGAACGAAGAAGGATTGAGCGAGCGT
>Ga0075997_122_pt1 | contig 13237 bp, 5 predicted proteins | sample RifGroA2_FD_68043 | JGI IMG/M metagenome (GOLD analysis project Ga0075997, IMG submission 68043) | Parcubacteria (Kaiserbacteria) bacterium GW2011_GWA2_52_12 | reverse complement strand
GATATTCGTATTCGTGAGCGCAATTGTAATAGCATGGAAATACTGGCGGTTGCGCAGCGGAAGAAAGATTGTGGGGTAACACGAATGATCATTGCAGCAGGCACTGCAAAAGTACAGCATGCGCGTTGCGCGATTCTATTGGGATGCTATATTAAATATGTGAGTGCCACACATCCGTGTGAAGTGGGGGCACAATGAAAGTCGCGTAGATCCCACCTCACGGTGGGTTTTGCGTTTTTTAACCCCTGTTCGGAATTTTTGTGGTACGCTGAATGTGTACCCGCCTTTGTCAAAGACTTCGGCGAGGTAAAGGAACGCACTCTTTCTTCGTCAAAACTACGAAGGGCACAGTGCGGAGGGCGGCGGCACTCACATTGACTTTCACTTTGGAGCTCGCACCCGTCCTCCGCACTGTGCCTTTTTTGTTTTGTAAAATTCTAGCCTGTACTTATTTTGATCGATAGGTCAAGATAAGTACGGAACCTCGATACATTCTCTACTTTTTTATTTTTTCAACACAAATTCTTTATTTGCAATATCACTAATGAAAAATTTTTTAGAAAGTTATCCACATAAATAAAATTAAAATCATTCGTACGCGAGCAGCGATGCAATAATTGATAAAACGTTCTTCGCGACTAACGTCTGCGAGTGCGGGGTCGATCTTAGTACTCCAAAAATATTTATCCTATGGCAAAGAAAAAGAAGGCAAAGGCGAAGAAAAAGAAGCGACTATAGTCGGTCGCTTCTCTAGCTAGAGAACAGACGATCCCCTTCTCGGGGATCGTTTTTCATCGAAAAAAGCGGCTCAAGAAAGCATTTACGATTTTATGGGACGCCGATAGCGGCGATCTATCTCTTCGGCGATAAAAATACGAGGAACAGAGCTCTGCCGCAATTTTCCCGCGTCATAGGCGAGTTCTTCGTGCAACTTTTCGCCGGGCCGCAGGCCGATCTCGACGATGGGGACGTCTTCGTAGGGGACGAGGCCGTGCATGCGCACGAGTTTTTCCGCGAAATCAAGGATCTTCACCGGCTCTCCCATATCGAGAAGCAGGAGCTGGCCATTTTCGCCGATAACCCAGCACATAAGGACGAGCGAAGCTGCCTCGGGAATTGACATGAAATAGCGCGTCACTTCTTTGTGCGTGATCGTAAGGGGAGTGCGCTCGCGGATCTGTCGCAAGAATGTCGGGAGCATGCTCCCCGAGGAATTGAGTACGTTGCCGAACCGCACGGCCATGAAGCGCATATCCCCGTGCTCTTGTGCATATTGCTGTACCAGTAGCTCCGCAGCACGCTTCGTCCTTCCCAAGACACTTAATGGATTCACTGCCTTATCGGTCGAGATGAGCACAAAGTCAGGGATATGATGTGTAATCGCCATGTCAAGGATGTTTCGTGTGCCGAGCTCATTTGTTTTATGCGCTTCGCCCGGATTCATTTCCAAGAGCGGGACATGTTTGTACGCTGCGGCGTGTACTACGCAATCGATCCTATGCTCTTGCGCGATCTCTTCAAGGCGCTCTCTGTCACGGATATTTCCCAGCCTGAAGACAAGTTCCGGCCTCTCATGACCTCGCTCGCGAGAAAGCTCTTGTGAGAGATGAAAGATATCCACTTCAGAGGAATCGAGTACGATTATCTTCTTCGCATTGGAGTTGAAGAGTTGGCGGATGATCTCGCTGCCGATCGATCCTGCGCCGCCCGTCACGAGAAAGGTCTTACCGGTCGTATTCTTGGCGATACGCTGCTGATCGGTCTTCACGAGCGGTCGACCGATGATATCAGAGGGATCTATGTCGCGTATATAGGCGAGACTTACTTTGCCGAGGATAACCGAGGCGATGCTCGGAAGGACTTTGATCGGAATGCCCTGCGGTGCAAGACTCGCGACGCGCGCGGCCACGCGCGAGCCGGCCGATGGCACGGAGACAAGTATTTGGTCGAAATGGTGCGTCGATGCCAAGTGAGGGATATCGCCTATCGTTCCTATAACTTTCACCCCGCGTACGATCCCCCCTTGTTTTTTTGGATCGTCGTCCACGATGCCTGCCACGATCACATCAGCGTTGGAGTCCTTCTCGAATTCTTTGAGAATGAGTTCGCATGCGACGCCGGCACCGACGATGAGAACCCTCTTTTTTCGAGCAGTTGCGGCGCATACGATATCGCCCAAGCTCTGCGTTGGTTTCCAACCGAGGAGTCGCATGGCTTTCAAGCGACTTCCGACATACCGCGTTGCGGACCGATTCGTACTTACCAGTGAAGTTCTGCGGTTTGTCTCATGCTCGAATATGCGTACCAGTTTAGAGAGCGAGGTGCCCTCTCCGGAGCAGATGTTGATCAGCTCATACCGCGACCCCTTTTTCGATATCAGCGCCGCGAGGATCGCGTCGAATGCGTCTTGCATATCAATGTAGTCGCGCATATCTTTCGTATTACTCACCGCGGTCGTGGGGGCGTTGCCGAGCAATTGCGAAAGCACATACTCGTCGATGAATTGTTTTTTTTGCGCCGGATGCCGGGGAACGCCGAGAAGGTTGAATATGCGCAGATTGAAAGTTTTCACGGCATATGTTCGGGAAAACTCTTCTACGAGTTTCGTCTGTTCGAGCTTGGTCCTGCCATATTCATTTTGCGGCCGTGAAGGGCTTCGTTCCGTTAGCGTCGTCTTGGAAGAGCCGTATTCAGCGCTCGTGCCGATATGTACAAATCGCTTAAGCTTCTTGTTTCTCGCAATGAACGCAAGAACGCGTTTTGTCCCTTCGACATTCACCTCATGCAAAAGATTGGCCGCCCCTTTGTCGGCCATTTCCGGAGAATGTGCCGTGAGACCTGCAAAATTGACAACGCTATCGAAATCACGCTCCGTATGTAGAGGATGGTGCCTATCGTACCGGCAAAAGGGGATGCCGCGCTCCTTCAGATACAGAGTAAAGGCTCTTCCGAGTGTGCCGTGCGAACCGGTGATCAATACTTTCATGGAATGGTGTCGTGCATTGTATTCAAATCCGGCATATCGTTCAACCCCTCTTCACGTGGTCAGTAAAGAGTTGCTGCCACTCACGTATTGCATTGGTACATTCGAATCTTTTGACGGCGGCAGGCCCAGCCTCGGAAAATGCATGCATCAGTTGCGGATCAGCGCAGAGGCGCAGTATCGCATCTGCCATTTTCTCAACATCGCCGACGGGAACGAGAAAGCCGCCGGTGCCGTTTTGTATCAATTCACGAGGGCCGAAATCACAGTCGGTCGCTATCACGGGTACTCCAAAGGCAAGGGCCTCGATCAAAACAGTCGGCATTCCTTCAGAACGTGAGCTAAAGATAAAAATATCCACATTCTCAAACGTTGTACTATCGACCGCTGCCTCCCCCGGGAATATTGAATCACCAAGACCGAGATCATGCGCTTCTGTCCGCAACGCGACACCATCCGCCCCGTCCCCAATGATTGACAGTGAAAGCGGAATTGCTGATATTTCCCTTGCCTTTTTGAAACTTCGCAGAAGGGTTGAAAAATCTTTTGGATACGCAAGTCTCCCGACGGAAAGGATACGAACTGTCGTACGTGTTGACGCGAAATCACGAGAGTGGTGGTGTCCCGACGTGTATACGGGGTTGGGAACCATTCGTATGAGAGATGGAGGTATCCCGAATTCCGCTGATAACGGCGCCATCGCCCCTTCCGAACCCGTAGTAATGCGCGTCGCGGCGCGAAGCGATCGTGCGATCATGTATCGATAGATCCAAGGATATGCGGCGTGTGTGTACGAGGTGAGGTCAAAGACACTTTGGATCGAATATAGTACGGCGGGACGTGTTCGCGAGATGAGTAGGGCGATATGAATGATCGGCAGTATCAATACGCCAAGATGAGAGGAAACAATATGTGGCCGCTCTGCTCGGACGATACGCGCCAACGGAAGGATATATGAACGATACCGCATGTGCGGCAAAACACAGACACGTGTCTTCGGGAATGGGAACGATGACGTTGGTTTTGAAAGTATAAGGAGGACGGTTTCAAACATTGTTGCGTCCAGCCCGTTGATAAGTTCTTGGAGAACTCGCTGCCGACCACCGGCCTGCCATTTGTCGATAACAAACAGTATTTTGATGCGTTTTTCTGATCGAGGCTCATCCATATATTCCAACAATAACCGATAACCGTCGCATAGGCGATTGTTTTAGGATAGGATATGACGATATGGCGTTTTGGAAGAGTCTCATAGGAGATGAAAATACCGCGGCTTTTAAGCGCGCGGAGCCTATCGCACTGAAGGTAAATGCCCTTGAGGAAAGTGTCAGGAAACTAACCGACGAGCAGTTGAAAGAAAAAACGCACGAATTCAGGAATAGACTTGCGGCAGGGCTTGCCCGCGGAGCGGTGGAACAAACAGTGCTCGATGACCTCGCGCCTGAGGCGTTTGCGGTGGTGCGCGAAGCGTCGAAGCGAAGCCTGGGCCAGCGGCATTTCGACGTGCAGCTCATCGGCGGCATGATCCTCCACAACGGCGATATCGCGGAGATGCGCACGGGTGAAGGGAAGACACTCGTCGCCACACTCCCGGCATACTTGAACGCGCTTACCGGGAAGGGCGTGCACATCGTCACGGTCAACGATTACCTCTCGCGCCGCGACGGCGTGTGGATGGGGCAGATCTACCACGCGCTCGGACTTTCGGTGGGTATCATCAACCACGAATCTTCTTTTTTGTATGACCCCTCGCAGATAAACTCCTCCGAGGATTTCGTGGCCGACGACGCGATACGCGATGAGATGGGTTCCTTCAAAGTGGTCCAGGAGTATATGCGACCCTGCACGCGGCACGAGGCGTATGCTGCCGATATCACCTACGGCACCAACAACGAATTCGGTTTTGATTATCTGCGCGACAATCTTGAATATGAACCGGAGCGTCTGCGGCAGCGCGTGCCGAGTGCGGGCGATTACCATTTTGCGATCGTTGACGAGATAGACTCTATTCTCATCGATGAAGCGCGAACGCCCTTGATTATTTCCGCGCCGATCGCGGAGGCAGAATCGCTCTACGGTCGCTTTGCGTCGATCGCGAGTATTCTCGTTGATGAAGAAGACTATGTCGTCGAGGAAAAACATCGTTCCGTAACGCTCACCGATGCTGGCATAGAAAAGGCTCAAAAACAACTCGGCATAGACAATATATACACGGATGCCGGCATCAAGTACGTTCACCATCTCGAGACCGCCGTTCGCGCGAAGGCTATCTATAAGATTGATAAGGATTATGTCGTACGGGACGGTCAGATAGTCATCGTTGACGAGTTGACCGGCAGAATGCAGCCGGGGAGGCGATGGGCAGAAGGTTTGCACCAGGCCATTGAGGCAAAAGAAGGCGTTTCGGTGCAGCAAGAATCGCGCACCTTTGCTTCGATCACCTTTCAAAATTATTTCCGGCTCTACAAGAAATTGGCCGGTATGACGGGCACGGCCGTTACGTCGTCGGAAGAATTTTTCAAAGTGTACGGGCTCAACACGGTCGTCGTTCCGCCCAACAAACCAAGCACCAGAGCGGACCGCGAAGATCTCATATTTCAAAACGAATCAGGCAAGATGCGCGCGATATCGCGGCAGGTCAAGGAATTGCACGACAAAGGGCAGCCGGTTTTGGTGGGCACGGTGTCGGTGGAGAAGAACGAGCTGCTCTCGGTCTATTTCAAACAAGAGGGAATACCGCACGAACTATTGAATGCAAAAAATCACGAACGTGAAGGAGAGATCATCGCGCAAGCCGGTCGCCGCGCCGCGGTGACGATCGCCACCAACATGGCCGGCCGCGGCGTCGACATCAAACTTGGCGGCAATCCGTCGACCGAGGATGAGTATGAAGCGGTGAAAAGCCTCGGCGGGCTCTACGTGCTCGGCACGGAGCGTCACGAAGCGCGGCGCATCGACAACCAGCTCCGCGGCCGCTCGGGTCGTCAGGGCGATCCCGGCGAGACGCAGTTTTTCGTCTCGCTCGAAGACTCGCTCATGCGCGTGTTCGCCTCCGACGTGATAAAGCGCGTGATGGGTACCTTCAAGATTCCCGAAGACGAGCCTATCTACAACGGCATGATCACCAAGGCGCTCGAAAAGGCGCAGACGCGCATCGAGGAAATAAATTTCGATTCGCGCAAGCACGTGCTTGCATACGATGATGTTTTGAATATCCAACGGCAAAGCATCTACGCGCGCCGCCGGTCGCTTCTGACCGAAGGGCATGTCGCGATCGATGGAGAGCTTGAGCGCGTCTCTTTGGGTAACGAGGAGCTTGCTACAGTCATTGAGAACAAGAAGAAAGAATTCGGCGATGCATTTTATCCGGTGCTCCGCAGGTTTTTCCTGCAGGCCATCGATTATCTTTGGGTGGAACATCTTGAAGCCATGGAGTACCTGCGCTCGAGCGTCAATCTGCGCGCATATGGGCAGCGTGATCCACTGGTGGAATATAAAAAAGAGGGCCTCAAACTCTTCCAGACAATGGAAGAAACCTACGCAGCGCACGTGACAAACGTGCTCCCCAATATCGCGCCGGCCGGCACGCCGGTTAGGAAGGAAGAGCAAGTTATCCACAACGCGGCAAAGACTATCACCACATCGCCTCAGGGCGGGCATAAGAGGGAATATGGCAGGAACGAAAAAGTGACCATCACCAATGGCGCGAAGACCGAAGTGATGAAATATAAAAAAGCGGAGCCGCTTCTTGCAGTAGGAGGCTGGAGAATAGTCGAGGATACATAGCATCTCGTCAGCCGAGATGGGTTTGTTTTACCGAACATATCGGGAATCTCGGCCGCCGCTCACCGGCGGTCGCTTTTTCACTGTATCGAACACGACGCTCCTGTTCGCTTCAATTGGTATCACCACTGCGACTGACCGTACACCCATTTTTATTCCTCGCACTGTGTTCTCTTCAGCGAAAAGGTGGCCGCCGTGTTTCTCTTTGTCGAATTACCATGCCCTTTCCATCCATAGACATGGGATGGTAGAGTTGCCTCATGGAAGAAACGAGCGAATACGTTCCGACGATAGGTCTCGAGATACATGCAGAGCTTAAAACCAAGACGAAAATGTTCTGCAATTCAAAAAACGATCCGGACGAGACACGTCCGAATGTAAACGTTTGCCCGGTCTGTCTTGCTCATCCCGGTACCTTGCCGGTCGTCAATAGGGAAGCAGTGAAGCATGTGCTTCGCGTCGGCGTGGCCATTAAGGGGAAGTTGGCCGACTATACCGAATTTGACCGCAAGAATTATTTTTATCCCGATCTGCCAAAAGGATATCAGATCAGTCAGTATGAATTTCCGCTTATCTCGGGCGGCGAGCTCGGCGGCGTTGCTATCACGCGCGTGCACCTCGAGGAAGACACTGCGAGTTCGATCCACGACGAAGCAACGGGCCTTCGCCACGCCGAAGCGGACTCTGGTCTCGCGGAGGCTGGAACAACGACCATTGATTACAATCGCTCCGGAGTTCCGCTCATGGAATTGGTGACCGAACCGACTATACATAGCGCGGAAGAAGCCGGAAAATTTGCGCGTGAGCTGCAATTACTTTTGCGCCATCTCGGCGCGAGCAATGCCAACATGGAGAAAGGAGAGATGCGCGTCGAGGCAAATGTGAGTGTAAGTAAAAAAACAAATAACAAAAATAATATATTAGGAACCAAGGTTGAGATCAAAAATTTAAATTCGTTCCGCACGATGGAGCGCGCGGTGGCATATGAGATAGAACGTCAGCGCACGGCACTCGAGAACGGGGAGACTATCGTGCAAGAAACACGCGGGTGGGATGAAAATAAACAGTCAACGTTCTCGCAGCGTATAAAAGAGGGGAGTGCTGACTACCGATATTTTCCGGATCCTGATATTCCGCCGTTCAGGCTCTCCGAAATTCCCGGATTAGGAGAAGATGCGCTTCGCCAGGGCATTGGAGAGCTCCCGAGCGAACGCAGGGCGCGTTATGTCTCCATTGGGGTGAAGCTGGACGATGTAGATCTCTATGTGCGCGACATGCGTTTTGGCAATTTCTTCGATGCAGTGGTTGCAACGTATCAAAAAAGCCAAACAAAAGAGATTTCCCTCGCGTCTAACTACGTTGCAAATGATTTGATCAAAATAGTCCGTGATATGGAAGAACGAGAAACACAACCAATAGACGAGATTCCGATATCGTCGCTCAACTTCAATAAAATTATCGCACTGCTAATAAATGGCAAAATATCGTCGCGCTCGGCAAAAGATCTGCTGCTCGCGGTGATTTCGGAAAAAAAAGATCCGGAGCAGCTCGCAAAAGAAAAAGGATTATTCCAGACGGAGGATGCAGGGGCTCTTGATGAAGTGGTGGGGAAGATCATCGCGGATAACCCCGGTGTAGTCGCTGATTTTAGGGCTGGAAAAGCAGCTGCGCTCGAATACCTCGTGGGGCAGGGCATGAAGGAGCTTAGAGGCGCTGCCAACCCGACTATTTTGAGAGATTTATTCAGGAAAAAGATCGGATAGTTCTTCCTTTCCTTTTTTCTCGGCAGTTATATACTGCCGATATATGTCAGACGAGGTTAATCTCGGCGGTAAAACATACATCTCGTCAAAGCGAGCGGCTTCTTCAACTGGCTATGCGCAGGATTATATAGGTCAACTTGCTCGGAAAGGCGTGATAGACGCACGACGAATTGGCGGCCTCTGGTACATACAATTGGAATCGCTGATGAATTACAAGGAAAAAGCGCAAACATATGTTCCACAACCTCCGAAGCATGAAAACATCGAGGCCGATCCGGAATCGCTCGTGTTTTTCGACGGAAAGGACTATGTATCCGCAGCAAAAGCGGCTGATATCACTGGCTATCATCCTGATTACGTCGGGCAGCTTGCTCGTGGGGGAAAAGTTATTTCCCAGCAGATAGGGAATCGTTGGTACGTCGATCGTGCGGGCATTTTGGCCCACAAGGAAGAGAAAGATGACCTGCTGGCTGCTGTACAGGCAGAATCCGTTGGTCTCTCCCGTAGAGCTACGGCAGAGGGCCTTGCGAATAAAATTATCGACAATAACACTAGAATCGACAAGGACACTAATCCCAACGAAACCAAGCTCATGGCAGCGGAAGCGGGGCCATTTTTGACCTATACCACCGATACCGGAGTGCTCATGCCCAACCTTGAAAAGAAGCAGGGAGAGGAGAGGAAATCGGATGACAAGGTGGGAGAACCTGAAATAGAAATACTGGACGGGAGAATCGCGATACCGATACACGTGAATAAGCCAAGAGTCATGCAAAAGACGCAGCTTTATCGAAGTAATACCGTTGGTAAAACATCCGATATGGGACACAAAATCGTATCTCGTTTGGCCAAGTTTTATGTACCCATTGCAGCGTTGTTACTTGTCACAGTCATTCTGTTTGGATTCGGAGCGTCAATTACTGGTGGAAAAAGTGCAACAGGCGGCAGTGGCATATTTTCCAAGATCGGTGATGTGCTCGAGCCATTTCTTACACAGGAACTCACATACATACGGCAGAATTAGCCGATATACCATTGTTTATCGTATATCGAATAGACGAGATACGTGTTGAACGTAATGCTGAATCGATGCCCTTAATCATTTCGTACGGCTACATAAATCGGGAAATAAAAATGATTATCAGCCACTCGGTAGTTTAGAGTGCAAAATTGCGCAAATCGCAAATTTGAGGCCTTGGCGACATGCACATTTTTTTATTTCTAAAAACGTGCGACTTCCCTCCCTGCCGATACTTTTTTGCGCATACTTACCCCCCGTAATGCCGCATAGGATCTTTGTAGTAGTTTTTTACCGTTATCCGGTGTTTTTTTACTTCTCCGGAAAATGGAAAACGCTGTTACTTTTTTGCCGGAATCTTATCCACAGAGTTATCCCTAGGATATCCACACGATATCCAGAATGTCTAGTAAAATAATAGATAAATCGTGCATCCGCACTGAATCATGAGTGATGAAATATTCTTTGATGGAATTCGGTTGATCGCAGCAAGCGACGCCGCTTTGCAGTCCGGTCTTACTCGTGATTACATCGCGCGGTTGTGCAAGAAGAAAAAAATCTCCGGACGGCAGATCGGAAAAAATTGGTATGTGAATTTCGAATCGCTTAAGTCGTTCGTCATTGCGCAAGAGCATGCGAGGAGCAGACGGCGACGCACCTTGACCAAGGAGCGAACGGAGGAATATAGGGCTCATAATACCGACCTTAAAACTGATGTCCTTCCAGAGGACATGGCTGGAAAATTAGTTATTCCGTCGCCGTTCCTGCCGAAACTTCAGAAGGAAACTACACCGATGCGTGAGATCGTACGGAAAGAGAGAGCGATGCATAACGCCGTCATCGCCGAAGAGAAAAAAGATCTTGTTTTGGAAAAAAAGATCCGTGACGTCATTGCGGAAGTTACGAATACCGGCGAGCACGCGCTTACTGAAGCGTCGAAAGTCCCGGGTATCGCTCACGCGGCACTGCAGAGCGCGCAAGTTCCCGCGTATGTCGTCACGCCTGTTACGGAAATTTTGCATAAGATCGTTGCACTCACGCTCGCTATCATGCTCACGTTTGGCACGTTCGCAACGGTCGATCGTTCGATCACGTATTTCGCATCGGATTCTTTTGCTTCGCTGCATGATTCGCTCCAGTCGTTCGTCGACGGCGGAGCGGTGCATCTTGTGCAAAATACCGGCGCGCAACTTGCCGCCGTCGCAACGAATCCCGCAGCCGCGGTCTCCGCCGCCGTCGGATTTTTTGCCGGCATCTTTGGCGGTATACAGAACGTTATTTTCGCGATAGCAAATCCCGGGGCGCTTTTCAGTCCGGGATCCGTTGCCATCGAGATCGTTCCTGCGGCTACCCCATCCTCGCAATCCCCCGTCTCACCGCCGCAGCAAGTTGCACAAGTTCCCTCTTCTCCGACACCCGCGCGCACGACCTTGTCGCCCGCCCTTGCTCAAAGCTACGGCGAGACGAAGCAGACGGTCATCGAGCGCGTGATCGAGCAGCACATCGTTTCGGCCGGAGGAATTACCGAAGAAATTCTCAACCAGCGACTGCAACAACTCGATAACAAACTGACGAGCCAGATCTATTCGATCACGAGTGTCTCGACGCCGCCTGCCTCTGGAGGATTTACAAACGAAATTGCTCTCACGCAGCGCATCGACAACTTGAGCGGCACGATCATCACGAATCCGGCGATCACCGGTGGGACGATAAAGTCAGTGACGATCTCTGATTCGACATGGAGTGGCGATCTTTCGGTGAATAATATTTCAGTGAGTGGCACGACGACGACTGCCAATCTCGCAGTGAGCGCAGTGAGCACCTCCACGTTTGCCGGCGGCATAAATTTGACCGGCGGCTGCGTATCGGTGAACGGCGTATGCATCAGCGCGAGCGCCGGTGCGTCGACGGGGATTTTGAATTCGGTGCAATTCAACGGCGGTAGTGGAACATTCGCCGGCTCTGGAAGTTTTACGTTCAATCCAACATCGAATACTCTTTTTGCATCGAGCACGATTTTTGGAAATGCGACGACGACGAATTTTGCGGTGACCGGAAATGCGACCTCCACATTTGCCGCAGGAATAGAGACGACCGCGCTCAACGTGACAGGCGCGACATCAACATTTGCGAACGGCATCGTTTTGAATACCGGGTGCTTTTCTATCAACGGCACATGTCTCTCCACTTCCGGTGGGGGCGGTTCCGGCACAGTGAGTGGCACTGGTCAAACTGGTCAACTCGCCTATTACACGGGTGCTACGGAAGTCTCTCCAACGTCGACACTTTTCATAACACCGAGTTCAAATCTTGGTGTCGGTACAACATCACCATACGCTCGTCTCACGGTGTGGGGCAATGGCGGAAATATTTTTGAAGCGGTCGACAACGCATCGTCGACAAAATTCATCATTCAAAACGGCGGCAATGTTGGTATCGGTACCACGACGCCCGGATCGATATTCTCGATTGCAAGCGTCGCGAACTTCACTGCTGCGACCTCCACTCTCTACGGCACAGGTCTCAATCTCGCGAGTGGTTGCTTTGCGGTCGGCGGCAACTGTCTTTCACTCTCGAATCTTGCCGGAAATATTAATCTCGGCACACAAGTTACAGGCCTGCTCGGCATCGGCAACGGCGGTACCGGCTCAACGACACCGACGGGAATTTTGCTCGGAGATGGTGTTGGAGCGCTGAACACGGCGACGATATCGGCTCCGCTCTCAATCTCGGGTACCACGCTCCTCATCTCGCAGGCGAGCAGTACCTCGAACGGTTTTCTCGCCTCGGCGGACTGGACGAGTTTTAATAATAAAATTTCCTCTACCTCACTCTCTGCCACCTACCCGCTCGCGTACAACTCGACGACCGGCCTATTCAATATCGAGTTCGGCACTACGACGGCGAACACGTGGAGCCAAACACAGACGTTCACCCTCGGATTTCTCTCACAGGCGTCATCGACGATCACCAATGGTTTGTTCTCCATGAACGGCGGGGCGTCGACGACCAACATTACTGCAAGCGGCATCGGCTACTTCACCACTGCCTCTACCTCCAACCTCACTGTCTCGAATATCCAAAATTCTCTTCTCGTCACTGGCGCAACAGGCATCGTCGCCGGCACGACCACGCTCGCGGTCAACTTCGGTGGCACGGGCTCCACCACACTCGGCGGGATTCTCAAAGGCAATGGCACTGGCATTATCCAATCTGCCATCGCAGGCACTGATTTCCTGATCGGCAGCGGTGTGCAGGGCAATTGTGTGAAGTGGGGAGCCAACAATCTTCTCGCTGACCAGAATTCTCCATGCGGCTCGGGCGGTGGTTCGAGCGGCGGCACGTGGGCGACAACAACGTCACCTGTCGCAAACGAGCTCTTTAACTACCCACTCAACTCCACCGACATCATCACAATCGGCGCATCGGCGACGAGCTCTGCGAAATATTTCTTTGATCCAAACGTACTCGTCGCCTACTTCGCTGGCAACGTCGGCATTGGCACCACATCGCCTTATGCCGCACTCTCCGTCGCGGGCCAAGTCGTCGCGTCCAACTACACTGCCACTTCGACGCAAGCGAGTATCTTCCCGTATGCCTCCTCGACCGCGCTCACCGCCACGACACTGTTTTCCACCACCGCCTCCACGACCAACCTCATCACTCTCTACGCATCAACGACGCTCCTCT
>Ga0075997_126_pt1 | contig 13333 bp, 15 predicted proteins | sample RifGroA2_FD_68043 | JGI IMG/M metagenome (GOLD analysis project Ga0075997, IMG submission 68043) | Parcubacteria (Kaiserbacteria) bacterium GW2011_GWA2_52_12 | reverse complement strand
CTTTTTCAAAAGAAATTTCACCCCCGCCAAATCAGAAATGCAAGGAGTGTTTTTTCTTTCGGGGTTGCTGGCGTACTCGCCAGTGCGTGGGGCTTTCTCGGAGCGTACGGGGCAGTTTCAAGCCACCACGCACGCGGAGCGTGCGAAGTCATTACTTCACTTTGTTTTGGAAATAGGTGCGAGTTTGGTACAATAGAGACACAGAAAAACACAAAACCCGCCTCTGGCGGGTTTTTGTATACACGGACAACGACGATTTATTTGATAGCGTCTTTCAGCGTCTTACTGGCACGGAATTTCGGTACCTTCATCGCTTTGATTTGGATCGAAGCGCCGGTACGCGGATTGCGGCCCATGCGACCGGCGCGCATTTTGGCCTCAAAGATCCCCAGGCCTGCAATCGATACCTCGCCACCGCTCTTGAGGTAATCGGTGATCATCGCAATGATCGCCTCCACGGCGCGTTCTGCATCGGCCTTTGTGCAGCCGATCGTTGCATGCACTTTATCTACCAAATCCATTTTATTTGCCATACATTTTTTTATCTAATGATAATGTGGCTACAAACTTACCCCGACCTCTATAGGATACCATTTTGGGCCCTATTTTCGGCATGTCAATCCCGCCCTTTTTCAAAAAAGAGCGGGATTAACCTTTGATCGCACCGGTTATTAGCGGGCGTACTCGATTACTCTTGTTTCTCGTATCACGCTGATCTTGATCTCGCCCGGATACTGCATTTCTTTTTCTATTTTGTCGGCGATAGTGCGCGCGAGCTTGCGAGCTTCGAGATCGGTGATAGCTTCCGGCTTTACGATGACGCGGACCTCACGGCCTGCAGCGATGGCGTAGCTCTTCTCGACGCCGGGCTCATTGTTCGCGATCGCTTCGAGATCCTCTAGTCGTTTGATGTAATTTTCGACGGAATCACGACGAGCACCCGGACGGGAACCGGAAATCGCATCGGCGACCTGCACGATCATCGATTCGGGGGTTTCGTACGGATACTCTTCGTGGTGCGCCTGCATTGCTTTCACGACGCGCTCGTCGATGCCGAATTTTTGCAATATCCTGCGGCCTATTTCCACGTGCGTGCCGGGGACCTCGTGGTCGAGCGCCTTGCCGATGTCGTGGAAGAGCGCACCTGCACGCGCGATAGCAGGATCCGCGCCGAGCTCTTCTGCGAGCATACCTGCGAGGTGCGCCATTTCGACCGAGTGGTCGAGGACATTTTGGCCGTAGCTCGTGCGGAAATACAGGCGACCCAATATTTGCAATAATTTCGGATCGAGATTCGGCACACGCGCCGCGTATGCGGCCTCAGTGCCCTTTTTCTTGATGATCGTATTGATTTCACCCTCCGCTTTTTGCACCGCCTCCTCGATCTTTGCGGGCTGGATGCGACCGTCGAGGATCAAATTCTCGAGTGCGATGCGCGCGATCTGTCGGCGGATAGGATCGTATGAAGACAGAGTGATCGTGCCCGGCGTATCATCGATGATGACATCGACTCCGGTCGAGCGCTCGAATTGGCGGATGTTACGGCCCTCCTTGCCGATGATTTTTCCTTTGATCTCGTCATTGGGGAGCGTCACGGTCGTCGCGAGAACGTCGGAGACGACGGAATTACCCAAACGATGCACAGCGGTGGTCAGGATCTCTTTTGCACGCTGCTCAAGTTTCTCATTGCTTGCGATCTCGAGCTTGCGCATGCGGCCCTCGATATCACTTTCGTACTGTTTTTCGACTGCTTGCAGAAGATCATTCTTTGCTTCTTCAGCCGTAAGGTGGGCGATATTTTCAAGCTTGCTCTGTTGCTCGCGGATAGTCGACTCCGCTTGCTCTTTTGCGCTTTGGACCTCGGCTATTTTCTTTCCGAGCACCTCTGATTCGGTGTCAAGATTTGTCTGACGCTTATCGAGAAGCTCCTCTTTGCGAACGAGACGATCTTCGGTCTGCTTCAACTCGCGTTCGCGTCCCTTGAATTCGCTCTGAACCTGCTCCGCTTTTTCTTTGGCTCTAGCCTCGGCCTCTTCGGTGATCTTTTTCGCCCGCTCTTCGGCGTCGAGCTTCATTTTGCGGATCTCGAGTTCCATCGAGCCGCGCTTTCCGAGGCTGATGATGAGCCGCAAATAGTATCCGATCACTATACCGACAACTCCCGCAACGGCGAGGAGTAAAAGGATTGTTTTAAATGACATAACGCGTGGGTTTCCCCCGCGTTGAACTTATGTGCGCGACAAAACTACCACTGCTGGAAAATTTTTGGTAAACACCGGCGCATTCATTGGTTCAACGGAGCGGAAAAAATAAAATTTCATATTCTAATAGAGGTACATTTCGGAGTATACCATGAGGTAAGGAATTAGCCACTACGAGGGGTTAGCCACTAGGAAAATTCAAATTCCGCATCTTTCTATGACCCTAATCGCTAGTGGCGAGTGACTATCCAAGCACCTTATCAATGATGCCGTACTTGAGCGATTCTTGCGCATCCATAAAGAAGTCACGGTCCACGTCTCCCGCAATTTTTTCGAGCTTTTGGCCGGTGTTCTTGGCAAGGATCTTGTTGAGACGCTCGCGTAGTTTCAGGATCTGCTTGGCGGTTATCTCGATGTCAGTCGCCATGCCTTCAGCGCCGCCGCTTGGCTGGTGGATCATGATCTCTGCGTTGGGGAGCGCGAAGCGTTTGCCCTTTTCTCCTGCAGAAAGCAATACCGCTCCCATCGAAGCCGCCATGCCGATGCAGACGGTCGAGACGTTGGGCTGGACGTGATTCATCGTATCGAGTATCGCGAGGCCGGCCGAGACGTGCCCGCCAGGGGAGTTGATATAGAAGGAAATATCTTTCTTCGGATCCTCGGAGGCGAGGAAGAGGAGTTGAGCGACCACGAGATTGGCGACGTCGCTATCGATCGGCCCGCCGAGGAAGATAATACGCTCTTTGAGGAGTCGCGAATAAATGTCGTATGCCCGCTCGCCCATAGAGGTCTTCTCAATAACCATCGGCACTAACATTTGAGAGCGAGTTGAAGTATCATTTTTCATAGGTAATGTGCAGTTAATCGCTAAATATCAATCTCCTTCGCTAAAGCTACGGCCGACACGGTCGGCACGAGCATCTGGGCTTTTATACTGTTCATATAAATGGAGTGTATAGAAAATTTGGGTTTGATGCAAATGGCGCGACTTCTAAAATGCGGCATAATACGGCAAGGGATAAATCAGACGCAAAGCGCGTTGGGCGTGTCGGAAAGATATACACAGGATGTACACATTTTTCGACACCTGTGTTATACTGTCCACATGACCAAAGAACGCGCTCTATTTACTAAATCTTTACGAGTAAAGCACGGTTTCTCACAGATTATTGTTGCTGATAAACTTGGTATTTCGCGCACTTCATATATAGCCGTAGAAAACGGCACAAGAGAACTCTCTCTGGATGAGGCACAAACACTGGCGCAACTGTACGGAGTATCCCTAAATGAATTTTCAAGTAGCGTAGTACCGAACTACGAAAAGTATAAACAGATGCTACTGGCCTTTCTCAGGGCAAGTCCCGATACTCGCGGCAAAGTTCCGAAGACAAAATTGGCAAAGTTGCTCTATCTTGCCGACTTCGCTTGGTTTTACAACCATTTAGAGAGCATGAGCGGAATGCAATATCGTCGCATACAGTTCGGTCCAGTACCTGACCATTATTTTCTTGCAGTTGATGAGCTGTTTGAGAGCGGGAAAATAAGCATAGATAAAGAGGGAGAGGCGTTCATGATCGCACCCACGGGAAGTTCGCCCACGACATCACTCGATCTGTTGTCGAAGGAAGAAACCGGGTTGATTTCAGAAATTGCAAAGAAATGGCGTGGGAAGCGCACACAGGAAATAGTTGATTTCACACACCACCAGTTGCCTTATCGGATAGCTGCAGAGAATGAGATAATCCCGTATTCTCTTATAACCCAAGAGGATCCGGACCATGTCTTCTAAATATGCGGTCGTGATTGAATCGTTTGCTGAACGACACTTCATTAAATTCTTCGCAAAGAAATATAAAAAGAACTGGGACCTCACAATGGCCGCTATTGAAGAGGAGATGCAGAGAATTGACGCACTAATAGGACAAACAAATATTGCGGAAACAATAATTTCCGAAAATGACGTACGAATCGTGAAGACAGAATTTCGTGTAGTCGGAACACAAGATTCAAGACACACATCAGGTAATCGATGTATCGTGGCGGTACATGATAAGGTACAAACTGCCCGTGTTCTTCTCGTTTATGGAAAGACAGATGTTCGCGGTTCCAGAGAAACGGACTGGTGGAAAGGCCTCATTCGTAACAACTATTTGCAATACCGAGCATGGGTCTAAGTCCGATCGGTGCATGCAAACCTCTCTCCTCGAATACCGCCGCACTCCGCGCGGCTCCTCGGTCGGTTCAAAATTCAAGAGAATTTGCAATCCCCACCACTGGTATGAGTGTGAATGGGGAGTACCCCATTTTTTATATAGGCAGTTGTGCCATACAATACCTAGATGCTCAAAGAGCTCCAGGACTTGGGACTTTCGGAAAAAGAGGCGCGGGTGTATCTCGCTGCACTCGAGCTCGGTGCGACGACAGCGGATAAATTGGCAAAACAGGCGAAGATAAAGAGACCTACCGCATATGTGCAGCTCGAGTCGCTCATGAAAATGGGGCTCATGAGTACGTACGAAGAGGGGAAGAAGACGATGTTTGCCCCCGAGTCGCCGGAACTTCTGAAGCGTTTGTTGGCAAATCAGCAAGAAAACCTTCGTACTAAGGAGAGTGAGCTTAGCAATATGCTGCCTGCACTAATGCAGCAGTTCGCAAGCGCCGGCGAGCGACCTGTCGTACGATTTTTTCCCGGGAAGGAGGGTGTCGCAGTTGCACGCGAGGAGGTGCTTGCAACGAAAGATAAAAACATTTATATCATTTTTTCTCCTGAAAAATTATCACAGGTTTTTTCACAAAAATATCTCGACGAGTATTCTGATCGTCGTCGTTCCCTTGGCATACATTCGAAGGGAATTTTTACGTACAAAGAATATTTTGCTCACGCCGGCGTTGACGAGCTCACGGAGCGGCGCTATCTCCCGCCTTCAGAATTGCCGCTTACTGTCGATATTTTTATATTTGACGACAAGGTTGCCGTTCATTCGCTCGAAGGAAGCATGTTCGGGCTGATCATTCAGAGTTCGCAAATCGTGAGGAGTCTAAAATTGATTTTTGATTTTCTATGGATCCACGCAAAAGAATCGGTTGAGATCGCTAAAAAATAACGGACCAGAAGCATCGTGCTTCCGGTCCTGAACGCTGCCAGTCCTCATTTGTTGCAGACATGGCGTTGTTCACTGCACTCAGATCATCCGCCGTCGCCAGTTCGTAGCCATAAGACGTTCTTCATCGCGAAGACTCCCGTGGAAAACCCGAACTGACGGGCTCGGGTGTACCCGAGTGCCGACTTCAGCACCGGAGGTAGTATATACTAGTCATTGATTGTTGTCAACCTTTAATTTACTATAGAAAAATAACGACATCGCATACTGACATATTGTAGTCTCATAAAGAGCTTAATTACTGGGTATCTCTAGTGCATTTGGTACATAGTGTCATAAGTGCTTGACAAAAGTATCGACCTGTGTATACTCCCCGTGTCAGTACGAGCTGACAGCCGCCGCGAGGTGGAGGCACCTTCGCAAATGCCACGGTGGCCCGAAGGAAGTGATCTTTGACACCCGTTCGACTTCGCTCAGGGCAAGTCGACACATAGGTCAAATCAAAAGTATTCAAGCCACAGGGACTGGATTACCCTGTGGACTTATCTTAGCGAGTATGCGCTGCGCCAACCACCCGATTTTTAAGCATGGTCGGGTGGCGTGCGCAGGGCGTACTCGCTTGCCTGCCTTAACTTTAGTGACGGCAGGTGATTCCTTGCCCCGACGTCATCAAGCTGATATCACCAACTAACATATTCGCGCTCTTAGAGCGCATTCATAAAGTTCTGGTGATCAATCGTTTGTGGTTTCGGGCGAAGGGATCTTGTAAAGATTCCACGGAGGAAACTGCTCCCGGTTTATCCTGTTGTGGTCAGGCCAAAGGCCGGATCAGCAGGAAGGGAGATGGCCGATGTCACCGGCCATGCTAATCCTAGGCGCCTAGGATGCAAAGGAGGGAGTAAGCGGAAGTCTTGACGAGTTTGACAAACCCGTAAGATTTGACAGCACTCCTTTCAGATCAATTACCTTTGCGAAAACCGCAGCCCCGGGCAAATGAGATTCGGGCGAGGCATGCCGGTTAGTAGCACGACGCACTGGGGGGACGTCGTTAAATTTCCCCCACTTTTATTCAGCTCGCGGAATGGTTCGTGGGTTGATCAAAGACGCAGGCCGATGTGACGGCCTCCCGTGCTAATCCGGCGCGGGTTATGGAAAAAGGTTCAATGCCCTCACAGGCGCGGCGAACCATCACTAACTCATCATCTCCATTCAGCCGTTGCCCTACGGCTTCATGCGAAGTAGGGCCCTTTTTCCAGCGCAGAATCCGCCATGGTGGCGAATGTGCTCTGGAACAGAGGAGATGGCTATGGCCACCGAAAAGAAACGTCGCGGCGAAAGCGGCCAAAAGAATGCCGCAAACAAGCCGTTCCGGTTGAACGGTCGTCCACCCGATTGGGCGGCACAACGTGTCGGTGCGTACAATGTCGGCCCAAAGCAGATGGGCGCACACTTAGCGCGTGCCGCGATCGGGACGATTCTCGTGCAGCGGCTCGGATTCTTCCCGGGTTTCGAACCGAGCCACGTGCTCGACGACCGGATGAGCAAGAGTCTCGACCGGTGCCCCATCGCGAGTGCCGTGTTCGACGGCATCAGCGGTTGAGAAATTGAGAAGACAAGAGAAGACAGGAAGGAGGTTGTCATGAGGCGCCTACGAAAAATAGGGGAAGTCCCCAAGCACCGCAGCGCGCCAGCTCGCGCGCTCGCGGATGCTCAATACCGTCCTCGAGTGGTAAAGAGCAAGAAAAACTATTCCCGCAAGGGACGCCAATCCTCGACGCGGCAAGCCTGTACTGGCGAAGCCATGGTCGAGGACTCTATTCAACTCGTGAGTTTTCGTGATTTGATAGAGATGATATTATGATAGATATAGAAGTTTAAAAATTGAACTATGCATAATAATCTTGAACACAGCGAACACGCGAATTATGCGATGGAATTGCGGCAGACAGATCCTGCCAAAATGAGTGAGGTGGAGGCGAACGTCCGACAATTTATCGAGCACCACAAAAAGTCGGGATTATTGCAAGAAGGAGAGTCGTTGAACGACAAAGAAGTAATGCTGGTAGCCAACGTGGTTGTGAATCGGTTGCACCGCAAAATTGCCGAGCGGCAAGAAATTTCAGAAAAAGAGATGGAGGGGACAATCGAAGAAGCACTTCTTACAGGAATCGCCGAGCGTATCAACATGCGGAGCAACGGTTTACGTGCTCCCGAAGTGTAAGAACGGGGTGCCGTGCACTGCGCGGCTCTTTGGTCAGTTAGGAAATAGATTCCAAAAATTTGAGGGTGGCGTCGTTGCGCATCGCGTGCGCGATGTGGGCGCGGAGGGCTGATGGGTCGGCTTGTGGATACTGTTTGCGCGCGTGTTCGAGCTCGTGCGCCAGTGCTTTTTCGTCGGGTTCTATTTTTTCTTTGCGTGCGATCTCACCGAGAATGAGACGCACCTTTGCGCGTTTGTCGGCGGCGTCGTGCCAGCTTGCGCGAATTTCTTCACGCGTCTTCTTCACTTCCGCGAGGTATCCTTCCCATGAGCCGCCGGAGCGTTCGACATCGTCCTTCAGTCTCGCCTCCATATCATCGAGCTCGTAGTCGCGAAGCATCGCGGGATAAAATACCTTCGAATTTTTGACGAGGTCTTCGAGAATAGCGGCCCGGCGTTTCTCCCGTGCGCGGATTTCTTTCTCGTTCTGAATATTCGTACGGAGCACACCGGAGAATTTCTCCACATTTTCATAACCGAGTGCCTGCACGAATTCGTCATCGAGCGCGGGCAAGTCTTTTTCCTCGAGCGTGCGCGACTCCTCCGCGGCTTTTTGCGGTTCGGTCCCGGCCTCGATCTTGTCGATGCGTGCGCGCTCCCGCTTCATGTGTGTCATCGCTTCTTGGTGCTCCGTGTCTGAAACTTCGACTTCTGGCCCGCCAGTCGGGGGATTTTGTGCGGCGATGGCTTTGTAATCGGCGAGCTCTATCTTCGGCGCGAGTGCCGCGCGCGCTGTAAAAGCGGTGCTTTTTCCTGCCTTCGGCATGTCGATCGTCACTTTTGGCGTTTCGATTATCATGAGATTTTCTTTTGCGAACATCTCCGGCAATTCGTGCTGTATCGCACGCTCGGAGCTCTGACGCGCGATAACATCTTCTCCGTATATCTGCACGATGCGTTCGATCGGCGCTTTTCCCGGACGGAACCCGTCGAGTTTCGCATTTTTTCGAATATCGTTGAGCGTCTCGTCGCGATAGTGAGCAAGCCCTTCGGCTGGAATTTCCGCCGAAATTTCCACTTCCCAAAGCTTCTCATCGCGCGAAACTTTTACGTTCGACACAACATGTGTGGACATCCCCGAACCTTTCGTCTGTTGTTCAGTCATTACGATTTATTACCACAATTCAATAACAAAAGATAGCCGAGTATGAATAAATTATTGAAAGGGCGGGCAGGCGGGAGGAGTGTAGTCGCAAACGGTTTCTACTGGCGACGTAGAGCGAGCGAAATGCAAAAGCGATCTTTTGCATTTCCGAGCCAAGGAGTCAGAAAACCTGTGCAGGTTTATCGCAAACTATTTAACAACGGTGATGGTCGTCGTTGAGAAGGTTGTCGTCGAAGTGTCATTACCCGTGATGAGGGGGAGCTGGTCGCTGCTATTGATGCGTCCATTCACGACCGCGGCCCAAAAATAAAGAGCGCCAAAGAGTGCGAGAATAACGATAATCCCGATCCCAATCAGGGGACCGACTGGTTCTTTTTGAACGGGTTGTCGTGGAATTTCTGTCTGCGCAGGCATGTGCGCATTATAGAGCATCGCTCATTTCGTCAAGCGCTCGCGAAACGGTGGACAACTTCGACGGAGGAACCTTTTACAGGAACTTGACCAAAAGTAGTGCGACGATGTTTATTATTTTGATCATCGGATTTATCGCAGGGCCGGCGGTGTCTTTGTACGGATCGCCGACCGTATCGCCGGTGACCGCCGCCTTGTGCGCTTCAGAACCTTTACCGCCGAAATTTCCTTCCTCGATGTGCTTCTTGGCATTATCCCATGCGGCACCGCCGACCGTCATTGAAATACCGACGAACAATCCGGTCACTATCGTGCCGACCAAAAGTCCGCCGAGAGCTGCGGGACCCAGAGTCAGGCCTACTGCTATCGGGACGATGACAGGGATGAGCGCCGGCACGATCATTTGTCGCAGCGCAGCCTTGGTCACGATGTCAACGCAACGGGAATAATCAGGTTTCGCCGTGCCTTCCATGATTCCTTTTATCTCGCGGAACTGGCGGCGCACTTCTTCAACCACTGCCTTAGCGGCTTCGCCGACCGCGCTCATCGCCATCGAAGCGAACAAATACGGCAAGAGACCGCCGAGCAATAATCCCACCAGTACCCTCGGATCGGAAAGATCGAACAAGGACGAAATGCCTTTTGCCTGCAATGCTTGCGTGTATGCCGCGAAGAGGACCATGGCAGCCAATCCCGCGGAAGCGATGGCATATCCCTTGGTTACGGCCTTGGTAGTGTTGCCGACCGCGTCCAAGGGATCGGTGACGTCACGCACCGATTTGCCTAGTTTTGCCATTTCCGCAATGCCACCCGCGTTGTCGGTGATCGGGCCGAATGCGTCGATCGCGACGATGATACCGGTCAGGGACAACATGGACATCACCGAAAGGGCAATGCCGTACAATCCGGCCAACTGGAATGCGGCCAAAATAGCCGCGACGATGACGAGGACCGGCAGAGCAGTCGCTTGCATCCCGACGGCGAGACCGTGGATGATGTTGGTGCCGTGTCCGGTCGTGGAAGCATGGGCTATCCTTCTGACGTGCCTATATTTTGTCGCTGTGTAGTATTCGGTGATCACTACTATGGCGGCAGTCACGACGAGGCCGATCAGTGAGCAGTAGAAAAGATTGGCGACAGAGTATGTACCGTTCCCACCCATGACCAACAACGTAATGGGGTAGAAGGCGACCGCAGAAAGGATACCCGTAACGATGAGACCCTTGTACAGCGCGCCCATGATGTTTCCCGATCTGCCCAAGCGAACAAACCAGGTGCCGATGATGGTGGTGACGATGGAAACGGCGCCGATAAGGAGGGGGTATACGGTGGAATTGGGGAAATTGGGGAACAGGTATGAGCCGAGCAAGATGACAGCGACCGCCGAGACCACGTACGTTTCGAACAGGTCCGCGGCCATACCGGCGCAGTCGCCCACGTTGTCGCCCACGTTGTCTGCGATGACTCCGGGATTGCGCGGATCATCTTCGGGAATATTTGATTCGACTTTGCCTACCATGTCGGTACCGACATCGGCGCCTTTGGTAAAGATGCCGCCGCCGAGACGGGCGAAGACAGAGATCAAAGATGCTCCAAACGCGAGACCTGCCAGAGCCGATATGTCTCTGGTCGCCATATAAAATCCTGTCACACTTAACAAACCAAGACCCGCGACGAACAATCCCGTCACGGCACCTCCCTGAAATGCGAGCGACAAGGCTTCTTTGAGGCCTTTTTTGGCGGCTTCAGCCGTGCGTACATTGGCGCGCACGGAGATATTCATACCGACGAATCCCGCCACGGCGGACAGGACAGCACCGAGCACGAATCCGGCGATAGTAGTGCCGGAAAAATTGGCGAGCCACATCACGCCTATGATGATGAGGGCAACAATGCCGACGGTGCGGTATTGCCTATTCAGGTATGCTTTTGCTCCGGCCTGAATAGCTTCCGCTATCTCCACCATCTTTCCTTCACCGTCTGGCTGCTTGAGGATATTGATAACTAAAAATAGGCCGTACGCGAGAGCGAGAACTCCGGCGCCCACGGCATACAACAGATAGGTGTCCATAACTAAAATTTTTTCTAAATAACTATTAAAAACCTAACATTTCCGTATAACCATAGGGTATAACCGCTGATTTGGCAAACGCTACTCGGCGTCTTTTTCTTTATCGGTGGCCACTTCTTCCTGCTGCTCTTCCACTTTTTCATTTTCGACGTCACGGTCTTGCAGGGCGGGGTCGATATTTCCTTCGCCCGTGTCGGCGGCCTCATTATCATCGCCCATTTCTTTTTTTGTTTCGTCGAAGGCACTTTCCCTCGCCTCGCCGAAGCCTTCGGCGGAGGCGGGTTGTCCCCCGACATCTTCTACGCTGGTCGGCTGGACGGCCGCTTTTGTTTCTCCTGTATCGGTGGCAACTTGTTCACCACCTACTCCGCGAATATCTATCTTCCATCCGGTGAGTCGTGCGGCGAGGCGCACATTTTGTCCGCCGCGGCCGATGGCGAGTGATTGCTGGTCTTCGGCCACATGTACGACGGCGCGATTATCGTCCTCGTTCAGTTCGATACCGAGGACCTGCGCGGGCTTGAGCGCTTCCTTTACGAAATCGCCTGGATTTGCGGACCATTCAACGACATCTATCTTTTCGCCGCCGAGCTCGCTCGTGACGACGGCTACACGTACACCGCGCTGACCGACGAGTGCGCCGACAGGGTCCACATGATCATCATTTGAAAAAACGGCGATCTTTGCGCGGCTGCCGGGCTCGCGCACGATAGCACGCGCTCGCCTTGACGGTACCTCTCGCCGGGGATTTGCTCATCGTAGGGCAAGATCGCGGTCGCGCGACCAAGGTCGACGTAGAGATTGCCGCGCTCGAAGCGTTGCACGTGGCCGGTGATTATCTCTCCTTCGCGCTGTCCGTATTCTGAAATAATCGAAGCTCTCTCGGCCTCTCGGACTTTTTGCATGATGACCTGCTTCGCCGCTTGCGCAGCGATGCGGCCGAAATCCTCCTTGCTCTCGAGGGGGAACGAAATTTCTTCATCGAGCACCGCATCGCGTTTAATGCGGCGCGCATCTTCTATCATGATGTGCTGTTCGGGATTGAAGCGCGAGCGGTGATCCGCCTCCGCTTCGCTTCGGCGTGATGAGTCCTCCTCCTCGGCTTCCTCGGGACCTCTCACCAAAGTTTTGTCGACGACGATCTTGGCCTGACGGAATTCCACGTCGCCCGTCTCCGGATTCATGGTGGCCCGTATGATCTGACCGCGTTTGCCGTATTCACGTCGGTATGCGGCGGCGAGCGCTGTGGCGAGCGCGTCAATGACGCTTTCGCGCGAAATGCCGCGCTCTTGCTGCAATTCTTCGAGTGCCGAATTCAATGTTTTGAGGTCGAATAGTGCCATATGGATTGTGTTGTAAGGCCTTTTTTAAAAAAACTGTCCGCCAATGGCGGAACTAATAGAACCAATATACACGGCATTGTATTTCCATGCTATTACAATTGCGCTCACGAATACGAATATCTTAACGAGAGCGGCGGTCACGGTGGTTCTATCTGCTGAAATATTCTCTCCCAACGGGGGGGTAACGAAAATGACGACGAGGAAAACAATTCCAACAGGCAATGCGACCTTCCACCAGGCACTGAAGATTTCTCGGCGAATGAAAGCGAGGACGAAAAAAAGTACGGGGAGTAAATAAATGCTCCAAAATAATGGACTACCGATCCCATACCGTAGAGATTCACTCAAGCAATTATCTGTAGAACTCGGGCACAAACCAACCAAAAAAGGATTTCGTAGCAGATAACCAACACCAATCAGTCCGACAGAAAAAATGGTCAGGAAAATAGCAATCATCCGATGATTCATTGCTTTCATTGTACCAAGAATTTCAACGTGTCGACCATATTGAGCAAGGCTTCCGCTTCCGGCGGATAAATGCGTTCCCCCCTCTGTTTCTTCGGTATCGGCTTCCTCATTCCTTTTTCGATGAAATTTTCGATCTTGTCCAACTTTTTGTGCGCGCGCATCACGAGTTTATCCGCATTCTTCACCTCCTTGCCGTCGAGGAGGCAATGGCTATATCCAGCGTACCGTCGGCGTTGGTATCCAGCGCAAGAGCGGCGCCGTTCAGGTTGTCGGAATCGATAATAATAGTCGCCACAGTAGATTCCGTAACGGGGATATCTCTATATGCAATTGAATTAATGGCTATGTTGCCTGATATTTCGCTCGTTTCAAA
>Ga0075997_125_pt1 | contig 13452 bp, 16 predicted proteins | sample RifGroA2_FD_68043 | JGI IMG/M metagenome (GOLD analysis project Ga0075997, IMG submission 68043) | Parcubacteria (Kaiserbacteria) bacterium GW2011_GWA2_52_12 | reverse complement strand
GAGTACATCGAGAATCAGGATGAGGACGGTGCAAAACGAGGCGACAACTTCACCACGCTCGATACCTGACCAAGAGCGCTTTAGCGCGACAACCTCAAAAGTTATCCACAAGAGGCCTCGTGGGGAAGGGTGTGAGCGGTATACAATATGCCTACACGAACAGGTGTACATTTATAAGTGTTTACATTAGTAATTATTTTAAAATTATGAAATCAGTACAAAAGCAAGGTTTTACCCTGATAGAACTCCTGGTGGTCATCGCCATCATCGGCCTCCTCGCGTCTATCATCCTCGTGTCTCTGAACAGCGCACGCAACAAGGGTAAGGACACGCGGATCATTAGCGACGCCGGTCAAGTTCGCACCCAAATAGAAACAGAAGCCTCTACCGGTGGTGCATACACATCCAGTGCCTCGGCCTGTGTTACGGCGACCGATACGATCAACGCCACGAGTGGCAACTGCAACACGTTGCGAGCGGATGCCGCGACCAACGGAGGTGCGGTTACCGTAAAAGCTACGGTTGCCTCGGGTGCCTTTTCCGCGTATGCCGTGTACGGCCAGTTGGTAACCGACTCGACTAAGTACTTCTGCGTAGATAGCACCGGCAAGACTACCCCTGCTGCAACTGCTGCTACCACGGTAGTTTGTCCGTAAGTGTTTTGACCTGACTGTGCCCGAAGAGAACCCCAGTTCGTGCTGGGGTTCTCGTTTGTTGTCGGCTTCGAAGAGTTTTGCAGATACCCCGCAGCTTGCTGCGAGGAGTTTCATTATTATGGTGATTTATAGGTGTTCTCATGTGCATAATCCACTGCAGGTAGTTGTGTGTTTTTTATTTACCAGTGCTATAATCATAACTACATGTACTCACCATTCACAAGAGATAGAGGTCTCACCCGTAGGGCTACGACCGAGGGCTTCACCCTGATAGAACTCCTGGTGGTCATCGCCATCATCGGTCTCCTGGCTTCAATTGTTCTGGTATCGCTTAATGCCGCACGACAAAAGAGTCGCGACGCGCGTCGTATATCTGATCTCAAACAGTTCCAGAATGCGCTTGAGTTGTACGCGAATGACAATAATGGTACGTATCCGAATCAATCGACGGCAGGCAACGTTACGGGTATTCAGGGTTCTTTAGTTCCGAACTATATTTCAGTATTATCGGCCGATCCTTCAGGTGGTTCAGTCGTATACAATTACGTATCCAATGCCGCTTCGAATTCGACATCATATTGCATCGGTGCGCTCCTTGAGATGACGCCCCCCACTCCTGCTTCTACCTGCGCCTCGGGTATTAATTTGGTCGGCATTGCCGATTATTCTGGGGGCGCCAATATGAACTATGCGGTCGGGAATAGTTGATTTTTAGAAAAAGACATGCTTCAGCGGCACATGACTCACAAAGAGCAAGGCCTGCCTGCCGGTAGGCAGGGATTTTCTTTGATCGAACTTCTTGTTGTCATTGCTATTATCGGCCTTCTGACGACGATCGTGATGGCCTCTCTTACCAACGCTAGAAAACGCGGCCGCGATGGTCGACGTATCGCCGATATCAAACAGATGCAGGTTGCGCTTGAGATGTATTATCAGTTTCACGATGCGTACCCAACAACTCTCTCCGCCCTGACCTCTCCCGGGTTCATACCGGCGATTCCCAATGACCCACTGACCGGCAACCCGTATGCATATGCAGCACTGAAGGGCGCGGGGGCGACGGCAGCGATATGTGCGAGTTATCATCTCGGCGCAAAACTCGAGATATATTCGGCATCCGTGAATTTTAACGAGGACGCTGACATGGCTGCGGGAGGTACCTATCCAACAGCTGACGGCACCATTTGCAACAATAGTTCATGGGTCGGGAGCACTGAAATTCCAGCAGTTGCTTTTGGGGGTGCAAATGATTTTGACGGTACAAACGACGCTACGGATCAAGTCTACGACATGCGGCCATAAACCGTTGTCGGTTTTCGAACTCCTCGGCTCGGCAATGCGAAAGCAAGCTTTCGCATTGCTCTCGCTCTACGTCGTCCGTAGGAGAGCCGGTTTCGTAGGATATACTTTGTGTAATGATTGCTCTCGTTTTTGGAATTCTCGGTCTTATCGTCGGGAGTTTTCTCAATGTCGTCATATTGCGGCATCGCGCTCGTATGCTCGGAGGACGGAGTGCGTGCATGTCGTGTGGACGCACTCTCCGCTGGTACGATCTCGTCCCCGTATTTTCATGGGTCGCCCTCGGCGGACGCTGTCGGATATGCCGCGCGTCAATTTCAGTTCAATATCCACTCGTCGAAGGGATGACCGGAATTCTCTTTGCGTTCGTGGGAGTCGCACTTGTTCCATTGTTTGTAAACCATGGGATGGCAACTCTCTTTCTTTTACTCGATTACCTCGCCATAGCCTCGCTCCTTATTGCTATCGCTGCCTATGATTTGCGCCACACCATCATTCCTGATGAGTGGGTGTATTCATGCGCGTTCCTCGCGCTGGTATCGCAATTTTCCCTCGTTCCTCTGCAAGCAGATCCGCTCTCAATACTTATCGCAGGGCCGCTCGTCGCCATGCCGCTATACCTACTCTGGTTTGTCTCAAAGGGAACATGGATGGGATTTGGTGATGTGAAGCTCGCACTCGGTATGGGGTGGCTCTTGGGCATACAGAATGGACTTCTCGCGCTTTTTCTCGCCTTCATCATCGGCGGGATCGTCAGCATGCCGCTATTATTCTTTTCATCGGGTGCATGGAGAACGATAGTGGCGAAGTTTATCCCTTACCACTTGTGGCTAACAAGTGGTAAGGGATTTACAATGAAGAGCGAGGTGCCCTTCGGCCCATTTCTGATCATGAGTACGATTGGCGTGTGGTTCGCGGTTCTCTCCAGCATACAACTCAACTTTTTCTTTTTCCTATGAGACATATACAGACTTTGGAACGGGGGTTCACCCCTTACCACTTTTTTTCAAAAAGTGGTAAGGGGTTTACGCTCATCGAAATGCTCGCGGTCGTGGGCGTCATAGTCGTCATTACATCGATCGTCCTGGCCAACAACTCGCGCTTTGGCGGCGTGGTTCTTCTCGAAAATTTCTCCTATGACATCGCACTTTCCGTGCGACAGGCGCAAGTGTACGGCATTGCGACAGTTCGTTTCCAGCAATCCAATTTTAATGCGCCGTATGGTTTGCATTTCGATCTCTCGAGCAGCAACACCTCATACACTTTCTTTGCCGACGCTGTTTTGCCGCAAGACGGTATTTATGACACAGGTGAGCTCGTGCAGACGACGAATATAACCCGCGGATTCAGTATAAAAAGCTTGTGTGCGACGCCTGTCTCGGGACCCCAAGTCCAAGACTGTACGCTCTCGAAGCTCGATGTGGTGTATAAGCGGCCGCAGCCCGATGCATACATCCGTGCCAATGGTGTAGGGGGTACGGAGGATGTCAACACGTACGCAAATGGCCGTATCGTCATTCAATCTCCGCGGGAAGACACGATGAGTGTCGTCATGTTCAAAAATGGCCAGATTTCCGTGCAACGTTGTGACCCCATTACTGTATGTCAGTGAGACCGATGAAAAATTCAGAAGGGTTTATCCCTTATCACTTTTCTTTGAAAAGTGATAAGGGATTTACGCTCATCGAGGTGGTCGTGTCGGTCGCGCTCTTCTCGATCGTTATGGTCGTTTGCGTCACGGCGCTCCTCGCGCTCGTCAATGCCAATCGCAAGGCGCAGGCGCTGCAATCCGTTATGAACAATCTCAATATCGCCCTCGACGATATGGCGAGGAATGTCCGCATGGGCACGTATTATTATTGCGGCTCAAATCCGCAGAATCTTCTCACGAAGGACTGCACGACCGACGGCGACAACATACAATTTACTTTTGAACACTTTGGAGGCAATCCAAATACCTTCACTGACCAATGGATCTACAAATATGATGTTGCGACGAGACAACTATGGAAGTCGACGGACGGCGGAGCGACGAGTTACCCGATCACGTCTCCCGAAGTAACGATCGATAGTATGAAATTCTATGCGGTCGGAACGACCCCAAGCGATACAGTGCAGCCGCGAATGACCGCCATCATACGGGGCACAGCATCCGCGCAGAACGTGAAATCAAAGGCCTCGTTCCATATTCAAGTGACATCGGTGCAGCGTTCAATTGATCTATGAGTATGAATATCAAAAAACAAAGAACAAAAAATATACATGAGGGATTCATCCCTTACCACTTTTTGCACAAAAGTGGTAAGGGGTTTACCCTCGTTGAGACACTCGTCGCGATATCACTCCTCACCATAGCGATCGTCGCTCCCATGTCGCTGACCATGCTCGCGCTTTCGAGTGCTATCTACGCAAGAGACCAGATAACTGCCTATTATCTCGCACAGGAGGGAATAGAGGCGGTGCGGAGCGTCCGCGACGGCAACATTCTCGCATCGGCACTCGGTACACCGACACCGATTATGCAAGGGATTCCCAATACAACGGGGGCCCCCTTCAGAGTTGATACACATACGGTTCCCGCTACGCTCACCGACTGCGCATCTGATCCCGGCGGTGAATGCAAAGTACTTCAGACGAGTTGCGATGCGCAAGGAAATTGTGATCTCTACGGCTATGCGTCGGGCTGGACGAACACCTCCTTCACGCGCTCCGTTAGTGCTGTTTTCTTGAATCCGGATGAGGTGCGTGTTTCAGTGACAGTGAGTTGGGATACTTCTCCCTTCAACACGCGCTCATTCACCATTTCCGACAACCTCTATAACTGGCCATATCCACAGGAATAGTATGAAGATACAAAACAATCGAAAAGGGGAGACAAAATCTATCGCGGGATTCACCCCTTACCACTTTTTTTCAAAAAGTGGTAAGGGGTTTACCCTCTTGCTTGCAGCGCTCGTCTCCTCGATCGTGCTCGCCATCGGAGCCGCCATTTACGGTATCGCGATAAAAGAACTCAACCTTTCTTCAATCGGACGGGATTCACAGTTCGCGTTCTATGCGGCAGACACGGCCGCCGAATGCACGCTCTACAACGATATCAATAAACAACTTTTTGCAACGAACTCACCCGCCACGTTTCAGGTCTCGTGCGATGGCACCGTGTTGAATGTATCGGCTGTGCAAAATCAAAGCATCGTCTCGGGTGGTTCCGCCAACTACACCGTACCTGGAACGTTCACATTTACGCCACCGGCGCAATACGGCACAATGACGGTGACAGTGAACGGCGGCGGCGGCGGCGGCGGCGGAGGTTCAAATGGTTCAACTAACGGCGGCAACGGAAGTTCCGGCGGATCTTCCTCGTTTGACGGTACGGTAATTGGTAATGCTGGCGGCGCAGCAGGTGGTGGTAATAAAAACGGAACGACTGGTGCCAATGGCAGCACAGGCGGCGGGAGCGGGGGTAGCGTCAATCTCGGTGGAGGGTCGCCTGGCGGGACAGGTGGAAATGGTGTGACCGGCGGAGGCAATGGTGGCCTTGGTGGCAATGGCGGTCAGGTCACCGCAACGTATACATCCGGTTTGTCGGCGACGGTTACCGTCGTCGTCGGAGTGGGTGGTGGGGGTGGTAATTCGGGAGGTGGAGCCGCGCAGCCGGGCAATGGCGGCAGCACCGGCAGTGTTCTCATCAGCTGGACGGGCGGAACGCCTACATGGAATTCGACGGTATTTTCTTTCCAATCAGAACCCAATGGCATTTGTGCCATTACGCGCTTTTCAAAGACATTAGTAAGCGGCAGTTTACGCAACCTCATTCATTCGGATGGTTCCAATGTACCCTGTGCCGCGACAACGACGTCTCCCCGCGCACTGCAGCGTTCGGTTGAATTGTCCTACTAGAAACTGTTAAAAAAGTTCATATATATCGTTGTCTTCGTCGCTCAAATCCTCACCGTACGTTCAGTACGGCTCGGGTTTTTTTCCCTTCTCGACTTCTTACAGAAGCCGTATACCTTTTGGATATTGTGTTCGCGCTGCGCGCTCCACAATACCTCAAAAGGTCTTGCGCTGCTCCCATATGGTCGCAGCTCACCTCGCCTCTGAAGCTTTTTCAACAAGTTTCAAATGGGGTATGATGCGAATAATCGCATTGCATGGTCCCCAAACATATTCAGGAAAGATACGATAAACTCAAAAACACGATCAATCGGTATCGCCGCCTTTTTCACGTATACGACAAGGAGGAGATATCCGAAGCGGCGCGTGATTCTCTAATGCACGAACTCTCGGAGCTTGAGAGTGTTTATCCGAAACTTGTCGCGCCCGATTCACCCACGCAGCGTGTCGCGGGGCAGCCGCTGCCGCAATTCAAAAAAATACGCCACACCGTCGCACAGTGGTCGTTCAATGACGCATTTTCCGCGGAAGATATGCGCTCGTTCGACGCGCGCGTGAAGCGGTTTTTGAAAGAGCATTTTTCTGATGCGCGGCCGACGTATGTCTGCGAACTCAAGATCGACGGTTTGAAAGTCGTTCTCGAGTATCGGAAAGGTGTTTTGCATACGGCGGCGACACGGGGGAATGGCCTCATCGGTGAAGATGTAACGCAAAATATCAGGACGATAGAATCCGTGCCGCTCTCGCTCTCGCGGCCGATCGATATCACGGTCGAGGGAGAGGTGTGGATGAGTTCCGCGAATTTGGAAAAATTAAATACCCTTCGACAAGTAGAGGGCTTGCCTAGCTTTGCAAATCCGCGCAACGTCGCGGCTGGCTCAATACGGCAACTCGACCCAAAGATCGCCGCGTCACGCAAACTCGATATGTTCATGTACGATGTCGCGGCGACATCGGAGAAATTTCCGCCGAGCCAAGCCGAGGAGCTCGAATATTTGCGGGAGCTTGGTTTCAAAGTAAATCCGCATCACAAAGTCGTACACGATATTGACGAAGTAATTGCCTATTGGGAAGAGTGGAAGAGCAAGGGGCGACATCAAGAGTATTGGATAGACGGCATCGTTGTAAAGGTAAATGAGCGTCCGTTCGAGGAGGCCCTCGGGTATACCGGCAAGGCACCTCGTTTTGCGATCGCATTCAAATTTCCCGCCGAGCAGGCGACGACCATTCTCGAAAGCATCGCATTTCAGGTGGGACGCACCGGTGTCATCACGCCGGTCGCCCATTTACGTCCAGTAGTGATCGCCGGTTCGACCGTATCGCGCGCAACACTGCACAATGAAGACGAAATAAAACGGCTCGACGTGCGTATCGGGGATACCGTCATCATCCAAAAAGCTGGCGATGTGATACCGGAAATCGTGCAGGTGGTCAAAGAGCTTCGCCTCAAAAATTCCAAGCCATTCAAGTGGCCGACATCGGTTGCCGCATGCGGGGGAAGCGGAAAGATCGAACGTATCCCCGGGCAATCTGCGTGGCGCTGTGTCGACCCTGAATCGCCGGAGCGCCTACGTCGCATGCTTACCTATTTCGTTTCAAAAAAAGCACTGGATATCGAGGGAGTGGGCGAGGCTGTCGTGGCGACGCTTCATGATGCGGGTTTTGTACAGACATTTGACGACTTGTTCACATTGACCGAAGGGGATTTTCTCGAGCTCGAAGGTTTTGCGGAAATATCCGCCGCAAAAGCAGTCGCCGCGATCAAAAAAGCTGCGAGCAGTGTACCCCTCGCGCGACTACTCACCGGACTTTCCATTCCGAATGTCGGCGAGGAAACGGCACGCGATATTGCCGAACATTTCGGAACTATCGAAAAAGTTCGTCGCGCGACGAAAGAGCAGCTCGTGGCGATCGAGGGAGTAGGCGGGGTAGTCGCGGATTCGGTAGTCTCATGGTTCGTCGCCAAAGAACATGCAAAAATGCTCGACCGACTACTTTCACATATTCGTATCGCGAAGTCCGAGAAAAAAACCGGTCCGCAGCCGCTCAAAGGTAAGACGTTCGTCTTCACTGGCGGCCTCGATTCGATGAGCCGCGAAGAAGCGGGGGAGAAAGTGCGCGCGCTGGGCGGCGAGGTCTCCGGTTCGGTATCCTCAAAGACGTCGTACGTAGTTTCCGGCGACGAAGCCGGCTCAAAACTCAATAAAGCCCGCAAGCTCGGCATTTCCGTGCTCACCGAAGAAGATTTTGGTAGGATGTTGAAATGAATGAAAAGTTAGACATAACTGCGCTTGCGAAGCTCGCACGGCTTGAGGTCTCGTCGGAGGAGCTTGCACGGCTTGAGAAGGAGATACCGAGTATTCTCGAATTCGTTCGCACTATTCAGACCGTTGATGTCTCCGGCGTGCAGGAAGACAAGGGTCTCCGTAATGTCATGCGTGCCGATGAAAATCCGCATGAGACCGAATTGTATACAAAAAAATTGCTCGATGCGGCGCCCGCGCGCGAGGGCGATCGTATCGCGGTAAAGCAGGTGATTTCTCGAAAAAAATAGTATGGATATTTCCAAACTTACTATAGTGGAGGCTCGTCGCGCACTTGATGCAAAAGAATATTCGGCACTTGATCTCACGAACGCTTACCTTGACGCGATCCGAGCAAAAGACGGCGAAATTCACGCCTATCTCGAAGTATGGGAAAAAAGCGCGCGCGATGAGGCAAAAACAGCCGATGAAAAAATCCGTCGAGGCAAGGCCTCGACGCTCACGGGTATTCCGATCGCCATCAAGGACAATATTCTTGTCGAGGGACGTGTCGCAAGCTCGGCTTCTAAAATACTCGAACATTACGTGGCCACGTACGATGCGACAGTCATAAAAAAATTGAAGGCACAGGGCGCGGTGTTTCTCGGCCGCACCAACATGGACGAATTCGCGATGGGAAGTTCCACTGAAAATTCCGCATTCGGCCCGACAAAAAATCCGCATGACACAAAGCGAGTTCCCGGCGGCTCATCCGGCGGCTCTGCCGCCGCAGTTGCCGCACATATGGCGCTCGCGGCGCTCGGCTCCGATACAGGCGGCTCAATTCGCCAGCCGGCATCACATACGGGACTCAACGGTTTGAAGCCGACGTATGGCGCGGTATCGCGCTTCGGCTTGATGGCGCTCGGCTCCTCGCTCGATCAAATCGGTCAGCTCACGCATACCGTTGCTGATTCTCAAATTCTTTTTGATGCGATTTGCGGTCATGACGAAAACGACGGCACGAGTCTGCCCGATATGAAAAAAAACAATGCTCCGATGAAGCGTGTCATTGGCGTCCCGCGCATATTTCTTGAGAAGGGAACAGACTCTGACATTCTTGCGTGTTTTGAAAAAACACTCGAGAAACTGCGCGCCAAAGGGTATACGGTAGTTGATATCGATCTGCCCAATCTCTCGTATTCGCTCGCGGTGTATTACATCATTCAGCCCGCAGAGGCTTCGACGAATTTGGCTCGTTACGACGGCATACGCTACGGCCTCTCGATGCAGGCGCCATCTATACAAGAGGTGTATTCGAAAACGCGCGGCGTGGGTTTCGGCCCTGAAGTGAGGCGGCGCATCATGCTCGGTACATTTGTTCTTTCTTCGGGCTATGCCGACGCGTACTATCGAAAAGCACGCTCCGTGCGTGCGCTCATACGTGCAGATTTCACGAGGGCCTTCGAGTCCGTCGATGCCGTGGTCACGCCGACCTGTCCTTCCCCTGCGTTCAAATTTGGCGCAAAATCCGACCCGCTTGCCATGTATGCCGAAGATATTTTCAGCGTTCCGGCGAATCTCGCCGGCGTACCGGCACTCTCTGTTCCTATGGGTACCGTGGTCAGCGACGACAGCGACCTGCCGGTCGGTTTTCAGATAATTGGGCCGCATGGTGGCGAAGAAACATTGTTCGCGATTGGAAACGACGTAGAAAAATTCGAGGTATAGTCGCTTCGCTCCTTTACCCGTCGCTCGCTCGGATATGAGAATACATTCTCACATCACTCGCTCCGCTAGGTTATAATTTCCTCATGGACAGTACTATCACGGTCGGCGGCGGCCTCGTTTCCATCTGGTCGTTCATCGGTGATGTCGTATTCAGGTGGATACCTGCAATGGTTATATCGCTTGCCAGCGGTGCGCCACCCGGAGTCACTCCCGGGCCTCTTGCACCTATTACAGCGCCCGTGACCACTTCCGGTGTCGTTCAATTTCTAGAGACGACAACGCCGTCGGTCATTTACGACAACTTATATACGATGTGGAATGAATTCGTCGCCATATCGACGTTCGTTTCACTCATTACGGGTGCTCTCATCATCTACTGCTTCATCCGTATCCGGCAAATACGACACATGGAATATATGAAATTCAATGAAGCGGCGCATCCGGTAGCGGCGCACGACGTGCCGAAGACGCAGTTGCGCTGGAACCATATCCAGGAGTTGGCCAGGTCGGATTCAGGACAGAACTGGCGTCTTGCGATTCTTGAGGCTGACATCGTGTTGAACGAACTAATCGATATGCAGGGATACAAGGGTGAGACAATGGCCGACAAAATGCGGCAGATCGAGCGCGCCAATTTCAATACCATCGACCTGGCATGGGAGGCGCATCGCTCTAGGAATCGCGTCGCGCATGAGGGAATCGGCCGCGCGCTTGATTCGCGCGAGGTACGTCGCGTGATCGAACTCTACCGCGCCGTTTTCAAAGAATTCCGTCTCATTGCGTGATACGATGATTTCCATGTCCCCAAATAACACGGGAACAAAATCCACCAGTAACGCAATGTTAGAGCTTAAGAAACGAATTGGAGTATCATGCAAAAGTGACAAGGGGTTTACACTCATCGAGTTGCTCGTCGTGATGTCTATCATTGCCATCATGTCTACTATCGTACTTGCGTCCGTGAGCATGGCTCGTCAAAAAGCGCGTAATGCTCAGCAAAAAACCGATTTGAAATCGGTTGCTCTTGCGCTGCAGTCATATTACATCGACAACAGCTCCTACCCATCGACAGGCGGCGCGTGGTATTCATCGGAAGCAGGCGATGCCGTGTCTAATAATGAGGGAGTGTATATTCCTAATCTTGCGCCTTCGTACATTCCGGCACTCCCACGCTCGCGTGGCGGACCGGTGAGTGCGGCCCCGGCTTGCAGTGGAGCAAAAAATGCATATCGCTATAGATCTGACGGCACCAATTACAAATTAATGATATATTGCGGGCCCGAAGGGACGTGGACATCTTCGGACGAATATTATGATCCGGTGTATTCGAGCTATGCGTGGTCAGTTTGCAGTAGATCGTCCGTATGCGCATCATGGTAAGACAGCTTTTCATTCTATTCACACTCGCGGCGCGACAATATAGTCGAAAGGCCCTACACTCATAGTATGAGATTACTTTTGCGTTTTTTCATCATTGGTGCGGTTGTGGCAGCCCCGCTTATGTCATCCGCCGCTACCTTTATCCGCCCGCTATCCGTAGGGTCTCGCGGAGCGGATGTTACATCGCTTCAAGAAATACTTGCGACGGCCGGCTATTTCAAGGTCAGTGCGACGGGATATTTCGGCGTCATCACCAGAAAGGCAGTCATTGATTTTCAAAAAGCGAGCGGACTTGAACAGGTTGGCATCGTTGGTCCGAAGACACGCGCCTTATTGAACGGAATGAGCGCGGTCCCCGCCACTCCAAGTGTACCGACGATCACCGAGTTGCCCACACCTCCTGCGCCCCCCGCACCTCCCACTGCCACGACCTCCGCTCCCGAAACTTCCGCTCCGACCTCTTCCACAAATACTGTAGTGGCGACCACGACAACGGATACAGACGCACTTGTCGTCACCATAGTTTCTCCCTCCTCGGTTATTCCAAGGAACTCATTTTTTGCAATCCTTTCCGTGACGACGAATAGGAAAGCCGCGTGCCGTTTTGACACCATGCCAGATAGGGAGTTCAAGTATATGACACAATTTGTCGATACTAACAGCACCACTCATTCATATACACTCAACAGCCTCTCTCCCGACGCTCTATACATCTATTATGTCAGGTGTGAGGATGCCGCGACCCTTATCAAAAAAGGTCGAATACCGCGCGGCTTGCCGCGCGATAGAGCGAGCGAAGCGAGCACATCCTAATACCGCGGGGCTTGCCCCGCGGAACCTTTATTCTCCTTCGCCGAATATCCCGCAGCTCACCGCGAGGAGCTTCATTGGGTGGCGACGATTGTCCCCGTCATGGACGGGTGGAAGGTGCATCGGTAGGAATAGGTACCTGGCGTGGCAAAAACGAAACTGTACGATGCTCCTTTATTCAGCGTTCCGCTGTCAAAGGAACTATTATTGCTCGTCACGGTATGCGGGGCACTGTCATTGTTTGTCCATGTCACCTTGTCGCCGGCTTTCACGGTGATAGTGGTGGGACTGAACGCAAAGTTGCTGATAGAAACGCTGGTCTCTGTGGAAACTGGAGAAGATGAATTTGGCGTCGCGCCGGCATCTTGCGAAGAAGGTAGTGTTTGCGTCGGTGTTGGCGAGGGTGTGGCGGGCGCACTGTTCTGTGTGCTGACGTACCAATAAATTGCACCCGCGACAATGACGATGCCCCACACGATTGTTGAACTTTTCATATTGAATAACTATAGATTTTACGCGATGAACCGCTAATGAAGTCATTGTATCATCGGATGGGACGAAAAATGCAAAAAATCCTGCATTGCGCCGGACTTTTTGCGTCGTGTTGCACTGGTAGGACGGGATTTACACCAGATTACGGCTTGGCTTAGGGAAAATCAGATGGGTCATTTCGCGTTACAAAAGCACGGAGCATGATAAAATCTCATCCAATGAACACCGAGAATAGTGGCTCCGATATCCTTGAAGATCAGCATGATCTGCACGAAATCATACGGCAGGCGAAATCGGCTTACGATGCGCAAGAAATCATCCACTGTCCCTTTTTTGAGGGCCCGGTTACTCTAAGTGCTGATGGGTTCTACCATTTAACGAATAAACCGAATCGGCAGCCAAGAAACGTAAACGAGCAAAAGCTAAAACTTCGCCTTCTCAAGAAAGCCCTGAGAATCATACGAAAAACGGGGACGATACAAGAATACAGATGCAATATGGAGAAGTTCGGGGGGCCAGCAAAAGATGGCTTCACAAAGATGAAGCAAGTTGAGCATTGGGCCTTTCATCATATTGTGGGAGAGAAAAAACAATTTCTGATACGTGTAATTGTGCGACGAATTGGAGATGGGAAGATTCATTTTTGGAGTGTGATGCCCCACGGGAGAATAGATAGACAAAAACTCTACCAACAAGGAATTGAGGTGGACTAGCATCAAAAAAAGCCGCATAAACGGCTTTCTTTGATATGCCTGCCTTCAGCTTTGGAAATCCTTAGCCGAAAAGGGGCTTTCGCCCACAGGCACACATAAACAATACACCAGCTGAATGAAATTTCCAAGAAGCCGATATAGATCATAAATAAGGTTACCGAAAGCTCAGTGGATAGATCAAAAGTAGGTTACCGTCGCTTTCATGACCATGAAAGCAATACATGAGGTGTT
>Ga0075997_121_pt1 | contig 13747 bp, 15 predicted proteins | sample RifGroA2_FD_68043 | JGI IMG/M metagenome (GOLD analysis project Ga0075997, IMG submission 68043) | Parcubacteria (Kaiserbacteria) bacterium GW2011_GWA2_52_12 | reverse complement strand
AAGTTATTGCTGAAAAGAATCAACGTGCTACAGTTTCTACATTAGCAACAGTCATTTTTAACAAAAATGGGTGTTCTACTTGAGGGGTTTTTGTGGGCCATTCCACTGCTCTTTGAATACACCACAAGGGTGCTACATTTTTCTAACACGGAGTACCGTGAAGAAAAATTGGTCGCTCGCCGAGCTGTATCGTATTCGGCATCGGTAATGCCATAGCACTTTGTACCAAGTATCTTCAACTTTTTGTTAGCTTCACATATGCCACTCCATCTCAAACCGTGGTCGGAGATGCTCTCAGTGTATGGACGCTGGGTTCGGTAGCGGGAAACCGTAATCGCCCCGCGTATGCACCTACTTCCGCTTTGCATTGTATCAAAATAGCCCCACGCTGCCATATTTCAGACATGCGTGGGGCAAAGGACAAAGTGCAAAGGGTCAAACAATATCCAAGGCACCCAGCACCAAGTTCAACTTGCGAAGCGAGCAGCAGGGTTGTGGCCGCTCCAGTCGCTGACGAGCCAGCTCCAGTGCACCACCACCCCGCCACTGCGCTCGATGAGGCACGGGACGAGGAGGTTGCCGTCGCGGTCCTGCACGACGGATTTCCATCCGAAGACCGCTTTATCCGCGAAGTGTTTCCGGAAAAAGGCGATGCCTTTCTTTTGGATCTCTTCGAGGTCGCGCAGACCGAGACAGGTCTTGAGCGTATCGGTCTCCTTAAGGTGGTCGTAGATGCACTGACCCTTGATCCAGTTGCCGCCTTTCTGGTCGCCGTGGAGCCACAGCTCGACCGTTGCGAGGTCGTACTCGGCCGGTCCCGTCGCTTCGAGCTCGGGGTGCATGACCTTCTCCATCCGGTCGGGATACGCGGGTTTGATCGAGTGATTCACGTGGATGATGGTGTCGGGCGTGGGCACGGATTTCAGCTGCAGCACCATCGCTTCGGCCAATGCTTTGATATGGTCGAACCGTTGCCGGTCGACGATAGTGGCATGGTCGAGACGAAGCTTCGGGATCTCCGCGAGTATGTCGCCTTCGCAGAGCCACTTGATGTCTTCCGGCGTGACATTGTTTCGCCGACAAGCCAGCTTGAGTTCGTTTGCCTGTCCGACGTCGAGCATATCCATGCTGCTCATGGGTCGTCTCCTTTTGCGACAGTGTTCACGATTGAACGGTGTCGCGTTGCCAGCGGGCTCTCTCGATCGAGAGTTTGCCATAGCAGACAGGAGCCCAAAAGTGAGCTGCTTTCTGCCACGGCAAACCTGTCTACCGACAGGTAGGCGCAAGTTGTAGGTCAAAGAACTAATTTATAGTATACTTCACTAAAGCGTTGTGTCAAGGATTTGTGCTTGCTATCTTCGTAAGAACGTGGTCATATGCCTTGCGTGAAGGTACTTTTTGTTTTATAGTGTGGCCATTCCACTCTTTTTCAGGTGGAATCCATGAAATCTTCATAATCCAAGGAGCATGATGCATGCGTGCATATGGCTTACTTTATTTACTAATTCGAGTTTCAGATATGAAAATACTTCTGGTTGAAGATGAACAAAAGCTCGCTGCGGCGCTCACAAAGGGGCTTTCGCTCGAGGGGTACACGGTCGATGCGATCGGCGACGGCAAAAAAGCGATGACTCGCATCTCGTTGCACCGCGGCGACTACGACGTGATCATTCTCGACCTCATGCTCCCCTCTATGGACGGCCTCGCGATCTGCAAGCAGGCGCGTGAAGCGGGTATAACGACCCCAATCCTCATTTTGACCGCTAGGGCGGAGACGGATACGAAGGTCGAGCTGCTCTCGGCAGGGGCCGATGATTATCTCATCAAGCCGTTCTCATTTGCCGAGCTCGTCGCGCGGCTCCAGGCGCTCTTGCGTCGGCCGGTCGCAAGCCTCCCCGAGACGCTGAAGATCGGCGAAATAGAGCTCAGTCCCGGGGAACGAAAGGTCGTGCGCGATGGAAAAGAAGTGCCGCTTACACTCAAAGAATTCGGGTTGCTTGAGTACTTTATGCGTCATCCGAATCAGGTCGTAAATCGGGAAGATCTGCTTAATCACTTATGGGATTTCAATTATGTCGGATTCAGCAATGTGGTGGACGTCCATATCAAAAATCTTCGCCGAAAGCTCGGCGGTGGAAACCGTGGTGAGATATTGGAAACGGTTCGCGGCATCGGTTATCGCCTTGCGAGCTAAGTATCAGGGCGATCAATTTTTTCGGACGGAAATCAATATCATCGGGATGCAAGCGGTTTTTGGCACGGCTTTCGTCGTTTTGGTCAGTGCGGCATTCATTTTCACGAGCGAACATGTCGCGACCCTTGTCGATTACAGCGTGCAATCGCATCTCGAAAATGGCGGGAATATCGCTATCGCGCCCGCGCGCCTGACCCAAACGATCGTTGATGAGGCGGAGTACGGCCGCATGCAACTTTTTGCCCTGATCGTCGTGGGTATAATCGTATTGACGGTTATGTTTGCCTATTTAATAACGCGAATGACGCTTCGACCGATGCGCGGCGTACTCGCCGCGCAAAAACAATTCATCGGCAACATCGCGCACGAACTCCGAACGCCGCTTTCTATTATCAAGACCAATACCGAAATCCAGCTCCTCGATCCCGACATCAAAGAAGACGTGAAGAATACGATGATCAGCAATGTCGAGGAGCTCGACCGGATCTCCGGGATCATCAACAATCTCCTTACCCTTACAAATTTGATACGGCCGGAGCGGATGGCGTTTACCGCTGTCGATCTATCTCATGTTGCTCGTGCGGCTATTGATACGTATGCCGAGCTTGCCAAGAGGCGCAAAATACATGTCATGCTACATGAACACACGGGCGTACATCTCCGGGGCAACGCGACCGCAGTGCAGCAGATCGCGGATAATATTCTCAAAAATGCCATCATGTACACTCCGCACAACGGACGTGTTGATGTGAGCGTGAAGAAATATTCCGATACATACGCCAAATTGACCGTTGCGGATTCCGGTATCGGTATTGCGAGGAAAGATCTGCAGCGGATCTTCGACCCTTTTTATCGCGCTGATCTCTCACGAGTACGCCGGCAGGGCGGTAGCGGACTTGGTCTCACCATCGCTTCGGAACTCGTGAAGCTGCATGGAGGCACGATCAGCGCACAAAGCGAAGTGGGTAAAGGCACGACGGTGACCGTCCTTTTGCCCACCGTCCGGCAAACATTCTCACAAAAAACCGCCGAACAAGAAGGTCAGCAAGTCGCGATGGATTTTTCACACCATACCGTTTGACCCCGATGGAGACTGCACGGTACACTTGAAATATAGCCGTACATCGGATCTGCAATGCACATCGAACCCTCCATATTCAAAGCGTACGATATCCGTGGAATTTATCCGAATGAGGTCAATGCTGACGTCGCATATGCAATAGGACGCGGCCATGCTACCTTACTTCTCGAAAAGGCTCCGCGAGAATCGCTGCGCATCGCCGTCTCTGGTGATATGCGGCTTTCGACCGAAGAGCTGAAGCAACAATTCATACGCGGAATGCTCGACAGCGGTATCGACGTTGAAGATCTCGGTATGATATCGACGCCGACGTTTTATTACGCGACCGCCTACTTTGGGTTTGATGGCGGCGCGCAGATATCCGCATCACACAATCCAAAAGAATGGAACGGGTTCAAATTTGTCGGCAGACACGCCGCCCCCATCAGTTATGAGAGCGGGATACAAAAGATACAGGCGGCTATCGAGAGCGACCATCTCGCGCCACTGGTCGCGGAAAAAGAACGAGGAGAGCTGACGACGCGTGCCGCCGTCCTTGACACCGTACTCCGAGAACAGCTTACCGAAATGGACGTCGGTACCACAAAGATCCACCCCTTTAAGATTGCCATCGACACCGCGAACGGTATGGGTGGTCCGGATCTGAAATCTTTTTTTGCCTCGCTGCCATGCACTATCGTATGGCTCAACGATATTCCCGACGGCACATTTCCCGCGCATCCGGCGGATCCGATGAAAGAAGAAAACACCACCCTATTGCGGAAGAAGATCGTCGAGGAGCACTGCGATCTCGGTATCGCCTCCGACGGCGACGGCGACCGCCACTTTTTCTTTGACGAGAGGGGGGAGGTGGTGCCGCAAGAGATATTGCGCGGTCTTATGGCGCAAATAGAACTGCACACGCATGTCGGCGCGACCGTCGTATACGACATCCGTCCGGGCAAGATCACGCGCGACATGATAGATGATGCGGGCGGCCGCTCGGTCATCGCGCCCGTCGGTCATTCGCTCATTAAGCAAAAGATGATTGACGAGAACGCGGTCTTTGGCGGCGAATCATCCGGTCACTATTTCTATAAACTTACGTATGGGACGTTCGAAGCACCGTTCGTTCTTATTTACAAATTCCTCACATTCCTCTCCACAAAAAATAAGACTCTCTCGGAGATCATCGCTCCGTATAAACAATACATAAATTCCGGAGAAATCAACACGCGTCTAGAAAGCCGCGGAGTAGGGACGAAATTACTTGAGCGCATAAAAGAAGCGTACAAAGACGGTATGCAGACCTCCGTCGACGGGCTTTCGGTCTCCTATCCCAACTACTGGTTCAATGTTCGTCTGTCAAATACCGAACCCCTCATTCGTTTTATTATAGAGGCCCGCAATCGGGAGATCATGGAGACAAAGCGGGACAAAATTCTGCAATTGATTAACACACCGAGTATATGACGCTCTGATGTCCGGCCAGACATTCTAGAGTCATACGTTATGGTACAGAAAGAGGGCCTTCCACTGGAAGGCCCCCATTTTTTACTCAACGAACTTGCAGTTCTTTCTCTTCGAACGTTTCTTGTATGGGGTTGATGACGACCCGTCTCTTCGCGCTCTTCTCGATGTATCCTGCTTCCATCAGCGCGAACGGATAATTGCCTGCCGCCCACACGCTGCGGATGCGGTGTTCCTCATACCACGGAACATAGAGTGCGAATCCGGCACCCATATTGTAGTCGCCATACATATTGCGCGAAGGCACCTTGCCTTTTTGCGCGATGAAGTCGAATACTGGCTGCGGCGTCGGGACATCGTTGATGATATACGCGAACGGCTCCGGCGCCCGCATAAGTTTGCGCCAGCCGTGGCCCGTGATGTGCACGCCGTAGTGGATCTCCGCGCCAGCATTGAGACAATCCTCGATAAATGGGGGGTAGATATGCGACTTTTCGCACAGCGCTTCACCGAACATGCGGCCATCCGACATTTTCGTCTGATATCCATTCGGTAATTTCTCGGCGATGTCCCGCGCAAGCGTCGCGCCGTTGGCGTGAATACCGGAGCTGCTAAGCAGCAGTATCAAGTCGCCCGCTTCTATATTGCGGCGGATGAGACGCGACTTCGGCGAAATGATGAAGGTCGATGAGCCGGAAAGTACCGCACTCGAGCCTTTGACGAGATCGCGAAGTATCGCCGTCTCGCCGCCATCGTACCCACACCGCGCATCGGTGCACGCCTCAAGCCAGCCCTCAAGAAATTCGTGGATGCGCTCTTCGTGCACGAACCAATGTTCCCCGCCGGCGGCGATATGCGCGTGCACATTGATCGGCATGGCGCCGAGCATTGCGCCGTCATTGACGATCGACGCCACGGTATTGTACGCGGCGGAACGGTCGTATGAATGCCATTTGTGGAAAAACATCTTGTCGTGAACCAAGTTCAACGTACCAAGACCTTCGTCTACGTGCCCCAAGTAGAAGTCCCTGTGCTCATAGAGCTGTATGCTCTCGCCGCGCGTCCATTCGACGAACGAGAGACCGAATCGGCCGATGTTACTGCACGAGCGCGCTGCGACTTCCTGCGCCATGCGCTTGAAACGATCCTGCACGTCGTAACTCACGACATCAGACTGTGTGTCTTTAGATATCTGCTCGCCCTTTCATATTTATTGACTACGCTGAGAGTACCGCACTCACCGCTCAAAATCCACCCATATGTATTTCAGGCCATTTGATTCATGCGCTTCCTCGAATACCTTCCTGGTGAATGTGTCTTCGTACAGCGGGAAGAATGAATCCGCATCTCTTTCGTCATCTATCAGAGTCAGATACAGTTTATCGGCCAAGGGCAAGGCAGTATGATATATCATACTGCCGCCAATAATAAAAATTTCTTCTCCATCAAGCTCTTTCCCCTTTTCAATCGCCTCCTCAATCGAGCCCACAATCACAACATTTTCCAATGATTGATTTACGAAATCAATCATTGATTTCGGATGGCGCGTGATGACGATATTCGTTCGGTTCGGCAGTGGCTTGCCGATCGATTCAAGCGGTTTTCGTCCCATAATAATCGGATGGCCCACCGTCAATTTCTTGAACCGCTTGAGGTCTTCAGGAATATGCCATAAGAGCCGATTATCTTTTCCAAGCTCGCGATTTTTTCCGATCGCCGCGATTATCGAGATGATTGGTTTATTCATAGTCGTGTACCCCTCTTGTCTTTTCCTGTTGTATACGACCGCGTCACACGATCATCTTTGCTTTGATTGCAGAGTGACTGATATAATTTTCAAGCTTAATATCATCCATGATGAAATCGTCGATTCCCTTTCGCTCCGGATTGAGCCACAGGGTAGGCAACTTCATGGGCTCGCGCACGAGCTGCTCGCGGACCGCATCGAAGTGTTCGTGATAGATGTGCACATCTTGGAGTGTGAGGATACATTCATGCGCCTTCAGGCCCGTCACTTGTGCGAGTATGCGCAGCAAGAGCGCATACGACGCGATATTAAACGGCACGCCGAGGAACATGTCGCAGCTGCGCTGCACCATGTGGAGCGAGAGTTTGCCGTTGGCTACAAAGCACTGGAAGAACATGTGGCACGGCGGCAACGCCATGTCGTGCAGTTCACCCGGATTCCACGCCGTTACAATGAGCCGCCGATCGGTCGGCGTTTTTTTTATTCTCTCGATAAGATCTGCCAGCTGATCAATGACGCGTCCGTCTGGTGCTGTCCAACTGCGCCACTGAATGCCGTAGACTCGCCCCAAATCTCCTTTGAATTTGCTTTTCGGCTTCCAGTAGTCCGCCTCCGCATTGTCGGTCCAAATCGTGCGCTCACTTGCATTCAACTCTTTAAGGTGTTCGTCGTCGGCGCGTTCTTTCCCTTTCATCGCGAGGAACCACAGAAGTTCGCTTTTCACCGCCTTGAACGCGAGCTTTTTTGTCGTGACGGCGGGAAAACCATCTTCCAGATTAAAACGTATCGGAACCGCAAAAAGAGCGCGGGTAAATCCGTTGCGCCCTTCACGGTCAACGCCCTCATCCATAATCCGGCGCAACACGTCTTGGTATATTTTCATAGTTTTACTTTTTCTTTTTTATGTCGCGATCGAGATAGAGACGGGGTAGCATCATTTCGGGTTTCCAACTCTTTTTCAACTGCGCCACAGTGCCCGATGATTGGTATTTGCCGCTGCTTACATAATCGGTCGCGAGTATAGGCCCCGTTTCGAAGAAAATTATCTGCGCGATGCGCCGCCCGACGACAAGTGGAATGTAGTAACGATTGGAGGCATTGGTGATCTCCATTGTCCAGCGATTGGTATATCCCACATCGCCCCAACCGGCGCATTTGCATACTGAAATAAAACTGCGGCCGAGCGACGAGCGCGCTTTCATCATCGTCGTGATGCGCTCTCGTCCGCCGATGAATTCTTCGGTATGCGCAAGAACGGTCTCACCGGGAGCAAGAAGGATTATTTTCTCTTGCGGCGTGATCCCCCTCCAATCAAACGCGTACTTTCGGAGGACATGCCGCGCCTCTTTTGCCCGCTTCGCTTCGGTACCCCACACACGATCCACGTGCGATTTGTCATAGATATTGTAGATGTTCTCGAAATGCCCGGGATGTTGCTCGGTAAAGAAATACTCCCCGAGCGTCACGTCGTAGCTCGACGTCGCGAGATTTTTCCGGTCGAATGGTTCAATGACGATAACGCCCTCTTTCATCGCTTCAAGAATTTTTCTATCAGAAAGTGCCATATTTTTATTATTCTTACTGTAGCATATACTGTGAACCAAAGTATGGACAAACGAGGAAAACTTATCGTGATTGACGGTTCCGATGGCTCGGGCAAGGCCACGCAGACCAAGCTCTTGTACCAACGCCTCAAAAAAGAGGGCATAAGGGTACATACGCTCGATTTCCCCCGCTACGAGGACAATATGATGGGTAAACTTATCGGTGAGTGCATCGCCGGAGCACACGGGGATTTTCTGCATAGCGATCCGTACGTCGCCTCCGTGCTCTATGCGGCGGATCGTTTCGAGTCGAAAACGCAAATACAAGAATGGCTTTTCGACGGCCACATTGTCGTGCTTGATCGCTTTGTAAGCGCAAATCAGATACACCAAGGAGGAAAAATTGCCCACCCGAAAAAGCGAAAGACGTTCCTAAAATGGCTTGAGCGTATGGAATATGGGGTTTTTGGCCTCCCGAAGCCCGACTTCACTATCTATCTCTGCATGCCGATTGGTTTTTCGATCCAGCTGCTGCAAAACAGTGCGCCGAAAAAACGCGGCTACCTCAAAAAAGGCGCGAAAGACACGGTGGAAATGGACATTCAGTATATGAAAAACGCCCAAAAAAGCGCGGAGCTGCTCATGAAAGAAAACCGCAGCTGGCACAAGATCGTGTGCGCTGAAGGTAATACCATCCTGCCCCGTGAGGTTATTCACGAGAAAGTATACGCATGCGCGAAAAAGCATATTCGAGTATGATGGCGATATGAACCCCTACACACATATCAAAAAACAGGACCGGCAGGTGTATGCGGCACTTGAGGGTGAGGAGGCTCGCCAGGCGGAAGGGCTCGAACTGATCCCGTCGGAGAATTACGTCTCGCTTGCGGTCCGCGAAGCCAACTTCTCGATACTGACCAATAAATATTCCGAAGGCTACCCCGGCAAGCGCTACTACGGTGGGCAGAAATACACGGATATCGTGGAAAATATCGCACGCGAGCGCGCCAAGAAATTATTCGGCGCGCAATATGCCAACGTACAGACGCTCGGCGGAGCAAATGCGAACATCGCAATGTACTTCGCCCTCTTGCAGCCTGGCGATACGGTTCTCGGCATGGACCTCTCGCACGGCGGCCATCTCACCCACGGTCATCCGGTCACCTACCTCACCAAGATATTCAAGTTCGTCCGATACAAGATGAAAGACGCGGACACGGGCGAGATTGATTACGACGAAATGCGCGCGGTCGCGCTGCGCGAAAAGCCGAAGATAGTTCTCGCCGGTTTTTCTGCGTATCCGCGCGAGCTTGATTACGCGCAGTTCGTTTCCATCGCGCGCTCCGTTGGCGCGTATGCCGTAATGGACATCGCACACATCGCCGGATTAATCGCGGGCCATGCCGTGAAAAATCCATTCGACTACGGTTTTGACATCATGACCTCAACGACCCACAAGACGCTCCGCGGTCCGCGTGGCGGCCTCATCCTCACACGCGAAAGCGAAGAGCTCGCGAAGAAAATCGATAGAATGGTCTTCCCTGGATTGCAGGGCGGACCACACATGAACAACATCGCCGCAAAAGCGGTCGCGTTCGGCGAGGCGTTGAAGCCGTCGTTCAAGATGTACGTCAAGCAGATACTAAAAAATGCGAAGGCGATGGAGGGCGTATTTAAAGCCGCCAATATAAGGCTCATCACAGGCGGCACCGATAACCACCTCCTCCTCGCAGATGTCTTCGGCTCGATGGGCATCACCGGCAAAGAGGCCGAGAGTGTCCTCGACGAGGTCGGCATTACACTCAACAAGAACGCTATTGCCGACGACATGCGAGGCCCCATGGACCCCTCGGGCATCCGCTTCGGTACCCCTGCGATAACCACACGAGGATTCAAGGAGAAAGAAAGTGCGCGCGTCGCCGAACTCATGGTTGAAACTTTACATAAGCGCACCGACCAAAAGGCGCTGAAAAAAATCCACGTCGAGGTGAAGTCGCTCTGCAAACGCTTCCCGATACCGAAATCATTCGCGTAAACTGGCCCAGCCTATGGATTTTTCTCTCACCACCTTCGTACAGGCCATCGGATATCCGGGACTCGCCGCAGCGGTATTTCTCGAATCCGGCGTATTTTTTGGCTTCTTTTTGCCGGGCGCTTCCATGCTCTTCACCGCCGGATTGCTCGCATCGCAAGGTTTTTTTAACATCCTCATCCTCATTCCCCTTCTCACGCTCGCGGCTATTCTTGGTGACAATGCGGGATACTGGTTTGGGGCGAAAGTAGGAGTGCGGCTGTTTCTCCGGCCTGATTCCCGATTTTTCAAGCATGAGCACCTTGAGAAAGCGAGGGCCTTCTACGACCGGCATGGCGGCCGCGCTGTATTCTTGGGTCGCTTTATCCCCGTCATCCGGACCTTTGCACCCATCGTGGCCGGAGTCGTCCTCATGCGGTACCGCACCTTTGTGCTCTACAACATCGCGGGCGCGCTCGCGTGGGCTACCGGCGTTACGTTTGCGGGATACTATTTGGGCTCGCGCTTCCCCTTCGTTGAGCGCTATTTATCATTCATAATACTCGGCATCATTGTCGTAACGACGATACCGCTTGTCATAGAATTTTTGAGACAAAAAAGGGCAACCGCCTGAATCATTGCAATTGTTTCAAGTGAGCGAGACCGCCGTGTAATCCGCCGACGTCCTTGAGCGCAGAGTGCACGATGTCGGGTACCGACGGAAATTTTTTCAATATCTCATGCACGTGTGCATGGACACGATCAACCGGGATACCGATCTCGTTGAACATGGAGCCGCCGAGGACTACGATGTCCGGCGACCAGTGAAGAATCGTATTGTGCACGCCATACGCGGTCAGAAGCGCCAGTTCTTCCCAAATAGGAGAATTTTTTTCGATCTCTTTCGGATGTTTTCCGTACTTTTCCCTGATGGCAGTTCCCGAGATAAGATTTTCGAGGGATGTGGGGGTTTTATCTACAAAAAGGTACTGACCGCCCATCTCAAAACCCTGCGTCGAGCGATCGATCGAGCCATCGATGATCCGCACACCGTTGACCCCCGTCGAGACCGTAATATAGACGACGATAGGGATACCTCTACCAGAGCCATACACTGCTTCGCCGAGTCCCACGAGGGCCGCATCATTATCGAGGTGAACTTTTGAAGAAAGCGCTGTCTCCAGATCAGCAGCAATATTCTTACCGTTCCAATCGGGTAGGTGTGGCGTATTCCACAGCACGCGATTGCCTTTGGTGAACATGCCCGGAAGCCCCGCTACGAATGCGTCTATCGGTTCCCCATCAGCAACTTTTTTTGCCGTTGCGGTGATAATTGCGAGAGCTTCTTCGTATTTTTGCGGCGTATCGAGTATGACCGGTTCGAGCAGGTGCTCGAGGTCGCGCGTCCCTGCGATACGCGTTTTCGTCCCTCCTATATCAGCGACGATGTACATGTTCAAAAAATATTATTCCACGGCAAGTCCGCCGAAGTCCGTTTTTTGCACTTCGATATACAGCGCGTTCTTCACGAGCAGAGGAGCGCCGTTTTTTTCAACAACGTAATACGCGAAGCCGCGCATTTTTTTTACGGATTCATAATCAGCATGACCGGGCATTGAGGCGGAATCGTCAGGACCCGCGACCGGACTATTGTCCATCGTGACGAGCCATTCTTTTCCCGTATTAACGACGAGGTGTCCGTACCCGGCGGGCATATACACCGAGTCCCCCGCTTTGACGGGGATTGCTCTGAATTCAGCGACTCGTGAAGGCACCGGTACACCATCCTCAACGACCAATTTTTGCAGCAGCGCGACACCTTCGCCCTGCACTATCTTGTACGTCTCATCGAGCTCGCCGATATGGTAGTGACCGTACGTCTTGATGTACTCGCCGCCGACAGTGCCTGTCTCCCACACGGTAACATTCCGCTTTTCCTTGCCGCCGCGGATCATGTAGTAATGAATCGCCGGACCCATCGCTTCCGGGTGCATAAGCACATCTTTCATCTTTTCATGTGTTCGCGACGCGAACGGCTCGAATGCCATAAAAAGAATAGTACCATGTATAGAAAGGGCGGGCCGTATACTCGGCCCGCCGTCGAAAATCATCATCCTGTTGATTGATCTAATTCATGCAGCGTTAGTGCTGAACCCAGTGTCCCGCCAGTAAGCGCAAGAAAAACTTGTGCACTCTGAAGATCGCATCCCTTGACGAGCATGATGGCAATCCTCACGTCCCCGCCAGATTCTGAAAGGCTATCGCGTGCCTTCTCTTCAGAGCAATCGGTAAGTCGCATCACCATGTTGACCCGACGCGTATCGATCTTTGCGCACTTCGCACGCACATTGACCATCTCGCCGAGGTAGACGTGCCCAAGTCCGACCATCACGAGCGTCGAGAGTGTATTGAGCGCGATGCGCTGCGCGGTGCCTGCTTTCATGCGCGTCGAACCGACAATTGGCTCTGGCCCGGTGTCGAGAAAGATCGGGCACTCGGCTTCCGCAAGGAGTGGTGAGATGTAATCGTTGTTGGAGATACCGATCGTGAGTGCCCCGCGACTCTTTGCTTCGCGCAGACATTCCCACGTAAACGGCGTCGTCCCGCTTGCTGCAACAGCGATTACAACGTCGTGTGCACTGACCTTGTAGAGACTCATGAGTTTTTGCGCAGCGTTGACATTATCCTCCGCGCCTTCGATCGACTGCCACAAGGACGCGGGAAATCCTGCCACGCAATACACTACCCTGTCCTCCGGCCAGCCAAATGTCGGCAGAAGCTCTGCGCCATCGGCAACCGCCTGACGTCCTGACGTACCGGCGCCCACGTAGAAAATTCGGCTCCCAGCGACTTCGAGTCGAGCAATCATTTCCTCTACGGCACTATCGATCGCGGGCGCAGCACACTGTACAGCTCGCGCCGCTCGCACATGCTCGGCAAGCACAAACTGACGAGCTTTTTTCCTGCTCATCGCGTCAATGAACGGACGGCTTTCGTCCTTATCTTCGGTTCCCATCTCTTTCTCCTTCGTGAGTTATGTTCCGAGCATAACTATACTGATCCCCGTTAAGCACGTCAATAGGGCGATATATCGCCCTATTTTTTACCAAAAGAAGAAACCTGGACTTGGTTTGACCAGTACAGGCTTCTAACGAACTTCAGAGTCGCCAGCGATAGACGACCATATTGTCCCGCTTCGTGAAGCCGAGCTTCTCGTACGCGGCGATGTCGATAGTCCGATCGTCACTCGTCTCGAGATCGAGCACGACAATGCCGCCGTTCGCCGCAAACTTCTTGACATTCTCCATCATAATCTTGCGCACGAACTCTTTCGCCGATCCATCAAGAACAACATCTTCCTCGATATGCCCGACCTTCCTGGTGTATTTGCGATTGACGATGAGGAGTGCTATCGCAATAATCACGCCCTCGTATTTTGCAACGAATTGGTGTTGGTTCGGCTCGTGAATTGTTGCGTTGACATCATCCGTGGTCGGCGGAACAAATGCGACATCAGGATAGTGCTGCCGCAGCAATATAACGATGTCGTTATATTCGGATGCCGTGACATTTCTGCAGAGTTTTCGAACAGCTACACCCATCGTGCCCTCCTGAGGTGCCCCGCGAATTCACCTTTGAAGTAGAACACCTGTATGTTTAGAACATATGGGATATACGCACATCGAAGCGAGCGAACGAAGAAGGATTGAGCGAGCGTTAA
>Ga0075997_119_pt1 | contig 14517 bp, 10 predicted proteins | sample RifGroA2_FD_68043 | JGI IMG/M metagenome (GOLD analysis project Ga0075997, IMG submission 68043) | Parcubacteria (Kaiserbacteria) bacterium GW2011_GWA2_52_12 | reverse complement strand
TAACGCTCGCTCAATCCTTCTTCGTTCGCTCGCTTCGATGTGCGTATATCCCATATGTTCTAAACATACAGGTGTTCTACTTCAAAGGTGAATTCGCGTTAGGGGTCACTTTAATCATTCATGAAAAAAATCATTTACGCTGGTTTTGGTCTTGCGCTTCTCGTGTCTCCATTACTCGTCTCCGCTGACGCCATCAGCGACTTACAAGGGCAGATCCAAGCCCTCCTCGCACAGATCGCACAGCTGCAGGCGCAACAAGTCACACCGCCCACGATACCGGACACCGACACTCCAACGGGACCCTCGATATCATCCTGTCCCACACTGACCCTGCCGCTCCAGCGCGGCTCGCGCGATGCGCAAACCGGCGGACAGGTCACCAATCTGCAAGTATTTCTCTCTGACTACTACAACATCCCCGAGGAGACCATCATCTCCGGCTACTTCGGCAAAGTCACCGAATCCTACGTCATCCGTTTCCAGCAGGAACAAGGTCTCCCCGCCTTCGGCCTCGTCGGCCCCATGACCCGCGCCAAGATCGCGGAGGTGTGTGGGGGAATAACTCCGCCGACGTCGGCTTCGTTCTCGGCTTCTCCGACTTCCGGTCTCGCACCACTCACGGTTTATTTCCAAGGAAGCGGCTCTGTGTTGACTCAAAGTGCATACATTAGTTTCGGCGATGGAACGAATAGCGGAGAGGGGCAAATAAATATCAGCCATGTGTATCAGAATTCGGGCACTTATACTGCGATGCTGCACAAGGACGGCGCCAAAGGCGAAGTCGTTGACACCGCGACGATCAGTGTCTTCTCGGCGTCAGACACAACACTTAGCGTGACCTCTCCGTCAGGAACATGGCCTGCGGATGGAGTCGCGCACTTCACCGTGCATAATCCGCCAAAATATCCAGGCCTCTGGTTTACGCTCGTTGATAGTAATACGGGCAAAGTTTCAGCGCTCGGACAGGGGAATGGCGGCTCCGGAACGACCGTACATGAGGGTGATAATGCGGTGACATTAGATCTATATGGCGCCGCAACAGATCCAACGTTCGCGGGCGGCGGAGCGCACAATAAACTTGCTGTTTCGCTTTTCAACTTTCCCTACGACACCGGCGGACCGTATGTATCCGGCTGCATTCCGGGCGAGTATCCTGATTTCGGGGGAAGCTGTGCTGCGGGACAGGCTCGCGGACAATTCATCACGACTGCGTTCAGCCCGCTCTTTTCTATCGGTGGCCAAACTACTGGTACAGGCACCCTCACCGTCTCGACCGACGCTTCGAGTCCGGCATACGCAATCGTTGCGGGCGGCTCGACGGGTGTGACACTTGGTGTCTACAGATTGCGCGCGACGGGTGAGCCCATCAAAATAAATAAGCTCAACACGTTCCTCTCAAACGAACCGGGGTCATCCGGCAGTCCTGCGAACATCGTGCGACTGTACGTATATTCAGGATCGACGCTTGTCGGGGCTGGCGTATTCGCCGGGCTTGGACAAAATTCGACGATTACACTCCCATCCCCGGTAACGATTCCGAAAGATACGGATTCACGGATCACGATCAAAGCTGATCTCGCACACATCGGCGCTGGTCAACCTGGTATTCCCGGCGACCTCATTCGACTTGAGCTCGCAAGCGCGGAAGGCATGGGTGTAAGTTCCGGGAAATACATCGGAGGAAACAACGACGATCGCTTCGGACCAGAAAAAGGCAGCTCGAAAGTAGCAGGCGTGCGCATCTTCAAGTCGTATCCGAGGGTCGCGGCCGTGTCGCTTCCTTCCAGCGGACTCGCGGACGGACGCTTGATCAGATTCAGCATGACCGCTTCACCTTCGGGACCTGTTGGCATCGGACAGCTTGGGTTCAGCATTTCCGGTTCGGCTTCCTTCAACGGACAAGCTGATCTCTATGCGTTTACCGATTCTTCGTACTCCTCGCCAATCAACTACTGTATTACTGCCGATTGCCATAATTCCGGTGCGATCAACGGCGCACCGGTGCAGGGCAGCGGAGCCATATCGCGCGTTGTGTTTCCGAAACCGCTTGAGATTCCCGCAGGTGCGACATACTACTTCGAACTTCGCGATTCTACAAAAGGTAGCGGTCTTACGTATCCGAACAGCGTGACGACGACACTTCTCGCAGACTCCGGATATCAGGGACTTGCGCCGACATCGGGCGCACTACCCGCGATGTGGTGGTCGCCGAACGACACGACAACGTCCGCATTCACCGACGCGGACTGGACCGACGCTTACAATCTGCCGGGCCTTCCCGCGAGCGGCATCTCGCAGACGCGCACGGGAAGCGGCACTCCGCCACCATCCGCTTCATTCACCGCCTCGCCCACTTCTGGCGCGGCGCCGCTTGCGGTGAAGTTCAATATTCAGGGCAGCTTCTCAGTCTACGGCATTGACTTTGGAGATGGAGAGACGATCAACGGCGCCATCATGGATGCCGACTGCTCGGTCGCGGGGCGTTGCACGGGCACCCACACCTACACCTCTCCTGGCACGTACACGGCGAAGCTTCTTCGAACTACATACGCTTGTCAGACCAGCAGCTATCCATCAACTCCTGGTTGTCCGACACAGACGACCATCGGTACTGTGACGATTACGGTTACCAATGCGCCACCTCTACCACCCATTTCGGTAACCTCGGCCGTGAATGTCGGCCCAGCCGGCGGCGGAGTCGGCTGGCGCGTCGCCGGATCAGGTGACTTCAACGGCGACGGCAAGGCGGATATCCTGTGGCAGAACGCGACGGCCTCGGACGGTAAGCCGTCCATCTGGTTCATGAACGGCTCAACAGTCTCAAGCACGTGGGCTGGCAACCCTGGTTCCGGAAATGGCTGGCGCCTTGTCGGATCAGGCGACTTCAACGGCGACGGCAAAGCAGACATCTTGTGGCAGAACGCGACGGCCTCGGACGGTCAGCCAGCCATTTGGCTCATGAACGGCTCCACGATCTCAAGCACGTGGGCTGGCGACCCTGGTTCTGGAAATGGCTGGCGCGTCGTCGGCGCAGGCGACTTAAACGGCGACGGCAAGGCTGACATCTTGTGGCAGAACAATACCGACGGCACTCTCTCGATCTGGTCCATGAACGGCACCCAAGTGCTGAGTAGTAGCATTCCTCCGGATACATCGGCCTGTGTGGGCGCGAAGGGTCGCGCCGCCGGTGTAGGAGACTTCAACGGCGATGGTAGGATGGATATTCTATTCGATAATGCGTCAGGCCCTGCTATCTGTCGCATGGCTGGCACATCTCTAGTTAATGATGGTGAAGACTTGGGAGGCCAGGCCAATTCCCGGATTGCCGATGCCGGTGATTTCAACGGCGATGGAATACAAGATATCCTTTGGCAGAATAATAGCACCAGCCAGCCCGCGATCTGGTTAATGGATTGGGCGCTGACATTCAAAGCCACGAATGAATTCGAAGTCGGCCCCACCGGCGGTGGCATCGGCTGGCGCGTCGTCGGCGCGGGTGACTTCAACGGCGACGGCAAAGCGGATATCTTGTGGCAGAACAACACTGACGGCACTCCCGCGATCTGGTTTATGAACAAATCTTCCGCATCATCAGTCGATCGAAATGCAAATGTCGCCTCCGCTCTCACCGCGCTCGAATCGGCGCTTCAAGCACTTCTCGGGCTGCTGAAATAGTGGCCGGATCTCGGATTGCGGCCGCTCTCGTCCAAGCCGCCTGTTTGCGTGTTTGGAAAAATAAAGACGAACTGTGCTATCCACAAACAGGACATATTTGGTAGAGAATTCCGCGGTACTATAGAGACATGTTGAAAATAAAAATAGTAGGCATTGTGTTCGTGGCGCTTCTCGTAATCGTGATGACCGGAGCTCTGTGGGTGAGCCAGAGATCGTCAACGCTGTCGCAAGAGCCGGTACAAAATACCGGACAAAAGTATGTGCGTCCGACACGGCTTCCGGCCACAACGACGGGAGGATATATAATCTCGACCTCTGCGGTAACAAGCGTGAATGAACTGCACGCGAAAGGCTTTTCCGCCCTCGTTTCCGTCTCTGACACGGGATTTGAGCCGCGTACCATCACCGTGAACAAAGGCGCGACGATCCGCTTTTTCAACAACTCCGGCGCGAGTGTCCACATAGCCGCCTCGGGCGATGCGCTCTATCCGGGGAAAAGCACGTGCGGCGCAAGCGCATTCGATTCGTGTAAGGCGCTTACCAAGAACGATTTTTGGGAGTTTACATTCGCTGTTTCCGGCACATGGACGTACCAAGATACGGCAACGGGACACCAAGGTACGGTACGGGTGAATTAGTGACACGAATATCCTCCGCACTATCAACACCACCCCCATGAATCGGCAGAACGTGTGCAATAATTGAGCAATGACAAAAATACAAAACATCTTCGGCACCGTTTGTATCGGCATCGTGTTTGCACTCGTAGCATTTCCTCATATTCTCTTTGCCTCGTCATGCCCCACACTCGGTCGCACGCTTGCGCGCACCTCGACCGGCACCGACGTCACCTCACTCCAGTATTTCCTCATTGATGAAGGCGATCTCGCAGCCGGCAATACGATCGGTTATTTCGGACTACTGACGGAAATGGCCGTGCGGAATTGGCAATGCCATCACGCTGTCGTCTGTACCGGCACTCCCTCATCGACCGGCTGGGGCGTCGTAGGCCAAATGACCCGCTCCGCCATCGCCTCGTCGTGCTCATCACAACTCCCGCAAACACTTTCACTCGCCGTTACCGGCATTCCCTCGAACACTCTCTTCACGGGACAAATAGCAACATGGATCGTGCAGGCGAATGGCGCAGCTACCGCCCCCGTTTCGTTCAGCGCGCAGTGGGGTGATGGCCAATCTACCGCTGGTCAGGCATCCAACTCCCTCTCTCATACATATCAAACAGCCGGTTCGTTCACACCTGTTTTCACCGTGACGACGCCGGGGGGTACGGCAAGCGTCGCAGCGCCGACAGTATCCGTTACCTCGTCTGTCGCGTCACTCACGGCCTCACCCCGCTCCGGCGCCTCTCCGCTCACCGTGTCGTTCTCGTGGAGCTCTTCTGATGGGAGCACACTCAACTTCGGCGACGGGACCACCGCCTCAATCTCAAGTTCAGGTTCCCAATCACACACATACGCGAGCGCCGGCACATACAACGCCGTTCTGTCTTCGGCTGCGGGCACCGGTCTCGCTGCCGCCAGCATCAGCATCACCACTACATCCTTGTCTGTCTCGCCCCAATCCGGCGAGGTGCCACTCACCGTCACGTTCACTGGCAACGGCGCTGGCGTCGGCTACTTCGGCGGAGCAAAGATCAGCTTCGGTGACGGCACCACCACAATCTTCTGCGCCCCCGGTGTTGCCTGCAGCTCAAAGACCATGAATTACACATACAGCGCGGTCGGCTCATACACCGCCACACTCTTTGGCATCGGCGAGGGAAGTACCACAACGCTCGCTACCACCGCACTCACCGTTTCGCCCGCAGTTTCGAGTGCACCCTGCGTCGCCCTCTCGCACACCCTCACGCTCGGCGATACGGACGCGACCAAAAACGGCGAAGTTACGATGCTCCAAACATTTCTCGCAGGCTACCCCTCGATCTATCCGGAAGGATGGGTGACCGGCAACTACGGTCCTTTGACCGCGAGCGCCGTCCAGCGCTTTGCCGCACGGTATGGCACCCCGATACGCTGCGATTCGCACGGATTCTCCGCATCGCCGATGAGCGGTCCCTCTCCACTCACCGTCATATTCACCGCACAAAACATCGACGAGTCGTACAAGCTTGATTTCAACGACGGCACACAGGTCTCTACGAGCTTCACGTGCGCCACCGCGGGCACGTGCACCGGCAGCGCCACGCATACATTCGCAGCAGCAGGCTCGTATACCGCAAAACTCGGCAAACTGATCGACGCGACACACGCGAAGACCATCGGCATCATTCACCTTTCCGTCGCGACCTCCACCCCAACCTTCACGGCGACACCGACGAGCGGAGCCGCGCCGCTTGCGGTCTCGTTCACGACAAATCAAATATCTGGAACGATTGATTTTGGCGATGGCAGCACGCACGCAGCCGTCGAAGGTGCCTGCACGAATTCAGTCCCGCCATCCTGCGCCAGCTCCGCGTCACACACCTACACCGCCTCCAGCACCTACACCGCCAAACTCTATGACACAGCAGACCTCAATCGATACAACGCCTGCCGAAGCGCAACACCGCCGTGCATGCGCCCCGCACCTGTCCCGCTCGCCACAGCAACCATCACGGTCTCCGGCGCATCCTGCAGCGCGCTCACGCACGACCTCGAGCGGGGCGACACCGACGCGGAGACGGCAGGAGAGGTCTCCGTCCTCCAGGCGTTCCTCAAGTCGCAAGGCGCATCCATCTATCCTGAAGGCCTCATCACTGGCACCTTCGGCCGTCTCACCGAAAGAGCGGTGCGGCGCTTCCAAACGGCACACTCCATTTCATCGACCGGCTTCGTCGGCCCCTTGACGAGAGCGGCCATCAGGGCGATCTGTACCGGTGGCACACCTTCAACGACGCGCTATTCTTTCACGGCGGCTCCAACGAACGGCACCGCGCCGCTATCAGTCACCTTCACCGGCACCGCCATCGAAACGCTCGAGACAGGGATTGTCTACGTCGTTGATTTCGGCGACGGCGCACGCGGCGAAATGTCGGAAGACTCGGAGAGCAGGCTGACGGTTAGCCACTCCTACCAGACCGGCGGCACCATGACGGCCCGCCTCCTCCAGAGTCAATATCTCTGCGGCGTCGGAGTCACATCCTACGGCTGCGTGCGCGAGCTGCAGGTGGACGCGGCGACCGTTACGGTCTCCGCTCCGCCCGTCGACGTCTGCCCCAACATCGAGGGACTGCAGACTGTCGTGCCGAGCGGGATGACGACTGACGGGAGCGGGAATTGCGTCTTCAATCAACCTGCGCCCGCTCCACCTCCAGTAGGTGGCGGAGGAACACAGACTGCATCGTTCAGCGCATCGCCGACATCGGGGACATCTCCGCTTGCGGTTACGTTCACATATACGGTCCCATCAAGTGATGGAGCGGGTGCCATCTTCTTCGGCGACGGCAGTTCATACAATCTTGCTATCGGAACCGGATCAATCACGCATACGTACACCGCTCCGTATAACGCTTTGTTCATCTTCATAAGCACACTCCAGGCAGGCGGAAAGGATCTGGGCACCGTGAATATAACCATCCCGCAGTAGCCGTGTCACTGCGGCGGAACAAATTGACTGCGATCGAAATGTTGAAAGCGGCGCGAAGCTCATGCGTTTTCAAAAAGCGACAAGATTCCCGGAATTCGTGTGCGATCCTCATTTGTAATGCGACGGTTGGCATCTATTGAACGGACAATTCTCCCACACGATACTCAATGAGAAAAATGAAATCACCGGAACGAGTCGTGTTCGCTAATACGCATCACATTGGTTATGAACACTCTCTCGACTGAAATTATAGAGAGATGTGAGATAATTTGATGTATGAAGCAGAAACTTTTTGGCGTACCACTCTACTACTTCAGCGTTGCCATGCTCGGGGCGACCATTGTGCTTGTCGGTTACTCGGTATACGCATGGACCGGCCCCACGCAATCTCCTCCCGGCGGCAATGTCTCCCCGCCCATCAACACCGGAAGCGGAGGACAGGTGAAATCGGGCGACTTCGCGACCCTCGGCAAGCTCGGAGTTGGTACAGTGACTCCCGGCGTTCCGCTAGATGTCGTCGGCAACGTCAGATCTTCTACCGGATTCTGCATCGGCGCATCTTGCGTAACGAGTTGGTCTACCGGCTCCCTCTCCGGCTCCGGTTCGACCAATTACATTCCGCGCTGGACCGGAGCGACGTCGCTCGGCAATTCATCCATCACGAGCGACGGCAGCTCTGCAACCTCGCTCGGCAACTTCTTCGTGCCCTTCATCTATGATTCGAACAACACCGGATACTATGTCGATCCGAATAGCATGAGCAACATGGAGCGCGTTGATTTTAGCTATGGGTACGACAGAAATAATACCGGTTACTATATTGATCTGGACAACAGGACCAATCTTCTCAACCTCACCGCGAGTGGCGATGTACGAGCCGCTATTTTCTATGACCAAAACAATACCGGATACTACGTCGATCCAAGCAGTATGAGCAACATGGAGCGCGTTGATTTCAGTTATGGCTACGACAGAAATAATACCGGTTACTATATCGATCTCAACAACGGCACAAATCTCAACTACGCGACGGCGAACGACTGGTACGCCAACAGCTGGTTTCGCGTGAACGGCGGTGGGGGAATCTACTGGCAGGCATATGGTGGTGGGTGGTATATGCAGGACTCGACGTGGATACGTTCATACAATGGAAAATATCTCTATATATCAGCTGGGTTGGATACGGGCGGCGCATCGGGTATCGCCTGCGGCGGAGGACTCGGCGGCGGCTACACCTTCCGCGTGTGCGGCACTGCATATGTGACGAGCAATTTATATGCGGCAGCGTTCATCTATGCGTCCGACGAGCGGCTGAAAGAGGACATCGTTCCCATCTCGGACAGTCTGCTGAAACTCGGGAAGATAACCGGCGTTTCATTCACGTGGAAGGAGGGCACGCCGCGCGCGGGACAGCACGATATCGGCGTGATCGCACAGGATGTCGAGAAGGTCGTGCCTGAAGCAGTCACCACCGATGCAAATGGCATGAAAGCGGTGGATTATCCGCGTCTCATTCCGCTCCTTATCAATGCGGTGAACGAGCAGCAGAAGGAGATCGACGGACTGAAAGCGGAGATAGAGGCGCTGAAGGCAAGATAATGTATGCACATGAATGAGATAAAGTGGAAAATCGTTTTCGGCGCCGGAGCAGTCGCTGTGCTTTTACTCGTTGTGTTTGCTCTCTCAAAGTTGGGCCCGGGTTCCGGTCCTGCCGGAACTTCCTCGAAGAACGCATCGCCCGCGCCGATGATGCCCCGCTCGCCCGACGGCCTCCTACATTACGTGAGCGGCCCGATTGTTTCCATCGGAAACGGGACGATTACGATACGCGCGCTCATGCCGGATGGAAAGGAACCGCAGGAGGTGACCATCACAGCCGATGCCTCGACGACAATAACGCTGCAAACGCAGAAAGATCCAGCCGCCTGGCAAAAGGAAGTGAAAGATTTCCAGAGCAAGTATCCGCTCGCGACGTCCACCGCGCCAGCAGGCAGTCCGCCGCCCACGCCCCCGTTGCCGTTCACTGAAGAGAGAATCGAACTCTCCGGTTTGAAGGCTGGTATGTCCGTCGGGGTCATGCCTGTGGATGGTACCAAGGAGAATGCGACGACGGTTCGCGCGGCGAGGATTACAGCCATGGTGTCTCCGGTGCAACCATCCTCTAGCGCGCCGTCCGTTCAATGAGCGGCGGTATAAAAAAATTCTCGCACTCGCCGCAGCGATTGTCACACTTCTCCCCGTGCTCGCGCTCGCGCAGTCGTGCTCGGTATGGTTTGATAGCAACCCTGTGGGTCCTGGTGGCACGTGGATGCACTGGAGTTCTACGGCGTATGGGAATTCTTGTCCGGGTCCGGATTGTGAGGAGTCCGCCTTTTACATTACTAGTTATGTTATGGCTACGCGCCTTTTGGCGGAGATGCGTATGTGACTATTGGCGGAACAACTGATTTCACAGGGTGGGTTTATGGATGGATAGAGGGGGCGGGAGATTATACGTCACCGCAATATCCGTTGGCAAACTGTCCCGCGACACTCTACTACGACCCTTGCCCCTCATACATCGACACGCCGTGGCAATCGTATGGTCTCCTTTTATACAGCGGCGCGACGCGCAAGATCACGCAGCAAGGGTACAACAACTGCGTCACCAACAACTCCGGCCTCCACTATTTCATCCCCGCCGGCTCCGGCGGCGAGCTGCAATCATTTTTCATGCTACTATATATTGCAATTATGGAGCCACGGTACATAGATCAGGTGAAAAGCGCCATCGCCGAATTCGATCCACAGGGCTCGAATCGCTATTTTCTATTCGGCTCGGCGGTGCGGAAGAAGCGTTTTCACGACATTGATCTCGGCGTCGTAGGAAATCGAGCGTCACGCAAGAAACTGTCGGAACTGCGGGATCGCTTCTACGACTCACGTATCCCGTACAAAGTGGATGTAGTCGATTTCGATGCGGCAAACGATTCTTTCCGCGATTATGTTTTACAAAATGAGCCTATCGTATGGATAAAATAACGCTGCTTTCCGTCATCGATGATCGCAACAGGATGGTGCACGACTACAGCGAGGAGTATGCGATAATTTATTTATCAATATGCGTAGACGGGTCAGAAAGCAAACAGTCATAAAGGTGGGAATTTTTGTCGCGCTTGTGTGCGTTGCGTTCTTCGCTGCTCCGCGGCTGTCATACGCCGCAAGCTCGCTCACCGGCTGGGCGTGGAGCGACAATACCGGCTGGATATCTCTCAACTGTCTCGGTCTTGGCACGTGCGGCACGGTAAACTACGGACTCTCGGTGGCCGATAACGGTACCATTTCAGGATACGCGTGGAGCGACAATATTGGATGGATTTCTGCGAACAGCGCGGACCTTTCCGGTTGTCCGTCGGGAACATGCGCGGCGACACTTTCGGGGACCGCACTCACCGGTTGGCTCAAAGCGCTTGCGGCAAACGGGCAGGGATGGGACGGCTGGATAAGTTTGAGCGGCACGAGCCCGTATGCGTATGGCCCGACATTTTCCGGCACCATTTTCTCCGGATATCTGTGGGGAAGCGACGTGGTGGGCTGGATCGATTTTCAATATGCCGACAACACACCGGCACCGGCGTGCACTCTCACCGCGACTCCACCGAGTATGATCAGAGATGATCCAGATGGTAGTACGGTTACATGGACGGTTTCCCCTGGAGCGTCGACGTTCAATATACCTGCATTGGGAGGCCCTATTGTTCCTCCAGAGACGAATGCGATAGGTGTCAAGGTGTACCCGAGCCAAACAACGATATATGCGGGGACGGTCACCGATTCTTTTGGGCAGCAAAATACATGTTCAGCGACGCTCACCGTCGGCTGCAATCTTACGTACACGTGCACGGGGGCGGGGAATCAAACTATCCACAAACTGGATACGTCGTGCGTGGAATCCGACATTACCCCCTCATGTAACGGTGTTACAAACTTTTGCTCGCCTGGGTCTCCCGCCTGTCTTGATGTGCCACCGATATTCAACCCAACGGGCACACTGACAGGACATCTCCAAGCTATACCGAGTATTGTCACGAAAGGCGATACGACAAGGCTTTACTGGGATGTCGGCAATGTTTCGAGCTGCACTGTCACGGATACCGACGGTCACGCACCATGGACGGGGATCGCCGCTCCCGCAGGCGGGCAACAGTCGTGGCCCATCATGCAGCAGACGATATTTACGCTCAACTGTACGCCGATTGGCAACGCGACTTTTGTGCCCGAGAGCGTCCCCGTCAACGTCGTCCCCATCTTCGAGGAGCCTGATCGCGGCCTCTAACGGGCCTCTGTGCCGGTAGGCAGGGTTGACGCAGGCACCATGTCTGCTAGTATGTGCATACGCAGAAGGCGTCTGTTTTTTTATGCACGTCTCTATACGCGTTGGCTTAAACATTATTAGTTATAAATTAATTTTGGTCTACTAGTGATAAATTACTAGTGACCAGCAACCAGCTTATGGCAGAAGAATTTAATCGAAGCAAGCCGCACGTCAATGTCGGCACCATCGGTCACGTCGATCACGGCAAGACCACTCTTACCGCGGCGATCCTGAACGTGCTCGCGAAGGCGGGCCAAGGCTACACCGCGACGGTGAAGGGCGTGGACGACATCGACAAGGCGCCGGAAGAGAAAGCGCGCGGAATCACCATCTCGCTCTCGCACTCCGAATACGAAACGCCGAAGCGTCACTACGCGCACGTCGACGCTCCCGGCCACGCCGACTACATCAAGAACATGATCACCGGCGCAGCCCAAATGGATGGCGCGGTACTCGTCGTTGCGGCGACCGATGGCGTCATGCCGCAGACGCGTGAGCACATCTTGCTCGCACGTCAGGTCGGCGTGCCGAAGATTGTCGTGTTCCTCAACAAGGTTGACATGGTGGATGACAAAGACCTCATCGACCTCGTCGAGGAAGAGGTACGCGACTTGCTCGAGAAGCAAGGATTCGATGGCAAGAGCGCACCTATCATCCGCGGTTCCGCCTTGAAGGCGCTTGAAAACCCGGATCCGAAAGGCGAATGGGGCGCGAAGATAATGGAACTCGTGAAGGCGATTGATGAGTACATCCCGCAGCCGGTTCGCGAACTCGACAAGCCGTTCCTCATGCCAATCGAAGATGTGTTCTCCATCGAAGGCCGCGGCACCGTCGTCACTGGTCGCATCGAACGCGGAGTTGTCAAGGTGGGCGGTGAAGTGGAGATAGTCGGCATCAAAGATACCGCCAAGACGACTGTCACGGGCGTCGAAATGTTCAACAAATCACTGCAAGAAGGGCAGGCAGGCGACAACGCCGGCGTGCTCTTGCGCGGCACCAAGAAAGACGATGTGCACCGCGGCCAGGTCCTCTGCGCGCCGGGCTCGGTGAAGCCGCATACCGAATTCGAATCAGAAGTCTACATTCTGACCAAGGAAGAGGGTGGCCGTCACACGCCATTCTTCTCGGGCTACAAGCCGCAATTCTATATCCGCACTACCGATGTGACCGGCGAGGTGACACTGAAGGAGGGTGTGGAAATGGTCATGCCGGGCGACACCGTCACCTTCAAGGTGAAATTGGTCTCGCCGATTGCGCTCGAAGATCAGATGCGCTTCGCCATCCGAGAGGGTGGTAAAACGGTAGGAGCTGGCGTGGTAACCAAAGTCGTCGCTTAGTTTCTTCTCCAAAAAATACAGGAAGCCCCGCCTCTCGGCGGGTTTTCTTGTTTCCACATATCAACACTCGTGCCGCGTAAGAAGAAAAAAATTATCTTTTTTGACGATATACTATACCCATGCACCCTACGCGCACACTCCTCATCCTCCTCGCGCTGCTCCTCCTCATCGCTGCAATCGCATTCATCGCCTCGCCCTACTCCTCATCCATCACACAGCTCCTTTCGCCTCCCCAACCCATCGTCACCCCCCTGCGGCAGATCACTGTCACCCCGCCTCCGCGCACGAAGGCGAACACGACCGCCGCGCTCAAACAAACGATGTTCAGCGTCCTCGTCTCCTACGTCGACAATAATTTCGAACCGAAGGTCGCTCGCGTCAGGACGGGTGAGACTGTTAGATTCGTGAACAACTCCACCGCCGAACTGAATCTCTGCGGCACCGCCTTTACCTCCTGCAAAGACCTGAAACCCGGCGAATACTGGGAGTTCAACTTTGCCACAGTGGGCACGTGGACGTTTGAGAACAAATCAAATCCAAATATGATCGGCACTATGGTGGTGCAATGATATGAAAAAATATTTATTTATATTCAGCGCATTGTTCCTCGCGATCCCGGTGCTCGCATTTGCCGGTTCGCAGTCATACACCTTCTCGTTCTTGCACTGCGGAGGATGGTGTGACACTTTCCAAGATGGATACACGTTCACCGTGCCCGCATACGGTACGTTGACTGTCCATGTGCAGGGTGGTAGCGGGTTACCATCGCTGTGGACATGCAACGCTTACGATTCAAGTACCGGCATTATAACGTGCGATTGGGCGGGAGGGTCCATGGGCTACGACAGTTCTTTTGGCGATATCACAGCATCTGGAAATTATCCTGCAAATAATAATACCAATACGTGTTCATTCGTAAACGATGCCAACAGCCCCACTTCTTATTGCGGCTATTCTCCAGGCACGGACGGCACTGTTGTTCCTAGAGAAGAAGTCGACGTTACGTTCCCGGCGGGTGAGCTCCCTGTGGGCAGTAGCATTCCCGTTAAAGTCGGTGCGCCGGACGGTTCAGTCGCCGTAACATGGACGGAGCCACCGCCTCCGACACAACACTGCCCCGACGGCTCTTCCGCGCCGAACGGTGATTCAAATCAATGTACATGCGCACAGGGCAATACGAGCCAGTGTCTGCCTCCCCCCTCCTGCCCCAACGGCCTCGACATCACCCAGTACCCGACCTGCACCTGCCCGAGCGGTCAAGTCCAGCAAGGCGACACCTGCATCACACCACCACCAACTGTCTGCCCCAACGGCCTCAACATCGCCCAGTACCCGACCTGTTCCTGTCCGGCAGGCCAAGTCCAACAGGGAACTACTTGCGTTACACCCCCTCCACCCCCACCACCTCTCCCCACATGCAGTGTCACTTTCGACCAGAACCCCATCCAATCCGGCGCGGGCACGACAATGTATTGGAATTCAACCAATGCAGACCATTTCTACATCAACAGCGTCGGGTATGTCGGTGCATCGGGTGCAACAGGGATTGGCCCCGGCGCCAGTACC
>Ga0075997_118_pt1 | contig 15011 bp, 17 predicted proteins | sample RifGroA2_FD_68043 | JGI IMG/M metagenome (GOLD analysis project Ga0075997, IMG submission 68043) | Parcubacteria (Kaiserbacteria) bacterium GW2011_GWA2_52_12 | reverse complement strand
AAAGTTATTGCTGAAAAGAATCAACGTGCTACAGTTTCTACATTAGCAACAGTCATTTTTAACAAAAATGGGTGTTCTACTTGAGGGGTTTTTGTGGGATATCAATATGAGATATATGAAACGCAATTATTTTTACGTATGTCAACACGTTTTTTCCTTGACCGCCTCCTCATACAGACTTAATCTGGAACGAGATTAACCGTTTTGTTCTTTGATAGGAAAATAGAGCAAAACAAAAACAACAAGGGAGATCGACGTGAACCAGCCTGCGAAAATCGAGCAGCCAATCGAGCAGCCGCTCTTCAAGGCGTTCGCTCGCTCCTACGAAACCAGGCGCGAGCAAGAAATGTCTCTCCAGGAATATCTGGAGGGATGTCGCACCGATACCATGATGTACGCCAGCGCTGCAGAGCGTTTGCTTACGGCGATCGGCGAACCCGATGTCATCGATACGGCGAAGCACAAGGACCAGCGGCTTGGCCGGATCTTCGGCAACAAGACGATCTGCGTGTATCCGAAATTCGCTGATTTTTACGGCATGGAAGAGACCATCGAGCGGATGGTGTCGTTCTTCAAACATGCGGCGCAGGGACTGGAGGAACGAAAGCAAATCCTGTATTTCCTTGGGCCCGTGGGCAGCGGCAAATCATCGCTCGCCGAGCGCATCAAATTGCTCATGGAGGTCTGTCCAGTCTACGTTCTAGCCGTGAGGCATGGGGACAAGACATCGGATCAGAATTCCGCGTCCAGTCTGGAGTTGAGCCCCATTTTTGAGAGCCCGCTCGGGTTGTTCGATAAGGAGACCATGGGAGATGTCCTCGAGAAGGAATATGGGATCCCGCGGCGACGCCTGACCGGACTCATGAGTCCGTGGGCGATGAAGCGGCTCGAGGAATTTGGCGGTGATATCTCGAAGTTTACCGTCGTCCGCATGCAGCCCTCGCGGTTGCGGCAGATCGCGATCGCGAAGACCGAGCCCGGTGATGAGAACAATCAAGACATTTCCACGCTTGTGGGGAAGGTTGACATCCGGAAGCTCGAGACACTCGCGCAAAATGATCCGGATGCATACAACTACTCCGGCGCACTCAATCGCGCCAACCAGGGCTGTATGGAATTCGTCGAAATGTTCAAGGCGCAGATCAAGACCTTGAACCCGCTTTTGACCGCGACCCAGGAAGGCAACTACATCGGCACCGAGAATATCGGCGCCATTCCGTTCACGGGCTTTATCTTGGCACATTCCAACGAAGCGGAGTGGCAAGCGTTCAAGAATAACAGAGCCAACGAAGCCTTGCTGGCGCGCGTGTATCTCATCAAGGTCCCGTTTTGCCTTCGCGTAAGCGAGGAGCAGAAGATTTACGAAAAACTCATCAGAGAGTCCGAACTCGTCAAGGCACCCTGTGCCCCGTCGACGTACCTGACTCTCGCGCGCTTCACGGTGCTCTCGCGCCTGAAAGAACCCGCAAATTCGAAGCTGTATTCCAAGATGTGCGTGTATGACGGCGAAAGCCTGAAGGAAAAAGACCCGAAGGCACACAACATTCAGGAGTACCGTGATGAAGGCGGTGTTAATGAGGGCATGAGCGGCGTCGATACGCGATACGCGTTCAAGGTCCTGTCGGAGACGTTCAATTACGACAGAAAAGAGATCGCCGCCGACCCCGTCCACCTCATGTACGTGCTGGAGCAGCGGATCAAGCGTGAACAGTGGGCGGACAGCAATGCCGAAAAACGGTATCTGAACATCATCAAAGACGAGCTTTCTCCGCGGTACGCGGAGGAGATCGGCAATGAGATACAGAAGGCGTACCTCGAATCGTATGCCGACTACGGTCAGAACATTTTTGATCGCTACGTTGCGTACGCCGACGCATGGTGTGATGACCAGGATTACAAAAATCCTGATACGGGACAAATGCTCAATCGCGATGCGCTCGACAAAGAGCTCTCGAAGATCGAAAAGCCGGCGGGGATCGGAAATCCAAAGGACTTCCGGAACGAGACCGTCAAATTCTGCCTGCGCAGACGGGCAGAGAATGGCGGAAAAAATCCGAACTGGACTTCCTATGAGAAAATTCGGGACGTTATCGAGAAGCGGATGTTCTCGAACGCCGAGGATCTGCTTCCGGTCATCTCGTTCGATTCAAAAAAAGACGCGCAGACCCAGAAGAAACACACCGAATTCATCGAACGCATGGAAAAACGGGGGTATACCGTCCGTCAGATCCAGCGTTTGGTCGAATGGTACATGCGGGTCAAGCACTCGAGCTGATGCCCACACTGATCCCACCTCTTTCTTCGGAAAGCGGTGGGATTTTTTCATGCATGATTGTCCAGCGAACGGGTCCTCCTCCGTCAAGACTACGGACGGGCGAGGCGGGATTGACACCTGTCTTCCACAAGGTACCTTTTGAATAGTTTTCGATTCCCACAATGGAGATTGTTCTTTGATAGATCTAGAGAGAACAATGTTCATCATCGACAGAGGAGGAACACATGACTACTATTGTCGATCGGCGGCTCAATCCAGGCGATAAGAGCTTGCCAAACCGGCAGCGCTTTTTGCGCCGAGGTAAGGAGCTTATCCAAAAAGCGGTACGGGATGCGGTAAGTAAGAAGAATATCCCCGAGATCTTGGATGGAGGTGCCATCTCAATCCCGAAAGACGGCATCGATGAGCCACACATCTTCCGTGGCCCGAGCGGTATTCGCCGCGGCATTCTTCCGGGGAACAAAGAGTATGTCGAAGGCGACATCCTTCCGCGCCCCGAAGGCGGGGGTGGTGGCGATGGCGGCGGCTCCGGAAGCGGTGCCGGTAAAGGCGAAAGCGAAGACCCGTTCAGGTTCGTGCTGACACGCGAAGAGTTTCTCAAATACTTTTTTGAGGATCTCGAATTGCCCGATCTTGTGACAAAGGAATTGGCCGAGATGCATCAGGAGGGATTTCATCGTGCCGGTTATACCCTCACGGGTTCGCCAGGGAATCTCGCGCTCAATCGCACTATGCGCAACGCGATGGCGCGTCGATTGGCGCTCCATCGTCCGAAGAGCGAAGCGATTAAATCTCTCGAAATAGAGATGGAGCTCACCGACGACGAAGAGCGGGTCGCAGAGATCATGTATGAGATCGAACGACTCCGATCAAAGCAGCGACGCGTACCGTACCTCGATCCGATCGATGTGCGATATCGCAGGCTCGAAGAAGAATTTCGACCCATTACGAGGGCGGTCGTTTTTTTTCTCCTCGATGTTTCCGGTTCGATGTCAGAGCATCTGAAGGATCTCGCGAAGAGGTTTTTCATGTTGTACTACGTCTTTCTCACGACCCGCTATCCGCACGTCGAGGTTGTTTTCATCCGCCATACCGACAGAGCAAAAGAGGTGGACGAAGAAACATTCTTCCGAGATCCAGAATCGGGCGGGACCGAGGTCTCGACCGCTCTTGCGCTCATGGGAGAGATCATCAAGGAGCGGTATCCGATCAGTGAGTACAACATTTACGTTGCCGAGGCATCGGATGGAGACAATCCGGAGCGTGATGGAGAGAAAGCGATCCTGCTTCTCGCAGAGTTGCTCCCGCTTGTCCAATACTTCGCATATCTCGAAGTAGCGGAGGATGAACGGGATTTCTCGCACGTTTCGTATCTGTGGAAGGACTACGAAGATTTCTGCAAAAGCGGCGTCTCCGCGCACGCCAAGAAATTGGCCATGCGCAAGGTGCATGAGCAAACGCAGATTTTTCCGGTTTTTGCCGATCTCTTCAAGAAGAAAGCGCAGGTAACGTCATGAACATGACACAGGAAGGTAAACTTCTCTTCGAAAGTGCCGAATGGGATTTCGACACGCTTCGGCGAATCCAGGAAGCATGTGAGGCGATTGCCCTTCCGGAGTTTGGGCTCAGCGTGTATCCCAATCAGCTTGAAGTCGTCACGACCGAGCAAATGCTCGATGCGTATGCTTCAACGGGGTTGCCGCTCTTCTACAAACACTGGTCATTCGGCAAGCACTTTCTGTATCACGACAGGCTTTACCGGACCGGCAGAAAGGGCCTTGCATACGAGATGGTGATCAATAGCTCGCCGTGCATCTCTTATCTCATGGAGGAGAACACGGCGACCATGCAAACGCTTGTTATCGGACATGCGGCATACGGTCATAACCACTTCTTCAAGAACAACTACCTCTTTAAGGAGTGGACGGATGCTGAAGGCATTCTCGACTATCTCGAATATGCCAAGGGATTTATCGCGCAATGCGAAGACCTGTACGGTGAGCGGGAAGTGGAACGACTCCTGGATGCCGCGCATGCACTGATGTCGCATGGCGTGTTTCGGTATAAGGGAAAACGGCGACTCGATCTCCGCAAGGAGGAAAAGCGCGCCATTCTACGTGCGCAGGAAGCGGAGCGCAATTATAACGACCTGTGGGAACATACGGTTCCCGCCGCAGCGGCGAAAAGCACGACGGAACTGCAGGAACAACAACGTCGGTCGCTCCTCGGCCTGCCGGAGGAGAACATTCTCTACTTCCTCGAGAAGAAAAGCCCAAAACTCAAGGTGTGGCAGCGTGAGATTCTCCGCATCGTACGTCACGTGGCGCAGTACTTCTACCCACAGAGTCAGACCAAGATCATGAATGAGGGGTGCGCGACCTATGTGCACTACGGGATCATGGAACGACTCCACCAGCGAGGACAGATCTCTGACGGAAACTTTCAGGAGTTCCTCATTTCGCACACCAATGTCATCACCCAACTGCCATTCAATCACGAATACTTCAGCGGTTGGAATCCGTATGCACTTGGTTTTGCGATGATGCAGGATATTGAGCGAATCGTCAGCGGGAAAGATCCGCTGACAGGTCTGCCATGTACCGATGAGGAGCGCCAAGAACACCGTGAATGGTTCCCTGATATCGCAGAAAAGGGCGATGTTATGGGGATCTTGCGTGATGCGTGGGCCAATTACCGCGATGAAAGTTTCATCAGTCAGTTCTTGAGCCCTCGCCTTATGCGTAATTTCAGGATGTTTTATCTCGAGGATGATCCCGAGAGAACGACAGGTATCTTGGTGCGGAAGATCCACAACGAGTATGGGTACCGCGATATCCGTCACCAGTTCTCCACGCTGCACAATGTCGGACACGCTATCCCCTCGATCGAAATCGTCGATGTCGATCTGATGGGAGATCGTCGTCTTGAGCTCCAACACAAAGTCGTGAACGGGACGTATCTCTACAAAAATGATCTCGACCGAGTGCTCAAGCACTTGGCTGATCTGTGGGGGTACCAAGTCCGGCTCACTGAAGTAGACGAGGGCAACGGAAGCAGACAACACACATCTGACCCGAATAATCCTCCCGTGTTTTGATCTTTTGACCCCGATGCGCGTGCATCGGGGTCTTTCATTTTAAATATTGAATCGTTTGCCCACACGCGCCCCGCCGCCGGGGCGCCTTGACGCTCCCGCCGCCGGGGCTCTCATCGCGAAATACAATGGGGTTCACAACGACTTCTTCTTGTTCATTGCACATAGTTATACAAGCCGAGCATCCATCTGTACCCCGAGAATTGTCATACCAAAGCGAATATTGTACCCCGAGAATGATGCTGGCAGAAATTAAAGTGGTAAGGTACTAGCGTGACATGCAGAGCCCTCGCGGGAGAGCCTCCGAGCCGGAGGTTCTCCTGCACGTGCTCTAAGGATCTCTCTGCGCACCATGGTATCCCTTCGCAATGAAACAAATATGAAGGATCATTTCAGTGCGGAAGAGTGTTTGCAGTCCTGCTTCGCCTCTCCTTCGCATAAAGCTACGGATGAGCACGGCAAGGCTACGCAGGACACTGCTTCGCTATGAGCAAAGCGGTGGATAACTGGAGTGGCATTGCGCGCAGGACGGCGCCATACTACCGAGGTAAGTATTAAGGCTGAATGTTCAATATTTTGAAATGTTGAACGTCGCCCGAGCACCGCGAGGTGCTTTAGGGGGTCGAGATTATCAGATCAAAAAAATAGCGAATATGAAAATGATGGATATGAAGCACACGATCGCCTGGATTCTCGTTATGGTGGGAGGTCTCAACTGGCTTCTCGTCGGTCTCGGCGGATTCATGGGCAGCGATTGGAATCTTGTTCATGCGATTCTTGGAGGAATGCCAGCTTTGGAATGGCTCGTCTATGTATTGGTCGGTCTCTCGGCCGTCTACGAGATCGTCATGCATAAGAAACTCTGCAAAAATTGCGCCTCCGGTATGAGTTCTTCAGGTATGGGTGCGATGTAAACCTGCCCCGGTCAAGGAGCAGGTTTTCTGACTCCTCGGCTCGGAAATGCAAAAGCAAGTTTTTGCATTTCACTCACTCTACGTCGCCAGTAAATCTTCGTTTCAACAAAAAACAACGCTGCTACCACACGAGCGGCGTTGTTTTTTTTGTTTGGATTTCCGCTGTCATTCAGTTGAAAAATCGGTTGTGCACATAGAGCTTCTCGGGCCATATATTTTTCGATATACCCCTTACCACTTTTCATTAAAAAGTGGTAAGGGGTATACTTGTCATATGCAGCGGCTCCTTATGTATCTGGCGATGCTTGGCGTACTGCTCTGGATTTTTGCCGGCGTGGTGACGATCAATGAATCGGAGGAGGGCGTTTCTTTTGGGGACGGGAAGGCCGCTGTCTCTCTATCGAAACCGTGGTATGACTTGGTACTCCCCGGCGTGGGAACACTTGTAGAAAACCTTATTCCCCAGCTGCGAATGAATAGCGGGGGCACTGCCGACTCGCCGGAAAAACGTTCGGCTCCCCGCTGCACCATTACCGCCACGCCACCAGACACTGATTATGGAGGACAGACCACTATTTCATGGACGACATTGAATGCACGTCACGCCATTTTGCAAGACGTCGGTGAGGTACCGCTCCGCGGATCCTACGACATCAGCAATGTCGTCTCGACTCGCGCATTAGTTCTCGCGATCGAAGGAGATGGTGGTGTCGGCATGTGCTATACGGTCGTCAACGTGGGCGCATTGGTGACAAAGCGATGAAAATAATCGCGCCCGTTCGTTCCTGTTCATTTGGTGTTGCGCTGTAGGAGCGAATATTTTTGCTAGAAAAGCCTTATTTTAAGCCACATTACTGACATTCGGCGTGACATGGTCGATCATACGAGATTTTGTCGGGGGGATTACTATACACAGTGTTGGTCCTTGCCTATGGCGATTTGGTGAAATACAGGCTAGAGTAGGGGGACTACTATTAATTAATAAGAAAATGGTACCTATGGTAAGAAAAGCCAATCCAGCATTATTGAAGCCGTACGATCTATCAGCAGAGCTCGAGGAAGTCGTAGGCAAGGGCCCATTGCCTCGCGGGCAAGTCGTCAAGAAGCTCTGGGAATACATCAAGAAGCATGATCTTCAGAATCCCCAGAATAAGCGCAACATCTTGGCGGACGACAAACTGAAAGTACTGTTCGGAGGCAAGGGCGAGGTCACGATGTTCGAGATGACCAAACTCGTATCGCCGCACATGAAATAGTCGGTTTCCACGCGAAATACGAAAAGCGGGCGCCACGTCAGACGTGGCGCCCGCTTTTGTTATATGCCCACAACGTTAACGAGCGAGAAGCACGAGTCCTGCAACAATGAGGACGAACAGTGCACATTTCAATACGAATTTCTTCTCATGAAAGTAGTATTTTCCCGAGATAATGGAAAAAAGGACGGCGAGTGCTCGAAATGCTGCTGTGATAACGGATGCGGGGGCAAAAAGGATGGCGAACGCGCCAATGACGACCGCGAGTCCGCTTGAAATGCTTTGAATTGCGAATAGGGGATTCAGGAGATATGAGAATGGATTTTCTTTCGCCCGACTGACCGCGAAGACGAAAAAGTACAGCATGATGATGAGAGAAACGATCGTTTGTTCCGATTCGACTGAATTAAAGTGCGTGATGTCGTACTTATATAGGGAAATAGTGAGGACCGCGTTTACAGCGCTTCCTAAGAGCAGCCAGAAACCTTTCGTGCGATACTTCTCAAACGAAAACAGAATAAAAACGGTGGTAACAATCACTGCGATACCGAACATCTGTCCGGTTGTTATCGCATACCCCAGTGTGAGATCCACCATGAGGAGAAGTGGAATGGTGAGAGTTCGTACGAATCCAAAATCACTTCGATCTGCGCGTTTGAGCGCCATGATGGTGATCTGCGCCTGTACGATCTCGAGGAGAATGCGTGGAACCAGGGTCGGAAGCGAGGCGAAGGAAAACACAAAGGTATCGCGCAGTATTCCCGACGCGATCAAAAAAACAGTGCCGAAAAAAATACTAAGAAACCCGATCGTGTAGTGGCTTGCAACCCGGGCACGCATTTCTTTTTTTCCTATCAAATCGGAAAGCTCACTAAGGCCGCTGCTAAATCCCGCGAGCAAGATGCCAAACATCGTATCATTGTATCAAAGTCGGTACCTGAATTGTCCGGACAGCATTTAATCACAAATATCCAAAAAAGCAATGTTAAGTCAATGTTCGACCTACGAGGTCGAACATTACAGGGAGATCGTCGAACCGACTGCGAGGTGGTCGGAGACGCGCTCGGGGAAGACACGGTAGTCGCTGAATGTGAGATGGGGGGATGCGAATATCCAGTCGATCCGGCGCTGCGGCTTGATGGCGGGATAGGTGCGGAGGTGCTTGTCATTGGGGCCGAGGTGGTGGGTCGTCACATTGAGTTTCGACATGAGGGTACTCATGTGGCGGCTTCGCATCGAAATATTAAGGTCGCCGCCGATGACGACGGCTTTCTTGTGAGCGAGGACCGTTTCCATGCGCTCTATCTGATCCATGCGCGATGTCGATTTTAAAATATCAAATGATACGAAATGTACGGATACCACGGTCAGCTCGACTGGGGGTCCTGCCTGCCGGTAGGCAGGTATCGAAATGGTAGCTGAGAGGAACCCTTTGCGTGGCGTTGGAAAGGAGAGCTCGAATTTCACGTTCTCGATGTCTGTCATCGGGTAGCGCGAAATAATGCCGCACCCGGCGGAGTAGAGCGGTTTGCCACGACGCCTCAACTCGCTTGAAGCGCCATAGGCGGAAAATTGGTGGCCTGTACGGGCCTGAATGTACGAGAGCTGATCTATCTTTCTCGTGAGGGGTGATATCTGGTCCACTTCCTGCAGCAAGACTACGTCTGCCTGATAGTTCTGTATGAGCTTTGTGATGCGGTCTAGGTTGTCTATCATTTTTTTCTCCGCCATAAAGAAAGAAGGCATAGAATTGCCGTTGTTCCACCCATGCTGGATGTTGAGCGAAATGATCCGTACATCTCTTGGAGAGCTCATTTGTGAAGTATACCGCGCTCCCATGAGGTACGCCTTTGAATATAGGAGAGCCCCGGCGAATACCGGGGCTTGGAAACATCAGTGCAAGCGGAATTCGCTGCTTATCGTCTCTATTTCGGCCGGACGGATGAGCCGCGAGTGACACACCATCACCGAATAAAGTGGGCCATCGAGCTTCGCCTGCCAAAAATTCAGAAATTTCATCAATATAGGAAACTTCGGGTACAGGTCATATTCTTGCCAGACATATGACTGTAAGAGCCACAGATGATCCGGTTTGCGGTAGATGATTTCTGCGGTCGTCAACCCGTATCCCTCGAGTTGTCGACGAAAACCTTCGGAAATATGCATTGTTGCTCTCCCTCCTTGATTCCTATAAGGAGTAAATATCAACAAAGAGAATTCGTCAAGCCCGGCCAACGCGGTTGATTGTTTCGGTATTTCTAGTAGCCTTTGAAAGATGGAAAAAATCCCTGAATGCATCGGCATTATCCTCGACGGGAATCGACGGTGGGCGAAAAAGCAGGGATTGCCGAGCTTTGAAGGGCATCGGCGCGGCATGAATAATGTGGAGATCATCGTGCTCGCGGCACGCGACTTTGGCATCAAACACGTTGTCGTATACGCATTCTCGACGGAGAACTGGAACCGTTCGAAAGATGAAGTTTCCTACCTGATGGAGATATTCGAGAAGATGTCGCGTGAAAATATGGCGCGGCTTGCGCAAGAAGGGGTGGCGGTACGTTTCGTCGGACAACGCGAGCGTTTTTCACCGTCGCTCCAAAGCGCGATGCGTGCCGCGGAAGAGAAAAGTCTGGCCGACCCGAAAATCACGTTGTGGATATGTCTCTCGTACGGCGGGCGCGCGGAAATAGTGCACGCTGCTGCCGAGGCGGCAAAAGATGGGAGTGTCACCGAAAAAACGCTCGCTGCGCACCTATGGACCGCCGGGATGCCCGATCCGGATATCATTATTCGCACGGGCGGGGCGCAGCGGCTTTCCAATTTTCTTCTGTGGCAAAGCGCGTACAGTGAATTATTTTTTATTACGACCTACTGGCCTGCATTTACAAAAAAAGATCTTGAAAAAATCCTCGGAGAATATGCGGCGCGCGAGCGAAGAATGGGAAAATAAACATGTTTGTATTCTCAAGAAATTAGGTGTCTTTTGATCTCAATCCCGATACTTAACAAATAAGTTAAGTATCGGGATACAGAAAAAACACCACGCACCATATGCGGGGTGTCTTTTACCAGACCATACCAAGCCAGCGCACAAGCTTCGAAACATGCGGCATGAGCGTGGTGAGAATGATGAGGTAGAGGAGCGGCACCACAACAAGATCTTTCAGCCAGTTGGCATGGAACGAGCGTTTCTGTGCATTACTAAGGTGCCACCATTTTTTCTTGGGCATTGTTGCCTCCGTTTCCCGACTCACATCAGTATACCGTTAATCAAAAAAGCGCCCGAGTATATGTACTCGGGCGCTTCTTGTGTTATCGAAGAACGGCACCCAGATGCGGCAGAGCAATATCGGCGTCCGCCTTTGTGAATGGGAGCGACGGAGTGAGACGCACGACGTTGTCGTGGCCAGCGGCGCCGGCAATGATACCGGGCTCACACATGAGCAGCCTATGACACGCGGCCTCGGCACTCTTTTCGATCTGTACGCCGATGAAAAGGCCCTTACCGTGCGCATTCAATCCCGCGTTTTTCAACTGCTCGAGAAAATATGCGCCGACTTCGGCTGAATTCCGGACAAGGGCGCGATCATAGCGCAGTATCATCTCGAGACTCTTGAGGGCGATAGCACATCCCAGCGGATTGCCGCCGAAAGTACTTCCGTGCGAGCCGGGGTCGAATACATCCATGAGCCTGTTCGTTCCCGCAAACGCGGATACCGGGTATATTTCGCCGAGCGCTTTGCCGAGTATCACGCCGTCGGGCTTTACGCCATAGTGTTCCGAAGCGAATAGTTTGCCAGTGCGCCCGAATCCCGTCTGGATCTCATCAAATATCAGAAGGATATTATATATCGTGCAATATGCCCTCACTTTTTGGAGATAATCCGGCGGCGGGAGAATGATGCCGCCCTCGCCCTGAATGGGCTCGACGATGAAAGCCGCCGTGTTGCGGCTGACCGCATTGTTGAATGCGTCAAAGTCGCCGAACGGAATATGGATATATCCCGGCGCGAACGGACCGAAATTCCTGCGATACTTGGGATTCGACGACATGGCGGTCGCGTTGTGCGTCCGGCCGTGGAAACAGTTAGTGGCGACGATGATCTCCGCGGAGTTCTCATGTACACCACCCTTGACCTCGTACCCCCACCGCAAGCAGCCCTTGGTCGCCGTATCGACAGCTTCCGCGCCGCCGTTCATAAAGATGGTCCGGTCCATACCCGTAAGTTGAGCTATGAGCTGAAGTAGTTGCGCCTGCGGAGCGGTCGGGAATTTGTTCTGCACGCTCGTGAGGCGGCGCGCCTGTTCCACCATCGCTTCGATGAGCTCGGGGTCGCAATGACCGACGGCAATAGCCGAGTATGTGGCGTTCAGGTCGAGATACTTCTTTCCGTTGACATCCCATATCCACACGCCTTTTGCGTGATCGGGAACAAAATCGGGTATCGTAATGTAGTGTTTCGCGCCATACTTGAGGCGCATTGCGACGATCTCTTTGTCCGTCAATTCAGTGCAAGCGTATTCGCGGGCTCTCATGGCCTTCTTCTCCTCGGGTCTATGTGAAGGTTCCTTCCTTGATTCAAGCAGGGGATGGCAAAAAACGCAAGGATATTCAGAACGAAAAAAACAGGCCCCGCAGCATAAGTACTGCGGGGCCGCATTCGTGGCGGGACTTCACTTCCCGAAAACGTCGGCAAGGATCTCTCGCCGCTGCATCTCATCGTGATTCGGATTGAGCCACAAGGCTGTGCCACCCTGATCGCGAATGGAGAGAACAGCAGAGATAGGCAATGAGAAGTGCCACGTATCGCCGAGAAATGAGATACTCCGCGACCCGACGATATATGAGCCGCGTTCTATACGGACGATAGTGCCACCGCAAAACCTCGAAGGTACCAGACTCTTATCTGCAGCGCTCGTTAGTTCGACCGTGAATGATCCCATTGGTGTCCTCTCTGGTTTGAACTATACGAAACTATACAACGCCGGATGCGAAAGAAAAAGATTGCTTTTTTTGTCGGCACGTGGTTTCGTGTGGACAGGAAATGGACTTTGACAAGGAGAAAAACAGAATGTTCCGTAACAGGCAAGTCTACCCGAGCGGAAAAAGTGGGATGGAAACCGACCTCTTCCTCGCTGCGCTCCGCGACATCAAGATATGTCCGCGCGGTCCGGATAGGAAATATCCGCACGTAATTGCAGGGAAAGAGATCTACGCGCTCTCCGGAGAAACGTATGACTCCGTTGACCCGAATGATCCGGAATACGTCATCGCGCGCTTTCCAAAGCATGACCTCACGAATCCCGAGGAGCGGGCACGGCTACTCAACCTTCTTCGAAAAATGAAGAACGCCCAGCACGAATTTTGGAAGCTTCCGCTTGAGGTGCGCATCAAACTCGTGGAAACGATATCTTCTTTCTTGCGTGATCGATATTGGATGTTCATCGCATTGATGGCCCTCGAGGGCGGTAAACGGCCGTTTCCCAACGGAGTTGCGAGTATGGAGGAGGCGATCGAATTTTGTTTCCACAACATCGAGCTCGTGCGGCAACTCTACGCGATGCGTTCGCCACGCGTGCCGCCGTTTATAGGTGATATCAATGGTTTCCAGTGGGTTCCCAAAGGCCCCATTGTTGACATCGAGCCGTTCAACTTCGCCATAGCCATTCCGATGGACAAGATTTCATCGGCGCTTCTGACCGGCAACGTCATCACTATGAAGGCATCGAAGCACACGCCGCTTTTGGGATATCTTTTGTATCAGACCATTCAAGATGCGTTTGATGCGGTCGGTATCGAGAACAACGGCGTCGTCAATTTCTTATCGGGACAGGGCGGCGCTATCGTTGATTTTCTGCTCGAAGAGCGGGTGGTGAATGCGTATACGTTCACCGGCAGCTATGACGTCTGCTGTGGGCTGCGGGAGAAGTATTGCAAACCGTGGCCGCATGGCGGCAGAGTGCAGGAAATTGCCGCGGAGACAAGCGGCAAAAATCCTCTCGCGTTGTGGAAAGATGCCGATCTCGATCTCGCGCTCGCAAGTGCGTACGCCTCGACGATCAACAACAACGCGCAGACGTGCTCGCATCTCGGCGATCTCGTCCTGCATCGCAAGATCGCGCCGCAATTCGTGTTGCGGTTCAAGGAAAAGCTTGCGGGGATGCACTACGGCGACGTGAAGAATCAGGGCAATGAGTGCGGTGCCCTCATCTCGAAGCAAAATGCCGAGGATGCGGAGAATACCGTCAAATGGCTCATCGACAACGGGCTGGTCGAAGTTGCGTACGAAAAACCCATCGAGAAAAAGTCTGTGGGCGACTTCGCGCCGCGACTTCTGCGTGCGACTCCGAAGGCGTATCTGCCTGAATGGATGCACAAAGTCCGCTCTGCGGAGATCTTCGCCCCGGTTGTCACGTGTTGGGAAGTCGACAGTAAGGACGAGATGAAACAACTGTGCGAAGCGGGCATCTACGGCCTCACCTGCGGCTTCTTTGCGGAAGAAGTATCAATGCATGAATGGTTCATCCGCGACGTGGATTGCGGAGGACAAATATACATCAACGGCGGCGTCGTGGGAGCGACCGTCGGTACCGCCTTCGGCGGCCGTGCACTCTCCGGCTCGTCGGGGAACGGGATGGGAGCAAGTTCGCTCGGTGCCCTAATGAATTATGTATCACAGGACAACGTCGCGTACCGTTTTTCAAAAGGCCACAATAAAGCGCAGAAGGTCGCCGTTGCGAAGCGGCTCGAGAAGTTCATGACCATCACTCCATCGGCTGTCGAACTTGCAGCTGAACTTGATAGGGAGTAAACGATCTATCGCCCGCGATTCCGGCACACCGGAATCGCGGGCTTTTTCTTTGTAATACTGTTTTTCACAATAACAAAAACGCCCCCGGTGGGGGCGTTTTTGTTGGCGTAAAGATTACGCGCGGCTGACTTTGACCGCATTCGGCCCCTTCGGACTGTCTGCGACTTCAAAGGTCACCGTATCACCTTCGCGAAGTTCGTCGAACGAAACGCCGACGAGCTCGTTGGAGTGGAAAAAGAGATCTTTTTCCTGTCCTTCTCGCTTGATGAACCCGAATCCCTTGTCGGTAAGACGGGCAATTGTTCCTGTTTGCATAGCAATTGGAAAAAATGTACTTGATAAAAGGTCTTTCGACCTTGCTGCCTGCGACGCTCGGAAATGTGAACACAAATGTTCGCATTTCTCTCGCTATCCTCGACAGACAAACCCTACAAAATGATTTTTATGTCAGTTTGGTGGGTATCAATTGCAGTGTGCTGGAGTCGGAGGTCGATCCCTACTTCTCTGGATCAGCCCTGGATTGATTTCGCCAGTATATCAAATGAAATCCCCTTGTCAAGCTGTAGTCTAGTCCAACGCAAGATGGTGCTGAAATCGAGGACGATTCCAGCGTAAAGGGAGCCCAAAGGGCCCCCTCCACGCGGAGTCGCCGTACAGTGCAGT
>Ga0075997_135_pt1 | contig 16812 bp, 19 predicted proteins | sample RifGroA2_FD_68043 | JGI IMG/M metagenome (GOLD analysis project Ga0075997, IMG submission 68043) | Parcubacteria (Kaiserbacteria) bacterium GW2011_GWA2_52_12 | reverse complement strand
TTGCATAAACAGTTTCCGTACCGAAAAATCCCGATACTTTAAAAAAATGTGAGGTAGCGGGATAGCGGGATAGAGAGGTAATTCCCGCAGGATTCGAAATTCTTGAAAGGTTACGACATTCACCGCGTGGACAGCGGCGAATATCGGATCATTTACAAAGTCATTGGCGAAACACTCTACGTCCCACTCGTCGGTAGGCGCAATGATGACGACGTGTATAAACGGTTGAAGCGAATGGAAGGCTAATTCACGATGCTATAATTGTATTTCCTAGTCCCGAGCACCAAGGACCTCATTCACTATGTACATTTCGGATACACACTTGAAATCGTTTCTTGCCGATGCGGGACTGGTGTCGCAGAAAGATTTTGATAAAGCGGAGGTGGAGGCAAAAGATTCGGGCAAGCCTATCGGCGACATCTTGATCGCACACAACATGGTCGGCGAAGACGAGCTTCGCCGCACGTACGCATACATTTTCGGGATCCCGTTCGTCGCACTCACGGGAACCAACATTAAATACGAGACACTCTCGCTCATTCCCGAGCCTGTCGCGCGGCGCAACAACATTATCGCCTACAATCACAAAGGCGATGAGCTTGAGGTGGCGATGCTCAACACCGACGATCTCGCGGCGATCGATTTCATAAAGAAAAAAACACGTTTGAAAATATTGCCGCGCCTCACGGATGTTGCGTCGATCAAAGCGGCGCTCAAACAGTATCAGCAGTCACTCAAAGATAATTTGGGCGACGTGATCCGCAAGGAAACCGAAGCGCTCGAACACACGAAAGAATTGAAAGAAGAAGATCTCGCGGCGGGCGTGCCGGCGGTGCGCATCGTCGACACACTTCTGCGCCATGCGGGCGCGCAAAACGCATCCGATATTCACATTGAACCACTGGAAGACTCACTTCTCATTCGCTATCGCATCGACGGTATTTTGCACGACGCGATGGAATTGCCGAAGCTGGCCGCTCCCGCTGTGACCGCGCGCATCAAAGTACTCGCCAATATGCGGCTCGATGAAAAACGCCTGCCGCAAGATGGCCGTTTCAGCGCGGAGGGCGGAGGAGAGAAGGTATCGTTCCGTGTGTCCGTACTCCCCACCTATTTCGGCGAAAAAATAGTCATGCGACTTTTGCGCGATTCAATCTCTGGCTTCACGCTCGAATCGATCGGATTTCACGGCGAGGGATTGGAGCGCATGCATGAGGCGACGCGCAAGACGACCGGCATGATACTTTCGTGCGGTCCGACTGGATCCGGAAAATCGACGACACTCTATACCATTCTCGATATCGTTAACACGCCGAATGTGAATATCTCCACAGTCGAAGACCCTATCGAATATCAAATGGCGCGCATCAATCAGACGCAAGTACGTCCCGAGATAGGATTCACATTTGCGAATGGCCTGCGCACGCTCGTGCGTCAAGATCCGGACATCATCATGGTCGGCGAGATCCGCGACAAAGAAACGGCCTCATTGGCCATCAATGCATCGCTGACAGGGCACCTCGTGCTCTCGACGCTGCATACCAATTCGGCTGCAGGAGCCATCCCGCGCCTCCTCGACATGGGAATTGAGCCGTTCCTTCTCGTCTCCACGCTCCGCGTCATCATCGGCCAGCGATTGGTGCGGCGGCTGACCCCGGAAAAAGAAAAATACGCGCTTACACGCGACGAGCAAAACAGTCTTGAACACATGATCGATCCGGGGATCGTGCTGCGTACGCTCAAAGAAGAGAAAGCTGTAGCAAAAGATGCGACATGGAAAGATATTTCATTCAGCCGTCCAAAAGAGAGTGCGGCGAGTCCTTCCGGTTATTCGGGACGTGTCGGTATTTATGAAGTGATGTCGGTGAATTCAACGATCAAGGAGCTCATCATGAAAAACGCGACAGGGGATGAGATCGAAAAACAGGCGCGCAGTGAGGGCATGCTCACCATGAGCGAAGACGGGATCTTCAAGGCGGCGCAGGGTGAGACAAGTATTGAGGAGGTGTTGCGCGTCATCACCGAGTAGGGCGCTCGACTGGAGGCAATAACAGGTTTGCGAACGCGATGAAAGTGCCCGCTTTCATATTTTTCACCGCCACTATGTGTTGTGGTGGGTAGTTCACGTTGCGCGAGAGGTTCGCAAACCTGTTATTGCCCCCCGCCTCGCTTGGGGGACTGAATAATTCTGTTTCGCATACGGATTGTCCACGATGAAACACGACAACGAGAAGAGGACGGCTTTTTTCGTCTATACTTATAGAAATGGCCCATTTTACATATTCGGCTGAACGAGCTGATCACGAGCTCTATAGAGGCAGGACCGAGGCAGCAGATCGTTTTGATCTCTACGAAATTATCCGCCGCGAAGGAGGACGACTCGTTTCATTTTCAGAGGTTGGGTCGCACGATTGGTTTGATCTCGCCTATTGGAATGCGCGGATCTCGACCATCAAAGAATACGACAAAATACTGTTTGCACGAAATCTCGGAGCGATGCTCGGCGCGGGCCTATCTCTGGCGCGCGCGCTTGCGGTGATGGAGCGTCAGACAAAAAATCTGCGCTTCTTGAACACGATTTCGCAAATTACGAACGACATCCGTCACGGAGATGCGCTCAACATAGCACTCGGCAACTACCCGCACACGTTCTCACGTTTATTCGTCGCGATGACCCGCGCCGGAGAAGAGGGGGGCGATCTGTCGGGCTCGCTTGCAATCGTCGCCGACCAGATGGAGCGCATGTACACGCTCAAGAAGAAAATTCGCGGCGCGCTTATTTACCCCGCAATTATTATCATTGCGATCATCGGCATTGGCGCGACGATGATGATCTACGTGGTGCCGACGCTCGCGTCTACATTTAAGGAAATGAATGCCGATTTGCCGACGTCCACAAAAATAGTCATCGGGATCAGCGATTTCCTTTCACAGAACACGATCCTCGCCGCTGTTCTTTTTATGGGGATTGTCGCGGCAGTTATCATTGGATTGAAAACCTCTCGTGGAAAACGAGCGGCGGATTTTATTTTTCTCCGTGTGCCCATGATCGGAGCAATGGTTCGCGAAGTGAATGCGGCACGCACCGCGCGCACGCTTTCTTCGCTCCTTACGTCGGGTGTCAGCGTGTTGACCGCGCTCGAGATCGTGGAAGAAGTGATACAAAATTCATACTTTAAGGAAGTGATCAACGCGTCTGCGGTATCGGTAGGCCAGGGAGAGCCGATTTCTGCTGTCTTCGCGCGTCGTGAGGATCTCTTTCCGGCCTTTGTCGGTGAGATGATGGCGGTCGGCGAAGAAACGGGACAGCTCGCGGAAATGATGAAGCGCCTTGCGCTTTTTTATGAAGATGAGGTGGATCGAAAAACGAAAGATTTGTCTACTATTATTGAGCCATTTCTCATGCTCATCATCGGCGCCGCAGTGGGTTTTTTTGCGGTCTCGATGATCGCGCCGATCTACTCGCTGTCTAATATTGTGTAATGCACTACTGTGCGATCACATAACTTCCGGGCACGAATGCCCACGAGCCGCCGGGGCCGTTGGAAAATGTTTCGTTCTGCAGACCGCTTTCGTACGTGACGGTTGAATTGTTTTCCATCTCGAATCCGTATCCGGTCACTTCCTTGGCGCCAGCATTGTTCTCGAATTCCACGCGGCCGTGGGGCGCAGAAAAGATAGCGCCCCCCACGTTGTTTCCGATCTCGAGGACCGTATGAGTGGGATCATTTTTTGCAACGACGATCATGATATAACTTCCCGGTTGACCCGACCCGATTACGGTCGCATTGTTTGAGAGACTGGCCGTGCCGTCTACGACGATAACGCCTGAGTTGGAACCGTAGGACGGGCTCAAGCGGATGTTCGCATTATTGCTCGCCGACAGTGTCCCCGTGATCCACAGCGTGCCGGAAACAGTGAGTGTTGCGTTGTTCGAAAGAGTCAAATTTCCCGTGATTTTTTTCGGCCCCAATGTAATAGTGGTGTCGGAAATATTTTGACTTCCCACAACACCCCCCGCTTCCGCGGTTGCCTTCCAGTCGTCTATTTGCCCATCCGAAGGTACAAGTGGTGCCGCGGTTTGATCCACACTGCCAGGGTGCGAAGTGCCACCGACGGAGCAATTGGAAATTGTTTGATAGTATGCATCGCCTCCGACGGAGCAACTTGAAAGCGTGTTGGCATATGCGTTGCCCTGTACGGTAATGCCGCTCAAAGAGGTGGCAACTCCCCCCATGTACGTTCGAAAGTCGAGATCACCTCCGGCGTTGGTCCATACAGGGCTGCTCGCGTTCCAGTTTGCACTGTACATACCTTTTCCATTCGGATATGCGTCTGTGTTGTCTTCACCCCACAAAAAATAGTTGCTCGCATTGATCGATGCGATCGCAATGATCCAATATCTTGTGCCGGTGGTGAGGTTTGGAGATGTGCTCAAACTTGCGTCAACGAATCCGTATGATCCGGTCACTGATGAGGCAAGTAGGCCCCCGGATGCACGGATGGTTTTCGACGGCTTATTAATGTTGTCAGTGACGATTTTAATCGTGATGTCGCCGGGAAGGCCGACTTTTTTTACATACAAACTTACTTTGTTGAGAGCGGACGTCGAAGATACCACAAATGCCTGTGCAAGGTCTGCGCGTGCTGTTACGTCACCCAGATTGAAGCCTGTGTTTTGCACCAGCCATTCTTGGTCGACGGATGGCTGTGCGCCGCCGGCGACCGTTGCATCTCCCGTAATGGTACCGCTGCCTGAAACATTGCCATTTGAAAACAGATTTCCAATCACTTGCGAGCCATTGTCCATCGTGACACCGCCTTCGCCGACCTGCACGCCGAATCGGAACGCGACAACACTTGAGTTGATGCTCACTGTCGCTTTTACTTCTTTTGTTATGATTGGGTTTACGTTGTCCGGAAAATACCCGATAGATGTGATGCGTTTTGTACTACTGTCGATCGTGGCGATTGATGTCGTAAAGGTGCCTGCGCCGAGTGCCGTGTTCGTCTCGCCGTTGTAACTTCCGCTGGCGTTCATCTCGTATATTGCCTTATCAATGCCGGCCTCGGCGAGTGCGAGTGTTTGCGATGTAGAGACGGCACGCCGCGTCGATTTCGCATACTGCGAGACGTAATTGATGAGAGTGGAGAAGGTGATGAGTATGAGGCCGGAGGCGACCAGAGTGACGAGGAGGACGTATCCTCGATCATGCTGAAATTTATGTTTCATGTAAGTTGATTATTTAGAAGTTGCGCAAATATATGTCCTGATTAAGATGTGCGGTCGTGCTTTTTTGTTTTACCACTTTCTCTGTTGTGATGTCGACGGTGATTTTTGACACTGATGCGAAGGAGCTGCTGTCATAGGTAAACGCAAGCATATTCAGCGTGTGGCTAAAACTTCGCGTACCGGATTGTCGGGAGCTGCCAACCGCCGCTTCGACGGTGCGGTAGAGTGTGGTGCTGCTTGCGTAGTATGCGATGTAATCATACGATCCGGCAACGATGTCCCCATCACTCGTTCGTGAAGGGAGCTCAAGAACGAGTGATGTGGTGGTCGATGTGTGATCCGTGCCGGAGAATGAATAAGACGCGACTACATGATCCGCCTGCAATACAGAGTTTTGAATGTCGGTTATTGATGCGCTTGCGGAGCCGGCGGTATCGATAAGCGCTTCCTGCGTACCAAGGAGGTTTTGATAATTTATGTAGAGCGTGAAAATGGCGAGCATGATGAGTGAAAAGATGAAAACTACCGTGAGAACTTCGATCATCGTGAATCCTCGACCCGATTTCTGTAAAGACGGGATCATAATCCTCCGGTTTCGGTCATAAGGGTCGTGAGCGTGACGGAACGCGGCATCGCCCCGCGTTTCCACCCGACGATCACGTCGACGCGTTTCGTTTTCGCATTCAACACGCTGATGCTCGTACTCGCACTACCCAGCGGCAGTGTACTCAACAGCGGATCGGCGAATGGCCCATCCACAGGAAGCGCGGCGTACCCATTTTCGCGCAGTTGTGCCATCTTTGAATTGGCAATATGCATCGCGATGTCTTGCTGTTTTGCATCTCTCGTGAGAATGAAAGTGCTCGAGCTCGTCGAAAAAATAACGATAACAACCCCGACGATCATGATTGAAATGATCGTCTCGAGAAGAGTGAATCCCGAACAGTGTAATTTTTTCAATGTATCTATAATTGTACACTGACGAAGACCGATATCGTGCTAAAATCCACAGCATGAAATCAATTGTTGTCGCCAACTGGAAAATGAATCCGCCGACCTTTCGTGCGGCAAAGAAACTACTCGAGGTGACGAAGAAATCCGCGGAAAGATCGGGGGCGCTCATCGTCGTGGCACCACCCGCGATTTTTTTGCGTGAATTGCGGCAGCTGTACCGCGGCAAGCGGCTTGCCTATGCGGTACAAAACGCGCACTTCGAGGGGAGCGGCGCATACACAGGAGAGATATCGCTGCAGCAGGCGCACGATGCCGGCGCTTCGTATGTCGTTATTGGTCATGCGGAACGGCGGGCGATGGGCGAATCCGAAGACGACACGCGAAAAAAAGTCGCTGCCGCGCTTGCGCGGAGCATGACCCCGATTTTGTGCGTGGGGGAGAAGAGCCGTTCCGCGAGCGGCGAGTATTTCGGTGTGGTGAAGCAGCAATTACGGGCGGGATTTACTAACGTACCTGCCGGAAAAGTCGCTCGCGTCATCGTTGCGTACGAGCCAATCTGGGCTATCGGGGCCGAAGCGGCAATGTCTCCGCGCGACATGCATGAAATGTCGATCTTCATTCGAAAGACGATCGTTGAGATGCATGGGGAACTCGGACACCGGGTCGTTATTCTCTACGGCGGTTCGATCGACGAAAAAAATGCCGGCGAGATGCTACGCTTGGGGGATGTACGAGGATTGCTCGTCGGCAGGGCAAGCGCCGATCCCGTGCGGGTGAGCGCATTACTACGATCACTTTGAAATTATTATGCGATGCATCGATGAGCTCTCGACAGGTGAATTAAAAGGAAAGCGCGTTTTTTTGCGCACCATTCTCAATTTGCCAGTCAATTCCGAAGGGTCGCCTGAAGACGTGTTCCGTCTCAAGCGCGCCCTGCCGACCATCGAATATCTCGTCAAAAACGGTGCGCGAACGGTGATCGCAGGCTACTTTGGCCGCAAAGGTGAATCGATACGGCCCGTCGCGGAAGCGCTTATTAAGCTTGCGCCGGAACTCCCTATACATTTTATGGGTACGCCATTTACGCACGTACCGGCGGAAGTGCATGCGCTCAAAGACGGTGAATGCTTGGTCATCGAGAACACGCGGCTCGATCCCGGCGAAGAAACGAATGACCCGGCGTTTTCCGAATTCCTTGCTTCACTCGCGGATATTTTTGTGGGAGACGCCTTTCCCGATGCGCACCGCAACTACGCTTCGAATGTCGGTATCGCAAAGCTACTGCCTGCATATGCCGGCTTTCTCATGCGCGATGAAGTGCATCAGCTTGACGAAGCACGAAAACCGGCAAGCCCGTCGTTCGCTGTCCTCGGCGGCGCAAAATTCGAGACAAAATCCCCCTTGATCCATGCGCTCCTTGAAATATACGACCATCTTTTTATCGCTGGAGCGCTCGCCAACGACGTATTCAAGGCGAAAGGGTATCCGGTCGGTCGGTCACTCATCTCCGCAGAGCTCCCCGGATACGACGTGCTCTCAAGTACGCACCTTGTCTCACCGGTCGATGTGACGGTGGAAAGCCTGAATAAACAGGCGCGCGTGAAGAAGCCTACCGACGTGTCCGACGACGATAAAATCGTGGACATCGGACCGGATTCCGTCGCAGCAATCGCACCCCTGCTTACCAATGCAAAGTTCATTCTCTGGAATGGTCCGACGGGACTCTACGAAGATGGATACATTTCATACACGCACGCGATCGCGGAATTGATAGAAAAAGCAGTGGCGAGCGGCGCGCAAGCGGTCATCGGTGGGGGAGATACCATTGCGGCCATCGAAGATCTTATTCCCGAAGGCAAACTCGGCTTCCTATCGACCGGCGGCGGCTCCATGCTCGAGTATCTTTTGAAAGGGACCTTGCCCGCCATCGAGGTGCTCGAACAACAGGGGGAGAAGAAGCAGTAAGCAAGGCGAGGGACGGGCTCTGCCCCGCGGTAGTTCATTCGAAGTTTCCCATCCCGATACTTCACATTTTTCTAAAGTATAGGGATGGGGAGTAATCGTGTCAGATCAGCTCTTTGCTTTTGTCGTGAATAGGGTTCGGACATATCCGAGCCCTTTTCTTACAACATGCCGCGGATTTTTTTGGCGATGGTCGCAGCTTCGCCATCTTGGTACGACGAGTGATCCCATTGGCGAAGGCCGTCGCCCTTGAAACGCGGAATGATGTGCACGTGCGGATGGTCCACCACTTGTCCGGCGTGTCCGCGATTATTCATCATGATATTGATGCCGTCGGCGCCGGTTGCTTTTTCGATGGCTGGCGCAAGCTTATGCACCGTGCGCGCGAGCGCAAGCCAATCCGCTTCGGAAATATCCAGGAGATTGTATGAGTCCGTATTTTTTGTGATGACGAGCGTATGACCCGGTGTGACCGGATGAATGTCGAGGAATGCGAGCGTGGAATCATCCTCGTACACTTTGTTCGTCGGCAGCTCGCCACGGATAATTTTGCAGAAAATGCAATCTTTCATAGATCTAGTATAGACTTTTGGGACGGGTGATACAATCGACCGGATGGAAGTTTCAGATTTTGTACGTGAACTTTTGACGAAGCGGGGAATTTCTACCGATACGGATGTACACGCATTCCTCAATCCCGATTATGAACTCCATACGCACTCCCCGATGCTCATTGAGGGGATGAATAGTGCGCTTGAGAGATTATTTTGCGCCCTCGAAAGAAATGAGCGTATCGCGGTGTATGCGGATTTTGATTGTGACGGGATCCCGGGTGCCTCGATACTTTCTGATTTTTTTAAGAAGATAGGATACGAGAATTTCGAAATATATATTCCGCATCGCGACCGCGAAGGCTACGGATTTCACGAGGAAGCGATCACGTTACTTGCCTCGCACGGGGTGAAGCTCATCATTACCGTTGATGTCGGTATGACTGCAGTTGATGCGGTCGCACATGCTAGAGCAATAGGTGTTGATGTGATTGTGACCGACCACCACGAGATCATGGGGGAGTTGTCTGCCGGTAGGCACGGGATGCCCGAAGCAATCGCCGTACTGAATCCAAAGCTGGGTGATTACCCGTTCCGTGATCTGTGTGGCGCAGCAATGGCATTCAAGCTCGCTCAGGCGGCACTGATAGAAGGAAAACGTCGCGGTATCGTGCGTTTCATTTCGGTTCCTGATGGATGGGAAAAATGGCTTCTCGACTGTGTCGCCATCGCCACCATCGCCGACATGGTCCCGCTCGCCCTAGAAAACCGTACGCTCGTACGCTACGGACTTTCCGTCTTGCGTAAATCGCCGCGGCCCGGCATTCGCGCGCTCTGTACCCGCTTGCGATTGAAGCAAAGCGAACTCACGGAAGATGACATCGGTTTTTCTATCGGACCGCGTATCAATGCCGCCTCACGGATGGGCGAACCAGAAATAGCCCTCCGACTTCTGACGACGAAAGATAGTCGTCGTACTCGGTAATGTTGAATGGAAACCGGCGCTCCTCGGCCTTGCGGCGAATTCCATCATGCAAGAGCGCGGTGGCGTCGTTTGTATATGGGGACGCGACGGCCAAGGCTCACTCAAAGGTTCATGCCGCTCGGACGGCAGCGTTTCGCTTGTCGAACTATTTAAAAATGCGGGCGATGCACTTGCAGAATACGGCGGCCATGAACGAAGCGGCGGATTTTCCGTTTCATATGAACGCGTGCATGAATTGCCGGAAATATTTGCGAAAGCAGCCGCCGCGTCATCAGAAAATGCCACTCCGGCAAAACCAGAAGCGGATGTTCGAATCACTCTTCCCGAAATTTCGTGGCATACATTTCAAGAAGTTTCGCAGCTTGCCCCCTTTGGCGTCGATAACAGGAAGCCGATGTTTCTCATCGAAGGCTCGACCGTCGCCGCCATGAAGCGTTTCGGAAAAGAACAAAATCACGTGGAGATATCACTTACGTGTCAAAATTCAAATGCAAAATTCCGCGCGTTCGATTTTTTCAGATCACCCGACGATTTCACGCACACGCCGCAGATCGGCGGCAGCGCGCGCTTTCTTGCCACACTTGAGCGGGATACCTTTCGCGGCGGACTAGCGCTGCGCCTTGTTGATGTGTTCTCGGTAGCGTGAAAAAAATGAAGCCCCGCATTCGCGGGGCTCGTATCAATGTTTGGCGAGGATTTCTCGCACCTCTTCGACGCTGAAATACATGCGTGTCTCCATACATTTTTCTGACGCGAGATCAAAGTAATAGTGAACGGCGCTCTTTGGTGTGGGTCGCTCGGTCCCGGACCCCGCCACATGAAGCTCACCACAGATGTGGTCGGTGACGTATTTTGTAAAACGCTCTACTTCATCGGGGTTGAGCCGGCCCGTGAAGGCGATCACAGTCATGGGAACCTCCGTTTGTTTACCCGCTTCACATTAGATGCTCTTTCATGTAATTTGTCAACAGTACCGGGCCCTGATAGCATGATCGACATATGGACACCACTTTGTCAGTCGGTAGCTTTATCAGTTTTGGATGGGAAACGTTCAAGAAACGCCCGTGGTTTTTTATCGGTGCAACTATCATCTACAGTATCCTGGCGTGGTGCGCAAGTTTTGTGAGCGGTTTTGTCGGAGCGTTCTTTGGTTCGGGAGTTGCCGGTTTGGTAAGTTTTGTCGCGAGTTTTTCCCTCAACACCCTTATTGGTATAGGCTGGCTCGCACTCTTCATCAAAGCACACGATGACACTGCTTTCGCCGCCCTATCGGCCTTCTGGCATCCTCAAAAATTTTGGAGTTATCTCGGAGTGACCGTTCTCTCAGGGATCATAATCGTGGGTGGTTTTATTCTCTTCATTATTCCGGGTTTCATGGCACTGACGGCCTTTCTGTTTGCTCCGTATTTTGTGGTTGATAAAGGTATGAGTCCGATCGAGGCGCTCAAAGCATCGGCACGCATTACAAAGGGCAACCGATTGCGCGTACTCGGGCTCGTTGCGGCGACTGGTCTCATCTCACTTCTCGGATTCGTCGCGCTGATAGTTGGTCTTTTTGTGGCGGCCCCTCTCGTCGCTATAGCATACGTGCACGCATATCGGCGCCTTTCTGCGGCAGCTGATGTACACCAAACACATCAACCGCTGACCGGCGGCGAGATCGTACTCGTGATAGTGGGTGCGATCGTACCACTTCTTTTGATCGTCATTGGTATTCTCGCATCAATCGTTCTCGCAACATTGAGCGGCGTGCGTGAAAAGGCTGCCGCGGCGCGCACCGAGGCGAACCTGAAGTTTCTTCAACTCGATCTGGAACTGTACTACGACGCTCACGGCGGCATATACCCCGCGACTCTCCCCGAGTCAATTCAAGGCATTGATCCGCAGTACCAGGCGACTGCGGCAGCGATCCCACTCGATCAATTTACGTACACGCCAGGTCGAAATAATTCTGCGTATCAGCTCTGCGCAAAAAATCCCGTGCCCGCAGGTCAACAGCAATGTGAGTCCTCGGGTGGTACCACGCAAGTATCCGGTCAATAGCCCTCACTCCGTTTTTCGCAGTGTTTTCGCGTATGCTATGGTGTGCGAATGCACACAATAATTATCTATACCGATGGTGGAGCGCGCAACAATCCCGGGCCTGCCGGAGCGGGGGTTGTCATCATGGATGGTGGTCGCGTCATCGCAGAACTCAAACAATATCTCGGAGAGCAGACCAACAATTGGGCCGAGTACGAAGCGCTCGCGCTCGCGCTCCAAGAAGCGAAGCGGCGCAAACTGCAGGGAAGAAGCATTGAAATACGGATGGACAGCAAGCTTGTCATCGAACAGATTGCCGGCAATTGGAAAGTAAAAGAACCGACGCTCAAACCACAGGTCGCCAAAGCGCGTGCACTGCTCGCAGATTTTCCAAAATATAAATTTGTGCACATTCCGCGCGAAGAAAATATCGAAGCCGACCGCCTCGTCAACGAAGCCCTCGACGAAGCGCTATAATGTACCCATGCGCGAACACGTCACAGGATTTCTTGGTTTCATTCGCGAGCGGGGCGTTGCCGGGCTTGCGATTGGTTTTATTTTTGGCGGCGCGGCGCAAAATCTCGTGAAGGCGCTCATGGAAGACCTCATCAATCCGCTCTTGGCATATTTTGGGGGCGTGCAAACGATCGCGGACTTTTCGATCGGAGCTTTTAGAGTGGGGGACTTTATTTCTGTACTCATTAATTTCCTCATTCTCTGTCTCGTCGTATATATGATATTCAAGATTCTCCGGCTCGAATCACTCGATAAACCGAAAGCATAAAAGTGTCCGCAAAAACCCCGACTCGCGTCGGGAGTTATTTTTTTGTAGGATACCGCTCACATGGGGTCAAAGGTCTTGTGGGCGATAGTGCTCGGATTTCTCGTCGGTGTGTTCGCGCGCTCGTTTTTTCCTATCGGTTTAATGTATGTGGAAGGCGTCGCGCTCATAGCAGTGGCGGCACCCACTGTTCTTCTCGTCGGACCCGCGAGGCGACGCCTCGCGGTTGCCCACGCGCGATATGTCCTGCTTGTCGCGATCGCACTGATAGCAGGCGGCGCGGGAATTTTGCGGATGGATGCGGCAATCGTACATGATGATCCGGTACTTGCCGGTTATATCGACAAGAGTGTTACTCTCGAGGGGATTGTTACCAACGAACCGGACGTACGGGAGACGGGTGTGCTCGTGCCCATCAAGGTCAGTGCGCTCATTGCGGAGAACTCAACCACTTCCGTATACGCGGGCCTTACCTCGCCGGAACATGTGGAGGCAGGCGTGCTCGCGCACGCGCCACTGCATGAAGATGTTTCGTATGGCGACCGTGTGCGCGTGTCGGGGAAACTTCAGTTGCCACAAGCATTTGATAGTGGTCTCGGTAGGCAATTCAATTATCCAAGTTATTTGGCGAAAGACGGTATCAGTTACGAACTTTCGTATGCGCACATCGAAGTTATGGGAAGTGGCGGCAATCCGGTACAAAAAGCCGCGATTTACATCAAACAACGCTATCTCGCGGGTCTCGGTGCCGCTGTCGCAGAACCCGAAGCGGGGCTGGGCGGTGGCATAACGGTCGGCGACAAGCGCTCCATCGGGCCGGAACTCTCCGACGTATTTCGTCGCGTGTCGCTCGTACATATGGTGGTCCTTTCCGGCTACAACATCACCGTCGTAATGAACTTCGTTCGGTGGTGTTTGCAGCTACTTCCTCGATACTTGCAGTATGGAGGACTCGCTTCAGCGGTTCTGTTCTTTGTGCTTATGTCGGGCGGGGCTGCAAGCGCGGTACGTGCCGGTGCGATGGCGCTCATCGCGGTGTTTGCCCGAGCCACAACGCGCACATTTTTGGCGACGCGCATATTAGGTATCGTTGCATTCGCAATGGTGCTGTGGAACCCATATACGCTCGGATTTGATCCCAGTTTTCAGCTTTCGGCGCTTGCGACGCTCGGCCTCATCCTGTTTACGCCGATTTTCTCCGCACGATTACACTGGCTCACCGAGAAATTCGCTTTGCGGGAGATTATGGCCTCCTCGCTCGGCACACAGCTCGCGGTCGTGCCACTTTTGCTCTATCAAAATGGCCAGTTATCCCTCGTCGCGCTTCCCGCGAACTTGCTCGCGCTCATTCCGGTCCCATTCGCCATGCTGTTCTCGTTTATTGCAGCGATCGCCGGGATACTTCTCGGCCCTTTTGCCGTTATCGTCGGATTTCCCGCGTATGCGTTGCTGTGGTACATCATCACCGTCGCACAAGTGTTCGCGGCTTTGCCATTCGCCGCCGTTTCGATCCCTGCGTTCAGTGCGTGGCTGCTTATGCCCATCTATGCCGCGCTCGGTGTCGCTGCCGTAGTGCTACAGGGGCAACTAAAAAACAAAAAACCCCGCTGAGACGGGGTTTTTCTACATTCGGAAAACTAGAATATCGGCTTCGGAGGTTCGTTGGTCATGCCGGAGCGACCGACATACCATCCGATAGCGACCGCCGGGATGACCCAGTAGCCGAGCAAGACGATGGTAGACCAATTGGCGAGGAATGGCCAGAAATTGGGAAGTACGCTTACCATTTGTGAAAGCGAGCCCGTCTGCAGGACGACGCCGGCCAAACCGGAGACGAGCGCAGTAATGATAGCGACGAGGAATCCGGTGACGCCAAAAATGACGCCCATTTGCAGATCACCACCCTTTTTCATGTACCACCACGTGAAGGCAGCAACGAGCAACGCGGAAAGTACCACAAAGCTCATGTATTGCGGGGTAAGAATGCCGGGAGTGGCGCTGGGAGGAATAAGGGCAACGACTGCTGCCACGACATTATTAACCAAATAATTGGCGAAGAAGGCAAGAAGAATGGCACGTTCTAATTTCATATTAATTATAATTATCGTAATCACTGTATGGTATCACATCCTGGTGGCCGCAAAGCGCTTTTCCACACCACTCCGCTCGGAACGAAAGCGACGAGCAGAGTGATGTGTCCTGCGAAGCTTTAGTGTGTCCTTCCGAAGCCTTGGCGAAGGAGGAGCGAAGTAGGGCGGTATAGTTTGTAGCTTCGCGGTGCAAGCACTGAACCCCCAGCTTGCTTCACTATCAGGCAGATGCCTGCTGAAATCGTCTCTCAATTGCCCCCCAATTGAGGTTTTTGAAGAAGGCGTCGATGTATTTGCCTTTGCCCTGCGCACCATAATCAATCAAAAAGGCATGTTCCCACACATCGAGTGCGAGGATGATGGGGAGTGTAACGAAATGCCCCATGTGTTGCTCGCCGGTAAAACCGGTCTGAAATTGTTGCGAAGATGGATCCCAGTAGAGAATAGCCCAGCCGGGGCCGCGCATTTTACCGATCGCTTTCAGCATTTCGACAAGGTATTCAATTTTGTGATAGTCCTTCGCGACGGCATCAAAGAACGCGCCGCTCGTCGAAGCGGCTACGGCACCTCCTTCAAATTGCGGAAAGTAGAGTTCATGCAGTCGCATCCCGCCGAATTCGAATGAACGGCGGCGAATAAGTTCGGCAAGCGCATGAGCATGTTTCTCGGAGTCCTTGGCGTATTCAGGAAGCAATGCCGACATCGCGTTGAAGTTCTTTACATATCCCTGATAGAGACCGATGTGTTCCTCGATGGACTTCGCGGAAATACCGTCGAGTGCGGGGAGAATAAATGTTTTTGCCACGTATTCCATAGAGAAATTAGCTAGGATAATGACGACAGTATATCACTCTGGTGCATGAACGTTTTGTGACTATACTGCGCCATGCGCCGCAGCCGTTTTCTTCTTACCCTCACGATACTCGTACTCTTTTTTCTCACCGCGACTATCTGGTACGTGGCATGGCGCGAGGATAGGCGCGGGCTTCTCACGGTTTCCTTTCTCGATATTGGCCAAGGCGATTCTATATTTATTGATGCGCCGAGTGGGCGGCAGGTCTTGATAGATGGAGGGCCGAACGCTGGGGTATTGCGCAAGCTCGCCGAAGTCAGTCCGTGGTGGGACCGCTCCATCGACGTGGTCATTCCCACACATCCGGATGGCGACCATGTCGGCGGCCTCATTGATGTATTGCAACGGTATACAGTAGACACGATCATAGAGTCGAGCGTGCAGGGTACTACGGCAACGTGGAATGCAGTAGAAAAAGCGGTACATGCCGAAGGAGCACGCGTCGTCATCGCGCATCGTGGGCAGATCGTCGATCTGGGCGACGGCGCGTATCTTGAAGTCCTTTCTCCCGATCGCGACGTGCCCAATGTCGACACCAACCTCGGGTGCGTCGTCACGCGTCTCGTCTATGGAGAGACCTCGTTCATGCTCCCGTGCGATGCGCCGCAGGTGATAGAAAATTATTTGGTTGTACTCGATGGAGGTGGCCTGCACTCGAATGTCCTAAAGGCGGGGCATCATGGCTCAAAAACATCCTCCTCGCCGTTTTTCGTGGGCTTCGTCGACCCGCAATTCGCCGTTTTCTCACGCGGGTGCGACAACAAGTATGGCCATCCCAATCAGGAAACCATCGATACCTTCGCGCGGTTCAACATCAAGGCACTCGACACGTGCACAGAGGGTACCATCACCTTTGTCTCCGACGGAAAAACCGTTACCAAAAGATAGTGTGTAAATATAGGGCGATATATCGCCCTATATAAAGAATAGTTCGAACGCTCGAAAGTTATTTCACCAAGCCAGCTTTTTTGAGCGTAAGATAGGCACCGCGTTTTTTCATAGTCTTCAGGCCTTTTGCCGAGACGGTGATGGTGACTTTCTTACCGAGTTCGGGGATGAAAAGTGTTTTCTTTTGCAAATTGACCTGGCGGCGGCGCGCACCGGTAGGGTTGAATTTGGTCGCACGCGTGCGATTGCTATACCCTCCGCCGACCTGAGAGTGTTTACCGGTGATTGCGCAGATCCGTGCCATACTTTGTTTATGGGCGCTTGCCCCGAGCTCCGTCGAGGGGTGCCATATGTGGGCGCATCCTACACAAAAAGCGGCCAATGCGCAAACGCACGATATAGATCATAAATAAGGTTACCGAAAGCTCAGTGGATAGATCAAAAGTAGGTTACCGTCGCTTTCATGACCATGAAAGCAATACATGAGGTGTTT
>Ga0075997_128_pt1 | contig 18097 bp, 16 predicted proteins | sample RifGroA2_FD_68043 | JGI IMG/M metagenome (GOLD analysis project Ga0075997, IMG submission 68043) | Parcubacteria (Kaiserbacteria) bacterium GW2011_GWA2_52_12 | reverse complement strand
TCAGGTGCATTACAAAACAGTATGAAAATTACCAGACCACGTCGTTTTCAAAAGGGAAGTTTATCCACAGGTGCTGTCTATGCAAACCCGCCTAGAATACAGACAGCTGTTTCATCGCAACTTGTCTCGATACCCAATACTTTCATAGATGCCGTTATAGCATACAATGGTGTTCTATGGCTTCCTTGTGGCGAGATGATTTTCCAAAAAACAAAAACCCGCTTGGGTTTTTTCTCTTTACGTCAAAGCCCCACTGGCGTGCAGCTTCTGTCGCGATCATTCTCGCACTATCGGCCGACGTTCTTTCAGCAAGTGTTTCGTATGTATTCAAATTCATTGCCAACGCCGCTGCGGCGCTTCCGTACGGAAATTCATACAATGACCTCATCTGGGCGTGCGCGATTTACATTCTCATTCTCGGGCTTGCCAAAATTCTCTGGCGCATTGCGGGATTTTTTGCTTCTTCATGGGCGATGGGCGCCATGGCGACGGCGCGCCACTCGTTGACCGCGTACGTAACCTTGCACAGTCGCGCGTATTTTTCCGATCGTTTTGCGGGCTCGCTCTCCAATAAGATCAGTCACGCCGCGCGCGGCGTGCGCGAACTCGTCGATCAGATACTCTGGCAATTTCTCGAAGTTGTTGTTATGGCGGCGGCAAGTTTTTTTATAGCATTTACTGTAAACGCGCTCATAGCGTTCATCTTTTTTGGATGGGTCGTGGCGGTCGTGCTCGTCAATGTCATTCTTGTCCGGATGCGCATCCCCCTCACGGTGCATTCGCATAAATTGGAGACGGCTCTCAATGGCGCGACCGTCGATCTCATGACCAATATATCCGCGATGCAGGAATACGCTCGCCGCTCGTTTGAGATCGAGCGCCTCCAGGGTGCGATCGACGTGCGCCGCATCGCCGGCATACGCAACTGGCGCTTTGGCGAATGGATGCGCATTGCCAATAGCATCTTGCTTGTCATTTTCGGCAGCGCGATGACATTTACGGTCGTCAACTTTGCGCGCACGGGCGTCGTGTCGGTCGGCGATGTCATTCTCGTGTTGACGATTATTTTTCGGATCGAAGGCATGCTCCAATCGCTCGGTTCGCATCTTAATCAATTTGCAGAAACATGGGGTGAAGTGCAAGAAAGCCTTGACGAGATCATCGAGCCCCACGAGATACCGGATCGGCCGAATGCCACCGAGCTCCGTGTGCCGAGGGGTGAGATCAGTCTGCACGCGGTCTCGTTCTCGTATACCGGCAATCCTGTTTTTAAAAACATCACACTTACGATCATCGCGGGTCAGCGCGTGGGACTTGTGGGTCGCAGCGGCGCGGGCAAATCGACATTCGTACGACTCTTACTGCACCATCACGAGCTCGATTCGGGCACGATCTCCATTGATGGCACCGACATCGCATCTGTCACGCAGGAAAGTCTTCGAAACGCGATATCGATCGTTCCGCAAGAACCACTGCTGTTCCATCGTTCGGTGCACGAGAATATCGTGTATGGAAAGCCGGGTTCGAGTGAAGCGGAAGTGGAAGAAGCCGCACGACTTGCCTCGGCGCACGATTTCATTATGCGTCTTCCAAGTGGTTACGCGGCGCTTGTCGGCGAGCGCGGGATCAAACTCTCGGGCGGCGAGCGTCAGCGTATCGCCATTGCGCGTGCGATCTTGAAAAATGCGCCGATTCTCCTCCTTGATGAAGCGACATCATCGCTCGACAGCGAAAGCGAAGTGGAGATCCAGCGGGCACTCCACGAACTCATGAAGGGAAAAACCGTCATCGCGATCGCGCACCGACTCTCGACCTTGCGCGAAATGGATCGCATTATCGTCCTCGATCAAGGCCGCATCGTCGAAGAGGGAACACATCACGCAAAAAAGGTCGAATACCGCGCGGCTTGCCGCGCGATAGAGCGAGCGAAGCGAGCACATCCTAATACCGCGGGGCTTGCCCCGCGGAACCTTTATTCAAGACAGTATAGAAGCTTAGTTGCTCCCCCAGTTTCGGCAGTGGTACTATATATGCATGAAAAGCTCGGAAGGGAAACCGTCAAGATTGAAAGACGGGTTTCGCGCCGCAATGGCAGGGGCGGCGTTTCTTGGAGCTGTCGGATCGGTGGAGTTGCCAGCAGGAGCAGCGCCGGCACAGGCTTCACAAGAATCCCGATTGGAAAAATTTGATGCTGATGTGGAGGTGAGTGCGTTCGTTGATAGGATTGCCTCCTGGTCTGTAAATGACGGGGCGATTCCAAGTAGTCGATTTGCGCAACAGTTTGATATTCTAGTAAGTGCATTGCAAGAAAAAAAGTCATATTTCTCGCATAAGCCAACAGGTCTCATGTCACCCGCTATACCGAACAGTCGATTTAGCTCTGAGGCGCGCGAGAAGACACGACGGACAGTTCTTCAAAAATTAAGTACGATGGATATAAAAATAAAACTCGATAACCAGGGAACGGGAACGGCGGAAGGTAGGAGAAAAAACAATCTCAGTTTACTGAAAGAGGTCTTAGAGAAACTACCAAAATAGCAATGTGCGCGGTAAAGGGATCGAACCTTTGACCCTCGTCACGTCAAGACGATGCTCTACCACTGAGCTAACCGCGCATTAATATACCTACAAGAACATTCTACCTAGCGAACCAAAATCAACCGCATCATCCACCGGAGCTAACCGCGCTTTATTAACTATGCCAAAAGTCTAGCAAAAACGACATTTCCTTGCCACTAATGCGACGTAACTGTTGGTTCCAACACCTTTATTCTACGTGCGTGATCGTCGAGTTGCGGTTGAATAGTCTGGTCAAGTCGGCGCTCAATACGGGCAAAGCCCTCATCGACTTTCTTTTCGAGAGAACCAACCTTTCCTTCAAGCGAACCAACCTTTCCTTCAAGCGAACCAACCTTTCCTTCAAGCGAACCAATCTTACCACCAAGCTCATTTCGGATATCCTCACCCTCTTCTTTTATGAGGCGTGCCAATCTATCGAAGCCACTTTCTTTCTTTGTTGCCATGGCAACAATATATCACGGTTCTTCGTGAAATGGTATTTGATACAATCCTCTTATGGAAATCATTCACTTATCAGAAAAGAATGTCACGGAGTGTGCAAAAAGGGCCGAGGAAGTTCTGCGCTCGGGCGGCGTTGTTTTATATCCCACCGACACGCTCTATGGCCTCGGGGCGGACGCATTTTCCGATGACGCCGTCGAAAAAATTTATGCGATCAAAGAGAGAGAAGAAGGAAAGCCGATCCATTGCATCGTCGCCGATCTCGCAATGGCAGAAAAATATGCGGAGGTAAACGATTGCGCGCGGATACTCGCAAAAGAATTTCTGCCGGGCCCCCTCACGTTGGTACTCAAAAAGAAAAAGGGGATTGATGCCGGAATCACAAGGAGAATTGAAACAATGGGTATCCGTATTCCCAACAACGATTTTTGTTTCGCATTCGCACGTGCGTTCGGGGAACCTATTACAACGACAAGTGCGAACAGGAGCGGCGCGCCTTCGGCGCGCCGCATCGATGGCATTCTTGCGGGGCTCGGCGAGAGAGCGAAAGAAATTGATCTTGTTATCGACGCGGGAGAACTACCGAAAAATCGACCGTCGACCGTTGTTGATGTAAGCAGCGGTCACCCCGTGATCCTACGCGAAGGCGCTATACTCGCCTCGGATATTTGGGAGGCAATCCGTGCGGAATTGTAGAAGTAGTCGCAAAATGACACTATTATTCAAGATGTCTGTCAATATTGATTTTTGTTCCATTATATTGTAAGGTCTTTCGGACGCCGTAGGTTATGCAATGGCTTAAAACCTTGCTTTTCCTCGGGTTTCAGTACGTTGACACCTAACATAAGGAGACAACATGAACAGGACAAGTGTTCTGGCGCTTGCGTGTGCAGTGGGGCTTAGCGGCCTCCTTCATGCGCCTGCGTTTGCCGTCGAATACACGACGGCACGTCCACTTTCTCAAGTGGTCACGGCACCGGTCAAAGCTTGCGGGACATTCCCGCAGCTGTTGATGCCGGGAATCGCATGGGGAGCGGATGAGGCGACGATTCTCGCCAATGGCGCGGTCGTCACCGTTCCTCCGACGGGAAAACCCTTCGTGGTGACCCAGCCGGGCAGCATCTTCGCTCAAGAAGGTCTGTCGGTGAAGTTCTATCGCGAAGACAGCGTCATTCGACAGCTCGAGGATCTCCTCGCCTGCCGGACGCCGTTTCTCCGGATGACCGACGGCATGCTCGCGCAAGCGGGTGATGTGCTGTCGCGTATTCCGGTCGTCGCCATCTACAAATTGAGCGACAGCGTCGGCGGAGACGTTCTCGTGGTCCGCGATCGCATCAACGAACTCAAGGACATCAAGAAAGTTGCCATGCAGGTCTACGGACCGCATGTCGCCTATTTCGCGACACTCATGAAGACCGCCAAGGTCGATCTTGGGAGCGTGCAGATCGTCTGGGTCAAGGATATTACCGAGGGCGACACGTCTTCACAGTATCCGGCCAAGGCCCTGCGTGAAGATCCGACGGTCGATGCAGCGTTTGTGATTTCACCCGACGCTGCTGCGCTTATGTCTGACAAGACAGAGAGTGGTGGGGTCAAGGGTGCTCACGACCTCTTCTCGACTAAGCTCTGCGATACGTGTATCGCCGACCTTTACGTCGTCCGCAAGGACTGGGCTGATGCGAATCCTCAAACACTGCAGAAGGTCGTTCACGGCCTGCTGCGAGCAAATGAGGCGACACAGAAGCTCTTTGCCGAGAAGGCGACGCGCAAAGACGAGTTCGAAAAGCTCATGAAGGCTTCGGCCAAGATGCTGCTCGACGACGTCTCGCTCACGGGGCCCGCGGCCGATATGTGGGGCGACCTGCGTATGGCCGGTTTTCGCGGCAACATGCAGTTCTTCACGGACGATGCGTGGCCGCGCAATTTCAATCGTGTCATGCAAGGCGCTGGCGAGGCGATGACCGCTCTCAAGCTCATTTCCAAACCCGCAACCTTTGCGACGGCAGCGCTCGACTATGCTGCACTTTCGACGGGACTCTCCGATGCCGCTGGCGTCGACGTGTCTCGTTGGAACAAGGTGGCGGTCGAGGCGCTGATGCGCGATCGTAAGCAGAAAGGAACGGAAAATGACGGCGAAAAGTTCTATCTCGCCGTGCCGTTCAAGAGAGAGGAAGCAAAAGTCGACGCGAGCCTCTACGTGAAGGAATTCGATGAAGTCATCGATCTCGCGGCGACCTATGGCGGCCTCCTTATCACGATCACGGGTCATGTCGACCCGCAGTCGTACCTAAAGGCCAAGTATGGCAACGGTACGCCAAAGCAGCTCTCCGATATCCGGCAGATCGCCAACACGATCAGCGGGAAGCGTGCGTTCGCGCTTCGCGATGCATTGCTCAAGTATGCAGAGAGTAAGGGTGTCCCGCTTGACCCAAATCAATTTGAGATTATTGGCGCCGGGTTTATGAAATCTAGTAAGCCTGGCTGCAAGATCGAGAATGGGGACATCACTGTATCGTGCGCCGCTTCTTCGGCACTCGAGATGCAAAGCATGCGTCGAGCTGAAATCAGAGCCGTCAACGTGACGGCCGAGATGGAACAGTTCGAAGCCATCGTCGTGAAGCAGTGAGGGGGATGAGATGAGAAAAATCTCACGATTCTTCATTGCATGTGCGGCGCTCGGCTTTCTCGCTGCATGCGATGCTCCACTTGCACCACAAGCGCGGACTTCGGCGTCGGTGCCACAATCTACGGTGGTGCAAACCGCGACGCAGTTCTGGCAATGGCCGCCGCCTGTCACGGACCCGAATGAAAAGGTACCCGTGCTCGGCGACAAGGAGCTGTTCAATGCCAATTGGATGGTGGTGCTCGACAACTCGGGAAGTATGGACACGAGGAGTTGCTCTGGGAACGAAATTCGTATGGTTGCGGGCGGGAAGGCGGTTCACGCATTTTCCCAAAAACGGCCAGACGATAACTTCGGCCTCGTTGTTTTCACGACGAGAGATCCGTATGCCAAAGTGGCGGTGCCGCTGGGCAAAAAGACGCAAGAGAAGATTGGGGAGGTAGTGAGAACTATCAGAGCCGATACCAACACGCCGCTACGTCCGGCGATCAAGATCGCCTTCGACGAGCTCGGCAGACAAAGCAAGGCTCAACGAGGTTTCGGTCAGTATCACATCGTCGTCATTACTGACGGTGAATTCAACGAGGGCGGCGATCCCGCGCCGCTTGTAAAAAATATCGTCACCACTACGCCGGTACAGGTCCACACGGTGGGCTTTTGCACCGGCACGAGTCATAGGTTGAATATTCCCCGCCATGGCGGGACGACGCGCACCTCTACTCCATTCATTCATTAGTACATTTGAAAAACTTCAAAGACTACAAGGAGAAGGACGATGAGGGTAACAACCGTAGCTGCTCTCGGCATTCTTGTCGTAGGGTCGGTCGCCGCCGTTGTCTGGAAGTACACTGCGCCTGTCTTGGAGCAGCGTGCGAAAATCCAAACGAGCGATGCCGCGAGGTTGAAAGGCACCGTACAGATCGGTGTCGACAACTTCATCGGCTATTGGCTATTGTGTTCTCCGCAGCAGCGGACTCTTATGCGCAACGATGGTTATGACCAGAAGTGCGTGGATGACGAAGCTGACTATGCGGGACGCTTCCAGAAATTGAAAGAAGGCAAGCTTCAGTTTGCGGTAGCGACGGTCGACTCGTACGAGTTGAACGCGCTCACATCGCAATACCCGGGGCTCATGGTGACCGTGATTGATCGCTCCACCGGAGCTGATGCTGCGGTCGCGTGCAATGACAAGGTGAAAAATATCGACGACCTGAAGCGAGGCGGCCTCAAGATCGCATTCGCCGTCGGAACGCCGAGTGAACACCTTCTAAAAGTCGTCGGGGCCCGCTTCGACATTTCGCAGTGGCGAGAAGCCGACAAGTCCTGGCGTATCGAAACAAAGAGCAGTGCCGAGGCGGCAAAAAAGTGCCAGGGCGGCGAAGCCGATGTGGCTGTTATGTGGGAACCGGACATTACAAAGACGCTGAAGAGAAATCCGAAAGCGTCCAAGTTGATCGGGACCGATTTTAGCCCGTATACGATCATCGACGTCCTCATCGTGCGGAGCGAATTCGCGACGCGCAATCCTGAGGTCGTGACGAAGCTGCTTAAAAATTACTTCCTGACACTCTCGCATTACCGACAGAATCCGGGAGAAGCGGTCGACGACGCGCTGGCCTATGTCAACGCGAACGCGACTGCCGAGACTCGGCTGACGCAGGATGATGTGAAGAGTGCCATGAAGGGCGTCACATGGATCAACCTCGCGGAGAACGCCACGCTGTGGTTTGGCATTGCCGAACCGGAGCCGGGCACTCTGCCGAAGTTTGCTCTCATAGACGTTATCGAAAGCACCGCAAAAATCCTCACGGATAGCGGTGATTTCACTCCCGGCCACCGGCCACCCGATGATGCCGGTCTCATGGTCCAGTCCAGATTCGTCAAGGATCTGTACGAGACAGGATTGGCATCCGGGGAAAAGGTGGATGCAAAAGATGCCGATTCACTGAGCCGCGAGTTCTCCGAACTCACGGAAGACCAGTGGAAGAGCAACTTTCGCGAACTCGGGACGCTTCGCGTGCGACCGGTCAATTTCCCGTCTGGTACCGACACCTTGTCGGTAGAGGCGCGGGAGAATGTCGATCATATCGCGGAAGCGATCAGGAGTTTCCCCAAAGCCCGTATCGTGATTGAAGGACATACGAGTACGCGCGGCGACAGCCAGGAAAATCTGTTGTTGTCGCAAGACCGCGCAGAAGCGGTCGCTCGGTACCTGCAGGTCACGTTCCGAGTGAGTCCCAATCGGATTCGCGCGGTGGGCTATGGAGGAAGTAAAGCAAAAGAGGTTGTCCAAACTCGCGAAGAAAGCAACAGGGAATACCTGGGCCGGCTTCCCCGTGTCGTGGTCAAGCTCGTAATGGAGAGCTACTGACATGAGCGAGAAACAAAGCACTGCACTCGTACCACTCGACTTTTCGAAAGAAGCGGTATCGAAGGCGGTCTTGAGAGCTGCGGCAGAAAATCCGCTTGTCACACTGCCGACAGCGATAGGAGGGGCGGGCCTCGCAGCCTCGCTACTCCTTGGATGGCCGATCTGGCTTGCAGCTCCGCTGCTTGTCGGACCGGCTCTATTTATCATCAACTACTTTGGGCGGCGGGACGTTCTCGCCGCCAATTTTCTCCAGCAGCTGAATGCGGCGACTCGCGATCAGAGCAAGAGAATGGCGGGCTACCTGCAAGGGGAGTTCACCGAACTCAAATTCGATCGCGGTACGAAGCAGATCGAAATGCTTCAGAAAAATCTAGCGACGATCAAAACGTTGCTGGGAGAAAAGTTCGACAAGGGCGACATGTCGTACGAGTCGTTTCTCGGCCCCGCCGAGATACTTGTCGCACAGACACTCAATGTCCTTAAGGATGCTGCAGCCCAGCTGCGTGCAAATCAGACCTATGATCAAACTTACGACCGCAAGGCCTCCAAAGGCAAGAGTGGCAACGGCAGTGTTGATCGGCGGCGCGAATTGTATGAGGAAGGGACAAAGCATTTCGACGAGCTCATCGAAAGTGCGGAGTCGGCAATCACCGGCCTCGCAGAGCTTGCACATGACGTCGCGAAAATCGGATCCGGCGGCGATCATGCGGAATACATCAAACGGGTGAAGGACGTCGCGTCCCGCGCCGGTTTGTATGTCGACGAAAAACGGATCTGAAACCAACCAAACCCAAACCGAGCAGAAAGGAGAAACCATGACTGCTCAAAACGACGACTCGCAACAGGGGACCGCAACCGCGACTCCCGTTGCAACGGCACCCATCGCGATGGCCACCTTCGATCCGGCACTGTTGCCGGCGGTGGTGACCGAACGCGTGCAAAAGCAAGGCGACCTCATCAATCTCGTCGAGCTGACGCCACAACAGATCGCGGAAGCGAAAAAGATCGTCACGAGCTTCAAGATGGACGACACAGCCGCACTGTTGCGGTTTGCCGCCGATCCTCAGCGCAAGCTGAGCTTGTACGTCGATCAGCTGATGGGTGACATCAAGGTGCGTGAAGCCGGCATCGCCGGCGACATGGCCAAACAACTCGCCTACGGCATCGACCTGATGAAGCTCGACAAAGTGAAGGATCAGATTCTTCACGAGCGTGGGCTGCTCGGCAAGATCGCGGCGAAAGTTCATCTCTTGACGAACTACATCGCGAACTTCTACGCTTCTCAACAGGCGATCAGGACGTTGGTGGATAAGATCGAATCGAAGGCTCAGAATCACATCGCGACGCTCGAGGGCGAGTCCAAGAAATTGGACGGTCTGACGGCGCAATCAATCGCTCAGGTGCGCGGCCTTGCGTCCTGGGTTTTGGCTGGCGAAATGATTCTCATGCAGGCGATCGAGCAGTACCACACTCGGCGTGAGCAAGTGCTCCAGACCAAGGACCCTGTCGAAGCTTCGATCCTCCGCGACATGGCTCGCCAGATCGCGCGGTTCGAGCAGCGGGTGCTGCAGGTCGAGATCGCGTATGTGAAAGCGTCGAGCGTCACGATCCCTCGTGTGCGCTCAGTGCAGGAAGGGATTATCATCGAGATTCAGAACACGTCGGAACAGATCCTATTCCACTTGCCCGACTTCAAGACGGGCATCGTTCTCATCGCTGCACTCAACCGTACCAAGGCGGCGCGCGATGATCGCGAAACGATGGACAAGAATCAGCGACACCTCGACGAGGTGCTCGATGAGGCCATCAACGAGAATGAACGCCTCGCCAAGGAATCCCAAGGCGACGCGCTCGAGCAGGTCCAGCGCCTGCAGAAGACGATCGAGGCGATCAAGCTCGGTACCGAGAACGCGATCAAATACGAGGCGGATTCGCGCGCGAAGCGCGAGGAGGCCCACCGGCTTCTGATCGAGCTCAAGGACGTCGTTCCGACGGCGCTCAAGAGCGCCGACCTCGAATCGGCCGCGCGCACCTAAGGTTGCGCGGAAACCAAACGACCGGAAGTGGGGCGAAGCCCCGCTTCCGGAAACTACCAAACGCAGCTACCCATCAACCATCGAAACCAAAAGGAGAAAATTCGATGAGACGAATCAGTTCTTTCGCGGCAATCGCCGCAGTAGCGGCGATTGCCGCGACAACGCTCGCGCCGCAAACGGCAAGCGCCCAAGCGCGCGAGACGTGCGTGATCGCCAACAGTCACTACACCGGCTGGGAGCCGATCTGGCTCGCCAAGCACCTTGGGCTGTTCAAGAAGTGGGGTGACCAACTCAACGTGACGATCGACGTCACTGAACCCATGAAGTACGGCGAGTCGATCACCCAGTTCGCAGCGAATCAATTCTGCGCACTGGCCGTGACCAACATGGATGCGTTTACTGGTCCCGCTGCCGGCGGTATCCCGACGACCATGATTGTCGTCGGCGACTACAGCAACGGCAACGACGGCCTGCTCTGGAAAGCGACGAGGCGTCCCAACATTCGGGATATCGTCGGCAAAAAAGTGGTGCTCGTCCAAGGCAGTGTCTCGCAGTACCTGCTCTGGCGGGCTGCGCAGATGGAAAACTTCGACTACAAGCGAGTCTCGATCGAAAACGTCGATGACGAAGTCGACACGAAGAACTCGTTTGCATCGAACGGCTCGATCATCGTCACCTGGAACCCGATTCTCATGTCGGCACGCGGCGATAAGAACGCACACATGCTCTTCGACTCCAGCCGGATCCCCGGCGAGATCATCGACGGGATCGTGGTCAACGACAACAAGGCGAGCGTGAACGTCCGCAAGGCAATCGCGGGCGCCTGGTACGAGGCCATGACGATCATGAATGATCGCGGTTCGAAGCGGCAGGCCGAAGCCATCAAATGGATGGCCGACTTCGCCGGCAACACCGTCGAGGAGTTCAAGACACAACTGCAAACGACCAACATGTTCTACACACGGTCGGACGCAGTGCAATTCGCGACCGATGCCAAACTGAAGACAACCATGGATCTCGTGCGGACATTCGCCGCCGAAAATGGTCTGCTGAAGAACGGCGCTGGCGTCGAGCAAGACAAGAATTACGTCGGGATTCAGTTCCCCGATGGTTCGGTCGTGGGTGATCGTAACAACGTGGGGTTGCGTTTCGATACCACGTACATGCAGTAACAGACTGATCTTTCTGTTTTTTCTACGGCTCCCAACGTCAGCACGGTGCTGACGTTGGGGCCGAATTCTTTTCTCGCCTTCGCTCTTCGAGTTTTGGCGCAGACGAAGTCGGAAATCAAGAAAAGTCCCGCCGTGACGGGATTACTCTTGCTTCCTGACAGCCTCGCCCATAGGTCTATGGCCGAGGGAGGCAATGGTCTGAACGACCAACTGCTCTTTCACACCCCTCGATCAAACTCGGGGTAAAAAGGGAGAAGGACCATGCGCAAGCGCGCATTACTCCTCGGCATCCATGCGGAGCCGCCGCGATGGCTGCAGATCGTCTACATGTCGATCGTTCCAGTCATAGCGATCGCGGGATACTACTGGATCTCGAGCAACTACCTTGCGGATAATCCGCATGGCAAGCTATTGCCGTCGTTCATGATGATGCTCCGGCGATTCTTGGTGCTTACCTCATTTAGCGGTATCGACTTCGAGCTTAATTGGGTGTGGGGATTCATTCCCGTGCCCGACATTACGCTCATCGGCAGCCTCTTTTGGGGTGACACGGCGATCAGTTTGTTCCTGCGACTCCTGACGGGCCTCACGATTGCATCGGCCGTCGGGCTCATACTCGGACTCAACATCGCGATGTTCCGGACGCTCCAGTTCCTGGTGCTGCCGTGGGTCACGGTGCTTTCGTTTGTACCAGTGGTTGCCGTCATGCCAATTCTCCTCATCGTACTCGGTATTGGGGAAGAGGCGAAAATCGTTCTCATTATTCTTGGGTTGGTATTTATCATTACCTTGAGCATGTATGAGAAGACCAGAGAGATTGCGCAGGAGCTCTTGGTCAACGCACGCACACTTGGCGCGACCGACCTCGGTCTCACCTATCGTGTCGTGTTACCGATGGTCATACCGGATCTGTTGCAGACAATGCGTCTCAACATGGGCATCGCCTGGTATTGCTTGCTCATGGGTGAGGCAATTGCCGCGCAACAAGGTCTCGGTTATCGCATTTTTCTGTTTCGTCGCGTCGGTCCCGATATGGCAGGCATCCTTCCGTACGTGATCTGTATCACACTCTTTGCATTTGCCATTTACTATCTACTTGGCTGCATTGAGCGTCGATTGTTCCCGTGGAAAACGGATGGAGAAAAACAATGAGCATTTTCCACAACGGCGGATCTGCGGAAGAAGCACAGCACTTCGACATGGTCACAAAGAAGGACATGGTCCTCAATCCCAAAGACCACCTTCTCCATATCGAAAACGTACGCAAGGTGTACGCGGGTCGTGACGGAGCGAAAACCGTTCTCGACAACGTCGACCTTCGGGTGAGTGCGGGTGAATTTGTCGCGCTTGTCGGACCTTCCGGTTGCGGTAAGTCGACACTGCTCAGACTCATTCTAGGGTCAGAAAGGCCGACGAGCGGTGCTCTGTACCTCGATGGCGAACCGATCGGATTTCCCGATCCGACGCGCGGCATCGTGTATCAAAAGTACGGTTTATTTCCTAATCGTACCGCGCTTGAAAATGTGCTTATGCCGCACAAGCTCAAACTGTCGTTCTCAGAATGGCAGAAAAGAAAAAAGGAACTGATCGGGCAGGCTGAGCACTATCTCGAGATAGCCCAGCTGATCGAGCACAAAGATAAGTATCCAAAAGAGCTTTCGGGCGGGCAGCAACAGCGTACCGCAGTGATGCAGCAACTGATCAACGATCCGAAAGTGCTCCTGATGGACGAACCCTTTGGAGCGCTTGATCCCGGCTCGCGTGAGCGAATGCAAGTGTTCCTGCTCAATATCTGGGAGAAGACGGGGAAAACTATTTTCTTCGTCACTCACGATCTCGAGGAGGCGGTGTTTCTGGCGACGCGTGTGGTGGTACTTTCGCAGTACTACACCGACGATCGCACAGACCTGAAGGTTCGTGGCTCGTGCATCAAGTGCGACATCAAGACCGGAACGGTCGGACAAGCACAATCGACGAAATCGAAGCTCGATCCGAAATTTACGGCGACAATCGAGCATCTTCGCGATGTTGGTTTCAAACCCGACCATCTCCACCACGTACGAGAGTTCGACCTCACGCACGCCGATAGTTTCCACACGGTGACACCAGAGGAAGTCAACGGACTCGCGTGTGATTTTCCGAAGTAATTTCTACAGGCCGCGCCTTTGTGCCCGGCCTGTTTTCTTTTCCTGGCGACGTAGGGCGAGTGAAGTGCAGAAGCCCGGTATCTTTTTCATCGGAATAACAATGAGTTCAATTTATCTCAATGTCGATATGGCGTATGCTCGGGTGCTTTTCGCACAGGCGCTTTTCGATCTCGTCTATCTTTTTACCCATGAGACGGGGGATCCGGTCGGTGTAATCTGCCAAAAATCGCTTGAATTCTTCAAAATCACCACGCACATTCTCAAACTGGTCTTTCATCGAACGCTTTCGGTATGCTTCGCGCAGAAGCGCGCCGCCGTTGAATTCCACTTCACATTTGATTCGGTACACACCCCACCCAAGAACGGCTGATTTGAAATCGATGACCTTCTCTATTGCCGGGTCGGCTTCGAGGAGTTTTACAACCTCTTCCTGCAGTTTCTCCGGCATCGCTTTTCCGATCAGGTATGCGCGGTTTTTCACGATGAGCGTAATCGCGGTCGCGGCGAGAAAAACGGAGATGACGATAGACCCGAGAGCATCCCACACTGCACTGCCCGTGTAGTACGAAATCCCGATAGCAAAGGCCGCGATACAAACGCCGGCGACAGCGACGGCATCTTCTAGGCATACGGCGAGCGTCATTGGATCTGCGGCGCGAAAGCGCTCGAGCCATGTTGCTTCCGGAAACGATTTTCGCAGCGTGCGCGCGGCGACATAGAAGGTGTACGATTCGACGACGAGCGAGAAGAGGAGCACGCCGAAAATGAGCGGACTGATCTCAATCGGCTCCGGAAAGACGAGCGATGCGATGCCCTTGTACGCGGTAACGCCGGCGCCGACGAAAAACACGCCGCAGGCGGAAATGAGTGCCCAGAAGAACCGTTCCCTGCCATACCCATACTCGAACGATTCATCGGCTTTTTTGAGCGAACGACGGAGTCCGATGAGAAGGAGCATCTGATTCAGTGTGTCCGCGAAGCTGTGGACCGTTTCCGAAAACATGGAGCTCGATCCCGATACGAGCGCCGCACCAAACTTGCTCACGGTTACCACCGCGTTCCCTCCCACCGCCGTAAGAACGGGCAAGAACCCCGAAGTGTGTTGCAGTGTCATATGACCCTACCGGGAATCGGACCCGGGTTCCCAGCTTGAAAAGCTGGTGTCCTAACCGTTAGACGATAGGGCCTTGACGCGAGTGTATCGTGTTTTACTGTTAAAGTAAATGTGCTAGAGTGGATAATGTATGATGGTTCGAAATGCAAAATACCTTCTTCTAAAGCAAAAGGCAGGTAAGCTCGGAGGACATGCGCGCATTGCGCTCTACGGTAATCCCGGTACGGTGGAAGGGAGAGCGAAGGGAGGCCGAAACTCGCAGTTGACGCATCGGCGTCTCGACACCGGTTTTAAACGTCTTCGGAAGATCAAAATTCCTAAACAAACAATGGCGTTTGCTGAATTTGTCGGTATTGTCATTGGAGACGGTCATGTAGACCGATATCAAACGACCATCAGTACTAATTCTGAGACCGATTTTGCTCATGCTGAGTATGTTCGTAATCTGGCCCACACTCTCTTCGGTATACCAGTCACCATTAACTCGCGATCTTCATCGCTCGTCGTTGCGGTTGTTATTAGCTCTAAGGCAGTTTGTGATCTCATGTGTCGACAAGGTATTCCCCAAGGGAGCAAACAACGTCTCGGTATACGTTTTCCGGACTGGATTGTAAAGAGTGGAGAATACACCAAAAGTTGTGTGAGGGGATTATTCGATACGGATGGTTGTGTCTTTCTGGATACCCATCGAATACGGGGAAAGTCGTACCAGTCGGTGGGTATTGCATTCGCAAATAATGAGCCGACCGTTCTTGCCTTTTTCCACGATGCTTTAGTCGATCTTGGTCTGCATCCTACCCAAACCTCTCCACATAGGATATTCTTGCGTAGAAGACGGGATATTGAGGCTTATTTTAGGCTCGTAGGGACATCAAACCCTAAGCACATGGCACGTTTCTCGGCTTTCAGAAAAAAGTAACCACGGAGAGGTGGGTGAGTGGTCGAAATCACCGCACTCGAAATGCGGCGTCCTGGAAACGGGACCGAGGGTTCGAATCCCTCCCTCTCCGCCAGATTGGCAACTTTGAACCGAAGTAAAGTAACGGTTTTTCCAGGAATAGAAAAAACGATCCTTCATGGATCGTCTTTTCTTTGGTTAACTCTTTAGGGGAGTGAGTATTTAGGGGGATAACTTCCTATTGACTTACTTTATATGCCGATATAAGATACAAAGCGATCCCAATATAAACAATTAAAAGTCGCTATAGTTAATAAAAACAATCAATATGGCAAATATTAAGACAAAAGAGATAAACATACTCCCCGATCGAAGCTTGATGCCTAAGATCGGACAAACCGGCTATTCTGTTAGCCAAGCTATATCAGAATTGGTTGATAACTCGATTGACGCTCGTGAAGATGGTAAGGCTCTCGTTGTCGAGATTCAATTCGATAATGGGAAGAACATGATCGAGATCTCTGATGACGGAGTCGGCATGGACGAAGAAACTGCGGCCAACAGCATTAAGCTTGCGCACTCCGCGAAAAAAAATAAACTTGGTGAATTTGGTCTCGGTCTAAAAACCGCAGCAATGAGTTTAGGAAAAAAGTTTCAGATCCTCACCACACAAAAAGGCAGTGATGAAGAGTATATTTTAGAATTCGACGAAGAAAAATGGTTAAAAAGTGGAGACTGGACTAAGCACGAAATGAAAGTTAAAAGTGGAGTCGATAAAAAAAGATCGAACACGACAATTCGTATAAAAGATCTCCGTTTTAACATCTACCCAAATTTATCAGGCAATCTCAGAAAAGAACTTTCTACTCGCTTCGCCCCTTTCATAGAAAATGGTGAGGTCAAGATCAAAGTAAATACAAAATGGTGCGAACCGGAGCCACTTAACTTGAAAACTGAATATCACGTGCCAGACGGTAAAGAACAATTTCGAATGAAGTTGGAAAGTGGTAATGAAGTTCGAGGATGGAGAGGACTCCTTAGGACAGGCTCAAACAGAGGTGATTATGGTTTTCGAGTTTTTCGACGCGGCCGTTTAATCATGCAGTTTGCAAAATTGGGCTTTAATCCTCACCCTGAAGCTCGGCAAATTACTGGAGAAATTCATCTGGATCATGTTCCTGTCACTCACAATAAACGTGAGTTTATTGAAGAATCGCCCTTGTATCAGGAGATTGTTAGCGAGGAGGGAATCTTTTGGAAATTCATGCGAGACCTTGTTCGTGAGGCAAAAACTTCTGAACGAAAAACACAAATCGATCAAGGTATTTTGGATAAAATGGAGATCCAAAAGGACAACATAATGAAAGCCATTAAAAAGATCCCTCAACTTAAGGAGTATGCATTTCCGGACTTGAAAGAAAAAATAAGGAGTAAGGCAGGGGAAAACGAAGGGCTTACAGATTTAGAGATAGAAAAAAGAGATCAGAGAGACGTCGTCACGATTGAGGAAGAACCAATACCGCAAGATGAACAAAATCGGAAAGCAAAAAAGAATCAAGTTCGCAAAACTTACTATGTAACGGTGAATGGAAAAAAGTTTAAAGTTACGCATGGGTTTGCAGATCTAAAAACCGATGACCTATTGAAAGATGTAAAAGTTGATGACGAAATTGGAATTCAGGTTTTCACGAACGTTGCCTTTCCAGCATTTGCTAGTACAACGGACCATGTCTTTTATGGCACGTGGCATATCGCGGAAGCAATAGCAGAAGTTATGGTTGAAAAAAACAACAGACCACTCAAGGAAGTTAACGAAATTCGAGATTTAATTCTTAGGTCTAGCTCCGAAATTACTCAAGAGCTCAATGAGGTTGAAAAAGAAAAAAAAGTCGCAGAACGATTAAAGAAAGAATACGAAGAGAAACTGGCAAAAATAAAAGCAATCGAAGATAAACACCTCGACGTTAAGGCCTAGTAGCACTATATAAAGTTAAATTTATGGCAAATTATCACGTTACAAAAGACAAAGAATCGGGTGACTGGAAAGCAAAAAGAGAAGGTGCAGATCGAGCAGCTGCTCATTATGATACCCAAGCAGAAGCTGAGAAAGCGGCAAAAGAGTTTTCTGCGAATACCGGAGGAGGTGAAGTAAGAATCCACAGTCCAAAGGGACCAATCCGAGATAGCGACACTGTTGCGCCGGGTCATGACCCAAATCCACCTATAGATAAAAAACATTAATTTTATGAATGATCGACAACAAATAATTAAAGAAATTGAAGATTTACGGGGATCACGTGTTATTACCTATGTCACAAGCGATAGACCGGGAATAACCTCAATGATTGACCCAACAGATTTGCGAGAGATTTTCGATCATATTAAAGATATTCCCAAAGATACAAAAATTGATTTATATATTTATAGTCGCGGTGGAAATTCCGTAACTGCATGGGCTCTTGCAAATCTTATCCGCGAACACACCAAAGATTTTAATGTTCTAGTGCCTTATCGTGCCCACAGTTGTGCTACTGCTATTGCAATTGGATCAAATGAAATAATTATGGGACGAATGGGAGAGTTAGGACCAATAGACCCAACACTTTCTGCAATAGTTTATAATAGGCGGGGAAAAATAGACAGTGTTTTGAGTTGAACTCCCCATTGACGGCGCGGTGTAAAATACGCCGCATATGAAGAAAAAGTTCACGTCAG
>Ga0075997_117_pt1 | contig 19406 bp, 23 predicted proteins | sample RifGroA2_FD_68043 | JGI IMG/M metagenome (GOLD analysis project Ga0075997, IMG submission 68043) | Parcubacteria (Kaiserbacteria) bacterium GW2011_GWA2_52_12 | reverse complement strand
CGAACCTCACCCTCCACGCGCGCGAAGCGCGCGGCGTGCCCGCAAATCATTGGTTTTCCGTCGCTGCCGCGAAGGAAAACCAATCCGAAACCGACCTTGTCTCTTCTCTGGTGCGCGGTGCAGGACTCGAACCTGCGACATCTTCGGTGTAAACGAAGCGCTCTACCAACTGAGCTAACCGCGCATGCATACACTACACTATTGTATCCGAGCCCCAACGTAAAGTCGGGGGAACGAATGCAGAATACGGTATACAATGGCTGCGTGGCTCATCGGATACAAAATTTTGATGCTTTGAACACGAGCGCGCTGCGCGGCGATGCGCTTTCTATAGTAGAAGCTGCTTTTGCCGCGATTGATACGGAAGCCGTCATCCGTCGTGAGCTCAAGCTCGATGGAAACATGCTCACCGTCGGCGGACGATCATACGACCTTGGCGCGTTTGACGCGGTTCGGCTCATCGGCTTCGGCAAAGCGTCGTGTAAAGCAATCCAAACCGTCGAATCAATTTTGCGCACACACATCAAAGAGGGACAGGTCATCGATGTGCGCGGCGGCGTGTGCCAATTGGTAGATATAGCGACGGGTTCGCATCCGCGCCCATCCGCACAAAACGTTGCCGCTTCGGAGCGTATCGTGGCGATAGCCGAAAGGAGCGAGGAGCGCGACCTCGTTATCGCCGTCGTTTCGGGCGGCGGCTCATCGCTCCTATGCTGGCCGGCTGATGAGTGCGGACAGGGAGAACGATTGTATGGCGAATCCGAGCGCATGGGCATGACCATCGAAGAGATGAACACAGTGCGCAAACATATTTCGATGGTTAAGGGCGGCGGACTCGCAAAGCTCCTGCAGCCAGCGACAGTGATCGGTCTTATTTTCTGCGACGTGCCGGGCGATCTTTTTGACCAAGTTGCCTCCGGTCCCACGTACTATGACACCACCACCGTCGCTGATGCGCAGGCCGTTCTCGATAGGTACCAGCTCACCGGCTACACACTGAACGACACGCCGAAAGATGCTTCGATTTTTGAGCGCGTTCACAATGTCCCTATGATCTCCAACACGGCGGCCCTCCGCGCAATGGAAGATTGTGCATCATCGCTCGGCTACGCGGTCGTGAATATCGGTGCGGCGCGGTACGATACGCCGCTCGAGATGGTGAAGGCGATGCAGCAAGCTCTTGAGAGCGGCGTGGCGGTCATCGCCGGCGGAGAAGTGCGGCTTAAGGTCACCAAAGGAGGCGGCTCCGGCGGCCGCTGTCAATATATGGGTCTCGAAGCCCTGAAGTGTTTGCGAGACGACGAGATCTTCGTACCCTTTGCCTCCGATGGCATCGATAATTGCCCCGCTGCGGGTGTGATCGCCGATGCTTCCACACGGCAAAAAGCTGACGCGCTCGGAGAATCTGTCGAAGCGGCGCTCGATTCTTTCAAAACAAACGGGTATTTTGAAGCAACGGGCGACCTCATCATGACCGGTCCGACGGACGCAAATGTTTCCGACCTCTATCTCGCGCTAAAAAAGAAGATATGATATCGATCGAGAACATAACCGCCGAAGAAATCCTCGATTCGCGTGGGCGTCCGACGATCGCGGTTACGGTGCAAACGAGAGACTCCGGCGGCACTGCCGAAGGAACTTTTGCGGTACCATCCGGCGCATCGACCGGCGCAGGCGAAGCGAATGAACTGCGCGACGAGGACGGACATATGAGCGCGGCCCTCTCGAACATCCGCGACATCATCTTTCCGGCACTGCGGGGCATGGATGTATGCGGCCAATCGGCGATAGACAAAAAAATGCTCGGGCTCGACGGCACTCCGAATAAGTCGCGCCTCGGCGGCAATGCGCTAATAGGCGTGTCCATCGCATGCGCAAAAGCAGCTGCTGTGGCGCAATCACTGCCGACGTACCAATATCTGAAAGGACTTCGCGGCATACGGCCGTCGCGCACTACTCCCTACCTGTACCTCAACTACATCAACGGCGGGAAGCACGCGAAATCGCCGCTCTCGTTCCAGGAGCACATGATTGTTCCGGAGACGGATTCGATAGGGGCGGCCATAGAGTGCGCAAAAACAGTGAGCTCCGCACTCGCCACGCATATCGAGAATCGTTTCGGCCCGGAGGGGGCGGCTAGCATGGGTGACGAGGGCGGTTTTGTACTGCAAGACCCGTCGCCGCGCATTCCGTTCGAATTATTGCGGGACGCCATCAAAGATTCCGGGGCCCCTATACCGATGCATATCGCCATCGACGCGGCGGCGACATCTTTTTTTAAGAATGGGACGTACGACGTCGGCGACAAGCCCCATTCGCCGGATGAATTGCTCGCTCTGTATAGCGATCTGTCGAAAGAGTTCTCCTTGCTTTCAATCGAAGATCCGTTTGAAGAGAACGCGTTCGATGATTTTGCGCGGCTGCAAGCGACGGGTAGCGCGACTATCATCGGCGATGATCTTACGACGACGAACGTATCGCGCATACAGCAGGCGGTCGCAAAGAAAAGTATTCGGGCCGTCATCATCAAACCAAATCAGATCGGTACGCTCTCCGAAACACTCGATGCAATGCAGCTCGCGCGGCAAAATGACATTGATTGCATCGTCAGCCACCGCAGCGGCGAGACAAACGATGATTTTATCGCAGATTTGGCATACGCCTTTGGCGTATTCGGCCTCAAAGCGGGTGCGCTGCGCAAGCCTGAACGTGCGGTAAAATACGAGCGACTCGCACATATCAGTAAAAAAAGATTATGATAGGATCTACACAATCGGATGCAGTTCGAGGCACGCAAGCAAAATATCGTGAGCCATACGCTTGTATGGTGAGAGATATTTTACGCAGCGCAACGATGAAATGCGCCGATTTGTAGGTCCTATGCAGTCGAGAACACAGATTATCGCTACAATCGGCCCCGCAAGCGGCACACCCGAGATACTCGACAAGTTGATAGCAGCTGGCATGGACGTCGCGCGCATCAATTTTTCACACGGGACGCACGAAACGGACGGTAGTTACATAAAAAACATCCGGGCAGCAGCCGAAAGAGCCGGCAAACGCATCCCCATCATTCAAGATCTCGCCGGTCCGCGGAAGACAACCGATACGGGACATGCCTTCGACAAGAGTGGTAGCGTCATCACGGAAAAAGATATCTCTGATCTTGCGTTCGGTATCGAATGCAAAGTGGATTACATCGCGCAGTCATACGTAGGCAATGCCGCCGACATTGAAGCAATGCATACTGAAATAACGAAGCGCGGCGGAAACCAAAAGCTCATCGCCAAAATCGAACGGCAGGAAGCGCTCGACAATTTCGATACTATCGCTGCCTCGGCCGATGCCATCATGGTCGCACGCGGCGATCTGGGGCAAGCACTACCCATCGAGGAACTTCCTTTCGTCGAGCGCGACATCATCGCGCGCACGAAAAGAGTAGGCAAACCGGTCATCGTCGCGACACAAATGATGCTTTCAATGATGCACAGTGACGCGCCGACGCGCGCGGAGGTAACCGACGTCGCCTACGCCGTCATATTGAGCGCCGATGCTGTCATGCTCTCGGAAGAATCGGCGCTCGGCGCACACCCAGTCGAAGTCGTGACAATAATGGAGCGCATTGTGACGCGCGCCGAGCGGGAGAACAGAGAAAACACCTTCCGCCCACTGTGATCAACTGATCTTCTTTCTCTTCAACAGCAGCGAATTCGTGACGACCGACACGGAACTGGTCGCCATTGCGACCGACGCAAAGATAGGGTTCAGCAACAGGTGGAAAAATGGATAGAGGGCGCCCATTGCGACCGGGATCAGAATGACGTTATAGCCGAATGCCCAGAACAAATTCAGGCGAATCGTTCTCATTGTTTTCTTCGACAACACGACCGCGGCCGCCACCGAGCGCAGATCTTTACTGATGAGCGTAATGTCCGCCGCTTCGATAGCAACGTCAGTGCCGGTCCCCATTGCAATGCCTACGTCGGCGGCGGCGAGCGCCGGCGCGTCGTTGATACCATCACCGACCATTGCCACTACCTTACCTTCCGCCTGAATTTTGCGTACCTCCGCCTCTTTTTGATCGGGCAACACCTCCGCGAGCACCCGCGAAATGCCCAATTTTTGTCCGATGGCGCTGGCCGTCCGCTGGTTGTCTCCGGTTATCATCACAACTTCAATGCCAAGCTTTTGCAGGGCACACAGTCCCTCTTTCGCACTCTCTTTGACGATGTCGGCGACCGCGATGAGTCCGACAAGTTTGAATGCTTCGCCATGAGCCTGCCGAAGGGCGATCATCATGACCGTTTTACCACTGCTCTCCATTTCACCGATCCGGTCGCCTTCAGAAGAAACATCAACACCTTCTTTGTTCATCAATCGCTTATTGCCAAAAACTATTCTTTTTCCGTCTATCGTGCCTTCCACGCCGCGCCCAGGAATTGCTTTGAATTTCTCAACCGCAGACAGAGAGAGGTGCTTGGCTTCGGCCGCTTTGACAATGGCTTCCGCCAGCGAATGTTCCGAACCTTTTTCTATTGACGCCGCCAGGCTCAATACTTCGTCTTGGGCTCTGCCATCAAAAGAAATAATATCGGTCACCTCCGGTTGTCCTTTGGTAAGCGTCCCCGTCTTGTCAAAAATAATCGTATTGATCTTGTGGGCAGTCTCCAAGCTCTCGGCGTCTTTGATGAGAATGCCATGCTCGGCGCCCTTACCGATGCCGACCATGATGGCTGTCGGCGTGGCAAGTCCCATCGCGCACGGACACGCGATGATGAGGACCGCAACGGTGTTGAGGAGCGCATACAGGAGCGACGGAGCGGGTCCAAAAATGTACCAAACGGCAAATGTGGCAAAGGCAAGCATGATGACAACCGGCACGAAATACGACGACACCAGATCGGCAAGCCGCTGTATCGGCGCTTTGCTGCCCTGCGCTTCCTGCACCAATTTGATTATCTGCGCGAGCATTGTTTCTCCGCCAACCTTCGTCGCTTTGAACGTGAATGTCCCTGTTTTGTTCATGGTCGCTCCTACGACCGTATCCCCTGCCACTTTATCTACTGGCATGCTTTCGCCAGTCACCATCGATTCGTCGATGGACGATTCGCCGTCAATGATGATGCCGTCGACCGGGATTTTTTCTCCCGGGCGTACGCGGATACCATCGCCGATAATTACTTCGCTGATCGGTATATCCATTTCTTTGTTGTCCCGAACTACGCGGGCGGTTTTTGCCTGCAAACCGATAAGTTTTTTAATCGCTTCCGATGTGCCGGCCTTTGCGCGGGCTTCAAAATATCTTCCGAGCAAAATAAGTCCGATGATGATGGCGGCGGTATCGAAATATGGCGCGGGTTCAATACCGATATTCGTGACCAACTGCGGAAATATGGTAACGAACGCGGAATAGGCGAACGCGACTGTCGTGCCGATAACGACGAGCGTATCCATGTTGGCCGTCCGGTGCTTGAGTGCTGAAATCGTTGCCCGATAAAATCCAAATCCGGCCCAGAATTGCACCGGCACGGCTAAAAGGAGCTGCACCCAGAAATTCTGCAAAAACATCGGCGCTGTTTTCATAAGACCGGGAAAAGCTCCCCACAAAATGAGGCCGCCGAGGGTAAGGCTAACGATGACCTTCAGCCGCAGGGCGCGAAGTTCTTGCTGTTTTTCTTTCTGCTCGTCATCCTCTGTCCGTATCTCCTCGGTGATGAGTGCCTGGTAACCGACATTTGAAACGGCCGAGCTTAACGTGGCATCGGTCACCTTTTGCGAATCGTACGTGACGGTCGCTTTTTCGGTCGCGAGATTAACCGTGGCTTCGGACACGCCTTCCACCTTTTTGAGCGATTGCTCGAGCACCATGACGCATGAGGCGCAATGCATGCCTTTTATTGAGAACGTTTTTTTCGTCTGCATATTATTTGACTATTATTTTTCCGTGGTACATGTTCATGCCGCAGGTATATACGAATTCGCCGCTTCTTTGCGGCGTGAGCTCGACCGTAATTTTTTGGTTCAATGGCAACTGCTTGCGTATCCTGAAATCGCCGAGCACCACTTCTTCAAGGCATGCCTGCGGATCTTTGCGGATAAAATTGAGTTTGGTGGTCTTCCCTTTCGCTATCGAAATAGCTTCGGGGGAGTATCCGCCGTCGACAATTATGTCTACCGAATCAGAAACCTCGATTTCTTTTTCTTTATTTGCAAGAAAGAACCAATAGGTAAGCCCTATACCAACGACACCAGCAATGAAAACAATAATCTTATCGATACTCATATGTTTGCATTATGTTCTACTTTGTAGACGTTGTTTTAATAATTAGTTGTGGACATTAACTTCTATTATTTTTCCGGACAGCTTGAAATAGTCGGGTCACATATCGCTGACTGACCCGAGGGATTAACGGTCGCTCCGATGATGCCTGTTGTGTTCGGGATTAAGTTAAATTGCGAGCCCCTCGTCATCATGCCCATGCTGCAATTGAACGGAATGCTGCCAGTCCCTGTCGGGGTGAACGCGAGCGTGGTGATGTCGTCAGACGACAAATATTTGCTGATTCCCATGGTGGGCATGACGATGACGCGGCCGCAGCCAGCGGCGTTACGCCCATCTATCTGCCATTCCACGGGAACTCCTTCGACAACGGTGAATGTATGCGGTAGATAATTGTATCCGTTGACGGTCATTTTCACGATCTGCTTTCCATCGACTATCTGCACTCGAGCATCCACTGCAGCGGTCACGAAATTCAGATTGTATCCGGCGAGCGTGAGTCCGTTATTGATGTTGAATACCGCGAGGAGCACGATAACGACTCCGGCAAACCGCAGGAATTGCTTTTGGAACATTCCTTTGGCGAAACTCGAAACAGCACTCAGCGAGAGCAGTGCCGGCAGTGTGCCGAGCGAGAACGTAAGCATGGTCAGTGCTCCGACTTGCCAATCGCCTGTCGCGAGGACATACAGTTGTAGCGCCTGCGTGAATCCGCACGGCAGAAAGAACGTCAGCCCGCCAAGGACGAGTGGCGCACTCTTGGTGTCTTTAGTACTTAAGTCGTGGATCTTGTGACTGATGAATTTTGGCATTTTCGGACTGAATCGCCGGAGTGTCGGGAAGAGATGGAGCAATTGGAAGCCCAGCATCAGCATGATCACGCCGACGAGCACGACGAGATAACCATTCGCTCTCGGTGAAAGGGTCAACACCGACCCAAGCGCTCCCACTGCGGCACCGAAAACCGTGTATCCAATGATACGGCCGATGTTGAAGTAGATGTGCGGCCTGAATTTTTCGGCACCGCTCATCTCCGGGTGCGCTTCGCTATACGTGCCCGACATGGCGACGAGCAGTCCGCCAACGACAGCGATACATGACGATACGGCAGCGACCAGCCCGATGAGGAATATGAGGCTGTAGCTCATGTGCTCCGATATGCCGAAGTTGGGCAGAAAATTGAACTGCTTCAGGATGTAATACGCCACGACCACCACGAGAAACATCCAGCCCATCTGCATGTAATCAATTGCTGTATTCTGGTGTGCAGCCGAGAGTGCGCTGTGGCGATTTTCCCACAGTGACACGGAATACCCGTCCGGCTTCAGAAGATTATTGAGCTGACGCAAATTTGGTTCTTCCTTACACACGATCTCGGCCTTGCCGCTCACATGGGAGACGTGTACTTTTTCGATGCCGGCAATATTTTTTATCTTTCTTTCTACGAGAACCTCACAGCTTGCACAGTGCATGCCGTGGATCTTGAGCTTTAATTTTTTTATTTGAGGATTATCCATACGTATTACTGTTATTCGATCATATTCCGCAACCCCCCTGCGACCTCTGCTGTGCAGCGGGTTCCGCTCCTTCGCCGCCACAAGCACTTCCGCCTCCCCCTTGCTGTTGCGGCTGCTCCACCTGTGAGGCAATTCTGGCATACCCTTGAGAACTTGAGTAACTACTTCCGAGTATTTCTTTCGGATCAACATCGTTCCACTCGACGCCCCTGTCTTTCAGATACGTTGCTATCGTAACGTACGTATCAGGGAACCAATACGAATTTACCGCGAGCGCGGTTTTCCACATATCCGCTTCGCTCACGCCCTGTGACGCCATGAGCTCCAAAAGCCCGAGCATAGCCATCCCGTGGTTGCAATCGGGAAAATGGGTCGAGTTGCCGCAGCATGGCCGATAGATACCCTTTGAAACTTTGTCGACGAGCGTTTGCTGCGCTTTCGTCAGAGTAACGAAGCTGTGACGGCTGAAGTGATCCATTGGTTTGCCTTTCGAAACCGTCCAACCGCCGGTCGAAGCGAAGCTTCCCGCGCCACCGTATTTCGGATCCGACATTTCTCCTTTTTCGAGAATAGGATTTTTATTCGAGAGTCCAAGTGCCCAAAATAAATTGAGGAGATATCCCGAATTTTCTTCCGTCATGGTGACGGGGCCATTATCCTTCCCGAGGAGGAGTTTCCGGTATTCATCCGTAAACCCTCGCTGTTGGTAGATCGCTTCGAATTTTGTCGCATCGATGACGCCGGCATTGACCATTTTCGCTCCGAGGTCCCCCCACGTCACCGGCAAGATGACTCCACCTGAGGGAAGAACTTTTTTTTGCAATTCTGACGATACCGCCGCCGTGGCCGCCTGGCGCGCCCCCGCATTGATCGCAGAGGTATATATCCACGTACCGGCAAGGATGATCGAGGAGATCAAAATACTTGCGGCGATAGTGTGGTCTCTTTTCACCGGAAGCTTCGGGGCAACGCCGGAATTTATTTCTTGTATACATTCGTGTTCGTTTTCCATAATTGATCATTCATCACAACAATCAGCAAGCTTGCCGACCAGGTCTTCGAGCTGCGCGCTGTTTGTTGCCGTGTCTTTTATTTTGCTGGCGTCTATTAATTTTAGTTTCAGGGCCCAAAAGATGGAATATACCTTGTAGGCTTTCTCGAACATCTGCTTAGCTTCTTTTTTCTTGTTTTCTGACTGGAGTTTGTTGCCCACTTCGATGAGTCGCATTGTGGCGGAAAGCAAGTGCTTGGAGATGCACCACGTTTCTCCTTCGTGGTTTAGCATGAGTTGTTTGAGCAGCTCTTTTCGTAAATCCCGAATTTCCTGTGAGGTGTCAAAGTACTCATCGTTCTTTGTCTTTACACCCGTGAAGAAAAAGTGTTCTTCCAAGCTGATCAAGTTCATGACAGCCAACGAGAGATCTTCGGACATTGAGAGATCAACCCCTGCCTTTTCTTTTTGCGATTCTATTTTTTTCAGGAACTCGTCAATTGTCGGTAATTTTGTAGTCATACCGTTAGATGAAGAAAATTAAGATGCCGATACTAATCATCGCGAGACCCACCCACACCTTGAATCCTTTCATGTTCGACTTCTTCCATTCCTGTACTTTGTCCACAATTGTTTTGTCCGCCGCAATCCACAGCACCGCTATAAGAGGCACGGTGAGAATGAGGTTGTAGAGCACGAGATATCCGAAGCCGGTGACGTACGTGACGTGGTCGCGGAGCAGTCCGATGACCATGAGGTACGGGCCGCCCATGCACGGGAATTGACAGATGCCGACGAGAGCCCCTAGTCCGAAGGCCGCGGGAAGAGAGGCTTTTTCCATCAGCCGCCCCATTGCCGTATGTGCCGCGGCAGGAATCCTTAATTTGATTGGGAACTCCGGAAAGAATTCGTTCAGAATATTGATCACGCCGAACACGATGAGCAGCGTGGCTCCGAGCTTGCCCATGAAGTGGGGTGTGTTGAAGAGGTGCAGCACCTGCAGAATGCCGAGACCAATCAAGAAATACGCCGAGAAAATTCCCGCGATGTAGACCCCGCCCACTTCCAGAATTTTCCTTCGCGTCATCTGCATACCGAACAGAAATGCAATCGTGATCAACAAGATCGAGAACGAACACGGGTGAACACTGTCGAGTAGTGCGGAGACTAGGACAAGAGGTAGGAGCCAGACGCCCTGGTTGCTTATACTCCAGAGAAATGTGGCTGTCGCCTGGCTATTCTTCAGGATCACTACTCCGACAATAGCGATGGCTATGACGGTCAGCAATGTTAGAGTTTTTTTCATGGGCATCACGGAGTAACCATAGCTTTTATTTCTAACTCGAGTTGGGCACCGGAGCGGTCGGTAAGAATGGCGAACCTATCTATCGGCCCGACACCGGCAGGGCCGTGCGCGTTCGGGTCATAGACGACGCGAATGGTACGGCTCTCTCCCGCCTTGATCATTTCATTGGCTGGCGGAACATAGCCCATGCTTTTCATGGCAAACGGCCCCCTCGTCGAACCGTCCAACTCAACGATGTAGGCCCTGGTGCACATGCATGACGTTTCAAGAGAAGGAATGAAGATATCTGTCTCCCCGGGATTCGTGACCGTAAAATCTTTTGAGACGTTGCCATTTTTCATCGAGATGGTGCCAAAGTCATAGAATTTTTCCACAGCGACGAGCGTGCTTTTTTCTCCGGTAGCAGCGCCGACCGGCTTTTGTGTTACCCTGCCCCACCACATGAGGCCGAGGAGACCGACTACAACGAGAATGATGACAATAATTTTTTTGTTCACCCCGTTAGAAGTTTGATTAAACATATACATTGGTTTTTTATAACCTCACTAGAAGTTATCTGACGGTTACTTCTAACGGGGTTCATATATTTCAGTGAGTGAATAACAACGCAGAAAAAGCCCTGCGGTTAGCATTTGTCAAAAGACTGCTTTGACAAACCCGCGTGGCCTTACACTCGCGCTGAAATAAAAACTTTTCTATTGAGAATACCCGCTCTAAACGCTTCCATTAGAGAATTAAAAAGGCGAATGCGCGGATGCTGTCGTACGTAGAATCGCCAGCGAGAGGCTGCGCCTTCCCTGAACTCGCGAAGAGGATTGAGCCAGAAAGCAACAACTACGAACAGAAAAGCGAGTATTAAAAGATCAATGAAAGGAATGGTCGCGATCATTTGTTGCCAGAATGCGGCATGATCCGACAAACTAAGAATACACACTTCTTGTTGACTATTGAACAAGCAGCCTCCTATTTCGCCGCCCATATTCATCGCACTCATGTGCTGCAGCAGTCCGAACGTACCGAACCACAAAAGCATCGTTGCGGTCAGTAGAAAGACTATCTTTACAGCTGTTTTGTCGGACGAAACAAAGCCCATAGGTACTGTATACCATATTTTGCAGAACTCCGGAAATGACTGCGCGGGCCGTGCGGCAGTACGTCATGTCGACATAAATTTTATTTCAACAAGTCGTCGAAGTCGCATCTTATCAAGTCTTCTTTCCGGAGAATGATCTGCTCTTTCTGATTCAAATTGTCAGCAGTCACACGGATAAGTTTTGTCGTCAACGTGTCGCCGACAAGTTCGTAGTTGATTTTCTTTAAGTAGGCTTCGATTTTCTCGTAGAATAGTGAGGCATACTCTGTCTGTTTTTTCTCCGATGTCGGTCTACTAGAACCATTTGATGAAAACTTGATGGTATCGCTCACTGTGTTGTTGATTGGAAACGAAACTTCAATGTCCTTAAACAGAAACCAGTACTCGCTCAAGTTGCATATAATGCGTGCACGGTCGCCCTCTTTCGTACTGTACTCAAAAATGAAAGAAAATACATCGGTGCGAAAATCCTCAAACACTTCGACTCCCTCATACTTTGATACCGTTCTAATTTTGTACGCATCACGAAGCTGAAAGAAGGTGTCGCGCCAACTTTTGAGCCAGTTGGCTACATACCGAGAGTCAAGGAAGAGCGGCGTAAGGTCGTTTTTCAAATTTTCCTCGCTCACATTATTCATCTTCACCGCGAGTTTAGTAAACAGTGTCCGGTAATCTTTCGCCTCCTCAACTTTTTTTGCTTTGAGGTAGTCGAGGTCAGGCACAATTTTTTTGTTCATATACCAAAGCAAATCGTAAATATCGCGCCCCTTTTCTTCGTATGTCGCTTTGCCTACGCCGCGTGTCCCACGCAGGAAAATAGCGGCAATCTTGCTCGCCATCAAAGAAGAGAGATTGTATGTCAGTATTACGAATGACAGCTGCCCATGATTCTGCGGTATACGTTCTGTTACTACCCCTGAAGCTGGGATAAACGCGTTGAGATCGATTTTTACGTGCACCCATTCGGAAGCATGGCCTTCTATCAGGTTGCCAACTCGAAATTTAAACATTATGCCCCTGTTGTTGGTGATGGTAACTTTCAAAAATTCGGAATCAACGCCATACACTTTCGAGAAATGCTTTTCCGCCGCCTCCTTGAGTTTGTTGAGAAAATCGTTGTCGACATCGTCACTTACTTCGAAATCCAAGTCAACGGACATGCGGTCAAGGTCATAGCAAATGCGAAGCGCTGAGCCGCCGTACATTATCCATTTGCTGTATTCCGGGTGATGGTAAATGAAGTCAAGAACATAAAACTGCAATTCTTCTTTAAGAGCATTGAGCCGTAGTTCGGAATCGGTAATACTAAAGCCATAGGTAGAAAGGTCATCAAGCTTACGTTTTAGAATTGTTGAAATCTGTTCACTCATGGGAATATTTATTAATCATTGAATAAAATTTATCCTGCTCTTCCTTACTCATCTCATCAATATCTATTCGTAATTCTGAAATTATTGCTTTTATCTGTTCTACTGAAAGGTTATTGAACTGACGGGTCCTCAAATAGAGCAAATCGAACAATGCCTTAGGGGGAGAGGCAATGAAGAAATCAAATTTTCCCTTTGCTAAAGAAAAATCCGTGAAAAAACATTTGCTGATCGACTGATACGAGAAATTACCGGCCTTTGTCTGGTATTCTTTTGTCACTTTAAGCGTGACCGAGGTGATAGAGTGGATCGCCTCCGTAGCAAGATTGTAATACTGGAGCGCCGCCCATGAACTTATATATGAGGGTGTACGGATGACATTGGCAAGATAGAACGAATAGGAAACGTCGTTCTTGTTTTTATCGAAAAAATCAGTAGAGACATACAACCCTCTCTTGAGCTGGATAATTTCTTTGTACTTCAAAAACCGGCTAATGTAGGTATTAACCGTAGAGTCCTTAAGCCCCAACTGTTTGCCAAGCTGAAATACAGTATTTTTCCCAAAATGTGGTAAGGATTTGAGCTGTTCTATAAGGTTACTTTTGCTTTTCATAGTATGACAATAGTGTATCATATCAGAAACGCACCTGTAAACAAGACCTTGTGGCTACTAATAAAAGGTGCCGAAAGGCTAAAATGCTGACGAAATCGCCAATTTGAATTCGAGGCCAAACCGCAGTACGTGCGAGCCGCCTCGCTCTGCGAGGCGGCGAGCGAACACTTGCGCTTTCCTGTCTGGTGCTCTCGGTAGGAATCGAACCTACATTAAAGCCTTAGAAGAGCCTTGTTCTGTCCATTGAACTACGAGAGCTAATGAGGGATAAAATAAGAATATCGCATATTCTTATTTTTGCCGAACGCCTTACCGTGTCAGCGCGACGGGTCTGCCCGGATCATTAATGAGACGGGTCCGAGATTGTCTCTTTGCTCGCCCCGATCGCATCGAATCGCGCCGACCGTGCTTTGAACGTATCAAGTATCGCCTGCAGCCCCGCGCGATCGATATTTTGTTGTAATGCCGGTCTTCCCTGTGCATCAGGGGAACGGTCTCCTTGAATGGCCAAAAATTGTTCCCACCCATACACGAGTGCACCGAGGCAGATCGTCACACCCGTGATGAGAAGCGTGCGCCAGTAGATCTCGGTAAAACTCCGTATTGATTCCGGATCGTATCGTCCGTGATGAGGAACTTTAAACCATGTTCGTGGATCAAGTGACATACATTAAATGGTCGCCGTTGTCAGAACGCGCACCCGCGTATTCAGGCTCCAGATGCCCGCGTCGTGTGACATATCGATCTGCTCTACGGTAGATGGAATCGGTAATGTTTCGAATAGCTCTACCGCCCGTTCGACCTGCGAAAATGTCCCTTCCGCATGCATCACAAATATGAGAGCACGCGTCGATTTTGACGCGGAAGATTCCGGCTGTGTGCTCACTATTTGAATTTTTACGCCAGCCTCCCTCCCCACCTGATCGAGCATATCAACGATGGGAACGATATCGGTCTCCGTCAGCGCATCCAGTGCTCCTCGCTCTTGTGTCGTACTTTGAAGCGATGAGTGCAAATATTTGTCCGCGATGCGCTTTGCAGCTTCGACCGTCACTCCGGCAATGTTCGACGCTTGCTCCGATCGCATTTCCGTAATGAGCCACGCAAAGTAACCGATGCCGCACCACGCAAGGATCGCGATCAAGAGTGCCATCCATGCAAACGATGTTTTTTTTATCGTGTTCATATTATTTACTCATGAGGGTCATGGTGAACGTGCTGCCATTGGTGCCGACAAGGTCCTCGACCGGTATCACGACGCTCTTAAAGGCACTGTCACCTTTCAGGGCATCGTAATACGCATTGATGGTTTCTCGTTTTGTCGACACGCCCGTAATAACGATGGTGGGAACGCCCCCCTTTCCGAACAAATAGCTGATGCGGTCGATCGAAATACCTTTTGGGCGCACATTGACTGCACGCATCAGAATCCCTGTCGGCGAGGAGGTGGCATGTACAAACGGGGCAAGCTGCTTCATGAGATCTTGTGTTTTCCGGTATTCCGCCTGATCTGATTGCCGATCAGTGGCAGTTTCCGGCAGTACGCTCACCGATGATGAGTCGAGCCACAGAACGAGATACGACGGCACGAGCGCGATGAATGCGATCGCGGCGCAGGCGGTTGCGACAAAAGATCCCACGGTCAATAACCGGGCACGGTAAAAATGTCGTACGTCCTGCAATTCTTCGGGTGGTAGAAGATTTGTCATGGTGTTCTATATACCGCGGAGCGCGAGACCGATCGCCGTCGCGTACTGCAGTGAGGTGTGGAAATCGATTGGAGGAATATACTCGTCAAATTCACACACGTTCCTCCATACATTTCCGCGGTACACATCGGTCTGCACGCGACCTGCGAGATAATCGTCGAGTCCTTTGAGGTTCGAGCTTCCGCCCACCAAAATAATGCGCTCGACAGGCGTCATACGTTCGCCTCGCTCATTTCGGCGAGTGTCCCAGTATTGATAGTGTTTCGCAACTTCGTCGGCGAGCGCGGAGGCACTGCCGATGACCGCCTCAACCTCCGGTGATTTTGGTTCTTTTTCGGCGAACAAACCTTGTTCGTCCTTGAAGATAACCGCTTCCTCTTCTGAAAGATGGGCTTTTTCCTGCAATACTCGTGAGATAGCATTACCTCCCACGCCTACGGTGGAGGTGAAAATGGGAATCCCTCGCTTCAATACCATGAAATACTTCTGCATAACTCTGCGCGTGCTCGCGCGCAAATACCGCGACCCCTACCTCTGTTCCTTTGTCCCCGTCATGCTCGGTGATGATATTGAAATCATACACGGCTTGGCTCGGCGGGATCGGCACTCGTCCTTCAAGCTCGAATTCGATCATGCGAAGGGTCTGTTCACGTCCGCTGCCCACCGGCACGTACATGTTGAACACGTAGGCAGTTTCCTCGGGAAGCGCAGCGTGCACACACTCGATGCCGTTCCATTTTTCTTTGAGACCAGTGAGCGCTGCGGTGAACGCCGGGATATCCTGGATGATCCCCTGCTCAACGATACCCTTTTGGAGCGGCTCATCTCCATACGAGACGACGCGTTGTTTGCCTCTGTCGGCTCCGAGCACGAGCCATTTGATGGAAGCATCGGAAACGTCGATGCCAAGCGTGCGAGGCAAGAGCAGTTGCGGCACCGGAAACCAACTCGAAAAAATACGCGAGAGCGCATTCTCCGCACGCCGAACGGTTCCTGTTTGCGTCACAGGTACATTATAGCCTAGCGGAGAGAGACGCTATTTCAATTTCGTACCCGGAGGTACATTTTGTTCAGGAACAAGGAGCACCACCCCGCTCTCATCGCTCGCGGCGAGAAGCATTCCCTGACTCTCGACCCCGCGCAATACGCGCGAAGCGAGATTTACGATGTACGGGAATTGTTTTCCAACAAGTTCTTCCGGTTTTTTCCACTGCGCGATGCCCGAAACGATGGTGCGTGTCCCGAGCTCCGACCCGAAGTCAACCGTGCATTTGATAAGTTTGTCGGTTTCGGGAATAAGTTCCGCCACGATTACGGTGCCGATCCGTATATCAAGCTTCGCAAAATCGTCGTACGATATCTGATCCATACTCATATATTACCCTTTCATGTCCAAAAATCGCTGCAAAATGAATGCTGCGGCGGCGGAGTCGTTGTGTTCTTCGCCTTGCGGCGCGTAGCGATTCGCCTCGACTGAACTCCATATTTCCCATGCGCTTTCGACCGGTAATTTTGTTTCTGTCTTGAGTGTCTCAATAAATGTTTCCGCTTCTTTCGTCACCGGGTTCTCCGCTCCGCCGTGCGAGCGCGTGTCACCGACAACGATCGATTCGATCCGCTCTTCTTCCGTTATTTTTTTGAGTTGAGCAATCACTGTTCCATCGTTTACTAAGACCGCGCGGGGAAATGCGATGGTCGCATCGCGGTCAGAGACCGCGACCCCGACTCTCTTCGCACCGTAATCGATGCCGAGGTATTTCATTGCTCGAGTGTACCAGACGCTTTTCGCAGGAGCGACGTTTTATACACGTCGGGTTTGAACGGCTGGAGACGCACGACGGTGACCGCAAGATCTGCGTCCCGTAAATCGTGTTCCAGTTTGGCCACATATTCTCCCTGTTGGTCGTACCCGAGCGCAATAACGTCGGGCGAAACTTCTCGTATGTGTGAAATGTACCCTTCTTCGTCACCCAGTATCGCCACGTCGACGAGCGGATGAGCCCCGAGCGCTTCCCGGCGCACTTCTTCGGACGATCGCGGCACCTTACCTTTGACGCGCTGCACGTTGGCATCGCGGGCAACGGAAACAACGAGATGCGGCTCCTCGCCCAATGCCCGCGCCTGTCGGAAAAAATCCTCATGTCCCTTGTGTATCATGTCGAACGTCCCGAATATCATTATCTTTGTCATGGTTTTTTTGTTCAAAATATAGATGGCGGTGAGATGCTAGCCTTTGCGCGAACCTTTTTTGAGCGGAAAGACCAATGATGCGCACGCGCGGAGCGCGTGGTGGCTCTGGATTGAATCGTACGCTCGGATTGCGTGGTGATGCGAACCAATGCGCTTTTTGGTTTTGCTTCGCCGTTTCAGACTACAAAATGAACATTTGTATTATAGCATTTGTGGTTCTTTAGCGTTGTTCATTTCTCCGTCCTCACGGCGACCGAGGCGCCCTGCTATCCGCGTTTGGTGGTAGCTCTAACCTCCGCGAACACACACAACCGCCTTCGCATAGCCCGCTCGCATTCGCTCGCGCTGGCTGCTTTGGCGTTGTGCGTGTTCGCTTGATGGCTTCGAGAGAGTACGGTGGTGATTCTCAAGAATCAAGAATATGGATTGTGCAAAGCACAAACAAATCTGTATGTGCTTGCCTGTATCCTTGAATTAGAGAGGCGATAATGGAAGCGGAGACGATCATGCTTGCCTTCGGCTCGACCGACCGGCGGGGAATATCGCTCCGTTCATACACCGAACGCCGATTGCTGGTTGCGCTTCGAGCGCCAAACACAAACAGGCCTGCGTTTCGGTTTCTTTCTTCTCTTTTCTCTTCTTTCTTTGACAATTGAATAGCTAACCAAACACCACCATGACTCAATCTGTTGGCATTGACGTGGGAAAGGAGGAGCTGGTCGCATGCATCAGGGATACTGATGGAAAAACGGCGATGCCAGCTCCCTTTCCCAACACCAGTATCGGACTCAAGAAACTCATTGTCCATATCAAAACGGAAGGCATCGGCACTGACGACCCGATCCTGCTTGAATCAACCGGCCCGTACCATTGGCAAGCGGCTCGCACGCTCGCCGACTCCGGCTTCTTCGTCAAAGTTGCGAATCCTCTGCACACCAAGCAGATCGCACGGCTCTCCATCAGGAAACGCAAGACTGACAACGTGGACGCATCGCATCTTGCGTTTCTCGCGTCGCAGCAGTATGGATACCGCTTCATCGAGACGGAGGAGATGGCAAAGAAGAAAGCCCTCGTGCGGCACTTTTGGAAACTGCGGAGGACGGCGACCAATCTCATGATCCATGAGCGATATCTCAAGGAGTATCGTCACATATCCCGTGCGTCCATTTCCGCGCTCCTCGTGAAGCGATGCGAGAAACTGAAGAAAGATATCGTGCAGGAGTGGAGTGTCGGCAACGATGTGAAGTATCTTGACTCCATTCCGGGCATCACGCCCTTTCTTGCGGCGACGATTCTTGCCGAGCTCATGCCGCTTGAGAGATTCCAGCGCATTGACCAGATCATCGCCTTTGCCGGACTCGACCCGTCGGTGAAGCAAACTGGCGGAAAGAGAGGCACGCACGGGCCGATCTCAAAACGAGGCTCGCCGACCTTGCGTGAAGCTTTGTTCCTCGCCGCCTTCGGATCGTTCTCCAAAGGGCTGATGCGAGGCGTGTACAAGAGATACAAAGACCGTGGACTCCATCACAACGCAATACTCTGTATTCTGGCGCGGAAGATTCTGCGCATTGCCGTTGCGCTCCTCAAGAAGCGCCGCGTGTTCGATCCGGCGCGACTCTTGACAGGGACATAACTGGTCCCCGCCCGCCCTGTGCGCGCACAAACCCCCGCCGTTTTTAGGAGATATTATAAAACGGCGAGGATTGCTCCCTGTAAATTCATTTATTCCCCAAGAATTTTTTGCAGATTTTGTAGTTCTTCTTGCAACATTCCCATTTGCTGTTTCAAAGTTCCTTCAACCTCTTCTATCGGTCCTGGCGGAGCCATGAGAACAAATGTATACACACTTGCTTTTCCATTGGGAGTAACTCGCGAATATGCCGAGGCGATACTTCCGTCTGGCATAGTCATGTGCCAATCAATAACACCGAGTTCTTTTGATGTTTTGACTTCAAGTCCGACCTCAAGTTGTCCGTTTGGAGTAGACAAAACGGCCTTTTTGCTATCGGCAGAAGCAAATGCTTTTGTCCACTTTGGTAAATTAGTCGGGTCGGCGATGTAGTCAAATACCTTTTGAAAATCGGCATTAATAAGAGTATTTTGTATATCAAAGTTTTTCATATATAGATAAGTATATCAAATTATTTTTTTATCCACAATAGCAACTATGACTTTTGCTTTCGACCGATGATAACCGACTTTTCCATTAGGTCATAAAATTTTTCCTTATCTTCCATAATTTCTTCAGGAACAAGCCAGTATGACATCGTAATTGGTTTGCCATCTTTTTTTGCATAAACAAACGGATGACTTTCTATTTTTTCAAATTCTGAGCGATTT
>Ga0075997_129_pt1 | contig 19582 bp, 27 predicted proteins | sample RifGroA2_FD_68043 | JGI IMG/M metagenome (GOLD analysis project Ga0075997, IMG submission 68043) | Parcubacteria (Kaiserbacteria) bacterium GW2011_GWA2_52_12 | reverse complement strand
AATAAAGGAAAAACACCAGCTTTCGCTGATGTTAATCCTATCTGGCTCCCCGGGTAGGATTCGAACCTACGACCAACTCGTTAACAGCGAGCTGCGCTACCGCTGCGCCACCGGGGAATGGTGTGTGCATTTCTTCGCACAAGGAGAGTATAGCCAACTATCGACGAAATTCAAACGCTCTTGTGTCTCGCAAAAAAGAGAATTGTCAATGATACAATGTTCTCGTATGCGCACCGCGTATGCGATGATAGGTCTTGGTTTTCTTATTATTTTTGGAGGACTCTATCTGGCAAATGTTCGCTTCACCAAACCTTCCGATGTGCCATTAGATACTAGTAATAATTCTTTGAACACCATGTCATCCACTCTTACACTCACAAGCTCCGCGTTTGATGCCCAAGCCTCAATTCCATCACAGTTTACCTGTGACGGAAAAGGAATAAATCCGCCGCTCACATTCGGTGGCGTACCGGAGAGCACGAAATCCCTTGTGCTCATCATGGACGACCCGGATGTGCCGAAGGCACTGAAGCAAGATGGCATATTCGATCACTGGGTTCTTTTTAATATCCCTCCGACGACGAAGGAGATCGCCTCCGGAGAGATGGTCGGGACGCTGGGGGGTAATGGAGCGGGGAAAAATCAGTACGCGGCGCCATGTCCGCCGAAGCAATACGAGCCGAGCGAGCATCGTTACTTCTTCAAACTCTATGCGCTCGACACTGAGTTGTCACTTTCCACGGGCGCATCAAAGTCCGATGTGGAGAAAGCGATGCAAGGACGTATAATCGCAGAAGCCCAATTGGTGGGGAAGTATAAACGGCAATAAATAATTTTTGGTATGGATGTACGTATCAAAACGACCGATTATGAAATCACCGCAGAGGTTTCGTCGTACCTCGATCAGCGGATTGCGCACGTCGAGAAGCTTCTTGGCGAAGAGGCTGAAGGCGCTCGACTAGAGGTGGAGCTTGGGCGCGATGCGGGACGGCCGCGGCATGATGAAAATATGTGGTATGCGGAAATGATGGTCACGGCTCCCGGTGGAATGCAGGTGCGAGCGACCAATCGCGCCGCCAGTATTAATGCGGCTATCGATGATGTGAAAGAAGAGATGGAGCGGCAAGTGCGCCGCGAAAAACAAGTCCATATCCGCTTTTTAAGAAAAAGCGGGGCCCTGGCAAAACGGTTGATGCGATGGGAGTGAGGGCCCTGCTTGATTGTATATAAAAAATCGGGCCGATTCGGAGTTGGCGCTTTACAGCAGCCTTACTCAACGAACCGACCCGACCGAGGACCTCCAGGACTGCTGAAGGACCCTCTGGTGTTCAAAGTATCTAAATACACTATAGCTTTTTGGTGCTGATTGTCAACTTTTGATTGGACATGTGCTGGAACGCAGGAATTCTTCGTAGTTCATCTCGCGCTTGCCTTCGGGTAGGACCTTGTTTATTACAAGAGCACCATCTTCAATGTGTGCGTCGATAATCTTTACCCGCAATTTTTTTCCGCTCCTCTCGAAGAACGTATACGTGCTCGGCCACCCTTCGAATGCTTTGATCTTCAGTAGATTTTTGTAGGGGTCTGCCGCAAGGTCCAAAAAACCGTCTTCTTTTTCTATTTTTTCGCAATACGTGGCAACATCATGATTTTGTTCTCGAGCTTCAATATCACCCGCGATGTAGTGGGGAAGCACCTGCGCCAATAGTTTGCCGCCCTCGGTGAGAAGCATCTTTTCGAGCTGCGAATTTTTGACCGGCCAGTGTGGCACATCGATCTTCTTCTGCGCGACGATGGGCCCGTGGTCCATTTTTTCGTCGACCTGCATCACGGTAACGCCGGTCGGATTTTCATTGTGTAGAATCGCCGTGCGAATGGGGGATGCGCCGCGCAGGCGCGGCAGGAGCGACGGATGCACGTTGAGAAATCCGTGCTTCGGGATATCGAGCAATTCTTTTGGCAGAATTTTCCCGTAATCGCACACAATTCCCACGTCCAGTCCTAACATTCTCATATTCTGCAGAATGTGAGAATGTACTGTTTCCGGCTGGAGTACCTCGATGCTGCGGGCGAGCGCCCACGTCTTTGTCGCGGGCGGCGCCAGTTCGAGTTTTCTGCCCCGCGGCGCATCGGGAGCGGTGATGACAAGCGCCGGCAGGTGCCCCGCCGCTTCGAGTGCGTCAAGCACATATACTGCGATGTGCGACGTGCCAAAGAATGCGAAATTAATTTTGTTTTTCATCGGGTTCTTCCTCATATACCTCGGTCGCTTTGTCGGTGTAGAGGATGCCGTGCAGGTGGTCTGTCTCGTGCTGGAACACATGTGCGAGAAATCCGGAGGCGCCGCGCGTAATACGTTTGCCGTGCTCGTCGTGCGCTTTGATGGTGGCCTTTTCCGCGCGCGGCACGAGGCCCCACATGCCGCGGACAGAGAGGCAACCCTCATGCTTGTCTTTTTTTCCGCGCGACACCTTGATGAGCTCCGGATTGATGTAGACGAGGTCCGCCTCAACCTCGTCTTGTTGAGATGGAATCGGAACATTTAAGCCGCGAGGCGTTGCCTCGCGATCTTTTCCATCCTTTATCGCGGTCTTTTTGTCCGCATGCTTGTTGTGAGAAATTGCTTTGCCCGAGACGATAAAGAGTTGGAGCGATTCGCCGACCTGCGGCGCGGCGAGCGCGACGCCGTACTTCTCTTTCGCGAGCAAGGCTTTCATCTCGCTGATGAGTTTTTTGATCTTCGGACTGCCAATATCGCCAATTGGAATAGCGTGCGCGACTTTGCGCAAAAGCGGATTTTCGTTCTCGGGCACTATTCGATGCATGAATCGCACTATAACTCAAAAGTTTGCCCGACCAAATTAAAAATGGGGCGGGTGTACAATAATGTCATGCGGCACATCGGAGCACATCTGCGAAAATCGGTGCAGAACGCGCGGCAGACGGAGCGCGGCGAGCTCATGCAATATTTTTGCGAGAGGCTGAATCGCGCGCGGGAGCGCGACGGATTGCCGCAAATCACGATGGGCCGGATGGGAAAGATGCTCGAAAAAATCCCCACCAAGGATCTCTATTATATAAAAAGTGTATGTGATGATGCCGAGAATTTTTCGAAGAAATTTTGGTGGTTGTTAAACCCGAAAAAGTACGAAAAGAAAAATAAGTTCAAATTTGGCACACACAAAAGAATGCAATGAGTTATCGCGCGGCAAGCCGCGCGGTATTCGACCTTTTTTGCGTCTTCGCTCGGAAAACATGAGAGCAAGCTCTCATGTTCCATCCTCGCTAGCCGCAATAAGCCAAAAAAGAAGTAGGGCCGCACGTTGAAAACGGCGGCCCAGTGTCTCGACGACCGCCAGTGTAGGGAGGACGAGATACGTCGAGACGAAAAATCGATGGGCCGTCCACTCGGCTGGGGGGCTGTGGAGCAGACGGCCCGAGGCTCGACCCTGATTTTTTGAGGGTGGGTCGAACCGAAGCTGGCGACAGTATAGCAGATGCTTTGTTGTTGTCAATACCCCAAATACGGTGAAGCAGCTACAATGCACGGACCATGCCAGATTTCTTTAGACCAAAACTCGGTATCGATCTTGGCACGACGACGGTCTTGGTGTTCGTGCCGGGCAGAGGCATTGTGCTGAATGAGCCGTCTGTCGTTGCGGTCTCGACGTTGGACAATAAAATTCTCGCCGTCGGCAACGAGGCCAAAGAAATGGTCGGACGCACGCCCGATGAGATCATTGCGTACCGGCCCATGAAAGACGGCGTCATTGCCGATTACCGTGTCACCGAGGCGATGCTCCGCCGGTGCACGCGAAGCATATGTGGTCAAAGAACCGATACTCGCCGCGATCGGCGCGGGGATTCCGATTCATGAAGCGCGCGGGCACATGATAGTGGACATTGGCGGCGGCACGACCGACGTGGCCGTCATATCGCTTGGCGGTATCGTCGCGTCGACATCCGTCAAATGCGCGGGCAATGCGGTGGATTATGCGATCACGGATTACATAAAAAAGACCTTCAATCTTTCGATAGGCGAAAAAATGTCGGAAGAGATAAAGATACAGATAGGTTCCGCGGTCCCGATAGAAGAGGAACTTTTGATGACGGTCAAAGGTCGCGACCATCTCACGGGTCTGCCGCGTTCGATCGAGCTCGGCACCAACGAGGTCGTGCGCGCGATCGGCAAAGAGCTGCGCACAATGGTCAACGCGATGAAAGACGTATTGCAGGAGACGCCGCCGGAGCTGGCCTCGGACATCATCGACAACGGCATCATCATGACGGGCGGCTCGTCGCTCCTGCGCAATTTTCCCGAACTCGTCTTCCGCCGCACCGGCGTAAAAGCGCGGCTTGGCAAAGATGCGCCGTACTGTGTCGCCAAAGGCACTGGTGAAGCGCTCAAGCATCTCGACACCTACAAAAAAGCCATCATCGCGAAGCGTTGACAATTCTGAATATTGTGATACAGTTTTCTTAGTTTAAATAGCGAGAGGTGAGTGCGATGACGAAGACGAAAGTCGTCAGGTCTATCAATCTACTACTCATCTTTGCCGTTGTTGGGATCTTTTTGTATGTTGGAAAAAATAAACCTGTGAAGATGACTGACGTCGCCTGTCTCGCGCGCAATCTTGCGTATGAGACCCTGCTCGATTCTCATCTGCGGCCGGAGAGCCGGCGTGAGCTTGAGGCGATCATGCATGTCGTGTTTCAGCGGAAGCAACTCGGTCGCAAGGCCGGCTTCTCAAACACTGTGTGCGGCGTAGTCTATCAGCGCGCGGCGTTCTCCTGGACGCTCAAGCACAAACTTCGCTACAAGGATCCCGACAACAAGCAACGATGGGCGTACATGCGGTCCGTCGCACGCGACGGACTGGCTGGCACGTTCGTGTACTCGTGGCCGAGGAGCCATGAGTGCATCATCTCGTACAAGCGTGCGGACAATAAGGGCGTCGGCAAAAAGCCCGCAATATGGTTCCGTGCGCGCATGCGGCCGGTCATAGTGATTGGCAGCCACGAGTTCTTTTGCCCAAAAAAGAGGTAGAAAGTGGTGACAGGCCCGAACAATCGGGCCTGATTTTTTATGAGTTTTTTAGCATCCAATCAAGCATCCAATCGACCTTGACAACAGACTCTATATATTCTAACATGCTTCCCAGTTCGTACGGATACGGGTTTTTGCGGCTACCCCGATTCCTTTGACATCAACCGCCGCAATGGAGACTGAAAAATGTACAATGACCTCCCCTCCAAGCGCAAGGTCGGAATGGGAATAGTGGGCTGGAGTGTCACAATCATCCTCGCTTTCTTCGTGGTCGGTCTCGTCGTGACCGGCTTGAAGTGGGTGATGGCTCCCGTGAACATGGCGACAGGCATCGTCGAGCGGGTGATCAACGCCGATCATGCTCTCGAATCATATCGCTGGTTCCACTCGGCCAACCAGCAGGTCAAGGCAAAGCAGGGCCAGATCGTGCTGTCGAAGGCCGCGTTGGAAGCGGCCGCAGCGGATCGAAAAGAAGCACGCCGCGTCGAGCTGTTGGGACTCCAGCAGAACTGTCAGACGCTCGTCGCTGACTACAATGCGCGCGCCATGCGCGCCGACACGGTGATCTTCCTGCATCCGGAGCGGTTCCTGCCGGGCAACTGGCCGGGCGACCGCAATCCACTGCCGCAGTCCATCGACCTCGGCGTTTGTAGCTGATCAACAATCGACCGAAACTCAACCAAGAGGAGAGCAACACTATGAGGTGGATTACGGCCATCATCATCGCCGCCATCGCACTGACATGCACAGTGGCGGCAAACGCGCAAAAAAAAGAGTCCGCCATCGAGCGGAACGAACGTCTGGCCAATGAGGCCGGACAGCGCGCCGCACGTAACACTGTCGAGCCCAACGAGATCGAGATGATCAAGTACCGGCGCATTCTCAACGGAAAGCCGGGGGCGAAGCAGTATGTGGTCCTCCTTTCGAAGGGAGGTCAGCCGATCGACTACTTCGTTGCCGACGGCAAGTGCACCTCGTCGCACAAGCGGCTTACACCAACTCATCGATTGGTGGACAAGGGCCCGAATGCGTTGGTGGTGAAAGCCCCCTCCGAGGACGGCACCTTCGGCTCGTCGGCTTCGTACATCTACTGTAAGACTGCCGACGGCAAGTACAAGGATTGGAACGGGAACTACTACGTTTCCGACGTTCCGATCGAGCTCACCATCAAACCGCTTGTCATCGACCTGTCCGGTCGCAACCAGCAACAGCAGTGAGGATGCGGATCATGCAGAACAATCCCGAGAACAGGGATGCGAACGCCTTACGCTTCGCATTCTTCGCGCTACTGACAGTGATCGGGCTCACGCTCGCAAGCTGCGACAGTTCGCCGACGACAGACGTCGATCACCTCGCGCAAAAGGCCGCGCAAGCGGCCGAGGAAGCTGCCGCGGCGACCATCGAACCCCATGAGATCAAGATGATCGAGTATCGTCGGGGTGTCATGGGCAAGCCAGGCCTGCAGCTCTACGTGGTCTTCCTCAACGACATGGGTCAGCCGATCGACTACTTCGTCACGGAAGGAAAGTGTTCGTCCTCTAACAAGCGTCTGACGGACAGCACCGCGTTCGTCCAGGGCGACAGAGGCAGCTATTATGGGTACTTCGATGTACCAGCTGCCTCGGAAGATGGCACCTACGGCGAGTCGGACGAGTACGTCTTCTGCAGGACAGTGGACGGAAAGTACAAGCAGTGGAATGGGGACCGATTGATCTCCGATCAGCCCATCGAACTGACCATCAAACCGCTCGTCATCGACCGTTCGGGTCGCAACCAGCAACAGCAGTGAGGGTCGCCATGCAGCGCATGACAATCCTCGCAGCGTTCGCAGCCGTCTGCCTCGCGCTCCTTTCGGAGATTGCAACGGCAGGACCCGCCCAAGATCGGCTGGAGAAACTCCGCGTCGAAGCTGATGAGCGAAGTGCCGCAAACGATGTCGCAAAGGGCGAGATCGAGATGATCGAGTATCGGCGAACCCTCATGGGCAGACCGGGTCTCATCCTCTATGTCGTTTTCTTCAACGATGTCGGTCAACCGGTCGACTACTTCGTCACCGCTGGAAAATGCACTTCATCGACCAAGCGGCTCACGAAGTCATGGCGGTTCAAACAAGGTCAGGTCGGCGTCAACGATAAGGGCGAGGCACGTTACGGCGACTTCGTCTTGCCGAGGCCGGATCTCGACGGTGTCCACGGAAGTTCGGATCACTACATCTTCTGTCGGACCGTCGACGGGAAGTACAAGCAGTGGAGCGGAAAATACTACGCCTCCGATGCCCCCATCGAGATCACGATCAAGCCGCTTGCCGTCGAGTTCAAGAAAGACGGCACAAACGGCATACAGAAGCAACACTGATCTTAACCAAATTCCGGAATTAATTTCCGGTGCCCTGCGGGTTTGTCCTGCAGGGTTTTTTATGCAAACGCATATACCTCTTGCTTCGACGGCCGTCCACGCTAGAGGTATATGCTTAAAACAGTATTTGTTTTACGAGTTTTTTAGTCGATTGATGTCGTCGAGGAGTTTGCGCAGGTCGGTCTGGATCTGGGTGAGCGTATTTTTTTGCTCTTCTTTTCTCGTTTCCTCCGCGGCCTCCTCTGTCGCTTCTTCTTCGGTCATTTCCTCGACATCTTCGCTGATGTCCTCTACGTTTTCTTGAATTTCATCAATGTCTTCCTGGATCTCTTCGACGTCTTCACTGATGTCCTCGACCGCCTCCGTCGTCATGTTGACCGTCATTTGGATAAAGATAGAAAGATAGATAGCTTCGAGCGAGACAATCGTCGTCAAGACAAGGAGCATGTGTTCGTATGCGATGTAGCCAAACCACACCGCGGCGAAGCAGCCGAGAAACACAAGTGTGTGTGCGACAAGCGACGTGGGCGAGCCTATCCAGCGTGTCATTCGATACGCCGTGCGTCGTATCTGCTGCTCCTCTTTTTTCAAATCGATGAGTTCCATGTCGTAAGTATACCGCATACGCAACTTGGTATACTGCACGGATGACGTTGATAGGGAACATTCATCTGATAGCAGGGAATGCCGGAGCAGTAGCGCCACTGCTCCTGCTCCTGCAGCTGGAGGGGATACAGACGAGCAGGAATTCCGATATCTATATTCGCGAATACTCCAGTTTTGGCATCGACGAGGCGCGCGAGCTACGCTCGCGCGCCTCACTGCGCGCACTTAACGGACGTCGTGTTTTTATTGTGGTTGCGGCAGCGATGACCACCGAGGCGCAAAACGCACTTCTCAAAACGATCGAGGAGGCGGTCGGGAACACCCTCTTTTTTTTCATCGTACCGGCACCGCACATGCTTCTGCCGACCATTCGCTCGCGTGCACAAATACTCGATCTCGGACGCTCTGTCCATGTCGGTCTGGTGGATCCAAAGAAATTTCTGAACGCTGATCCTGCACAACGGCTCCTCCTACTGAAGCCGCTGCTTGAGAAAGGAGATACCGAAGGAGGTAGACGCGACATTGGTGCGGTAATCACATTCCTTTCATCGCTTGAGAGCACCATGGAACATGTGCAGGCGAGAGAGATCGGTCTTGGATCAACTCGTGGTGAAGGGCTTGAAGCCATTTATCGTGCACGAAAATATATCGGCGATAAAGGCGCGCTCATGAAACCGCTTTTGGAACAGGTGGCCCTGTTGTTACCCAAGATGTAGTAAACTAATCGAATATGGCCAATTACGATTTTAAAAATTTTGACGGGAACACTACAGGCGCACGGGAATGGCTCGCGCGCGAATATCGCGGCTTGCGCACCGGACGCGCGTCGCCGGCTATTCTCGATAGCATATCGGTCTCCGCATACGGTTCGATGATGCCGCTCAAGCAGTGTGCGAATGTCGGCATCGAGGACGCGCGCACGCTCCGCATCAGCGCCTACGACGCATCGCTCATCAAAGACATCGAGCGCGCGATAGCCGCGGCGAATCTCGGCGTGGGTACATCCTCGGATGGCGCATCGGTGCGCGTGTCATTTCCAGAGCTTTCAAGCGAGCGGCGGGCACAGCTTGTGAAAGTCGCAAAAGGGAAGCTTGAGGAGGCGCGGACCACCGTGCGCGTCGCGCGCGACGAGGCGTGGAAAGAGATACAAGGCCGCGAAAAGGAAGGCACCCTGACCGAAGACGACAAATTCCGACTGAAGGAAGAGTTGCAGAAGCGTATCGATAAGATAAATGAAGAACTGGAGAAAGCTTTTGAATCCAAAGAAAAGGAAATGGCGTCATGAAGACGTCGCACGTCCCTTTTAAGCACGGAATATGCTAACAGCACTGCTTGTCATCGCGATTTTGGTACTGCTCATCGTCTCGCACGAGCTGGGACATTTTATTGCTGCAAAAATTTTCGATGTGCGCGTCGATGAATTTGGCATCGGCTATCCGCCGCGCGCATTCCTTTTCGGAAAGATCGGCGATACGGAATATACGTTCAATTGGATACCGTTCGGCGGATTCGTCCGACTTTTCGGTGAAGATGGCGAAGCGGCAAAGGAGCGCGGAAGTTTTGCACATGCGGATAAATGGAAGCAGGCACTCATTCTCGTCGCCGGAGTCTTCGCCAATGCGCTCGTCGCGTGGATGCTCTTCACTCTTGCGCTCAATGTCGGCGTACCGCGCATCATCGATACTCCACAGCAAGGACAGACGGTGAAACTCTTCGTTTCCGACGTGGTGCCCGGTTCGCCGGCCGCTGCCGGTGGGCTCATCGCGGGAGATGAGATCACTGCTGTTACGAGCGCCAGCGGCGAAAAAACCAAGACGCTAAGCCCCGATGGAATAGTCGATTTTGTGAGTATTCGCGGAGGACAATCTCTTTCGGTAACCTATGTTCGTGCGCACAAAGAGAATGCCGTCGTGATGCGGCCGGCAAATTCTGTCGTGCCAGGTGCGGAGGGCCGGCCGGCGCTCGGTATCGGTCTTGTGTTCGTCAGCGACGAGTCGCTGGGAATATTCAATGCGATGTACCAGGGATTCTTGACGATGCTCAATGCATTTCAATATATCGGGAATAGTTTGTGGACGATAGTGTCGGGTGCAGTTTCGGGAACCGCTGACCTTTCGCAAGTGGTCGGTCCGGTCGGGCTCGTGGGCGTCATCGGGGAAGCATCGCGCAGCGGCGCGGGTTACGTGCTTGAGCTCGCGGCGTTCATTGCAGTCAATCTCGCGATCATTAATCTCGTGCCAATACCGGCGCTCGACGGCGGGCGGCTCGTTATCGTTGGTATTGAAGCGATACTCCGGCGGCCGCCGCCGCGCCTCATCATGCAAATCATCAATACGGTCGGCATCGCGCTCGTCATCTTTCTCATGCTGACGGTGACGTACCACGACATTGCCCGGCTGTTTGCCTAAGAAACTGTCGAAAAAGTCCATATGCATCGTTGTCATCGCCCTCCACACTCACCGTACGTTCAGTACGGCTCGCGTTCTCGCTCCTCGACGCCTCGCCTCGGGAGCTTTTTCGACAGTTTCTAAAACATAGCGTTTTCATCTTTCCGTCAAGTATGCCCCGCGCGAAGATGCGTTACAATGCTTTCACATGCGGCAATCCGAGCTTTTTACCAAGACGCGCCGTGAGGCACCGAAAGACGAAGTGGCGAAAAACGCACAGCTCCTCATCCGTGCCGGATACATCCACAAAGAAATGGCCGGCGTGTACTCGTTCTTGCCGCTCGGGTTGCGCGTGTTCAACAACATTGAGCACATCATTCGCGAGGAAATGAACGCGATCGGCGGACAGGAAGTCGTACTCACCGCACTCCAAGACCCGAACCTCTGGTCCAAGACGGATCGGTGGCGGAGTGCCGCCGATATTTGGTTCACGACGAAACTATCGAGCGGTGTAGACCTTGGGCTTGCATTCACGCACGAAGAACCTTTGACGGCGCTCATGACCGAGCACATTTCTTCGTATAAAGATCTGCCGAAATACGTGTACCAATTCCAGACGAAATTTCGCAATGAATTGCGCGCGAAAAGCGGCATACTGCGTATGCGCGAATTCGTCATGAAAGACCTCTATTCATTCAGCCGCACGGAGGCCGAGTTCAGGATATTTTATGAAAAATGCGCCGCGGCATACAAAAAAATATTCGATCGCTCTGGGGTAGGTGAAAAAACATTTCGCACGTTTTCCTCCGGGGGTTCCTTTAGTAAATTCAGCGACGAATTCCAAACGGTCTGCGAGTCCGGTGAAGACACGATTTATGTGCATGAAGGAAAAGGCATCGCCATCAACAAAGAAGTCTATACCGATGAGGTACTCGCGGAGCTTGGCGTTGCCCGTGAAGACATGAAGGAAATGACAGCGATCGAGGTTGGTAATATCTTTCCGCTCGGGACGCGCTTTTCGGAGCCGCTCGGCCTTGTGTATAAGGACGAAAAAGGGGTATCACAACCGGTGTACATGGGTTCCTACGGCATTGGGCCCGGCCGCGTGATGGGAACTATCGTGGAAGTTTTGGCGGATACAAAGGGCATCGTGTGGCCGAAAGAGGTCGCGCCGTATCCGGTGCATCTCGTTTCAATTACGTCGGGAAACAAAGACGTGGCTATGGCGGCGGATACGTTGTATGATCTCTTGGCCGAGAATGGTATCGAAACACTATACGATGATCGCGACCTACGTGCCGGAGAAAAACTGAACGATGCGGATTTGATCGGCATTCCAACGCGCATCATTGTGTCCGAGAAAACAATGTCAGAAGGAGCGGTCGAAGTAGGGAATAGAGCGGATGGAAGTAAGGTCATGGTACGTGAGAGCAATATTATTGAACATTTGAGCGAATAGGTATGCTAGAAATTTTCCGAAACTATAAAGAAAAGATTCTCCAACTTTTTTCCAATGACATCGGGATCGATCTTGGGACCGCGAATACATTGGTCTATGTGAAGGGTCGCGGGATCGTCATCAACGAGCCCTCGATCGTCGCGGTAAATCAAAAGACGGGTCAGGTGGTCGCGGTCGGCGCACAGGCAAAGGAAATGCTCGGTCGCACGCCGGCGCACATTACGGCGGTCCGGCCGATAGTGGATGGGGTCATTTCCGATTTCGAGATCACGTCGGAAATGCTCTCGTATCTCATCAACAAAGCGCAATCCGGTCATACGAAATTGCTCGGGCCGCGCGTCGTTATCGGCGTCCCCTCGGGCATCACCTCCGTCGAAGTGCGAGCCGTACGCGATGCGGCGCGCGCCGCAGGCGCGCGCGACGTGCACGTCATCGAAGAGCCACTCGCGGCGGCGATAGGCATCGAGCTTCCCATCCATGAACCGCGGGGCAGTATGGTCATTGATATTGGCGGCGGCACGACCGACGTGGGGGTCATATCGATGGGAGGTCTGGTAAAGTCCCGTAATGTGCGTATCGCCGGTGATCGTTTTAATAGTGACATCGTGGGCCACGTCCGCAATGAATTCAAACTCCTGATCGGCGAAAAGACCGCCGAAGATACCAAGATCGCCGTTGCGTCCGTTGCGCCCGGCAAGGTGCCCTTCGAAGTCATCATCCGCGGACGCGATCTCGTCACCGGATTGCCGCGCGAGATGTCCATTTCCGATCAGGACGTACGCAATGCCATTGGGCACTCGATGGAGGAGTTGATAGAGAAGGTGAAAGAAGTACTTGAATTTACGCCGCCGGAAATTCTTGCTGACATCATGCAGCGCGGCGTGCATCTCGCCGGAGGCGGCGCGCTCATTCGCGGATTACCGGAATTTTTGGAAAATGCGCTGGGTATCCCCGTCATCGTTGCAATCGACCCCTTGACCGCCGTTGTTCGCGGCACGGGCGTTGTACTCAATGATATGGCCGCTTATCAGGAAGCGCTCCTTCGAAGTGATGATGAACTTGTACCGACCGAATAATCGAGCGGGGCCGCGCAGGCGTCTCATGGCAGTGACCGCTCTTGTGGTGGTTATTTTTATACTCGATCTGGTGACGGGAGGGATCATTCGTCGCAACGTACGCAGCCTTGCGATCCCTGTCATACGCATTTCTACGGGAATGTGGACTACGGTCTTTGCGAACGGATTTTTTTCTTCACGCGCGACGCTCCAAAAGACCATCCAAAGCCAAAGAGAAGAGATCGCCCGTTTACAGGAGGCGGCGGCGACGTACAACCTGATGAAACAGGAAAATGATCAATTGCGCACGCTCGTAGCGATTGCCGAGCGATCGCCCGGAATAACGGCACCCATTATTTCATCGTTTACATCGTCGCCATACGGCACGTTCATGATCGGCGCCGGAACGGCTGACGGCATTGGGACGGGAAATCTCGTCATTTCTCCGGGCGGATTCGCGATCGGCCGTGTTTCAGAGCAGGGAGAGCATAGCTCGCTCATCACACAATTATTCGCACCGGGCACCTCTATCGATGCGTTGATCGGCAGCGCGCCGGTCGTCGTCGAAGGCTCGGGAGGACAGAACGCGAAGACGCGAATTGCGCACGGCATCACGGTCAAGGAAGGCGACCCCGTGACGGCACCGGCCTTGCGCGGCAGAGAGATAGGCATTGTGGCGAAAGTCGACGAGACGGCGGGTGGAGCATACAGCAATGTGTACATCGGTCTTCCCATAAATCTCACAGGGCTTCAATTTGTATATGTCGAAAAATAAAGATATGACATTATTAACTCCAAAATAATATGAACCCGCAGCGGACAACCTTGTTTTTAATGGCAAATCTAGCTTCAGAGGTGTTTCAGGTTTTTTCCTTCAAGAAGCGCGGAGAGTACAGCAATGCTCGGCAAGCAGTGGAACGCGCAGGCCGCATACTTGCACAGTTGAAATCCTACCCCGAAATGGAATCGAGAAAAGCGGAACTGTCTACACTTGAAGAAGTGGTAAACGACAGTGCACGAGCGGAGCCAGTCTTCGATATCTCGGAAGAACAAATGGAGGCGTATTTTTTTCCTTTCACCACGCGTCTGCTCGCGCAACGATAGTGTAGTCGAAGTGGATGCGGACAAGAAATTGGTGCGGATTATTGAATGTGCAGTAGTATACTGATCGACTATGAGACCGGTGCTTTTTTTGATTGGAATAATTGGACTGTTCATTTCGATCTGGCTCACTCTCGTTGCAGCGATCATTCTTGTCGTGCGGTATCCCGCGTGGGAAGTGCTCATTCTGGGATTGCTCGTCGATTTTTTGTGGCTACCATCGGGCTTGCCGCTCTCGCATCTGCCGCTTGCCACGCTCGCCGCGATCATGGTCGTCTGGGCGTTCGAACCGCTTCGCAGCGAGTTTCTGATTCGATAGAACGTGCTCTGATATAGTGCGCCTATGTCGAAAAAAAGCAGGTTCGGTAAAAAAGAGATCAACCCCGATGAGATATTTCTCGATTCCTCGAATCTTCCGGAGCTCAATGAGATGCAATTTGAAGGACGCGTGACTCTGCCTGTTTCGAGGCGGGCACTCTTTTCCGTCGGAACGATATTCATACTCTTCCTTCTTGTATTCTGTTTTCGCGCGGTACAACTGCAGATAGTGAAAGGCGCATCGTATGCGGACATTTCCCGCAACAACACGCTCGACACATCGATTATTTTTGCGACGCGCGGAGTGATCTTCGACCGGACGGGGAAAGAGCTCGCATGGAACGATATTCAAACTGATGCGTCCACGTCTGCTGCTGCCACCACGTCATCGTTCGCGCTCCGCCGCTACATACCTCTACCCGGTCTTTCGCATCTCATCGGTTTCGTGCAGTATCCGAAGGCGGATCGGTCCGGCTATTGGTGGCGTGAGGATTCTACCGGCATGTCCGGTGTCGAACTCGCATTTGATCCGCAATTGCACGGAAAAAACGGAAGCAGCATGATCGAATCTGATGCGCGCGGAAATATCGAGAGGGAAAACATCGTCGCTCTGGCAGAGCCCGGATCCGATCTCAAGCTCTCTATCGATGCCGACGTGCAGAGCAAGCTTTACCGACTACTGTCTGTACATGCGCAAGAGCAGGGATTTCAGGGTGGCGCGGCTGTTATTATGGATGTCGAGACTGGCGAGGTACTTGCGCTTACGAGTTTTCCCGAATACGATCACGCCGCGTTTACCAACGGCACCGTCGCTGCTGTGCGCGCCGCTTCCGTCGACAAACGCACACCGCTTCTTAATCGCGCGATTTCGGGACTGTATGCTCCCGGTTCTATCGTGAAGCCCATCTTTGCAGCAGCACACGGATTGGTGGATATGCGTACCGCGATCGCCGTATCGTCGGACGAATATTTTTATACGATCGGCGGAGGGTACGGCGGGCAAGTGGGACTCGGCATCAACCGGCTCGATCAATACGCGCGCGCCTTCGGACTCGGCAAAGCGACTGGCATTGCGTTCGTTGGCGAAGAGGACGGATTGATACCGACACCACAGTGGAAAGAAGCGACGTTCAACGGCGATCCGTGGCGCATCGGCAATACCTACCACACGGCGATCGGTCAATACGGTTTTCAGATCACACCTATCCAGGCGGTTACGTTTATCGCCGCGATAGCGAATGGCGGCAAGCTCCTCGTGCCGCAGCTTCTCGCTAGTTCGACCCCACAGTATCGCGACATCGGCATCAGCGACGAGAATCTTGCGGTAGTGCGTGAAGGCATGCGGCTTGCCGTCACCTCGACGCGGCAGGATGCCACCGTGAAAGCGCTCAATATTCCCGTCATGCATATCGCGGCAAAAACGGGAACGGCGCAGGTCGGCGCGCACAACCAATGGATGAATTCGTGGTCGGTCGGTTTTTGGCCGGCGGAACACCCGCGGTATGCCTATGCGGTTGTCTTGGAGCGAGCGCCCGCGGGGACAGCTTCTGGCGCCGCCCCCGGCATGCAGCCTTTTTTCTATTGGCTCGCCGCGAATCATCCGGAATACGCAAATCCCGGTGAGTGAGGAATATCATGTGGAGTTCATGTGTTTTGGAGTATAGTTTCAGCCATTATTTCTTGAAAATTTTTCAACACCATGGCGCTATTTTCTTTTTTGAAAGATAGGATACAATACGTGCCCACACCCAGTACCATTATGACTGACGGGCGGATTAGGCGACCTTTCCGAGAACGCCGAGTACGAAGAGGCCCGCAATCTACAGGCGGCGACCGAGGATAGGATCCGCGTCATCGAGGAGCAGCTTTCGCACGCACGCATCATCGAACATTCCAAAAGCAACTCCGTCTCGCTCGGTTCTTTCGTGACGATCCAAAAGCAGGGCGAAAAAGAAGAGCACACCTATGAGATAGTCGGTTCCGCCGAGGCCAATATGCAGGAGCACAAGATATCGCACCGCTCGCCGCTCGGCGCATCGCTTATGGATAAAAAGAGGGGAGACGTCTTTGCGTTCGAAACCCCGAAAGGTCCGCAAAAATACAAGATAGTGAATGTGAAATAGTAGGTAATTTCAAACAAAATGCCCGCGCGGAAAGTTCCGCGCGGGTAAAAAGTACCAGCAATTACCCTCGGTCCATAACCATTGCGTCAAAGAGCTCATCAGGAGACCCAGGTGACTCTTCGGTGGGTTCAGAAACGGGCTTTTCCGGAGTAATGACAGGAATTTTTTTCCAGTTATCCATGGCGCAGACTTTGACGAAATCTTGCGGATTGACCAATCGCAGCCACGTCACATGCGTACACAAAGAAAATGTCGGCGTGTGTATCCTCTCAAATCTTAGTATCTCGCAGCTGATCGTGGTGGCTTCGTCCTCATTTAAGGAGAAAGCGAATGAATGATATTCGCCACCCCCGTCTCTCCGGGGCTTCTTTTCAAAGACCATGACCTTCGCGACGCGCTCGGCGTTCGCCTGATCTCGCACCAGATCATTCGGCGCTTCGATAATGCAGTACACTGTTACTTTTTTCTCGCGGGTCATTGGTACCTCCGGTGTTCGGGCCTGATTTACTTCCAGAGTTGTATCACCGATTTCGACGTTTGCAAAATCAAAAAACCCCGAACGATTGTCGGGGGTCTACGTAATCTCATCTTTCGCCATGAGAAAAATGCAGTCTGTTTTTATGCGGCATGATGTTTGATGAAGGATCGCGCCGATCTTACACCGGAACAATCTCGTCGAGATACCGTACTTTCGCATAATGTATCGCTGCAACGATCGCGCACCGCTCTTGGTGGGGGCGACCCACAACCCGCCGCCTTTGCGCGGGTGATTCGAAAGAATTTCATCGGGTTTGTTCCATACGCCGAAATGATACTGTTTGCGTGTCGCTCCCAGCAAACCGACCGAGGAAAGATCCTCGCGCAATACTTTAAAACCCTCACTCTGTTTCAATAATTGCGTGGCGACCCTCTGAATCCCGCCACGCGCGGAGTACCGCGCGTCCCGCCCTCTCGCCTTGCCGCTCCTCATTCTTATTTTTTTTGCGGGGGGGGGATTTCTAAAAAGGAATGGGCGGCAAAGGCGAAGGGCGGCTTCCTTTTAGGAAAAAGGAAGTGGCGTGATTCAAATACAAAATGGAGCCTCACCATTCTTTTTTCTTTAAGGAATGGCGAGGCGCAAATCTGTATGCGCTTGCCCCAAACCCTCCCATGCGCGCGCAATCATCCCCGCCGTTTTGGGAGAACATTATAAAACGGCGGGGATGGCTCCCTTGAAATGCCGGATTGCTCCCACGAATGCGGACTCAATTTTATAGTCACCCTCATTATTTTTTGATTAGACCGTCAAAAGAATCATCTGGAACGTCGAATTTATACCCCTTCTTTTCCGCCATATCCGCTTCGAGCTGTAAGCATTTCGCTTTAGCACCGGCCAAAGTATCAATCTTTATTAGCTCTCCCGCTAAATATTCCACGGTATCATTTGTTATCCCTATATCTCCAATCAGATAAGAAATATATAAGTCGCTAAAAATGTGCACCTTTATTTTTGGTATCCCTAAAAATCCTACTTGAAAAACCCGAGTATCATCTGATCCTCGGCTAATAAGAATTTTGTTTCCGTCGCCCAGGTTTATCTGGGAAAAACGTCCCTCCTTGTAAGTTTTGCGAGTACTCATATTAAAACTTGGTTGTATCGATTTTATATTTCGACTGAAAATAATCCTTAATCAGGAGATTATCTTTGTATATTTCTTTTAGTAAGGTATGCATTTCGTCCCTCGTTTTGTTTATTTCTTTTTCATCAAGCTTATCAAGTTCAATCCTGTGTACAATCTTGTTTCGTAATTTTCGCAATTTCTCTATTTTGTCCAACCCATCATATCTTTTTGAGAAACGAAGTATTTTTATGGCGACGGAAAAATTCTCTTTGTAATCCGCCTTGTCCTCAATGACATTTTCTATCAACCTCGTGTGTATCATAACATTCCTATAATCCGCCTTTCTGCGTTGGGAATCAAACTGCGCTTTCACCCAGTCATTATGTTTTTTAGGTACCTTCATGGTTTCTTACTCTCTTTTTTACTCGGCAAATATTAATTTTAATTTATCCTCTAGCTTGAGGACGTCCCTTGTTGTGTCATTTACAATAGCCGATGCGATAATCTCTGTTACTCCCTTTCGTAACGTTTCTAGCACTCCGCTTTGCTTGAGAGAAGGAAGTGCATTTTTGATTGTTTCAATGTCCTCCGTGAGAAATCTAGGAACTACGTCTTCGGAGAGCATGGGGCTATTTTCCCTGCCCATTTGTGCTAGAAAATTATTAACCTGCATTTGCACTCCGCCGTGCAAATGTTCGCGAAGTTTTTTGAGTGATTCTGCGGCTTCATTATTTTCCGCAACACTATTTTTTGCGTCCTCATCTAGCGCAACAAAAAGACGAGTTAGTATCTTTCGCTCCTCTGCAAGATTGCCGCCTATCTCCCCAGACCTTTCTATCAGGTCATATATTCTCCGATGAAATCCCAACAGATCGTTTACCGTTTGTTTCCCCGCAAGAGCTGTCTGCATTTCTGGTAACAAGTCATAAACCTGTTTTTTGAATTGCTGATTTTCCGCAACGTCTTTTTGTTGGGCTTCTTCAAGTTCAGTTTCATTCACTTGTCTGCGGTGAGTTGGGAATAGTGGGTTTTCATATCTGCACCGCAAATGATATTCATAGCAACCGGGGAATACTGTCCACCTAAGATTTGCATTTTTCATATCTATTTGAAAACTTATTTTAACAATTCGTCGGCTGATACACCAAGCGCATCAGATAATTTTTTGATTGTCGCAAGAGTAGGATTGCGTTTGCCATTCTCTATGCCGCTTACATACGCCCTATGTACCTCTAGGGCGCGCGCAATATCTCCTTGCGACATTTTTTTCTTTATTCTGATGCGCTTGAGGTTTAGTCCTAGTTTTGAGGATATTTCGGTCATAGAGTTATCCACATTGTAGCAAGTTGTTGCATTATGCGGCAATGTTGCACTATAATGATACAGGCGGAAGCCGCCCCTCGCCTTTGCCGCCCATTCCTTTTTAGAAATCCCCCCCCGCAAAAAAAATAAGAATGAGGAGCGGCAAGGCGAGAGGGCGGGACGCGCGGTACTCCGCGCGTGGCGGGATTCAGAGGGTCGCCACGCAAT
>Ga0075997_113_pt1 | contig 19646 bp, 17 predicted proteins | sample RifGroA2_FD_68043 | JGI IMG/M metagenome (GOLD analysis project Ga0075997, IMG submission 68043) | Parcubacteria (Kaiserbacteria) bacterium GW2011_GWA2_52_12 | reverse complement strand
AGAAGACCCCCTGTTTCATCTGTGTGCGGATACGGGGAATCGAACCCCGACCTCGTCCTTGGCAAGGACGCGTTCTACCACTAAACCATATCCGCGAGTGAACGCGCTTGATTATACCGAAGATGAGCATCCGAGCAATTTTTCTTGTGCTCCCGCCAGGATTCGAACCTGGAATAGCAGTTCCGAAGACTGCCGTGATATCCGTTTCACCACGAGAGCAAACATTCGAATGATACGCGCCCGTTCGCACAAATACAACGCGCGCGTTACAATTGCACAAATGAACGTATCTTTGATAGTGCCACAGGAGGTCAAAAATCTCTCACAGACGCTCAAAAAAGCGGGTTTTGGGGCATACCTTGTCGGTGGTTGCGTGCGTGACCTGCTCATTGAACGTGAGCCAAAAGATTGGGATATTACAACCAATGCAACACCCGAAGAGATACAAAAACTCTTCAAAGAAACATTTTACGAGAACAAATACGGGACCGTCGGGGTCGTGACCGAGTCCGCCGATCCGCGCCTAAAAGTAATCGAGATTACTCCATATCGCATCGAAGGTAAATACTCCAATCGACGTCATCCGGACGAGGTGCATTTTAGCGACAAACTGTCGAATGACCTCAAACGGCGGGATTTTACCATCAATGCGATAGCATATGACGTTGAGGATGATACATTCGTCGACGAGCATGGGGGTCGCGAGGATCTCGCGCGAAAGATCATCAAGACCGTCGGTGTTCCGCATGAGAGATTCGAGGAAGACGCGCTTCGCATGTTGCGTGCCGTTCGTATTTCCGCGGAATTGGATTTCGCCATCGATACACAAACTGCCGCGGGCATTGCTACGCACGCGACGCTTCTCAAGCAGATATCGCAAGAGCGCATTCGCGATGAGCTCATCCGTATTTTGTTGAGCCCGCGCCCGATGCAAGCTCTGTATGTGGCTCAAAAACTTGGTATTTTAAGCTCTGTCATTCCTGAACTCATGGCAGCTATCGGTATAGACCAGAACCAAGCTCACTCATACGATGTGTTCGAACACTCGCTACGTGCTCTCCAGCATGCTGCCGATAAAAACTGGTCGCTTGAAATCCGGCTCGCGGCACTCCTGCACGACATCGGCAAACCAGCGACACGGCTGTGGTCGGACGATAAAAAAGATTGGACGTTCCATGGTCATGAAGTGGTCGGTGCAAAAATCGCGCGGAAAATTCTGAACGACCTCCGTTTTCCAAAAGAAACCATCGACACGGTGATAAAACTCATCCGCTGGCACATGTTTTTCTCGGATCCCGACAAAGTCACGCTCTCTGCCGTGCGTCGTGTCATCACAAATGTCGGCACGGAGCATATCAAGGACCTCCTGAATATGCGCATCTGCGATCGTGTGGGTACGGGCCGGCCAAAAGAGCAGCCGTTCCGCTTGCGCAAGTACATGTCGATGGTGGATGAGGCTCTTCGTGACCCCGTCTCTGTCGCAATGTTGAAGATAGGCGGTTCCCACATTATAGAAGTGGGCCTCGAAAAAGCAGGCCCCCGCATCGGCTGGATATTACATGCACTGCTCGAAGAAGTCCTTGACGAACCCCAGAAAAATACGTCTGACTATCTAGAGAAACGCACGCAAGAAATGTCAAAATTGAACGACGAGGAATTAAAAAAGCTTGGCGAGGCAGGTAAAGATCGCAAAGCTGAAGAGGACGAGGCGGCGATTCGCGGGCTCCGAGAAAAACACCACGTCAGCTAACCCTGCTTTGCTAAAGCTATGCAGGATTGTTTGCTTCGCAAACAACAATAAAAGCCGCCTCACTAGGCGGGTCTGTTTTTATAAACCCGCCGCTGTGAAGCGGCTTTCGCGAAACACGGTGAATTTCGTAAAGAGCGCGAGTGTCATTGACAAAAAACTTTTGAATCCAATCGGTGCAGAGGCACCGTTACAATGTATGTGGTTAGAAGTTATTTGTCCTTTATGATCTCGTTAGATCGAAATCACGTTGTGTTTCAAGGAACGTCCAATAGCAATACTATCGTTCTATAGGACACTGTAAAGGACATGCCTGTGGATATCTCAAAATATGCCTATATATCAAGCTCTAGTAGGATGGGGCAGTGGTCGGAGCCGTAGAATTCGGGGTGAATTTCCGCTTTTTTCACCTTTTTTGCGAGCACTTTGCTCACAAAGAAGTAATCTATCCTCCAGCCGATATTGCGGCCCCTCGCATTCGAGAAGTTGCTCCACCACGAGTAAAATCCCTTTCCCTTTTTGAATTCACGGAATGTGTCGATGAATCCTGCTTTGATGATGGCGTCGATGCCTTCGCGCTCCTCTTTTGTATACCCATGTTCGCCCTCATTAGCTTCCGGATGAGCAAGATCATCGGGAGTGTGGGCTACATTAAGGTCGCCGCAGAAAATAACGGGTTTTCCATGTGGTGAGCCTGTCTGCCATGAGCTTGTCGAAGGGGTCGAACCATTCTTCTCCAATTGCTTCAAAAACTCAAGAAATGCGGGATCCCAATGCTTGTGGCGAAGGGTGAGCCTGCTTAGGTCAGGTTTGGCATTGGGTGTATAGACATTTACGACAAAAAAGTCTTCGTACTCGGCCGCAATGACACGTCCCTCCGTATTCGGATCGCCGTATTCGTCCTTTAGTTTATATTTTTTGAGCAGTTCCTCGGGGAATCCCAAAATAACGCTTAACGGCTTGATTTTTGAGAAAATTGCGGTCCCTGCATAGCCTTTTCTGCCCGAAGATGAGTTCCAATATTCCTCATATTCCGGCAAATCTACCTCCGATTGGTGCTGTCCCGCCTTCGTTTCCTGCAGGCACACGATATCCGGTTTCAGTGTTTCTATGACCGGCGCGAGCAATCCTTTTTTATGGACACTCCGAATCCCATTTACGTTCCACGAAACGAGTTTCATGTTGATACGATACCATGCCGCGTTCATTTGTGTGGGTGTCAACTATTTTTTCGCCGCTTCCCGTGAAAGGCTTTGTGTATTTCTTTGAGATGTTTGTCGGTTACGTGGGTATAGACCTGCGTCGTCGCGATGTTAGCGTGACCGAGAAGCGCTTGCACGCTTCGTAGATCGGCACCGTTTTCGAGCAAATCGGTCGCAAATGAGTGACGGATGGTATGTGGAGTCACGTTGCGCGTGATGCCAGCTTTTATCGCGTACTGTTTCACGAGCCGCTCTATCGAACGTGGTGTAATGGCGCGCAGATCTTTGTTTACCCCGAGCTTAGTCGAGAGGCCTTTTTTTGCTCGACCATAACCGACGAACAGCGCGTCGCTCATATCGCCACGTTTTTTAAGATACGCAGCGACTGCGTTTTTTGCTGCAGCGGAAAGAAAGACGACGCGAATCTTGTCGCCCTTGCCGCGCACGGAAAACTCATCACGCGTGAGGTCGAGATCGCTTTTGAGCGCACATAGTTCGGAGACGCGGAGGCCCGTGGAAAATAAAAGTTCGAGAATTGCCCGGTCGCGCAGCGCTCCAAGTTCATCGCCTTGTGGACTTTTCAACAGCCTGTTCAATTCATCGGCTGTGATGAGATCGAGGTCACGTCCTCCTATCTTGGCAAGCTCAATGCGCTCGGGGGATAGCGATTCGAGGCCGCGTTTGCGCATATATTTGAGAAATGAGCGAAGCGCGATGAGGTAGTAATTCTGTGTTTTTTTCTTCATGTCGCCCGCAGTGCCCGGTTGACGATTGAGCCAGAGACGGAATTCGCGCACGACCGGCTCCGTGAGCTTTGCCGGTGACTCGACTTTCGTATGAGACAAAAACCGCGTGAGGTAGCGATCGTAATTCTCGACTGTCTTGATGCTTCTACCTTTTTCAATCTCGAGATATTCAAGAAATTCCGTTTTCAACGACTTGAGATTAGCAACCATCGTTTCATTTTAGCAGCTATACAGGCGGCAAACGTGCACGCTAAATGATCCTTGCTCGAACCAGGAACAGAGCTCAAAATGAGCGTACCGTAGTATGGCGACGTATACAATAAATCCCACAATAGATATAGAGACGATCGGGAATATTCTCGCTAAAAAACAAAAAATTGCGCTCTCCGCCGATTCAAAAGCACGGATAGTAGCGTGCCGCGACTTTCTCGATGAAAAATTACGGTCCAACAAAGAGTTGCTGTATGGCATCAATACCGGCTTTGGCTCTTTGTGTGATACGCCGATCTCCGAAAAAAACCTCACGAAGCTGCAGAAAAATCTGGTGATGTCTCATGCGTGCGGGGTCGGCGAGGAGGTTTCTCCCGAGATCGTGCGGCTGATGTTGCTCATGAAGATACAGGGGCTCTGTTATGGAAATTCCGGGGTACAACTTCAAACAGTAGAGCGGCTCGTATTGCTCTACAATCACGATATTTTACCGGTCGTATATCAGCAAGGTTCACTCGGCGCTTCCGGTGATCTCGTCCCACTCGCTCATCTGGCACTTCCGCTCATCGGTGAAGGTGAGGTATTTTTCAAAAATAAGAAGCGGCACGCAAAAGACGTCTTGAGAATATTCAAGTGGAAACCGATACGCCTACGCTCAAAAGAGGGGCTCGCCCTTCTGAATGGAACGCAATTCATGACTGCATACGGCGTACATTGTTTACTGAGAAGTCAACGTCTTGCGGTGCTCGCTGACACGATCGCCGCTCTGTCGCTCGATGCGTTCGATGGTCGCATTGAGCCGTTCGACAAAAGACTTCATGCAATCCGTTCACATAAAGGACAGGTGAGGGTCGCACGACACGTGAGTAATCTCCTGAAGGGTAGCCGGTTGATGCGACGAAAGAAAGATCATGTTCAGGACCCGTATTCATTCCGTTGTATTCCGCAAGTGCACGGCGCTTCGCGCGATGTTATCCGTTTTGCCGCAGATATAGTACGAACAAAGATGAATTCCATCACCGACAATCCGATCATATTTCCGGAGGAAAACGCGATCCTAAGCGGTGGAAATTTTCATGGGCAGCCGCTCGCATTCGCCCTCGATTTTCTTGCCATGGCGCTTGGTGAGCTCGGAAGCATCAGTGAGCGGCGAACGTACCAGATGATCTCCGGAGCACGCCAGTTGCCGCCCTTCTTGGTCGCAAATCCCGGCTTGAATTCCGGCTTTATGATCCCGCAATACACGGCGGCCAGTATCGTTTCGCAGAACAAACAGCTCTGCACTCCCGCATCCGTCGATTCCATAGTGTCGTCCAACGGTCAAGAAGATCACGTCAGCATGGGCGGGAACGCTGCCACGAAATGTGTACGCGTCGTGGATAATCTTGAAAAAATCCTCGCCATAGAATTGTTCACCGCCGCTCAAGCAATAGAATTCAGACGCCCCGCTACAACCTCTCCGATTCTTGAAAAAATTATTGCCGAGTATCGAAAAAAAGTAAAATTCATCCCCGAAGATGCGGTAATGTACAACCGAATCGAGCGTTCTATTCGCTTTTTGCGAAATTACCGTTCTTCAGATACTTTTTCTTCTTAAGTTTTTCCGGTAGATATGATTCTTCGTTGCCTGCCCCGAGTGAGGCCGAGGGGTACATTTTGTAGTCCTTGCCGTATCCGAGACCTTTCATCAGTTTCGTCGGGGCATTGCGCACACTCATCGGGATCGGTAGGTTGCCGAATTTCTTTACATCGTCGAGCGCCGCGAAAACGGCGTCGTACGCACGGCGATCTTTTTTACACTGCGACAGGTAGGCCGCACCGTGCGCGAGATTGATGGTCGCTTCCGGATAGCCGATCTTGTTCACCGCCTCAAAGACCGCATTGGCGACGACGAGCGCGGTCGGCTGCGCGAGCCCGATATCTTCGCTGGCAAAAATAACCATACGTCGCGCGATAAATTTAGGATCCTCGCCCGCTTCAACCATGTGCGCCAAATAGTAGAGCGCAGCATCGGGCTGTGATGCACGCATCGATTTTATGAACGCTGAAATAATGTTGTAATGATCTTCACCTTTTTTGTCGTACCGTAGATGCTTTGACTGGATCGCCTCTTTCAATGTGTCGGGGGTAATCGAGCCATAGAGCTTTCGTGTCATTTCAAGCGCGGTAATTGCTTGCCGCGCATCACCCTGCGCCATCCGCACGAGCCATTCGCGCGCTTCTTTCGGGATTTTCATCTTGGTGCGCGCGATAATTTTCCCCATTTCTTTTCCACTATGTTCATTGAGCACAAAAACACGGCACCGTGATAGAAGCGGGGAAATAATTTCAAAACTCGGATTTTCAGTGGTGGCACCGACGAGCGTGATCTCGCCACGTTCGACGAACGGAAGCAAAAAATCCTGCTGCGCCTTGTTGAAACGATGGATTTCGTCCACGAATAATACCTTCGGCTTTGACGTGAGAAGCGTGCCACGAACTCCAATCACTTTTTTGATGTCGTCTTTGCCGGCGTCAACGGCCGAAAGCTCATAAAAGTCAGCGCCGAGCGCCTGTGCGTAGATCCGCGCCAAAGTTGTCTTGCCGGACCCGGGAGGTCCCCACAAAACAAATGAGAACAGTTCTTTTTTTTCTATTGCGACGCGGATAGGCTTACCTTTGCCCGTCAAATGTTCCTGCCCGACGAACTCGTCGAGTGTTTTCGGACGAATTTGCGATGCGAGGGGCTCCATACGGGCAGTATACGCCCGCCCGTTCCGAACGGAACGTTCGGGCGGGCTTTTCCACTTTTTGTCCACATTTGTCCACAGTTGCATGATGTCGCTCACGAGGTATTCTTCCCTGATGAGTGGAAAAACAATTGGTATTTGGCTCGTCGTTATTGTCGTTGTTGGTCTCGGTGCATATTTTATTTTTAATCGTTCGATAGTAGCACCGACCCCGCAACAGCAGCAGACCCCAACAGCAACCTCAACAGAACAAGTGCAGGGACAGGATGTGTCGGTCGGTACCGGAGCGGTAGCTGCTCCTGGAACAGTGGTGTCAGTCTTATACGTGGGCAAACTTGCGGATGGAACGGTGTTTGACAGTTCAGCCGCGCACGGAAATCAGCCGCTCGTCTTTACGCTCGGTCAGCAGGGGCTCATAGCCGGATTCCAAATCGGGGTCAATGGCATGAAAGAGGGTGGTGAACGGCTCATCGCTGTTCCTCCGGCACTCGGCTATGGCGCCCAAGAGGTGAAGGATCCGACGACCGGAAAAGTCATCGTCCCGGCCAATTCGACACTCCTGTTTGATGTGAAACTCGTGAAAGTGGAGACCGCGACCTCTTCAGCCACGATAACAGCACCAACGGCGCCGAAAAAATAGTGAACGAATACGTTGCCTTTGGTAACGCGCCGAAGACGCTGTTAGGGCTTGCGCACTGGATAAGAATGTGATATCATCGCGCAATGCTTACAAAGCGTAAGAAGCAGAACGAGATCAGCAAAACTCGCCGTCACGATACTGATACAGGCTCTCCGGAGGTGCAAGTAACGCTTTTGACGCGTCGAATTGAGGAACTTTCAGCACATTTGGATAAAAATCGGAAGGATAAACACTCGCGCCGCGGACTATTGGGACTTGTCGCTGACCGCCGCCGTCATCTAAAGTTCATCGAAGGAACCAACAAGCGGGCGTACGGAATTTTGGTGAGAAAACTCGGCCTCAAAAAATAGTCGCTAATGACTAGCCACTAGGGTTTAGGGAAATTCGTAACATTTCTTTGCTTCGTGAGTTATAATCCGTGTAGCGGATCAAATTTTAATATCATTTCACTAGTGGCTATACCCTAGTGGTTAACAAACTATTCATGGCAATCATCAAACATCCGGAACAGCGCGTCGGCGTATTCATCGATACGCAAAATGTGTACCACAGCGCAAAAAATATCTATCATGCGCGGGCGAATTTCGGCAATATCCTCAAGGACTGTGTCGCCGGTCGCCGGCTTATCCGCGCACGCGCCTATTCGGTCACGACCGAAGGCGGCGAAGAAAAGGGCTTTTTCGACGCTCTCGCTAAAGTAGGCATCGAAATGCGCACAAAAGACCTGCAGATATTTTTCGGCGGCGCCAAAAAGGCCGACTGGGACGTCGGCTTGGCAGTCGATGCGATCACGGCGGCGCCAAAGCTCGACACGGTCGTCTTGGTGACCGGCGACGGCGACTTTATCCCGCTCGTTGAATACCTGCGCACCCATTCGGGCTGTCAGGTGGAAGTCGTTTCATTCGGCCGCTCGACGTCGGGCAAACTCAAGGAGGCGACCGACTACTTCCTCGACCTCGACGAAGACCCGAAGCGCTATCTTCTCAACTACCGCGGCGGGAGTACGCGTCGCTCGAGTACGCGCGGCACGCGCGACATCGAAGTCTCCGCGCCCGACGATTCCATGGCCGAACAAGGGGACGACGTCGGCAAAATCACAGGGGTGGAATAAGGAATATTCCTATCGAGGCCGGTACCAGTACATGAGACCGAGAATGAGCGCGGTTGCCGATACAGTCAATGCTTCGAGCTCGAAACCGCCGAGTAGCGTGAAGTTTTGATTCATCTTCCATCGTACATACATCTCCCACGCACCGATTACAAATACAAGAACGAATATGATAATCGCACTCAAAAGTGCCGACCAATAAATCAAGCGTTGTTTTCCTGTTTGAACTTCCATTCCGAACATGGTAACACGCTTAATACAGAGTGCACGTACTGTGCGTGTCAGTCTGGAACTTGTCTACAAATCATGTATAGTGCCCGTATTAATCAGTAGTCGTGGTGTTTGGATAGGCAGCGGCAACGCGCTGAAATCTAGACATCACCCCCTCGACAAGCTCGGGGTAAACAAAGAAACATGGAAAAGAAAATATATTCTCTCGACATCGGGGGAAAGACGATGACAGCCGAGTTTAACGACTGGGCCGATCAGGCGCACGGCTCGGTACTCTTGCGCTACGGCAATAGCACGGTCTTGGCGACCGTCGTCATGAGCGCGCGGGAATCGGAGAAAGATTATTTTCCCCTCACCGTCGACTATGAGGAGAAGTTTTATGCGGCCGGCGCGATCCTGGGATCGCGCTTCATGCGTCGCGAAGGCCGCCCTTCCGACGAGGCCGTGCTCTCCGGTCGCATCGTCGATCGCACTATTCGGCCTCTATTTCCCAAGGGAATTAAGCGCGACGTGCAGGTAATCATCACTGTCCTCTCGATCGATGAGTATGATACCGACGTACTTGCCGTCAACGCGGCGTCGCTCGCGGTCGCCACATCAAACATCCCGTGGAACGGCCCCGTTTCCGCAATGCGTATCGGCCAAGAAGCCGGGAGCGATGCCTTCATCGTCAATCCGACGTATGTGCAGCGCACCGAAGGCGTCGAGGTGCTCGACCTCCTTGCGTGCGGAAAAGACGGCCTCATCAACATGATAGAGGTGGGAGCAAAAGAAGTGTCCGAGGAAACCCTCGAAAAAGGCCTCGCGCGGGCAAGCGAAGAAATAGAAAAAATTCAGGCATGGCAAAAGAAGATCATCGCCGAAACAGGGAAGCAAAAAGTCGAATTCAAAGCACCGGTCATGACGCCCGAAATGGAGGCGGCGTTCGCGGAGATCGTCGAGCCGAAACTCAAAGCATCCGGCGGCACACTCCCTAAGCAAGACCTCGGCCCCATGAAATCCGAGTGGATGAAGTTGGCGACCGAGAAATTGCCCGATATTGCGCCGGGCCGGTTGGACGCATATTACGAAGAGCGGCTCGATGCATACGTCCATGACATCGCCACCAAAGAAGGGAAGCGGGTCGACGGGCGCGCGTTTGATCAAATACGGCCACTCTTTGCACAGGCTGGCGGTATCTCGCCGATCATTCACGGCAGCGGACTATTTTATCGCGGTGAAACGCACGTGCTTGGCGCACTCACGCTCGGCGGCCCCGGTGATGCGCAACTCATGGATACGATCGAGTATCAGGAAACGAAAAAAACATTCATGCTCCACTACAACTTCCCGCCGTTTTCAGTGGGAGAAACAGGGCGCGTCGGCGGGATGAATCGCCGCGCCACGGGCCATGGAGCGCTCGCCGAAAAAGCGCTGCGCGTCGTATTGCCGACCAAGGATGTGTTCCCCTATACGATCCGTATCGTGTGTGAATCGCTCGCATCAAATGGCTCGACATCCATGGCGAGCGTATGTGCGGGTACACTCGCGCTCATGGACGCTGGTGTCCCGATCAAAAAACCCGTCGCGGGCATCGCCATGGGCATGATGAGTGATGCAAAAGCGGGTGTATACAAAGTCCTTACCGACATTCAAGGGCCCGAGGACCATCACGGCGACATGGATTTCAAGGTCGCCGGCACCATCGATGGCGTGACTGCCGTACAAATGGACGTGAAAGTTGAAGGTGTGCCACTGAAGGTGCTCACCGAAGCGTTCGCGCAAGCGAAGAAGGCGCGCATGCAAATTCTTGATGTCATCGAAAAGGAAATCCCCGAGCCCCGGACTGATATCAGTCCTAGGGCACCTAAAATCCTCACGACGCACGTGAAAGTCGATCAAATCGGCCTCGTTATCGGTCCCGGCGGCAAGACCATCAACGGTATTCGCGAGCGCACGCTCTGCGACGACATTACGATCGAAGAAGATGGTACGGTCTTCATCACCGGCAAACAAGGGACCGCAGAGGCGGCACTCAAGGAAATTTCCGACCTCACGCGCGAGTACCTGGTGGGCGATCGTTTTGAAGGACCAGTCGTGCGCATGATGGATTTCGGCGCATTCGTAAAGATCAGTTCGAATCAGGACGGGCTCGTGCATGTTTCGGAGGTCGCCCCATTCCGCATCGAGAAAATTTCGGATGCGATCAAGATCGGCGATGTTGTTCCCGTCGTGTTGAAGGAAATAGATGAAAAAGGACGCTATAATCTCTCCATCAAGGCTGCTGATCCGGAATGGGCCGCAAAGAAAGGGCTCAAGCCATCAACTGCTGGAGATTATGGACGATCAAACAACAACGAACGGCGACGCAGGATCTAACGAACCGCTGCTCGATACACATACTGCAACTTCGGGCATTCCCAGCCACGAGGAACTATTGCCGGAGCACTCTCCCGACACTGTACAGCCACCTCCGCCTGCCATACAAAAAACTCCTCCGCCTGCAGCTACACCGACACCCGGAGCGACGCTGCAAGGACCGTTCAACGACGACATAAAAAATATTCTCAAAACGATACAACTGCCGGAACGCCGGAACGACCCGGGAGACACAGCGAAAACCGCTCACCAAGCCGCCGGAGAGCCGAAGAATTTTGTGCCGGAAGAAGCGGGAGTAAAGATCATTTCGGAAACGATCATACCCGCCGCACATACCGGTACCCCGAAAACAGGGGTGCTGCCTCTTGCAGGAGTTCCGGAACAAAAAAAGGATGCGCCGCCCTCTCCTACAACGCCCGATGTCGCTGTGTCTGTCACTCTACCAACAGAAAAAAAGGAAGAAAAAGGGGGGCCCGCAAGCTGGATCGTGACGCCACTGCGAACCCTTCGGGAAGACTTGCAGCACGTAATTACGACCAGGAAGATATCCATGGTACGTGCGGTTGCTCTTGAAGAGGATAAGAAAAAAGGGGAGCCTGTTCTCACTCCTCAAGAGATCAATGCGAAGCGCCGGCGACGGCAACATTCGTTCTCTTTGATCTTTGCATCCGGTGTTCTGCTTTTTCTGGGAGCCGCCGCTCTCGTCGGCGTCTATGTGATACAAAATCAGAGCGCGCCACAGGTGGTAATCGGCGATGACTCATCACTCATCTTTGCTGAAACAGCGGTCGAATTTCCCGTCGGAGATCAGTCGCCGGGAGACATAAAACGCGTTATCTCGCAGTCACAAGCCTCGGAGGCAGCTCTCGGCTCCATTACGCGCATAATACCTTCGCTCACATCTATCGGAGCGAGCGGTGCGACGGGCGCTCCGCGACTCGCGACCACGGCGGAGTTTTTGACCGCCCTCGGTACTCACGCCTCCGATGAGCTGGTCCGCGCACTCGGAGACAAGTTCTTTCTCGGCATTCATACAGTAGATAAAAATGTGCCCATCTTAGTCATACCGGTGTTCTCATACGATCATGCCTTCGCCGGCATGCTCGCCTGGGAAAACACGGTAAATGGCGACATGGCACCGATATTCCCCCTCGTCGCGCCTCTCACGGCGGATGCGAGCGGTCTGCCGGTGAGCCGCAAGTTTGAGGATATCGTCTTACGCAACTACGACGTCCGCGCCCTCAAGGACGACAGTGGCACTATCCAAATGTACTATTCATTCCCGACGCCCAACCTTCTCATTATCGGGGAGAGTCCCTACACATTTACCGAAGTCCTAAGCCGCCTGCAGGCGGAGCGGAAGCTGTAAACTATCCTTTATTTGCATTGTTTTGGTATACTACAGCCCATGAAACACTTGCGGCAGACGGATATAGATGAGTTTCACGACCTATTAGAAACAGAGAAAGCACAGCTGGAAGAAGATCTCGCCGCGCACGGTCGCGTGCAGAATGAATCGGGGGATTGGCAGGGTAATTCGAGTGGCCTTATGGGCGAAGAGGCGGATCCCAATGATGCCGCCGATCAGATCGAGGAGCTAGTGACCAACGTCCCGCTCGTCGAGGAGCTCGAAGCTAAGCACCACGATGTCGAAGATGCGATAGAAAAAATAGACCGCGGCACCTACGGTCTGTGCGAAGAGTGCGACGGGCCCATCCCGCTCGCACGCATCAAAGTCAATCCCTCTGCCCGCACCTGTCTCGAACACGCGGAATAATACAGCACGCCAAAGCGTTGCGCATGCGTGAATCCTGATTACAATTGCCCCACTATGGGGTCAAAGCAGGCGATCGCTTCGGGGTTTGCGCGCGTATTCGGTGCGCAGCCGATGCTTCCCAAGGCGGTCGTGGTGTCCATCGAGTGCGACATCGTGAAAGGATTGCATGCATTTACGATCGTCGGTTTGCCCGATAAGTCGGTGGAAGAAGCGAAAGACCGCATCGCCGCCGCGATAAAAAATACCGAACCGCCAGTTCCGACCAGTCGCGAGGACGGCGGATACGAATCACCCAAACGAAGCAACAAAAAAATAGTACTCTCGCTCGCGCCAGCCGAGCTCAAAAAGGAAGGTGCAGCTTTTGACATTCCGCTCGCGCTCGCGTTTCTTCTCGCGTCCAAGCAAGCAAAATTCGACCCTACGGGGAAAATATTTGCCGGGGAGCTGGGCCTGGATGGCAGTGTGCGAAAGATTCTCGGGACGCTCTCTATCGCGTCGGCAGCACAGAGTGCGGGCTATACCGACATCTACATACCGAGCGACAATGCTGAAGAGGCGTCGCTTATTACCGGCCTGCGCGTGTATGCCATCTCGTCGCTCCGCGATCTACTCGAAGAATTGTCGGGTGAGACCGACTCTGTGTACGTACCAAAAACAAATAGTACTCCGCGTGACGACGATGATGCCGCACTTGATGAGATCCGCGGACAGGAGAGCGCGAAGCGCGGGCTCATCATAGCCGCTGCGGGCGGCCACAATATCGCTCTCTATGGCCCGCCGGGGACAGGCAAAACGCTCCTCGCGCGTGCCGCCACCTCCATCCTTCCCGATCTTTCGGAAAACGAGATGGTCGAGGTAACGACCATCCATTCGCTCGCTGGCGCACTGCACGGCGGGCCGATATTCCGTCCACCGTTCCGCGCCCCGCACCACACATCATCATACGCAGCTTTGATCGGGGGCGGTTCAAATATCCGCCCCGGGGAAGCGACGCTCGCTCACCGCGGAGTCCTCTTCGCCGATGAATTTCCGGAGTTTCATCGTGATGTGATCAACGCGCTCCGCGAGCCGCTCGAAGATCGCGTCGTGAGTATTTCACGCGCTAAAGGCTCGGCGGTATTTCCCGCCAATTTCATGCTCATCGCTGCCTTGAATCCGTGCCCGTGCGGTTTTGCGGGGACGCCCCGCTGCCAGTGCATGCCGCATATCGTAGAAAAATATCGCCGCAAAATTTCAGGCCCGATCGCCGATCGCATCGACATGTGGGTCTCCGTCGGACACCTGCCGCCGGAATCTCTCTCGACACAGAGAAAAGCGGGGAGTGGAGAGACGAAGCGTGCGCGAAAAGCGGTCGCCGAGGCAAGGCAGCGGCAACGAGATCGATTCAAAGATATGCCCGGTGTCTCCACCAATGCTGATATGGGACCAAAAGAGCTCGAAGCGGCTGCCGCGCTCTCCCCAAAAGCCGAGGAAACGCTCCAAGGCGCCGCCCGCAGCATGAAACTCTCTCCGCGCGGCTACCACCGCACCATCAAACTCGCCCGCACCATCGCCGACCTCGCCGGCGAGGACACGATAGAACCGTCACACATGCTCGAAGCATTGCAATATAGAGCAAGGGAACTATAACGTTTGACATAGTACTACCGTTGTATATACTTCGGTTATGAGCAACAAAACCGTTATCAGTTTCATCATCATCGGCACGCACCACGAACTGCTCGAAACGTAGCCAGTTTTCTTCAGTCATAGTGCAAATTATGCGCATCCTTCGCGCCGGAAGCGTGGAGAGGTGGATGACGTCGCGCCGTTTAAAACGGGTTCCGAATTCCGTTGCGGATCTCGAAGTGGACGTGCGGGCCGGTGGATTTGCCGGTGGAGCCCACATAGCCGATGACCTGCCCCTGCATGACATGCTGACCGACGCTGACGATGACGCGCGACTCGTGGCTATAGAGCGTCTGGCTGCCATTGTTGTGTTGAATGACCGCATAGTTGCCATAGCCGCCGTTCCACCCGCCTTCCTTCGCAATGATCACATCGCCTTCCGCAGAGGCCATGATGGGTGTGCCGATGGGCAATCCGCCCAGATCGACGCCGTTATACCCATGGATACCTTGCGTACGGCGGCCGCCGACGACCGGTCGTAAGTAATAGCCGATCTGCTCCGGCGTGCCAGCGGGACCCACATTGTGGGCCGGCTCGGCACTGCCGCGGAACGTGGGCGCCGGAGCGGCGATCTCCCCGTCAGGAATGATTATCTCGTTTCCGACCGTGAGGGTGCCGCTGAGACCGTTGAAACTCGAAATTTCTGCCGCATCTCCTCCGTATTTCTTTGCGATGGATGCCAGTGTATCGCCCTTCTTCACGGTGTACTTGATACCGGTCACCGGGAGAATGGTGAGGGTTTGCCCGATCTGGATACGCGAGCTTGAGGGAAGGTCATTCGCCCACAAGATCGTACTCGCCGTAACGCCGAACATCTTGGCGATACCCGAGAGTGTGTCCCCGGGGCGAACGACATAGACGCTGATCGTTCCATTTTTTGGCTTTTCGATATCCGCGAGTGTGCCCGAGGGCCCTTCGTCGGGCACGAGCGCCGAAGAATCCACAATGGTGATATCGCCACCGCCGCGCGCCGGCGCCGGATCGATATTCATGGCTGGCCGGAGAAATGGCATCGTTTGGAGGTTGCCCTGTGATATCGGGACGTCCGCTCCGTTAGTCCTCTGTAAGAGAGACCCGAGGAAACTGTCAAATACAGCGGCCCGCGCGGCAGCGGGCAGAAGTGAGCCAAGTACGATAAGCAGTGAAATGCTTATAGCTGCCATGCGGGCGATGCGAGACGATGCGTATTTCTTTCCCTGCAGACGCACGCGTGCGGAGAATTTTTTTATTGTCTGTTTTATAAGCCAATGTGATGGCTTGTTGTTGTCGCGCGGAAAGATATGCAAAAGAAATATACCGCTCCTTCCCGCACTAGACGTAAAGCCAAGTTTTATCGATAGGTAAGCGGATGATTCAGAAAATACGGCTCTAATCCTCGATCCTAAGGAGTTGAGCTTCAGTAAAAACGGCACGCTACCGATAGATTCACTGTACCGTCATGCGGGCTTCAGAGTCAATTCATGTTCGAATTCGCAAGTGGATATCGATTTTGTCAACTCAAGTTGGTGCTCGTGGTATAGTTCCCCCGTGAATCTGATACATGGCTTAAATGAACAACAAAAGGCCGCTGTATTGCACACAGAAGGACCTCTTTTGATACATGCGGGGGCTGGAGCGGGCAAAACGAAAACCATAACACACCGCATTGCCAACCTCATTGCAAGGGGCAATCCGCCCCATCGCATTTTGGCGGTCACCTTCACCAATAAGGCGGCGGGCGAGATGCGCGCGCGCATACGGGACCTGCTTCAGGGACGGAGCAGTATGCCGCTCGTGACCACCTTCCACTCACTGGGGGTGCGGTTGCTGCGGGAATTTCACGAAACGGCCCGCATTCCGCGCACCTTTACCATTTGGGATCGGGACGACAGCATCAAAGCGCTAAAGAATATTTTGGACAGGCTTGATATGGAAGAATCCGCCGCGAGAGGGTATCTATCCGCAATTTCACGCGAAAAAAGCAATGGCATACGTATGAAGGAGTACTGCGATAAGGCACAGACGTATCGAGAGCGCACGGTCGCACAGGTGTGGGAGGCGTATGAGATGGCTACTCGCGAGGAAGATGCCCTTGACTTCGATGACCTCCTCTTGCGCACACTCTCGCTGCTGCAGGAGTCGGATAGGGTGCGGACTCTCCTGCAGAACCGTTTCAGCCACATAACCATCGACGAGTATCAGGATACCAACGGCGTCCAGTATGAGATCGCACGCCTCCTAGCGGGAGAAAAGAAAAATATCTGCGTCGTCGGCGATATCGACCAAAATATCTATAGCTGGCGCGGAGCGCGGATAGAGCATTTACTGCAATTCGAAGATACGTTTCCCGGCACTACGGTCGTCCGATTGGAACAAAATTATCGCTCCACGCGCACTATCCTCGCAGCGGCAAATGCGGTCATCAAAAAAAATCTGCGGCGGAAAGAGAAAAATCTGTTCACCGAAAACCCGACCGGCGAACCTCTCATGATCTATGGTGCACGCAATGAGATAGATGAGGCATGGTTCGTGGCGAGAGTAGCCGAGCACCTGATCGAAAATGGCACACGACCGGGGGAGATAGCCGTTCTATACCGTGAAAATTTCCAATCGCGCGTGCTTGAGGAGGCGTTCCTCAATTTCAGCGTCCCGTACCGCGTCGTCGGCACGAGATTTTTTGAACGCAAAGAGGTGAAAGACACACTCTCATACCTGCGGGCGGCGCTCAATCCCAAGAGTAAGACCGACATTGCGCGGATAATCGCCGTACCGCCGCGCGGCATCGGAAAAACAACGCTTATTAAAATGCTTCAAGGAGGTGAGGCATCGCTGCCGGCCGGAGTGCGAGCAAAAATTGCGGCATTTCGGGAATTATTGGCAAAAATAAAATATGCCGCCGAGACATTGCCACCGTTTGAAGCGATACGCTTCACCCTCGAAGCAAGCGGCATGGAAGCGATGCTCAAAAATGATACAGAAGAGGGGATAGAGCGCCTCGAGAACGTGCGCGAGCTCGTCAATCTCGCGACGCGGTACTCCGACTTGCCGCCACGTGAAGGCATTGAAAAATTGTTGGAGGAAGCAGCGCTGCAAAGCGACCAGGATGAGATTGAAGACGTGCGCAGTTCCGTCTCGCTCATGACCGTCCACGCCGCAAAAGGGCTGGAATTCGATTGCGTGTTCGTGACAGGGCTCGAACAGGGACTTTTTCCATCTATTCGCCAAGCGAGCGAAGGTGAGCGGGACGAGGAGGAAGAACGGCGGCTTTTTTATGTGGCGCTCACGCGCGCAAAGCGCCTCCTGTACTTGAGCTACGCAAGCGAACGCGCGAAGTGGGGTCAGCGCGAGCGTACGATGCCCTCCGAATTCTTTGAAGACATCGACCCGCGACTTACCGCTCCCGCGTCGCTCGAAAATACCACCGAAAAAACCATCGAATTGCTATGACCCCCGTTAGAAAACGAAAGGGTGCGCGGCTTGGACAGCATTTTTTGACGGCGCGGTGGGCTGCCATGAAGCTTGCAGGAACGGCCGTTACTTCAAGGGGCGAAATTGTCTTGGAAATCGGCCCCGGCAAGGGCGCGCTCACAAAAGAATTGCTGACGTTCTCCGATCATGTGATTGCGATAGAAAAAGACGGGATATTGATAGAAAAATTACGCGAAACATTCAAAAATGAACTCTCGGATGGTCGTCTCACGCTCGTGCCGGCCGACGTGCGCGATGTTTCACCGGAAAAACTCGGCCTTGTCGGCGGCAAATATGTTCTTGCCGCAAACATTCCGTACTACATTACAGGAGAGATCATACGACAGTTCTTGACCGCGGCCACACAGCCCCGCGCAATGGTTCTCCTCGTGCAAAAAGAGGTCGCGCAGCACATCGTGTCAAAGAAGGAAAGTATTCTCTCGCTTTCGGTCAAGGTGTTCGGCTCACCGCGCATCGTCGCAAAGGTAGGAAAGGGGAGTTTTTCTCCACCTCCTTCTGTAGATTCGGCTATTCTCTCTATTGAAAATATTTCCCGCGATTTTTTCAATGATGTGGATGAAAAACATTTTTTTGAGGTCGTTCGCGCGGGTTTTTCGTCAAAAAGAAAACTGCTTGCCAACAATTTGAGTAAGTTTGGAAAAGAAAACGTCCTCCGCACATTTGAGGCATGTGGGATAGCGGAAAAAGCGCGTGCAGAGAACGTTTCAAAAGACCAGTGGAAAATATTGGCACAGTGGCTTGCCTAAAAAAGAGGTCTTGCGCGCCCCGTTCATCGCCGTATAGTTGGCATAGAATAGGAGGAAACCATGTTTAGACGGGCGATATTCCACTTCACGAAACCGATATGTGCATGTGATAGCGAGAATTTGGATTGGAATATCGAGGGAAGGAAAGGGGAGTCGGAACTGGTCGTCACTTGCGCCACATGCGATGCGGTAGTTAGAGTGCCGAATGATTTGTTTACGGCCTGCTTCGAATTCGAAACACCCTATCCCGGTAAACAAAAAAAGGCAGGGAAGGCAGCCCAAAAAAGCGGGCCGAATGACGAGTGGGGAAAAGTGATTCCGTTCCCGTCAAAAGGTAAGAATGTGGTTCCATTCCAACCAAAGAAAAAATAACCGGCATTTTGAAACAGTGTGCAGGGACGCGTGTATCCGCCGTTGGACGGCGTGGTGATGTTCGAGTGCCGTGCGTGCCCGCGCCACAGCGGTCGCGCCTGCGGCACGACATCGCTGTGGCGGAGTTCCCAAGAAAAAAACAGTCCTCAAGGACTGTTTTTTATTGGGAACTCCCCATCATCGTTATCAGAATTCCCGCGTACACAATGACGGGGTCAATGGAAACGACGCAAAAGTAGGGCGGCGCAGCGAGCCCCAGGAGCCACTGACCGGAGTGCCTCGGCGGCCCAAACATGTATGTCTTCGTCGTCGGCGTCCAAATGAACTGTCCGCCGCGCGGCGGTCCGACGTTGGCCCAAATCGCGTTGTTGTAACAAAAAATTATCTGGCCGATAGCTCCGCCGAAAGGAAACGCGTGCGCGGCACGGGGAGCAGCGAATGTCACGACGAGCGTCGCGAAGAGTAGCACCGACGCGAAACGATATCGGAGTCTCTGTGATGTCATACAACAATTCTATCATCCATCTATCATCCTTGGGACTATCAGTCTAGTCCAACGCAAGATGGTGCTGAAATCGAGGACGATTCCAGCGTAAAGGGAGCCCAAAGGGCCCCCTCCACGCGGAGTCGCCGTACAGTGCAGT
>Ga0075997_131_pt1 | contig 22076 bp, 28 predicted proteins | sample RifGroA2_FD_68043 | JGI IMG/M metagenome (GOLD analysis project Ga0075997, IMG submission 68043) | Parcubacteria (Kaiserbacteria) bacterium GW2011_GWA2_52_12 | reverse complement strand
GGTACTGGCGCCGGGGCCAATCCCTGTTGCACCCGATGCACCGACATACCCGACGCTGTTGATGTAGAAATGGTCTGCATTGGTTGAATTCCAATACATCGTGGTGCCGCTGCCGGATTGGATGGGATTCTGGTCGAAGGTGACACTGCAGGTGGGGAGAGGTGGTGGTGGGGGTGGAGGAGTAACGCAAGTAGTTCCCTGTTGGACTTGTCCTGCCGGACAGGAACAGGTCGGGTACTGGGCGATGTCGAGGCCGTTGGAGCATGGGGTTGGTGGTGGTGTGATGCAGGTGTCGCCTTGCTGGACTTGACCGCTCGGGCAGGTGCAAGAAGGATATTGGGTGATGTTGAGGCCGTTGGGGCAGGAGGGGGGTGGCAGACACTGGCTCGTATTGCCCTGTGCGCATGTACATTGATTTGAATCACTGTTCGGCGCGAGCGTTCCATCGGGGCAGTGTTGTGTCGGAGGCGGTGGCTCCGTCCATGTGACAGTCACATAACCACCGCGGTGCATGCTAACGATTACACCGATACCGCTGCCCACGGCAAGCTCCCCTTTCGAATACGTCCTCGCCTCGACTGTAGGCTGGCTCATGTTCCAATAGCTCGACGCTACGATAGCGTCGCACATACCTTGGTCGCCGCAGGTGATATAAGAGCCGAGAGCAGGATTTACATCGGTCGGAACGGAGCCCTGGCTGACAACATCGCTAAAACTACTGCTCTCTCCATATCCACCTCCCCCCCAATAGCAATTACTTGAAGCTATTCCATCGTAAGAACATTGGAAAACTGGCGGTTCGGCAACGCCTCCGAGTACTTCAACAGTGAGCGTTCCGTATGCGGGAACGGTAAAGGTGTGTGAGCCCGCTTTGGATTTGATTTGTTCTCAAACGTCCACGTGCCCACTGTGGCAAAGTTGAACTCCCAGTATTCGCCGGGTTTGAGGTCTTTGCAGGAGGTAAAGGCGTCGCCGCAGAGGTTCAGGCCGTCGGTCGAGTTGTTCACGAAACGGATGGTTTCGCCGATTTTAATGTTCGCGGTCTTCGGTTCGAAGCCAGTGTCAACGTAGGAGACGAGCATGTTGAACGTTGCCTGCTTGCCGAGTGCCGCCGTGGTGTTGGCTTTCGTGCGGGGAGGCGGAGGGATCGTTATGGGACGTACGGGGGTGATGGTGGGACCTGTTGGCGTTCCCGGAGCGAGGACGTACAGCGAAACGCCGAATACGGCGAGGGTGAAGAGGACAAGCAGGGCGAGCAGGATGAGGAGCGGGCGCAGGTCGTGGGGCATACGTAATAACTATACGGTCTTTCTACCGATGGCCTTTCCTACAATATCGACAACTTCCGATGGGATCGCGCTCGCTTTTACGATGTACTTGTCGGCGCCTAAATCCATTGCTTTCTTTTGTTCTGCATCCTCACTTTGATTCGTCAGTGCGATCTTGAGAGCTTTTGGCGCAAGCTTCTCTTCGGTCAGTGCCGTCAGAAACGAGAGGCCGTCAAGCTCCGGCATGGTAAGGTCGAACATGATCACGTCGGGCAAAAGTCCGCCACGAAGCAGATTGAGTGCATCTTTCGCCGAAAGACATGCTTGTACGGCATAGCCCTCCATGGTGAATTTCATGCTGTACATGTCGACGAGAAATTTATCGTCATCGATGATCAGTATCATTTTTTTTTCTGCATCAATCATACGTTTTGTTTTTCTTTGCCACTTTTCGGCGTGATCGGAACTACCGGTATCGCTGCTTCCTCGGGGGAAACACCCGACGCAACGGCTGCAACTTCTTCTTCCTCGCCGGCAAGAAGCGTGCTGAGCGCACTGACTTCAGAGTAGGGGATCTTCTTGGCGAAGGACTTCAGCATAGCATCCTCTTGCATGGTAAGCATGCCCTGTGCGCGCGCCGCTGTCCACAATTGCGATTCGACCGGATTTTCGAGAATGATCTTCTCAACATCAGAAGACATTTCCAAGACCTCGAAGACGGCCATACGGCCGCGAAGACCCGACGGATTCGTGGAGGTCGGCATCGGCTCGTACGCCACGGGTGGAACCTTGAAACGGTGGCGCTCCGGCAATGTCTCGAGCCCTGCTTCGATGCTTTTCTTGATACTCGGCGTGATCTGGAATTCTTTGGCGCCTCCTTCGCTAAAGGTGCGCACGAGACGCTGGGCAATCGAGAGGATGAGTACGGGAGGGATAAGATACGGCTCGACGCCCATGTCGATGAGGCGCGGTATCGTGCCGACTGCGTCATTGGTGTGGATGGTCGAAAGCACAAGGTGGCCGGTAAGCGCCGCCTGAATGGCGAGCTTGGCAGTCTCCGAATCGCGGATCTCGCCGACCATAATGATGTCCGGGTCCTGGCGCAGTGTGGTGCGCAATCCGGAGGCAAACGTGTACCCGATCTCGGGACGCATTTGCGATTGGGATACACCGTCGACGAAATATTCGATCGGATCTTCGAGTGAAAGGACGTTTTTCGTCTCGCGATCCATTTCGGAGAGCAACGAATACAGGGTGGTGGATTTACCGCTGCCGGTCGGACCGGAAACGAGGATGAGTCCGTGCGGTTTCGTGACCGCGTCGCGCACCGTGCGCACGGCGCGTTCGGAAAGACCGATCTCATCGAGCGGAATGAATCCTTGCCGTCGGTCCAAAATACGCATCACGATCTTTTCCCCGTAATACGAAGGGAACGTCGAAACACGGAAGTCTATTTGGTGATTTTCTATCGAAGCGGAAAAGCGGCCGTCTTGCGGCTTACGCATTTCATCGAGACGAATCGCCGAAAGCACTTTGATGCGCGCCACGATCGTACGGTGCGTATTGAGGGGAAGAATGATGCTCGTATGGAGATCGCCATCCACGCGGTAGCGCACGCGCACGCCGGAGGGCATCGGCTCAATGTGCACGTCGGATGCCTTGCCGTCGATCGCATAGCGCAAAATAGTGGAAACGATCTTGATCGTCGGCGCATCCTCCTGGATGTTCATCTTGCCGGCGATGCCGGCAGCATTCCGAGCGATAGTCGGGTCGTCGAGATCGAGCGGTACATTCTCGAGCTCGCCGATCGGAGCGGCCTGCTGTTCACTCTCGAGGTCCGTTATCGCCTGGTCGACCGTGCCACCGAGTCCGCGGTACATCGCGAAAACCTTTTCGAGGTCCTGCTCCGATATCTGAAATACCTTGAACGGCATTCCCGTCGCGCGCGCAATGAAGTTCAGGGCGTCGATCGCCTGAATGTTGTCGGGGTCCACCATGCCGACCTCGAGGACACCGTCCACGACTCCGAGCGGAGCGAACTTGTAGTGATCGGCCGATTCCTGCGGAACATACCGCAGAACATCGTACGGAATCTTGGTGTCCCCGATGGTGCGGCGCGGTGCTTCGAAGATCGCCTCCGAGGTTGGCTTGGCCGCGGTAGATGGCGCTCCGGATACCATATGATCTTACTGTTGTCCTGCCTTCGGTTGTGCGAAGATCCGTGCGGTATCGCGATTGAGCACTTGTGCGCCCTGCGTGCCGGTTTGCTGCGCCGAAGCGGAAAGCGGCGCGAACGGATTCGGACGTCCGACAGGCTCGGGAACGATCTCTTTTCCAAAATCCTTGAGGCTCATGAAAGCCGGATCGGTAAAGATCGTCCCGTTCAAGGTCACCGCCCGAAGCGTGAGGAGCGTGGTCACCAATTCAACATCCGATGCCGTCGTCGGTGTGTCGGTGGTGAGGAGCGGCGCGGTTGCGCCCCCGCCGGACATTCCCCACCACGCGATCCCGGCGAGAGCGACGACTGCAATCCCTATCACGAATTTATTTTTTAGAAAGTCCATCATATAAATTATTTGAGCCAATATGTGCGGAGGCCGATGCCGAAATGGTACACCGACTCGGGGGTCACCCCGTCCTGCGAAACGCGATTTCCGCCGGCGGGCTGGATCGAGAGTGAGACAAGATCGACGATACGCAAACTCGCCTGTAGGTCCCCGAGGAATTTTTGGAAATCTTGGTACGTGCTGTCAACGTCGAATTTGATCGTAAGCATATCGTATTTCTGATTGCTCGATCCGATCGTCGCAACCGTTTGCTGATTTTGCCCTTTCGTTGCATTCCCGGAAACATCTACATTTGAGAGCGTCATGCCGTACGTCGATGCCATGCCATCCATGTCCAGGATCAACCTGATATTATCGACATGATCAGGCAGCATCTTTTGAATGCGGTCTAGATCTTGCGGATTAAAAACGTTGTATTTCGAGATAAGCTGCTGTTTGAGCTGCTGCAACTGCGCTGCTTTTTCCAGTGCCGTATCGTATTCGGATATCTGCGCACGGATCACTTGCGTGTTGTCATACGTCGGTTGCGTGTAAAAGAAAAATATGGCTCCGGAGAGTATGAGAGCGACCGCTGAAATGATTACGCGTACCATATTTAGTTTGTTGGCGGCTGGGCATCAAAAGGCGATGCGGGAGCTGCTGTCTGGAGCGCGGGCGCATTCACGCCTGCTGCGGTAGCTGCCGCCGCTTGCTGACTGGCGATGAGCTGATCGTATTTTACCAACGCAGGATTGATTTTCACGCTTACATCGAAATGCACACCGTCAGGCTGCCGTGCGATAGCGCCGAATATTGGATCTACAAAGATGCTGTTTTTGCCGAAAAGGTCTGCCTGGAGCGCGATCGAGTTCACGCTCTGCGCAACGCCGGTCAATTTGGCCGACATGTCGCTCGGATTAGCGGCCTCAAACGTCAGATTGTTGAAGGCAGCCGTCTGGAGCGTGGTCTGCTCGAGCATTTTGAAAAACACGGTCGGTGCGAGGTGGGCCGCCAAAAGTTCATCTGCCGAACGCATGCGATCATCCAATCGAGTGAGTTTCTGGATGAGTGCGGGCTCAAAAGCGGCCTTTGCCCGCTGGAGACTGTCGAGCTTGGAGGCAGCTTGCGTTTGCAAAAATTGCTGATAGAGAAATACGCCGATGCCGAGAACTGCGGAGGCGATAAAAAGCACGACCGCGATCAGAAGAAACAGGTCATACAATCCGGTCGTTGACGTGCGTAAGCGCGCAACGCCCGCCGGCGCTGTCATGTCCCGCGGGATAAATGATGATTGTATGGGCGATTCCGCCATATATTAATTGTGCTTGAGCTTGCGGAGCGCCAACCCAACGGCGACCGTAAACCCTGGGCCGATCTGGCGCAACACGTCATCCAAAAATGCCGGTGCTTCTGTATACGCGAACGGGTTCGCAATCTCGACCTCGGCACTGAGCGACGTCTTCGCGATCGGCGCCAAACCCGGGAACGAGGCGCCACCACCCGTCAAAACCACGCGCGACACGTTTTTGTTGTACCGCTGCCCGTAGCTTAATAGTACTCGATTCACCTCCGAAAACACACGGGAGAGTGTTGATAACAATGCCGACTTGATCTTTTCATTTTCCTCGCCGGAATACGCAGTAGAATCTATCAAGCCACGCTCGCGTTTCACCCGTTCGGCTTTTTCAAACTCCCATCCCATTGAGCGCTCGAGTATCTCGGTGGCATGCATCCCGCCTTCAGACATAAGGTGCGTCAGGCGGACGATGCCGCGCTCGACGACATATATTTTCGTCGTTGCGGCACCGAGGTCGACGAGTAGGAACGGGGCGATGCCGTGTCCAAGCGATGAGCGGATGGTGCTGAAAATGTCTATCTCATAGAAACTGACGGTGATCCCCGCATTCGCCGACACGTTCTGATAGGTGGCGAGAATGTCATTGTGTATCGCGACCAGCAGTACTTCCTGACCTTTGACGCGAGCAACGGGTTTTCCCTGTAATTGGTCGAATGCGCTCTCCTTCCCCTCTTCTGGCGGTAAAACCGACCAATCCAAAGTAACTTCGGCAATGGGGACCGGAATGTATTTGCGCGCCTCGATAGGTATCATGCGCTTCATTGCATCGGCGGCGACTTTCGGCAGATCGAGGACCGTAATCAAGCTCGAGGAAAATGGTATGGAAATACCGGCGACGCGCGCGGTCACATTGGCCTCACGCATGAGATCAGTGAGTGCTTCGGCGATGGTCTCCGGCGGCAGCTTGACGACTTTTCCTACGGCCTGCTTGCCATAGGGGCCGAGTGCGATCTCGCCGTACGTTTCGAGAACAGCCGTGCCCCGCGAGGAGCGCAATTGCACGACTTTTATGGACGAGGCGCCGATGTCGATACCGAGCACGGAATCAGTGCCGCCTTTTTTACCGAATGACGCGGTGATGTCTTTGACCAAATTACCGACAGAGAACGCCATACTAAAAATTATAGCACCTCTATACGCCTCACTGTTTTTAAAAAAGAACCCCGCGCTATTTTTGCGGGGTGTTGTTCACGTTCAGAGATGAAGGTGTCATGGTCGCCACTGCATCACATATGTGAATTCGGTGGGACGGTCCGGATTCGGCAGTTCATCAACTTTTTTGAAGTTCTGCTTCTCGTAGAAACGAGCTGCGCGTGGATTGTCGGAATTGACCCGAAGTTCAATACCGCTCGGCGAGAGCCGCTTCGCTTCGTTCAGTAATTGTTCCGCGACATCCTTCCCCCACTGCTCCGGCGCGACGACAAGCTGATCAAGGTAGCCCGTGGCGAGATCGAGCGTGAAAAATCCAACTATTATTTTGTCAATTTCGGCAACGATAATGCTAGTCTTCGGGACAAGTTTGACTTCCCAATACCAACGAAACCATTCCAGGCGCTCGATGAAATTGATCCGCGGAAGCGTCGCTTGCCACGCGCGCAGCCAAAGTTCCATTATTACTTCCTTGTCCGCCGCGTGATCATACGGACGCAGTTTCGCTTCGTGGGGCATCCTATACCTTTCGTGAAGAGTTCCGTTTGTGAGTTCTGCGAGAGTTATATGCCCGGCGCAATCAATTGTCCAATAGGGCGATATATCGCCCTATTTGGAGAAATTCGTCAGACTATTTCCGTTTAAGCTGGTCTATCTTCGCCGCGAGCGCGAAATCTTTTTCGGACAGTCCGTCGACAGAATGCGTGGATGTCTCCACGACGACCTTCCCCCACCCGATGTGGAGATCGGGATGATGACCTTCGGCTTCGGCGATCAGCGTAATTCTATTTGCAAACTCCATTGCCTCAACAAAATTTTTGAATGTGAATTCTTTTGAGATTTTTTTGGCACCCTCCGAGAGCGTCCATCCATGTAGATTTTTTAGCAATTCCTCCGCCTGCGGCGATAAAAGTGGTACAGTGCTTTCGCGTTCAGCCATATGTATAAGTCTATCATTTCGCCCATTTTCCGAGCTTTTGAAATGGTTTTAGATGCCATTATCCCGCTGCGCGGGCGCTCTGCACGCACAAAACAGCGCACCATAGATGACATTCCCCTCATGCCGACGCCATATGACCTCCTCGGCGTCCGGATCACGACACTGATGGACTATCAAAATCCGGCGGTGCAAGATCTCATCCGCTCACTCAAATACGACGGCTCGCGGCACGCCGCAGAGCTTGCCGCGTCGCTTCTCGCTGATTATTTGCGAGAAGAAGTAGCAACGCAGCGACAATTTTCCGCACGAAAAATCCTGATCATACCCATGCCGCTGCACACAAGCCGTGTTCGCGAACGAGGTTTTAATCAGATCGCGCTCGTACTCGATCAGCTCCCGAAAGAATTTCGCGACGGCACACTTGCTATCCTCGCACCCGAAACGCTTGTACGCTCGCACGCAACAAAACCACAAACAAAACTACTGCGCAGCGAACGCCTTTCGAATGTAAAAGACGCATTCGAAGTCACGGGCGATGAGATACCGTCTCATCGTCTCCGTAGCACGCACGTATTTCTCATCGACGACGTAACGACAACTGGCGCGACGCTCAAACATGCCTCGGCACCGCTTCGAAAATCCGGCGCGACCGTCACCCTACTTGCGCTCGCCCGTGCGTAGTTTTGCGAGAAACTCGTACACGTTTAACACTCCGTCGATTCGTGCGCCCGTTATTCATCTTCGTGACATTGGTCTCCCGATACACGTCGATGTACTCGTTCTGGTACCAGCTATACTCCGTTCCCAGAAACCGTGCAATGAGTTCGAGTGCAAGCCTCGCCGTTTTACCTTCCGTATCTTTATGAGGAGACATCTCGACAATGTCGAAGCCGGTGAGTGTGCAGGTTTTGCCGATATACTGCGCAAGTCCCAAGACTTCGCGGCGCGTGAGGCCCCCCGACACCGCCATACCAACGCCCGGTGCGTACTCTTTATCGATAGAATCCATATCCATACTGATCCAGATTGTGTCAACTCTACGCCGAAGATCATCGATCGCCACAATCGTAGGTGCCAGCCCGTGCGCCGCGATGTCGAGCATCGTTATCGTGGAAATCGAACGCTCCCTGATGACCTCTATTTCTTTCTGGTCCATATCCTTAAGTCCAATATAGAGAAAATTTTCCGGCGCGATCTTTTTCGCACGATCGCCCACGTCGAGAAGCAGTGGGTGCCCGAATCCCATAACGGCCGCGGCTGTCATGCCATGAATATTTCCGGTGATCGTCGTATCTGGTGTGTTGATGTCAGGATGCGCGTCGATATAAATAACGCCGATTTTCTTCATGGCCGTAGCGGCCACGGTCGCAATCGTACCTATCGCCGCCGAATGATCACCACCGAGCGCAACGACCACATCACCGCGACCGAGAGCCTTCGCGACAACCTCTGATGACACACGTGCTACTTTTGCGATCTCCTTGAGATATTTCGTAGTACCACTTACCTCCATGTGTGCCGGCTTCGGACACGAGATCATTTGAAGGCTGGAAACCTTGTTACCGAGCTTCCTGATGACTGTTTCTAAGCCGTTGTTGAGCAGGTAGTGCGGCGCCTCCGCGAGTCCCCGTTCATCCGAACCGAGTTCAATCGGAATGCCAATAATCGCGATAGAGTGACCGCGTATTTTGCGCTCATAAAAAGACAGGTTGTCTTTCGTCATACGTTTTCGGAACAATATCATTACTATTGTACATTACAAAAAACTCCCGCGTGGTGCGGGAGTGTGAAGTCATTTCGCCGGAGTCAAGAACGCCGGATATTCCTGAAAGAACCACGTGGCCCAGATATGTCGCGGAACGCCATTTTGGTCCGAATGGATCCACCACCCATCGGCGTGTTCGGTAAATGAAGTGAACGTCGTAAGCTCAATCGTCCCCGACCACACGACCGAAGAGTCGTCCTTGGAAAAGATGGTCAGTTCATCGCCATTGTGGAGGATATGGAGCCCATCATACGACCAGTTTTCGTCGGATATGAGCTCGAACGTATGCTCCAAAGGTGCGCAGTATCTGCTGTCTGAATCATCAAACGCAGGCGGGCCCTCTGGATCCTTCTCTTTGTCCCAATAGTGGTGACATTTGGTACACGCAAAGTGCGTCGTGTTTTTTGTAATAAAACGTTCATCTTGGAACGCCCAGAAACCACCTTCCGTACCCGTCTCCGAGTGGAATGTGAGAACGCCGCGTAATCTGATTTTCCCAGTGCCTGGTGCGGTCACGATTGCCTCCTGTGAAAGAACAAGCCCTTATTCTACAGCATAAAAATACTCCCGCGCGATGCGGGAGTGAAGAACGTTAGGTCGGTTTCAATTCGGATGGATATCCGTTATGGAACCAATGGAACCATTTTTCTCCGGAAATTCCTAAAGCACGGCCCGAAGAAAAGGTGCCCTGCCACACGATGACCGACGGGTCTTTTTTCGAGAATATGGTCAGCTCGTCGCCATCTTTGAGTATGTATCGCCCATCGGACGACCACGGTGCCATCATAAAGCGTGCTTCCTGGAACGCCCGTAGCGTCTCTCCGCGAGACGTCTTGTGCAGATGAACTACGCCACGTAGAGAAACATTCCTGCTTCGTTTGGTCACGGTCGTCTGTTGCAACAACATAGTCACCTCCTGTGAAAGATTGTTCCAGTGGGTACCCTATCTCACATGCACCGACACGTAAAGGCAGCCAACATATGATATGGTAGAGCCCACAGGCTAAAACAATTGCTTGCAATTGTTCGCCCGTGCGCAGTTAGGGAGAGGTGCCAGAGCGGTCGAATGGAGCACACTGCTAATGTGTTGAGCCTCTAAAGGGCTCCGAGGGTTCGAATCCCTCCCTCTCCGCATTGACAAATTTTTATCGGCATGACCTAATATCTTGAGGTTTGACCGTTCTTGATGGACGGGATCAAGTCCAGGAAGGGATTGTAACCCTCCGCAACCCCTGCCCACAATTCACAGACTGAACAATTGCTCCGTCAGGGCGTGGTATTATTTGATGATATGAACCCTAATCAAGAGCTGCCGCACGGACATCATCACATTCCGTGGCTCGCTATTCTTTTCGCATTACTCGCAATAGTCGTCCTCATTGCCTCATCAGGGCAATCGCAGCCCAACTTTTTGTCAGACACGTTTCAAGTGTCGACTTCCGATGCTATCCAGCCGCAAGCATTAGAAGTGCAGGCGGGCAGAGGGATGATGGTGCCAAGCTCGGCGCCCTCGGTGAATGCCACGATGATGTCCCCCGGAGGAGGTGGGGTCGTAGATTCTTATTACTACAAGACCGGCATGCCCTACCCATTGCAGGACTCCGCAACGATCACCGACACGCGGGAATTTCAGAAAATCTATTACAATGCCGACATACGGACGAGGAGCGTGCAGGATATGATCAAGCGAGTGGAAACTACCGTACGGGGCTATGACGGTCGCGTCGATCAGACGTCGAGCTCGCAAAAAAGCGGCTATGTGAGCTTTGTAGTCGCCGCTGCAAAATTCCAAGAATTCCGGAACGAGATAGAAAAATTGGTAGACCCTCGATTCATCACCGTCGATATCAATTCACAAAATCTTCTCCCGCAAAAACAAAATATCGAGGAGGTGCAGACGCAGGTGGAGACGAATCTTACCGACCTACAGGCGAGCAAGACCAAGCTCGCCGCGACTCACAAGAGCTCTCTCGCGTCGCTCAAAGCACAGCTTGATGCAGTCCAAGCGGAGCTCACGTCTCTCCAATCGCAAACATATACAGATCCATATGCGCAGTCGCAAGCTATCGCACGCATGCAAACGCTCTACACACAGCAGACGTCGCTCAATACGAAAATAGCGAACGAGAACAGTTCGTATACCTCACAGGTGAATTCGCTTGATACACAAATAAAATACGCCAACTCGAATCTCGATTCGGTCAAGAAACAGGACCAAAACCTGCTCGACAACGTGGCCACGGTGAACGGCACCATCTCCATCTCATGGATAAGTCTCTGGAACATGGTGCAGGCCTATGTCCCCGGCTACTGGATCGCCGCTCTCCTCGGGCTTCTCGCCACCGCAGCTTATTGGTGGCATCGCCGCGGTGGTAAAGCATTTTGGATGGTAAATGCATAGTCTCATAGAAACGTGCTACGATAATCGCATATGGGATACACGAACTTTGGGCCCATGGGATATGGGCCGGGATGGAATTATCCGTTGTTTGGTTCCGCTATTATTCTGGTTCTATTATGGAGTTTGCTGTGGAAGGGCCTCGCGCTCTGGCGCGCCGCCAATCGCGGTGAAAAGTGGTGGTTTATCGCCTTTCTTATCATCAACACGCTTGGTATTCTCGAAATCATCTATTTGTTTGCAATTACCGGCGCGAAACTCTCGGATTTCACGAGCAAGATCACACACAACAGCCATAATCACTCGTAGTTCCGTGTGAATTCGTGAAAAAGTTGCATGACCCGTTTCGTCACGGGCCCCACGGTACCGTTCCCTATTTTTCGTTTGCCTACCTTAACGACCGGCACTATCCCTTTAAAACTCGACGTGAGGAATGCTTCAAAGCACGCCATTTTTTACGATGAAAAAATTGCTCGTCGCACACTCCAGTACCTTTCCCTCGGAGACGTACAGTATCTCCAAAGCGCCGGCCGCCTTACGCTCGGCTTGCAAGAGGACAGCCTCAATGTAATTAGTCGTTTTCACCTCGGGAAATTGCCGCTGGAACTCATGGATGATGAGCGAAGAGCCTTTTGAATAAAATTTTGGCGCGAGTGGCGCCAGTTGTTCGACGAGTATGTAAAACGTCGGCGCACCTCGATCGTATTCGATGCCACCGATAGCTTCGCCGCCGGTCACTATCATGCGAATGACAGCTTCTTTCCCCTTTTTGACGTTATGCGCAATGAGCCGATCCAGTATCTTCGCAATATGTGTATCACTCGCGGGAAGCATGAGCTTGAGACCGGCTGTCGAGCGGCGGAACCGCTCGAGGTGAGCTTTGAGCATGAACGGTCTTCTCCCGAACGTGGTCATTGCTTCGTAGGTGCCGAACCCGCGCAGGAGTCCGATGTCGTTTACGCCTATTTTTGCCTTTGAAACAGGGGTGAGTTTTCCATTCAAATAACACAGCTGCATTATTGGATTTTAGCACCGCCGATAGAAAACATGGTTTGACAGCAGTGGGTATTTACAACCTATTATTGATGTGTATAGTAGCTGCAGGCATAGCGGTGTCGATTTCCCTTTCCCGCCAAGACATCGTCAACAGGAGTGGACGAATGGGCCACCCGATTGCATTTGAAAAGAGAGCTCCGCTTTTTAATTCTTCGGAATTACTCGCAGCGAGTGTCGTTTTTTGTCTCATTCTAAGTCTGTATTTACCGTACCTCTCTCCTCTCTTTCGTCCACCATGGGGCGGGTAACGACCCGTTTCCCGCTTGACCAAAGAATACCGGCCTCCCGCTTTTTAGCGTGAGGCCGTTCTCTTTGATGGTGCGCTGGTCACATTTATAAAACTTTTTGTATCAGCCACGCGATGATCGAGAGAACAATAGCACCGAGAAGCGCCGACAAAAATCCGGATACCTCAAAACCGGGCACGACGAGCGCCATCGTCCAAAAAAGGAGTGCGTCCCGCCGGTAATGGTAACGCCGGGCACGAGATACACCGTAAGTATCACCGCCGCCACCGTCCCAAGATATCGATAAAGGGTGTGCATATAGTAATAGTACGTGGTAAGTAGAAAATAGTAAACGGTCGCGCGCATTTCTCAACCTCCAAGCGAGGCGGATACTGTGTTATGCGAACCTCGCGCGTGCTTTTGAAAAGTTTCCACAACATTCTGCAGTGGTGAAAACTATGAAAAAACGTACTTTCATCGCGTTCGCAAAACACAGTATCCGCCGAGCGCCCTCCCTCACTCCCACTGCTTCTCCTCCTCTTCCGCCATAAGCGGGTCTTCGTCTTCATTCTCTTCCAGCAACTCTTCGGCCGCGTCCTCGGTAACAGTCTCTCTCTCCTCTACCTCATCCTCATCGCGGCGCTTACGTGCTTCGTCGTATACCATACCAACGTGAATATAATTTAGACTTTTAACCGAACAGCACTATCCTACCGAGACTTTAAAAGCTTGCAAGTGGGAAATTCACACCCTGTGAATAGCGGGCCCCTTACCACTTTTTAAATTAAAAGTGATAAGGGGTATACTGCCCCGCATGCTTCCTCATGACCCACTAACAAAACATTTTCGCCTCACCACGGTGCAGCTTTCTGCGCTGAAGAGGCTCGGGATCTCAAGTATTGAGGAACTGCTGCGTCACTTCCCTGCGCGGTACGACCAAGGCGGGAGCGAATCGGCTATCGCAGGGCTCGTCGCCGGTACGGAAGTGACGATCTTCGGAACGATAGGCAATCTTGAGACGCGGCGGTCGTGGAAGCGAAAAATTCCCGTCGGCGAAGCCGTCATTCGCGACGCATCGGGCTCGATCAAGATCATGTGGTTCCACCAGCCGTACCTCGCGAAAAAATTCCACGATGGAATGTACGTAAAGGCGATCGGTACCGTTACGGGGAAAACGGGAAAGCCGTACCTCGCGAATCCGCACGTCGAGGTGGCAGACCCGTCAGAAGTGGGTCTTTTTGCGGATACGAAAGCTCCTGCGACTGCGGGAAAACTGTTTGCCATCTATCCCGAGTCTCGTGGCGTCACATCACTGTGGTTCCGGCACGCGCTCGAGCGCGTGTTCGCGAATGGTGTCCATTCACGTATTGACGATTCTATCCCCACCGATATTCGCGCACGCTACAATTTGCCCGACATCGGCGCGGCGCTCGTGTGGATACATACGCCGGAAAAAATGCCGCATGCCGAAGCGGCGCGCAAACGATTCGCCTTCGAAGAAATTTTTACTATTCAAGTCACCCGCGCGCGCGAGCGCGCGGAAAATGACACGCAATCATCATTCCCCATCAAGGATGGCGCTGATCACGCCGAGCGATTCCTCTCCACCATCCCGTTCTCGCCAACTTCCGCACAAAAGCGCGCTATCAAAGACATCTTGGACAATTTCTCCAGTCCGCATCCGATGGCCAGATTGCTCGAAGGCGACGTGGGCAGCGGTAAAACGCTTGTTGCTGCCACCTCTGCCCATGCGGTCGTAAATTCACGACCACCGAACCGGCAGAGCGGCACGTTGCAGGTGGCATACATGGCGCCGACAGAAATTTTGGCGCAGCAGCATTTCCAATCCTTCATTGAATTTTTCTCGCATCTGCCTATCAATATCGCACTGATGACAGGGAGCGGTTGCAAAAAATTTCCATCAAAAGTATCAAAAGGCAAAGCGACCGATATTTCGCGCGCGCAGCTTTTGAAATGGGTGGCAAGCGGCGAGATCGCGATGCTCGTTGGCACGCATGCGCTCATCCAGAAAGCGGTGAAGTTCCAGCACTTGGCGTTCTGCATCGTCGACGAACAACACAGGTTTGGGACCCGTCAGCGACGCGCGCTAGCGCATAAGGGTGATGCTGCCCCGCACTTTTTAAGCATGACGGCCACACCTATTCCGAGGACGCTCGCGCTTACCATCTACGGCGACCTGGATATTTCGGTCTTGGACGAATTGCCGCCGGGCCGCGCGAAAGTGAAGACCGTTATCGTAACGAAGGAGAAGCGTGCGGAAGCATATGAATCTGTGCGGCGGGAACTCGCCTCTGGGCGGCAGGCATTTGTCATCTGTCCGCGCATAGAGGAGCCCGATCCAGCAAAGATACATGCGCTTCAGGCTAAGAGCGCGAAAGCGGAAGCGAAGCGGCTACAAAAAGATATATTCCCCGAATTCCGCATCGGACTTTTGCATGGCAGTGTAAAGCCCGCGGAAAAAGACGAGGTGATGCGGCAATTTGCCGCCCACGAAATTGACATCTTGGTCGCCACGTCGGTCGTCGAAGTCGGCATCAACGTCCCGAACGCAACCGTGATGCTCATCGAGGGCGCGGAACGCTTCGGGCTCGCGCAGTTGCACCAACTCCGCGGGCGCATCATGCGCTCGTCGCACCCTCCGCACTGTTTTCTTCTTCCGGAAACCGCCGGGGAGGTTGCAATGAAACGCTTGCGCGCTCTTGAAAAATCTGACGACGGATTCAAACTCGCCGAAGCCGACCTCGAGAATCGCGGCGCGGGCGATCTTTTCGGCCGCCAGCAGTGGGGCGTCACCGATCTCGGTATGGAAGCCCTCAAAAACCCGCGCTTGATCGCGGCTGCGCGCGCGGAAGCGCAAAAGCTCGTCGCAAAAGACCCATCGCTCTCAAACTATCCCGCCCTCGCGCAAAGAGTCGCGAGCGCAGGGCAAGAATTGCACGGAGAATAGATCAGCGGGCAATAATCGTAGTATGAAAAAATGGAAACTTACTTGTCAGAAATCGGCCCAAAAACGTGCTATAATGTGTCCATGAAGAAGCACTGGTCGACCGATGAACGTGAGCTAAAAAAAGATCCGCGTGCATACGCGGTGTGGCGGCTTGAAGAGCGGATTAATCACGGCGTGGGGCAAGCAAAAATTAGTGAGAGTGATCTGCGCACCTACTGGAACGAAATTGAAATAGACTCGTACAAGCGACGGGCACTTAGTTTGGCACTTGTCTAGTCGCGCACATGGCACAATCCATTCTCACTCCGGATCAGCAGAAGCTACTCACCCTCATTGCGGCGCAGGAATCGATGTGTCGTTCATTCTATCTCGGCGGTGGCACCGCGCTTGCGGAATTTTACCTCCATCACCGCCTTTCGGAAGATCTGGATTTCTTTTCGGAAGAAGAGCCTGACGTAGAAGGGATCTCCACAATGTTTAAAAAGATCTCCGAGGCCGCGGGTATACAAAACATAGAATACCAGCAGAGCTTCAATCGCAATCTTTTTTTACTCACGCTGAAATCATCCGAGGTCAAGACAGAATTTACATACTATCCCTTCACACGCATCGAAAAAGGGATGCGCGTGGAAAAGCTCGCCGTTGATAGCCTGCTGGATATCGCAGTCAATAAAGTATTTACGATATATCAAAAGCCGCGGTCGCGTGATTTTATCGATCTGTTTTGCATACTACAAAGAGAGACCTCGTGGACGTTGCCGGATCTGATACTGAAGGCCCAAGCGAAATTTGATCACCACATAGACCCGCTGCAGATGAGTGCCCAATGTGTGAAATCAGAAACACTAAAAGACTACCCTGTGATGAAAATAGCGCTCCGCGAAGACGAGTGGATCGGTTTTTTTCTCAACCAAGCGAAAGTGCTGGCAAAAAGTCAGTTGGAATAGATCACTCTCGCTCGCTCTCACACTTCCTCGCTGTCGCCGCGCGAGTCGCGAGCGCGGAAGAAGAATTGCACGGAGAATAGTGACAGCGTGTATCGCTGTGTATCACTAATGCGTCACCGCGACAAATAATCCCTTGACGATCTCTCGCAACTCCTCCGGCATGATGTGGCCGATGCATTGCGTGAGCCGCTTCTTGGAAATCGTACGGATTTGAAAAGGGACTGCTTCCGCGTCTTTCTTCAAACCGTTCGTGCGATTTGCGTTGATGAGAACGCACGTGGGATAGGACTTCACTTTCGACGTAAGCGGCACAACGATGACGATCGGCAGTGCATCGTTGAGCGTATTCCCAGAAATGATGACAATCGGCCTCCGGCCGGCCTGTTCCGACCCCTTAGCCGGGTTGAGATCGGCAAACCAGATCTCGCCTTGTTGCATACGGTTAGGTGCGTTCGACGACGCGCGCGTAGTCGTCCATGCCCCATTCGGCCAATTCAACCATGTCGCCGAGCATGTCGGGATCGCGGGCGGCTCGTTCGAATCCCTCTTTGAGAGACGTCCGCGCCACATCTTGCTGATATCGCTTCACGGCCTCTTCCAGAACGGCACGGCGCGTGCGCTTCTTCGCGAGCGCGATGCGATCAACCCATGCGATCAATTCCGGCGAAATGGTACTCGTAAATGTAGTCGTTGTTTTCATATACGTAACATCATACTTATAATGACACGTATGCTAGCACATCCCTGTCTCAACTCAAGTCAACGACCAGCGTGATGAGTGGATATCGCTCATTGCGGAGAAGCACCGCTATCGTTACAGATAGAGCTTCGATATGGCTCGCAGGTATTGCCGATAGAGCTGGATGAATTTGCCGATGCTGGAATGCATGCGCTTTCGATCAATTCCTTCGTAGCGATGAATGAGAGCATTTCGCAGACCGACGGACGGTGCTATCTGTGCGGCGAGATCCGATGAGATAACTCCGCTTTCTCCGAGCGCGGTGAATGTGCCGAAATAGGTTTCCGGCTTCTCGCGTTCTTTCGTCTCAAGAATGAGATTGTTGCAATCCACAGCGCTGTCGACGACGAGCTGGAAGTACCGCTCGATGGCGGGCAGTGTCAGAGGATCGGGAAAGAGCGCCTCAAAATCCTGTGGGAATATTTTCTCGAGCGCGGCGAGCGATTCCTCGCACAGAGCGATTTTTTGCTGTATGAGTTCATCCGACATGAGTTCCGAGGCGCTCTCGTGCGCGATGATATCGAGCTTTGCGCAGGAATTTCGATTCCTGCGAAAGCTTCCACGCATAGAGCGAAAGAGCGCGAGCGCGATCCGGCGCATCCTCATAGAGGACGAGGCCTTCGCGAAGAACCGTGTCGAGAAAGAGAGGTGCAACGCGATGAAGACTTTTTACTTCGATATTCGGCAGACCGGTCTCGTGCGCAAGTTCCTCGGCAATGACCGCTTCATCTTCAGGGGAGAGCGGGGAGTGCGCAAGGACGGCGATATCCACGTCGCTCGCGCGCGTTTCCGTACCGCGCGCAACGGAGCCGTAAAGCACGACGAGCCGCAGACCGCGCGCTCGTGCAACGCACTGTATGGCCGCTCCGTGTTGCTTTTTGAAAGCATCCCGCATCATGAACGAAGCATAGCACTGCGGCCCGCGGGATTCCAGTGAAGGTGTTCCGCTTCAAGCGGAGGCGCAGAAGCTCGTCGCAGAAAACCCGTCACTCTCAACTACCCCGCGCTCGCGCAGAGCGTCGCCAACGCCGCCCAAGAATTGCACAGCGAATAAATTAGCGAACGGTGATCGTCACGGCTTGTTGTTTAATATCACACGACCCAATGCAATCGAATATTTTGGGGTATTTTGCAATGTATACGCCAGCTTTGGTGTATGTATGTGTTGCACCATACCCGCACGATTCCGGCGCCGCGTAATCACCACAAGAAAAGGCGTATATTTCTCCTCCGGAAGTACCTTCCCCAAAATCAATGATCCCCGATGTGACACTTGTTTTGAAAATGACTGCAAGCGGTGCGGGACCGGAGGTCGGCGAGGCGGAGAGTGTTGCAGTTTGCGCGCCAGTGACCGTGATCGTCACGGTGCCAATCGTTTCTCTTCCTTCGAGATCAGTGCATGTCTGGCAGCTCGGCGCAGGTTTCTGAAGTTTCGCTATGTATGTGCCGGCTGAAGCGTACGTATGCGGCGACGCGATCAAACTACATCCGGCGTTCCCATAACCACCACCGACACATTGATACTGGAGTGAACTCATGGTGCCGTCTCCGAAGTCAACGTATCGAACCGTTTCTGCAGAACCGGTAGCACTAAACGAGACCGTGAGAGGCGCCACGCCCGATGTAGGTGAGGCGGAGAAGCTCTGGCTCGGATTCGGAACACACTTGCCTGCGACCTTGCACCTCGCGGAATCGTAACTCTCGCCCGTATATGTGTATCCCGGTGCGCAATCAATGATGGGGACGGGATTACATGTTTTAACTCCTTGAATGACAACCGTCGCGCTCGTTCGCGCGGAACCGGCGGCGTTGGAGACGGTGAATGTCGGGGAGTAGGTGCCGGCTTCGCTGGTCCACGTACCGGTTTGTCCGACATTGAGCGATGTCGGCGCATCGAGGCCGGAAATTGTCGGCGCACCCGCGGATGTCGTATCGGGAAGACATTGATTGTTGCAATATCCTCCGACGTGGTAGCCCACTCCGCAGATCGGATAGACTGCCGTACATGCGATCGGGGGTTGAGGTTGTGGAGGAGAGACGACAGTGCCGCACCGACGCGCGAACACCGCGCGCGTCCGCGCCCCAACGGAGCCGTAGCCTGTCGTCGCCGCACTTCCGGAAGAGACGACGCCTTCCTGTACTTGCAATTGTTGGACGGCTTGCTCGGTCAGCGGGCCGAAGTAGCCGGTTTGCGAGACGCCGAGATATGCTTGGAGGCTCGTCACGTCGGAGCCGCTCGCGCCACGCGCGAGCGTGCGGTTCAATATGGGGCAAATGCGTGATACTGGTGGCGTGACCGGCGCAGGCATCTGGAGTTGCTTGAGTTGCTCCTGCAATTGCGCGAGTTGCGCGAGGAGCGATTGTATCTGCGCCTGTATGTCGTCGGCCGTTAGGGCGCTGGCGGCGAGGGGAAGGAAGATCGCAAGGGCGAGGGCGGCTGAAATGTGGCGGGGTTTCATAATGGCGCAATGTTAGTGTATATGCATCAGTATTGTGCACTTGAGCCTGCAAGTACAGCGAGGTGAGTGAATATCAGTAGGTCGCCCAGTGCAAAAGCCTGTCGCAGAAGACCCGTCACTTTCAAACTACCCCGCGCTCGCAGAGAGAGTCGCGAGCGCGGGAGCGGAATTGCACAGAGAATAAACAACTATTCCATGAGCGGAGTCGTATCGCCAAAAGGCGGCACGTACGAAGTGCCCAGTGTCTTCAGATACGCATGCAATTTTTCTTCGAGGTCTGGAATGTCCGCTGCGGCTATCTTCCATATCGTGCCGAGCTCCAATGCAAAATAATCATGCGAGATAAGGTTGCGCAATCCAACGATCATTTTCCACGGGGCATCAATCTTGCTTGTGGTTTTCTCGTCGAGCTTCTTCGCGATTTCGCCAACGATCTGCAGCTGCATCAAGACCGCGCTCTGCACGATTGATTGCTTCAGAAAGGCGGACTCATCGAGTCCTGTTATATACTCGGAGATTTTCTTACATGCGGCGATGATCAGATCGATGTATACATTATTGTCTTTCATAGATGATTTTCAGGTCACGCTTTATATGCGGGCGCATCCGCGCGACTACCTTCGTATCCGGAACGAGGTCAACATCAACTCCCAAAGCGCTTTTGAGTTCTTCTTCTGCCTCTTGTTTCTCAAGAAAGCTCAGCGGATGTCCTTGGTCGGAAAAAAGGAAGTCGGCATCGCTGTCGGCGCGGTTATCACCTCGAGATCGCGAACCGAAGACGCCAACTTTCCGGAACCCATACTTCTTGAATATGGGTCGCGTTTTTTCCGCAAGTGTCGTTAGATCATCTATCATATCAATACTGTACCATACGTAGCGCGGCGCGCGCGGAAGCGTAAAAGCTTGTCGCAAAAGGTCCATCGCTCTCAAACTACCCCGCGCTCGCGCAAAGAGTCGCGAGCGCGGAAGAAGAATTGCACGGAGAATGAACATCTACGGGACATATTCCGTCGTCGCACATGCATTCCACGAACCGAGACAGCTTGTGCCTCCGTCATCGCATGTCCCCCGCGTTACCCATGTACCGTTTTGGCATACGTGTCGCGCTTGACCGGTCGCGTCATTCCACGGTTGCGGGTGGGCTACACCGCTATAGACACACGCCCCGTTGTTGAAATACGGCGAACTGATGACCGCTTGCCCATTCTGCACCGTCAAATTTCCCCACGGCGTCGTGCAGGAAGCCGAGACCGGCGCGGTGACCGTGATCGTCACTTTGCCAACGACCCAGCAGTCCACGCCGGCGCAATTCGCTTCAGTCGGTCCGGGTACTCTGGAGAGTTTCGCCGTGTACGTGCCGGCGGAGGCGTACGTGTGACTTGCAGATATACATCCAGGAACACCGACGCGCACTCTACATATCGCTAAAGAATTCGGTCCCCAATATTGGTCAAGGTCGCTCCCGTCTCCAAAGTCAATCCTATAATCAAAGCTGTCCGTTGGAGCATAAAAATCTACAGCAAGCGGCGCCGATCCGGACGTCGGCGAGGCGGAGAATGTTGTCGACTGTGAACCCGTCACCGTGATCGTCACGGTGCCAACGACTTCCTCGCGCGAGTACCATGCGGCACAGTCCTGTCCAATCGAACAACTATTGTAGACCATTTTAGTAAGCTTCGCCGTGTAGGTGCCAGCGGAGGTGTAGGTGTGCGTCTTCACAATGTCATGCGATGATTCACATTTTGTACCGAATATTCGTTCGGTTTGACTTCCGTCGCCAAAATCAAGATCTCCTACATACGGACCTATACATGAGCTATCGGTTGCAGCTCCGGCCACAGCAGCGAAGGGTTTATCTCTCACCACAAATACAACCGTCAGTGGCATCGCGCCAGATGTCGGCGAGGCGGAGAATGTTGCGTTCGTCGGCGTTACTCCACTAACGACGACACTAGCACTCGTTTGCGCGGAGCCGGAGGAGTTGGAGACGGTGAACGTCGGACTGTACGTGCCGGCTTTGCTGTAGGCGTGCGTGAATGATCCCGATGTGTTCACGGCAACGGCCGACGCGGCATTCGAGGCAAGGGGAAGATAATTCTCATCTCCCCACACGATCGAGTAGCTTACTTGCCCCCCGCCCGGAACGGATGCGTGCACGGTCCACGTACCGGTTTGTCCGACATTGAGCGATGTCGGCGCATCGAGGCCGGAAATTGTCGGCGCACCCGCGGATGTCGTATCGGGAAGACATTGATTG
>Ga0075997_112_pt1 | contig 22663 bp, 18 predicted proteins | sample RifGroA2_FD_68043 | JGI IMG/M metagenome (GOLD analysis project Ga0075997, IMG submission 68043) | Parcubacteria (Kaiserbacteria) bacterium GW2011_GWA2_52_12 | reverse complement strand
ATCATGGTCGCCGCTCTCAAGTTCGGTATCGAGCGTGTATGTCCAGACGCCGTTATCGTCCGTTTTCACCGTAACGACGACCGGCATCGAGAATACATAGAGCGTCACGAGCGCGTCCGGAAAGGCTTGTCCCATAAGTGTGATGGATGTTGCGACTTCCGCTGTGCCCGAGTTGACCGTTATTCCGCTCACTCCGTAGAGTCCCGGACTTTCCGGACCAGAGATAATCGGCGATTCTACTGGCACGCGGCGGAGCGTCGAGGTGCTCGTGTCGAATCCGAGTGTGATCATTTCGCCGTCAGTGAGCGCCCCTCCCGTCGAATATGCACTTCGCGGGTTTGTGTGGTACAAGTTCACTTCATCGTAATCAGAAATTCCATCATGATCGGAGTCGATGAGGCCGACCGCGTTGCGTGCCAGATAAGCCTGACGTTCGGCGTCGAATTGCTGGCTCGGCACTTCTACTTTGTCAATGATGGGACGCGAGGTCGGCGAAAGATCGATCGGCGTACCCGTCTCACTTTGTATGAGCAGTTCAATATCGGCGAGCGATGATTTGAGAGGAGATCCGGCGGGAAGCGCATTGGTCGTTGTGCCAGTCATTCCCAGCTTCTCTAATTGCGCGGCACGCGATGCCGGGTCAAAGGTACGCACTGCATTTTGCGTCAGCGTGGGGCCTGATGTCGACGTGGTGGTTAACTCCTCGAGAACTTCTCTCGGAGTGCGGATAGTCGCTAAGTCTGAATCCATACGTCTCTTTATGAGCGATGCGATCGTGTACTGCTGAATGGACAATCCCCGTTCAAGATTCGCCAGAGAATTTTCACACACGCTATCGCACACGCCCGCATCCCGTGCTTCTTTCCATTCGTTGATCTGCGCCTCCATCGCGATCCTATTGCTCTCCGCTTGCGCCAGTGCGAGTTGCGATTGTGCCTCTCCGAAAGGCGAGAGAGCGCCGCGCGTCCACCCGCCCTGCAGATGATTGACGAAGATACCGAACGACGTCGTCGGGATTGCGACGACAACCTCGGTGCCGACACCGGTAGGGAATGCCATGGCCCACGTCGCAACTGGTGTCTGTGAAGGATTTTGTGCCGGAGTGCGCGATATCGATCCGAGGAATGATAAAGGACTCGCTCTGTTCGCATACGCGGCGGTGACTCCCGTGTCTTGCGCAAGAATGGGAGCAGGCTCCACGTTTGCATTCGCAAGCGATGTTCCGACGGAAACGAGCGGCCGTGCTTCCGGCGACGACTCGTTCACCGGTGCCCGCACGCTCGGCGTTGTGGCGGAGGGGATATTTTGCACCGTTTGCAGTGATGGAGGCGCGGTTGTTCCGAGAACAGTCGCTACGATACGCGAAATACGTTCGCTTAATGTCTGGGTGACCGGCGTTTGATCTTGAGTTGTTACCGATTGAACCGGCTGTTGCGCATCTTGCGTCGTTGGTGGAGTTGGTATTTGCGTGATCAGTGCGGATGGTGCAGTAGTTTGTACAGAAGCAACAGGCGGCGCTGGTACTGTCGTCGGTGATACAGATGCTGTTACCACCATGCTTGCCGGTGTGACCGCGAGCGCTGTTGTTTGCGGTGTCGGAATTCTCGGCGGGAGTGTATAAATGGTAGGCGGCGCTTTCGCTACAGGTGGACTCTGCGTAACCGTAGCAGGTGCGGAGAAGGTAGGAGCGACATAGTTTATCGCACGAGTAATAGCAGGCGCGACAGAACCGATCAAACCCGTCACGAGACCGCTAAATGATGAAAATAAATTCGATGGAGAGTAACTGGAATACGAAGATGCTCGCGGATAAGAACTTGAAAACGTTGACGGTGGGCGGTACGAGGAGTTTGAGAGTGCGAGGTTTCCCCGCGGCGTTCCGCTGGATGGAGAAGAACCTCGTGTTGGGGAAAGCCCCGAAGTCTGACTAAGTGCCGCGTTGCCCGAAAACGGTTTTGCTGGCGGCGGCGGAGGAGATCCTCCCGCGCCCCCTGTCGCCGGGCTGCCGTTTGCGAGGCCAGCGATTTGATTCGCTGGTGCAGGTACTGTCGGTGCCGGACTTGTCGCATCGGTCGCCGGTACTGGAACCGCGGGAGTTGCCGGTGCCGGACTTATTACAGCGGCCGCTGGTGGATTTGTTGTCTGGGTCGTCGGCACTGGAGCCGGCGTTGCTGCACCGGTCGCAGGTGCCGCTGGGGTTGGTGGTTTTGGAGCTGGAGCCGGTGTTGCCGCATCGGTCGCCGGCGCCGCCGAAGCGCAGTTCGTAGCGCCACTTATTTGCGTACCAGTGCTGCTGTTGCATGTCGTTTGAGTCTGCTTACAATCTCCCCACACACCATTTTTTTGGCACCTCAATCCTATACAGTGGTTATCATACTCACAATATCCTTGGACCATATCCGAAGAACACTTTTTGCCGTAATAGTTTGTAATCTCTCTTCCATTCTCGGTGAATTTTGTGCCGTCGGGAGACTCATTGACGTGCGGTTTCTTGATGTCGTATATGGTCGTGTCATTATTTGCTTTCGGACACTGCGCGTTTGCCGACAGCATATTGTTTTCATTGTAGTTACTGACGTTTATTCTTATATTTGTTGTATTACTGCCCAACACAGTCTCACTTGGAGTCAATGCGGCGGCAATAATAAAATAGGGGATTTACCTCACGAGCCACTTGCAAAAATATATATAATGTGCTACAATCTAACTTAGAAAAGAGGAGGATGTCATGATGCGAATCACACTCGCACTGCTTGCACTGGTCTTGGCCAGTGTCCCGGTAAACGCCGGGTCTGTAGAGGATCAAAAATATTTACTTGATCAAACAAGGTTGATCAAGCAGATTGACGAGCAAAGTGCGGTCATGGCGCGGTATAAAAAGCAGGCTTGTGACCGCGACCGTATCAAGGCGAAATATCCTGCCGGAGAGGTGGAGCCGCAAATGCTGGTGTGCAATGATTTGTACAGTTTGGTCATTGCGCGGTGGCAAGCGCAAAAAATCGAGCTGCAACTTACCGTTGCCGCCCTAAAGATTGCTTCCGGGAACAGGGCGAAGGTTCACAATGAAGTTGTTCCGGTGGAAAAATACAACGCCACGAGGGGAGAGACCAACCGGATTAGCCAGATGGCGGTCACTATGTACCCGCCGCCTCCACAAAAATAGTCGGCAGGTGATCATGGGATTCTGGAGGCGCCACCAAGAGTGGCGCCTCATTTTTTATGGAGCAGGTTATATTCTGATCAATAGGGCGATATATCGCCCTACACAAACGATATTATTTTCGGGGACGTCTGCCAGAACGAAGCGCGTCGAGACGTTTTTGGTGATGCGCACCTCCGATAGACGGCATACCGGCCGATAAAAATATTTCCAGATAATCGAGGAACGATAGATTGCGATTGAAAACGCGGCATAGGGGATCGAAGTCGCCGGATAGAAGTCTCTTATGCAACCGATGCACGGTCGAACCACTGACGTTGAGAGTTTTTTCTATTTGGTAGTACGACTCGTCGCGGCTCAGCATGACGATTATCGCGAGGCGTTTTGCGAGCATCAACTTTTCTGTTCGTGTGAGGATCGAATGGACCCGTGCCTTGCCACGCTGCAATGAGGTCGAGAACAGTGCGTCCATGAACGCCTTTGTAATTTGTTTTTCTGTACCGGACGCGAGTTTTATTTTTGAAACATGTGTCATAGGGCGATATATCGCCCTATGATAGCACAAGTAACTCGTTGAGTAGATGGGTAAATCCGATATACTGTGCCAGTGGGGAGGGTTCGCATAGCGGTCTAGTGCGTACGCTTGGAAAGCGTATGTGCCGCAAGGCACCGAGGGTTCGAATCCCTCACCCTCCGCCTTTGAAATTTTTATGTCTGATGAACACAAAACAAAAGTACTCTTGCTTGATGATGAGAAGTTCTTGGTTGAAATGTATAAAATAAAATTCGAACAAAGCGGGTATGAAGTGTCCGCATTTTTCTCCGCATACGATGCATTAGAAGCGCTCCGAAAGGGATATGACCCAGACGTGATGCTGATCGATATCACCATTCCCAACAGTATAAGCGGATACGAGTTTTTGGAGATGATTAAAAAAGAGGGATTGAGCAGGTATAGTTTGAAGATCGCACTTACGAACGCGGGTCAGGACGCGGAGATCGCGCGAATGGCAGAGCTGGGGGCGCATACACACTTGCTCAAGGCGAATTTTGTTCCAGCTGGTATTGTCGCCGCAGTCACCGAGATGTTGAAAACAAAGCGGTCATCGTAGTCGCACATAATGAGAAATCTCAGAAACTGTGAATTAGAACTCGTTATTGAAACCGGATGCGCACGGATGGTATGTTCAAAACATGATTGACCCCCGTAAGATTCAAAAAGAAGTGTGGGACAACAAGAAGAAGAAAGGGTTTAACACTACAGATGCTATAATACTGCGCCATGGATGCAGTTCAAGACGAAACAACAACACCATCATTCAACAAGCTTCCCAATTTGGAGAAGGAGCCGCGTCTTCATGTCCGTGTAGTCTCGAATGCGGCAGTAGCAGGTGATGTTATTCTTCTCACACTCGCGCGTCCCCAAGAATTCACCTTTGTTCCCGGGCAATATGTATGGCTCGTTTTGCCCGACCGCGCAAAAAAACAGAGGATCATAGATCGGCGTGCATACTCAATTTCCTCGGGCACTAACAATGAGAATGTGGAGCTTTTGATACGTCTGACGGGCAGCGATTATCTCAAGGATGTCGCGAAACTCACAGCGGGTGACGCGGTGGATATCATCGGTCCTATGGGATCCGCGTTTATCGCGCCCGAGCAGGGTGCGGTCCTCATAGCCGGCGGCACCGGCGCGGCACCGTTTCTTTCCATCCTTCGCTCCGGCGCGAATGGCACGTTTTCTTTTATATCATACGAATCTAAAGAACGGCCTCTCTATTGTAAAGCAGAACTAGAGGAACATGCCCGTCAACACAGAGAGGACACCGTCCGTTGCAAAGAAGATTCCCCCCAACAAAGTGACTTTGATGATATCGTCAACAAAAACGACAGTAGACAGATTTTCATCGCCGGGCCGCAGGGATTTGTCGACACGGTGACCGAAATACTCCTCAAGCTCGGCGTGTCGTCCGGTCGTATGCGATACGAAGCTCTGTATCCGTTGCTCGGCGCTTCGCGCGAACTGGTCGGCTCACTGGAAAAACTCGTCGCCCAGTCATACGACATCATCAGTAAACCTATACCGGAGATATCCCAACTGGGTGATTTGTTTTTGATGGCGGTCAGGCAAACAACGAACCATGTAACTATCACCGACCCCAATGGAAGAATTTTGTTTGCCAACAAAGCTGCCGAGGACACCACGGGTTACACACTGGAGGAGATGCGCGGGCAGACCTCGCGACTGTGGGGAGGCCTCATGCCGCCTCTGCTGTACCGGACTTTGTGGGGAAAAAAAGATGTGCCCGGACAAAAATCTTTTTACGCCGTACTTAATCGTCGCAGAGACGGCTTGTTGTATGTAGCACGCGCACGCATCTCCCCGATCTTGGTGAAGGAATCACTCGTCGCGTACGTCGCTACCGAGGAAGATATTACGGACCTGGTGGAGCTCGACAAGGCGAAGTCGGATTTCATTTCCATCGCCAGTCACCAGTTGCGTACGCCGATCACGGGCGTACAGTGGGCCGTTGAACGCTTGGAGAAAATGGAGAAGATGAGCGCAAAAGGGCGCGAATACATGCAAGACATCCGTGCGTCGACGAAAGGTCTCGCCGAACTCGTCGACAACCTACTCAATGTAACCCGTCTTGAGGGGGGAGACGTTGCAGTCATTTCCGAGAAGTTCGACTTCATAAGGAGCATCAAGAATGTTATAGCGGATATGCGAATGCTCCGCGATAAGAAGAACATCAAACAAAAGTTTGTGAGCCAGCACAAGAAGCTTGAAATGGTGTCAGATAAGAATATTGTGCGCAATATCATACAGTCATTTATTTCAAATGCGGTTGAATACACCCCCGACGGCGGGAGTGTCGAAGTCGCGGTCGAGCAGCACGATAAGAATGCTGTGTTCATCGTGCACGATACAGGGATCGGCATCTCAAAGGAGGATCAGCAGAAACTCTTCACTAAGTTTTATCGCGCCGAGAACGCAAAGCGGGCGAGGTCTGGCGGTACGGGCCTGGGGCTCTATATCGCGAAAAACGGTATTGACCTTTTGGGGGGTAAAGTCACTGCTGATTCTGAAGAGGGTAGAGGGACCACGTTTCGCGTCGAGTTGCCGACAGAGGTACAGACGCGAGCTGGTGACAAGCAGCTGCGATGATAAGATAAATGGTACACTTTTGTATTATGATTTCGCAAAAAATAGTCACCCATAGCTTCATTGCCCTCAATATCACCATCATCATCGCTGCGGAGTTTATAGGCGGGGGGACGTTTTTCTTCGAGAACGGTATTATTCATGGAATCGCCGCCCTCTTCATCATCGGCGTTGCGATCTCACTTTTACATCGCTACTATTTTGCCGATCCGATGTTGAAAAAGTTCCTCAATGCATGCCTTATTGCATTCGGCGTTTTCAGCTTTTCGCATGTCGTTGAATTTCTCAGCGATCGATTCTTGGGAGGTTATGGAGATTACCTCTTCGCGCTTACACTTAATTTTTATATTATCAGCTTGTTGATAATGATCACAGGAAGTGAAACGTTCCTTCGCGCCTATTCAGGCTATCAACGATCACGGACCGCTTTCGCGCTTTCAAATTCAGTCATCCTGGCGTTCGCTGTATTTTCGGGGCTTCTCTTTTTTGATACTTCGCTGATATCACTTGAACCCGCGAATGTTGTGCCGTACCTGTACGTATGTGCCGTATTGACCGTTGCGTTTGTATTTTGGCGACGCATCATTCATCTGCGCCGCACAATACCTTTGCTCGACGATTTTTTTGTTCTCTTGCTCTGGATGGTCGTCTTTATAGCTATATCGGCTTCTGCGTATGCGTTGTATGATGTTATTAAGGATGTATTCAGCATATCCGAGCATCAAATAGTATATTTGAGTCATTTCCTATTTTACGGGGGTATGAGTATCATGTTCATCGCGTTTCATAAACTCTCTTACGTCGGAGGGGGAGTCATTGATGATATTAAAAATTATAAAAAACGAGGGGCCGTTTAGCAATATAATTATCTCACCCAGTATGAGTGCACAAAAAATAGTATTGATGGAAGACGATGAAGTCCTTGGAAAAGTGCTCAAAGAAGAGCTCACTGAATCCGGATTTTCCGTCGCTTGGGCAAAGGACGGCGAAGCCGGCATTGCTCATGTACGCAAAGACAAACCGGATCTCGTGCTCCTCGATATTTTGATGCCGAAGAAGAACGGGTTTGATGTGCTTGCCGAGATAAAAAGTTCTCCGGCGACCAAGGATATTCCCGTCATTATGCTCACCATGCTTGGTGCGGATGACGACCTGAAGCGGGGTCTCGCGCTCGGAGCCAATGATTACATCGTCAAGAGTCAGCATGCGATCGGTGAAATACGCGATAAGGTGAAGGAATTTTTCAAAGCGGAGCAGCATCCGGAAGCGAGGCATATGCAAGAAGGCGCCGATGTGTCTCCCCACAAGGAGCTCGAAAAGCGGGCAGAGAAGATAAAAGAGTAGGTATACTAGTAGAGTGAGAAGAGATACTCCATTTTCTTTTACTGTGGTCTTTTTCGTGCTCCTTGTGGGTGTTCTGTTGTTTTTTACCCCGCCCCTCGGTGTTTTGGCAGATACCCAGAGTTTTGACTCTTTAGCCGATTCATATTTACAGAGCGGTTCAGCTAACGTAAACAACGGTTCGGAAACTGTGATTGATGTAACCAATACTAGGGATGGGGTTGTCAGGTTTGATATAAGCGTCATCCCGTCCGGTTCTACTATCACATCGGCGACTCTGACATTAGTGGCGACAGCGGTTGGCAGTGCCACGGCGGTTAAGAATTATGGTGTGCATCGAATTTTGCTTGACTGGGCCGAAAGTACGGTTACATGGAATACCCCTGGGAGCACGGCTGGAACACATTTTGCAAGTTCGCCGACAGAAACGGTCGCTGTTTCAACTACCGGATCATATAGTTGGAATGTAACCAATGATATGACAAGCTTTGTAAATGGCAGCGCAACAAATTACGGTTGGCGCATTATTTGGTCTTCTAACACTTCGGGAACCAACAAACAAGTTGATTTTGGGGCCAAGGAAAATACGACTTCGGGCAATAGGCCGGTTTTGAGTGTAACTTACACGATGTCGGACACCACTGCGCCGGCGGCAATCTCCGACCTCGCGCTTTCTAGCCCTTCAAACAGCGCAATGACCGTTTCTTGGACCGCATCTGGTGACGACAACAGTACCGATACTGCCACCACCTACGATCTTCGCTATTCAACCTCTGCCATTACCGCAGACAACTTCTCGTCAGCAACTGCAGTAACAGGCGAGCCCACACCCTCCATCGCTGGAAGCGCCGAATCTATGACCATCTCCGGTCTTTCGCCTTCGACCACTTATTACTTTGCCCTCAAGACTTCCGATGAAGTACCCAACACTTCCGCAATTTCAAACGTGCCGAGCTTGGCTACGACAGCAATAGCGGACACCACCGCGCCAGCGGCGGTCTCCGACCTTGCGCTTTCTAGCCCTTCAAACAGCACAATGACCGTTTCTTGGACCGCATCTGGTGATGACAACAGTACTGGCACGGCGACGACGTACGACCTTCGTTATTCGACCTCTCCGATCACTGCTGGTAATTTCAGTTCCGCGACAGCGGTGAGTGGAGAACCAAATCCGTCCATTGCGGGCTCGTCGGAATCAATGACGGTGTCGGGACTTTCGGCAGGTACGACATACTATTTTGCGATTGAGACTTCTGACGAAGCAGCAAATACCTCTGCGATATCCAACGTACCGAGTGCATCTACCGCGGCGTCTGAAACATCGAACATAACGATACCGGCGGGCGGCGGCAGCGCACCACGGAGCATTTCAATTTCCGGTCAGGCATATCCCGGGAGCACGATACAGGTGCTCCGGAAAAGCGTCACCGATACGGTGTACACACAGTTGCCCATAAAAAATTCAATCGTTAACCCCGACGGCAGTTTTTCGTATCAATCGGTCGGCCTCTTGGGAGACGACTATCTTTTTTTATTGATCGTAAAAGATAAGAGCGGAATCGATTCTGGGGCACTGTCGTTCGTAGGTCAGTTGTCTTCGAAAGACACTCTCGTGGCGAGCGGGATATTGGTCCAACCGACTCTCGTTGTAAAAAATTCCACTGTCACGAAAGGCAAGTCTATTGATTTGTACGGTTATGGGGCACCCGCAAGTTCTGTTTCAGTCGAATTTGACAGCAAGAATATCGCCACCACCACCTCTCTTGCGGACGGCAGTTGGAAATTCTCAATCACAACGGGCGCTCTTACCATCGCCAATCACTTTGTTCGCGTACGACAGATATTCGATGATCAGGTGAGTAATTACTCGCTCACCAAGACGGTCAAGGTAAGTCTGCTTACCAATCCTCGCGCGGATATGAACGGCGACAACACAGTAAATGTACAAGATTGGAGTATTTTTCTTTCGCGGTGGGGGTCAAGCAATGCGGCGGAGCGCAAGAAGAATGACATAGACGGAAACGGCGTTGTGGATATTTCCGACTTCAGCACATTTTTACGTGCCATACAGCTTTAGTTGTTGCAAATGCGATATATACTATATATGTAATCATGCATAGAAACATTGATACAATTAACTCACTCTTTTTTGTTGCCGCCATTTTTCTTGCGATGCATCAGACGGCGTATGCCGCCACGATTTCCGTGCAGCCATCGGCGACCACAGCAAAAATCGGTGATCAGATCACCGTGGGGGTGCAATTAGATACAGAGAGTGATTTCATAAACGCTGCGCAGGCTACTATTAATTATTCCAACGACGTGCTTCAAGCGGTGTCCGTGTCGCACATAAATTCCCCCTTCAATTTTTGGGTCGAGGAGCCGACCATATCCGACAGTGCCGGCACAGTGACCTTTATGGGGGGGGCGCGAAAGGTGTATCCGGCAAGGCACTGCCCGTCCTTGAAATAATCTTCAAAGTCAAGGGCTCTGGCACGGCACAATTAGAAGTGACCGATGCAGTGGTCACGGCCAATGACGGCAAAGGCACCAACGTGTTATCGACGGTGAACGGAGCCAGCTTGACTGTCGGCACGGGTGCCCCGTCGCAAACTACGACCACGAGTGCGACGTCCGCAGCAGCGCCGACCGTTGCAGCGCCGGCACCTGTCGTGCGGCAAGCAGCGGTCGCTACCGGATTGCCTGGGGCACCGAAGATACGCGTGCCGTTGTATCCCGATCAATCGCGTTGGTACAATCAAAAGGGCGACGTTGTCGCTTTTTGGGATTTACCCGACGATGTCGTGCAAGTTTCGACCCGCTTGAGTCAGGGCAAGGACAAAGTGCCAGGAACGATTGACGAGCAACTATTCAACGGCAAAGATTTTGGTAAATTGCAAAATGACGGCGTGTGGTATATCCGGATCCAGTTCAAAAATAATGTAGGGTGGGGGCCCCTCTCGTACTATCCCATCTCTTTGGACACAGCGAGCCCGCTCCCGTTTCAGATTAAAATTGACGGCACAGGTTCCGACAATCCATCTCCCCATCTTTCTTTTGAGACCAACGACAGTCTCTCCGGGCTCGCTACATACGAGATCATGGTGGACAGACAAAAAGTGCTTGAGATCGCTTCAACGAGCGTTACATTGTTCCCGCAGTCGCCAGGCACACACGAGCTGGCCGTTCGGGCGTTTGATAAAGCTGGCAATAGCACCGAAGATGTCCAGTCTTTTGAAATTTTGCCGATCGCGACTCCGACCATCGATTTTGTGACACAGACGGCATCGGTAGGCGAGTCGTTGTTGGTCTCGGGGACAGCGATTCCCGATGCATTTGTGGAGTTACGCATTCTCAATGGCAAGAGAGTAGTCGCGATGGTAAAAAATTCCAACAGCGACAGCCAAGGCAACTGGACGCTTCAGTTCAAGGGAGATCTTCCGATCGGAAGCTATAGTATATCCGCAGTGGCCCACGATGAACGCGGCGCACTCAGTCTTCCGAGCGAACAGCGTTCCCTTGCGGTCACGCCACCTGTCATCATATCGTTCGGTTTCGTACAGCTCGGATGGTTTGAAATATTCATGACACTTCTCTTGGTTGCGGTAACAGGCGGCTCGCTTTTCTCGTGGTATTACGTCGGCAATAAAAACATGGAATCTGCCTACAGCACGATAGCCGTGCGCGACGTAAAAAAATTCGGTGACATTCTCGATTCCCACCTCAAAGAGCTCGAGACAGGTATGATGAATGGCAAAAGTACGACCGGTCCACCCATTGAAGCCAAAGTACAGCATGAATTTGCGCAACTTCATGATACAGTTACGAAAATGAAAAAATATTTGGTTGATGTGATCAAGAAATCATAGATTCAAATACATGCTCAGTACCCCTCACAAAGTGTTAATGATCGTGGAAGACGAGAGTAGTCTGGCGAAATTCCTACGGACCGCTTTTATACAAGAAGGATTCTCGGTCATCAGCCTTGATTCAGGAGAGGGAGCCATTGCAGAAGCGCTGTCCGTTCATCCGAGCGCGATATTGCTCGATATCATGCTCCCGGGAATAAATGGAATGAATGTTCTTTCGAAATTGCGCAAAGATCCGTGGGGAAAAACTGTTCCCGTATTGATATTGACCAATCTCGCCGCAGGCGAACGTATTATGGGAGGAATCATCCGCGACGAGCCGTCGTACTACATCATGAAGGCGAATACTTCCGTCGAAGACATAGTTGCAAAAGTGAAATCAGCCATCAAATCCGATTCAGGGTCGTAATGCGATTAATGTGATGCGCGGTATGCACACATATCTTCTAGACGCGCATGCATGGTGCGTTATTATCAGCGCATGACTGTACAAGCGTTCATGCCGATACTTATCGCGGGCATTGTCTCTGTCCTGCTTGGATGGATCTGGTCAAAAATTTTCGGCTCTACCACGAGGGACGCACTGACGCCGGAGCTCATTGAGCAAAATAAAAAGCGGAAGCCACTCATGGTATTCTTCGCGTTCCTCGCAAGCATGCTTGTCGCGTACGTGATGAGTTACTTCGGAGCGGCGTGGGGAGTGTACGACTGGATAGGCGCACTCGAACTCGGATTTTGGTGTTGGGTGGGATTCGCCCTGCCGACAATGCTCGGCGCCGTACTGTGGGAGCAAAAACCGTTCAGCGTGTTCCTCATCAAATCATTATATTGGCTCGTCGTCTTTATGGCGATAGCGCTTGTTCTTGTTTTTACTTCAGCACCCGTACAATTTATTGATTAGTACGCGCATGAGAAAAAATTTTTTGATCGCAGGCGTTATTTTTAGCCTGTGCGCGGTCGGGCTGGGCATTTATTGGTACTCAACAGCCCGATCAAGCGGGAATGTGTTGCGAGAAACGGAGCCGTCGGTCACTATCGCCGGAAAAATAATACACGTTTCTATTGCTGACACTCCCGCATTGCGGGAAAAAGGTTTGAGTGACCATGAACCGCTTGCCGCAGACGAAGGAATGCTGTTTATTTTTCCGACGGAAGGAACATATTCCTTTTGGATGAAGGATATGCGCTTCCCGATCGACGTTTTGTGGATTTCGAGAGAAAAAAAGGTGGTAGATATGTGGCAAAACGCCACTCCCGAGAGTTTTCCTCTTGCATTTACGCCAAAAACAGTTGCAATGTACGTCCTCGAGCTTCCGGCTGATTTTGCGACGCATAATAATGTGAGAATTGGCGACATGGTTTCGCTGTAGGCCGCACGTTTCCAAAAAGTGAGGTTGTCCACAGGAGTATTTGTAAAAACGCACCAGTGTGGGGCGGTACAATGAGCCGTAAGATTTATTAAATTAAAAAGAAGATGCGCATGACACATCGTTCGGGGGTTTCTCCGCGGAGGCATAGTTCTACAGCGGTCGTGAAGGTTGCGAAAGTCCCCGCAGAGTCTCTCGCGAGCGGTTTGTACAAAAAATATCTCCCGAGTATCCAAAAACGTGACGGTCGGACCGTGCCTTTTGCATTTGAGAAGATCGTCAACGCCATTCACAAGGCGATGATGGCTTCCAACGAAGGCTCCCGTGAAGAAGCGGTGGTCGTTGCGCACAAAGTTGCCGGCGAAATGATGCGCATCGCAAAAACCTACAAGAATTTCATGCCCACCGTCGAGGTGTGCCAGGACGAGATCGAGCGGCAGCTCATTCTTTCCGACTACACAACGACCGCCAAGTCATATATTCTCTTTCGCGCGGAGCGCGCGAAGATTCGCAAGGACCAGGGCGTCGTGCCGGAGCGTTTTCGGGAACTTGCCGCCGAGTCCAAACAATATTTCAAGAGCAATCCGCTCGGTGAATTCGTATATCTGCGCAGCTACGCGCGGTGGATCGAGAGTGAGCAGCGTCGCGAGACGTGGGTGGAGACCGTCGATCGGTACATGGCGTTCATGAAAGAAAATATCGGCGAGAAGCTCATGCCGCGCGAGTACCGAGAGTTGCGCGAAGCCATTCTTAAGCAAGAAGTCATGCCCTCGATGCGCGCGATGCAATTTTCCGGAGAAGCTGCGCGCAAATGCAATACCTGTTTTTACAATTGTACTTTTACGGCGCCGGGAAAATTAGAAGATTTCGCCGAGATCATGTACCTCTCGATGCAGGGATGCGGCGTCGGGTACTCGGTCGAGAGCTACAACATCCAACAGCTTCCGCAGATCGACAAACAAACAGGAGAAAAAATACCGACACATGTTGTTGCGGATTCAAAAGAAGGATGGTGCGACGCACTCACTTTTGGACTTCGCACGTGGTACGCCGGCAAAGACGTTGATTTTGATTTTTCGCTTATCCGCCCCGCCGGTGCCAGGCTGAAGACGATGGGCGGCAAGGCATCGGGTCCTGCGCCACTGCGCTCGCTCCTCGATTTTGCGCGCGAAAGGATATTGAAGCGACAAGGCAGACGGCTGCGCAATATCGATGCGCACGATATCATTTGCAAAATAGGAGAATGCGTCGTTGCTGGTGGCGTGCGTCGCACCGCGATGATCTCACTTTCCGATCTCGACGATGCGGAGATACGCGATGCGAAGAAAGGACAATTTTTCCTTACTGATCCGTATCGCTCCGTCGCAAATAATTCCGCCGTCTATGAAACGAAGCCGACGAACGCGGAATTGATGGATGAATGGGTCGCGCTCATGAAAAGCGGTACGGGAGAGCGCGGCATTTTCAATCGCGGTTCGCTCGCGAAGACCATGCCGGAGCGCCGATTGAAATTCTTGCACAAAAAACATGGCAAAAAGAACGGATTTATCGGGCAGATCGGCACCAATCCATGCGGCGAGATCATTTTGCAGTCAAAACAGTTCTGCAATCTCTCCGAAGTCATCGCACGGGCGGACGATACGGAGAAAACATTGCTTCGGAAGGCTAAGTTTGCCGCATTGCTCGGTACGTACCAGTCCACTCTTACGAAATTCAACTATATTTCGAAGGAATGGACAGAAAATTGCGAGCAAGAGCGCTTGCTCGGCGTTTCTATTACCGGGCAATGGGATTCAGGTGCGGTACGCAATGCAAAAACGCTCAAAAAGATGCGTGCGGCAGCAGTCAAGGCGAATCAAGCATATGCGAAGCGCTTTGGGATCCCCGCATCGATGTCGGTCACCTGCGTGAAGCCCTCCGGCACCGTCTCACAGACATTTGATTGCTCTTCGGGCATTCACCCGCGCCATTCGCAGTACTACATACGTCGCATTCGCATCAGCGCGACCGACTCGCTTTTCAAAATGGTCAAAGCGCAGGGCATTCCGCATTCTCCCGAAGTGGGACAGACGGAGGGTGAGGCAAATACGTACGTACTCGAATTTCCGGTCAAGTCACCGCATGGTTCGGTATTCAAAAATGACCTCTCCGCACTTCAGCAACTCGAATACTGGAAAATGGTGAAATTGAGTTTTACCGAGCACAATCCCTCGGCGACCATCTCGGTGGGCGATGGGGAGTGGGTGCAAGTGGTCGCGTGGCTCCATGAGAATTGGGATATCGTCGGCGGACTTTCGTTTTTGCCGCGCGAGAATCATGTGTATCGCTTGGCGCCGTACGAGGCGATAGACAAAAAGCGCTACGATGAGCTTGCAAAAAAATTCCCGGAGATCGATTACTCGAAGCTCGCTATCTACGAGCGCACCGATGAGACCGAACAAAAGAAAGAATTGGCCTGCGTTGGTGGGACGTGTGAGATAATTTAGGGGCGCTCGGCGGTGAGTAATAGATTTTGCGAACGATATGAAAGTGCTCGCTTTTATATTTGTCACCGCCACTGTATGTCGTGTTTGATCGTTCACATCACGCGAGAGGTTCGCAAAACCTATTACTCGCCGCCTCGCTTAAAGTGGTGAAAAAACAAAACACTGAAGTTTCCCCCAGTGTTTTGCCGCGTTGATAAGCCGGATTCTGTCGAGTGCAGCCATGTATCTGGGATAATTGTTGCCAATTACCTCAAGCGGCTCTCCGTGTGAGATATCCAATTGGTGTATCCCACAGGCACGGCCTTGCACACAGGTAGGAAGTTTTGCCGTTGCATCCTCGCGTTGCCGCGAGATTCACCCCTTTCAGGGTGCCTAGCCTCTCGGCATTGGCGTCACTGTTCGCATCCCTATACTTTCGTACGGCGGGCGTTACCCGCTACCGTGCTACGTCTTTCGACGTGTGTGTCCGGACTTTCCTCCCGCATCCTTTCGGAGCGGGCGGCTGCCTGACGCGGCCTGTATTATCTCATATCAATGAAATAAAATCAAAGCCGATTAATCAAGCCGATTAATCAACAGCTCTCTTTTTTGTGGTACCATAATCTCCACAGTAGAATAGTTATTATATGAGAATACAAAACACTGCTGATAGTGTATCGAGGTGGTGTGTGCTTCTTATTGCGGGTCTTTTGCCGTTTTTTGTGGTGCCAGTCGTGTGGGTCGGCGTGGCGCAAGCGAAATTCATACTCATCGCACTTCTCGCGCTTACCGCACTCCTTTCATGGCTTTTCGCGCGATTCATTGAAGGATTCGTACGGATCCCGCGCAAAGCAATTCTTTTTGCCGGCGCACTGCTTCCGATCGCATACGGTATTTCCGCTTTTGTGACCGGAGGAGCATGGACATCACTCGTCGGTACGTCGGTCGCTCAAGATACTGTCGTTGTCGTGACCGTGTGGTTCGCGCTCATGGCCATCGTTGCGTTCGTATCGACACGAAGGCCGCGCTCGCTCCTGCACATTCTTCGCGCGTTTCTCGTCGGTAGTCTTATTCTCGTCACATTTCAGGTGCTTCGGCTTGCGTTTCCCGCGGTGCTTTCACTCGGCGGATTTCTGTCGGGCAATTCATCCAATATTTTCGGTACGTGGCATGATCTCGGGATACTCGCAGGAGTCTTGTTCTTCATGGCTTTTTCGCTGTGGAAAACTCCCGTTGTATCAGCGTTGTATTGGAAGGCAGTGCTTGCGCTTCTCGGGCTTGGTTCTATCGCACTTCTCATTATCATCAATGCCGCCGATGTGTGGTATGCGCTCGCTGGTCTCTTTCTTATATTTTTTATCTATCATGTATTCGGGTATTGGCGCGCAGGGTTTTCGCTCGGTAGGGTACTCACGCGCTCCATTCTATGGATAGCGCTCGCAATCCTCATGGGTGTGGCCGGCTACTGGGGTCAACAATATTATTCTCGCCTGCCAGCATCGCTCCAAATTGCGCAGCCTGAGGTGCGTCCGTCATGGCAAGGCACATACCTCATCGGTCAAAAAGTTTTTTCGAACCCCAAGACGTTCATAGTCGGATCGGGTCCCAACACGTTTACGCGCTCGTGGAATCTTTTCAAACCGACCGGAGTGAACCAGACCGATTTTTGGAACATTGATTTCAATTCCGGAGTCGGATTCATACCGACCACCTTTGTGACGACGGGCGTTTTGGGGATCCTCGCGTGGGCTGCACTGCTCCTCGCGCTCTTTTGGGGAATCGTGCGGTTCGTGTGGGGCAAAAGCGAGCAATCGACCAGAACGACCCTTGCCACCATGCTCGGCGTGAGTGCGTACATCGCGGCATTTCAGATAATGTATATTCCTGGTGTAGCACTCTCCGCACTCCTGTTCCTTTTCCTCGGTATGGTCGTTGCCCTGCAATTAGCCGAGGAGAACCAATCTATCGTGCTTGGACTGCGGGCTCTTGGTGGGGCAGGTATCGCCCGCATCATCGCGCTCGTCGTCGTCGTGGGATTGGTATCCTTTGCGCCGATAACCGCGCTTCGTGCCACAGCCTCCGATCTTCTGATTCAACGCGCCGGCAGCGTCTACACGGCGTCAAAAGATCTGCAGCAAGCGCTCAAAATGGTGCAGCAGGCCGTCAGTGTGTTCCCGCAAAATGATGTCGCGCAGCGAGCAGCGGTCGAGATCGGCCTTCTTCAGATAGCCGAACTGGTCAACTCGAAAACCGGCGATGAGGCGACAAAAAAACAGCAACTGCAGGCCGAATTGGAGCGGACGATATCGCACGGACTCTCCGCCATATCTATCGACGCGACCAATTATCAGAACTGGCTCGAACTCGCATTTTTGTACCAGAATCTTGTGGGTGCGGGTATCGAGGGCGCATATGATAATGCCAAGGAGGCATACGAGCGGGCGATACTGCAAAATCCGACGAATCCGCTTCCGCAGGTACGCATCGCGCAACTCGCGATAGGGCGGGGGGATCTCAGTGTCGCACTGCAGCATTTAAGCAAAGCGATCGCGCTGAAACCAAACCTCGGTGCCGCATATTTTTTGCGGTCGCAGATCGAAGCGCAACAGGGGACCTTCCCGCAGGGAATAGAAGATGCGGTTATTGCCGCTCGGCTTGCGACGGAAGATGCGCTCGCGTGGTACAACCTCGGCGCGATACTGTACAGTGCTGGTTCATACGACCTTGCTGCGCAGGCGCTCGAGAAGGCCGTTTCTCTGCAGAATAATTACGCGAACGCCATATTTATTTTGGGACTTTCCTATGACAAACTGGGTCGCGACGACAGTGCGCTCGCCGCGATCGGGGCAGTAGCGCAGCTCAATCCTTCCGATGCAACCGTCCAGCAAGTTCTTACGAATCTAAAAGCGGGCAAGTCCGCTCTCGAGGCACCGACACCGTCGAAAAACGTACCGCAAAAGACCACGAAGTAGTTATCTATGATGAACGCGGCGCTACATTTCCTGTCCGTTGAAGTGCGCGGACTGCAAAAGGTGGTGTACGTCCTTGCTGCGTGCGCGCTGCTTTCCTCGATTTTGGCGTTGGTTCGCGATCGTCTTTTGGCCGCTGCCTTTGGCGCATCGACGACACTTGATCTCTACTACGCCGCATTCCGCATCCCCGATCTTATCTTTGTCGGCATCGGGGCGCTTGTCTCGGTGTACATACTCATACCCGAATTGGTGCGCCGCAGTGATGACGAGCAACGGAAATATATCGATACTATCATAGTAGGTTTTCTTATTCTCTCGGTCGTCAGCGCCGCTGTCGCCGCGCTCTTCGCGCCGTTCTTTCTCGCCCGACTGTTCCCGCAGTTCACGCTCGAGGGGCATCTTCCGCAGCTCGTTACCCTTACGCGCATAATCCTTCTGCAACCACTCCTCCTCGGATTCTCAAATATTCTCGCGGCCATAACACAGTCGCGTCAGAGGTACATACTCTACGCCGTATCGCCACTTCTGTATAATCTTGGCATTATTTTCGGTGTTGTCGTGCTTTATCCGCTCTGGGGCGCTTCCGGTTTGGTGTGGGGAGTTGTCGCTGGCGCTGGATTGCATGCGAGTGTTCAGGTACCTGCCGTTATCAGAGATGGTTTCTTGCGGCGGTTGCCGCAATTATGGGATTGGGGCGCACTACTGCGCACGAGTTCCGTGTCGGTCCCTCGCGCACTCGCGCTTTCGATGAACCAGATCACGTTCCTCGGTCTCGCCGCACTGGCCGGTTCGCTCACATCGGGCTCAATAGCCATTTTTATGTTCTCATACAATCTCCAAGCCGTTCCGCTCTCTATTATCGGTGCCTCCTATTCCGTGGCCGCCTTTCCGACGCTGGCGCTGGCGCTTTCCAAGGGTCAGCGTGAAGAGTTTATCGCGCACATCGCGCAAGCGGCGCGCTATGTGTTCTTCTGGTCGCTTCCCGTTATCGCACTCATCATCGTGCTCCGCGCCCACATAGTGCGCGTCATTTTGGGAAGCGGTGCGTTCGATTGGACCGACACCCGCCTTACCGCGGCGGCGCTCGCGCTCCTCGCATTATCACTTGCGGCGCAGAGCGTCACGCTTCTGATAGTGCGCGGCTACTACGCTGCAGGGCGCACGTTCGTGCCGTTCATCGTTTCACTCGGTATGATGGTCGGAACGCTCGGGCTCGCGACTTTTTTCGTCAGTGTCGTGCACAACGAGACACTCCTGCGGGCGATGCAGATATTGCTGCGCGTCGAAGACCTGCAGGGGACGGCCGTACTCACGCTCGTATTCGCCTTTTCGCTACTATCCATCATTGGTGCCGTCGTTCTCATATTCCATTTCGAATATAGATTCCAGGGGTTTCTCTCACGGATAATCCGCGCCCTGGGAGAAAGTATCGTCGCCGCGTTCGCAGCGGGCGTCGGCGCGTACATCATTCTTATCGTCGTCGGGCCGCTCACGTTCGCTTCGACAACCCTATCTATTCTCTCGCGGGGCATTCTCGCGGGAGCATTCGGCATTCTCATGGCGGGTATCGCGTACTATCTCGCGGGAAGCCGCGAATTCAATGAGACGCTCGAAGCAGTCCGCGGCCACATTCCATTCGTCAAGCTCCCGCACGGCGTCGTCCCCATCACCTCATCCGCGGAGGAAACGAACCCGATGATCACCCAATAACAACAATATACATACTGTCAAACAGGGAAGCGACGCCTCCCTGCCCCTGTTTCGTTGCAGTACCCTCTTAAAGGCGCTACTCTTCGCCAATGGCTTCGCATATTCGGAACTTCTCGATCATCGCGCATATAGATCATGGGAAATCCACGCTTGCCGATAGAATGCTGGAGATGACTGGTACGATAGAGCCGCGGCACATGCATGAACAGGTGCTCGACGAGATGGATCTTGAGCGGGAGCGCGGCATAACCATCAAGATGGCGCCAGTGCGCATGAAGTGGACGTACAGGGGCACGGAATATGTACTCAATCTCATTGATACCCCCGGCCACGTGGACTTTTCATACGAAGTTTCGAGGGCGCTGACCGCCGTCGAAGGCGTCGTATTGCTTGTGGACGCGACGCAGGGCGTAGAAGCGCAGACGCTCTCGGTTCTCTCGGTCGCGAAGCATCTGCATTTGGTCATCATTCCGGTCGTTTCAAAGATAGACGCGCCCAATGCGCGCACGTCCGACATCGCGAGCGAGCTCGCGCTCCTCCTGCAGTGTCCCGAATCGAGCGTGCTCCTCGCTTCCGGAAAGACCGGTCAGGGTGTTACCGATGTATTGAACGCGGTCGTCGAGCGGATACCGCCGCCCCGCCCCGGTGGAGCCGGTGTGCAGGGGCTTATTTTCGATTTCGGTTATTCCGATCACCGTGGCGTCATTATTTACATGCGCGTTTTCGGTGGAACAATAAAAAAGGGCGATGCGCTGCGTTTTGTTGCGGCAGAAGCGGACTTTATCGCACTCGAAGTCGGGACACTTGCGCCGGAAGAGAGGCCCTGCCACGAGCTTGTTGAGGGAGAGATAGGATATGTCGTCACCGGCATAAAAAAGCCGGGTATTGCCTCGGTGGGCGACACGGTGACATCGGTAAAGAATCCTGCACCAGCGCTCGCAGGCTACCGTGCGCCGACGCCGGTCATTTGGGCATCGGTCTATCCCGAAAGCCAGGATGATCTGGCGACCGTTCGCCAGTCGCTTGAGCGGTTGCGGCTTTCGGATTCGTCACTTTCGTTCGAAGAAGAATCTTCCGGCGTCATGGGGAAGGGATTTCGGTGCGGCTTCCTCGGCATGTTGCACCTCGAGATCGTCATTGAACGCCTGAAGCGAGAATTCAATCTCGCGCTCGTCGTGACGACGCCGACCACGATCTACGAGATCACGCGCACGAATGGCGTTGTCGAAAATATTTACTCGCCGGCACGGATGCCGGATGACGGTACCGCAGTTCGCATCCGCGAGTTGTGGGCGCAGATTTCCGTCATCTCGCCGCCGGAATATCTCGGCGGGGTCTCGCAATTATTGTACGACCATGAAGCTATTGTCGGGAACACGACGACCCTGCCGGATGGCAAGATAGAACAGCATGCTGAAATGCCGCTGCGCGAGTTGATGCGCGGATTTTTCGACAGACTGAAGAGCGTCTCAAGCGGATACGCGTCGCTTTCCTACGAACTCCAAGGACTGAAGGATGCGGATGTCGTTCGGCTCGATGTCTTGGTCGCCGAGGAGCTGGTCCCCGCGTTCTCGCGCATTGTGTCTCGCCGGCGTCTCGGGCAGGAGGCGGAATCAATGGTGGAAAAACTTGAAAAATTGCTCCCGCGTCAGATGTTCGAACTCAAAATTCAGGCCCGCTCGGGCGGGCGAATCCTCGCTTCACGTCGCAAATCAGCGATGAAGAAAGATGTCACGCAGCATATGTATGGCGGGGATATTACGCGCAAAATGAAACTGCGCGAAAAACAAAAACGTGGCAAGAAAAAAATGCTCGCGCGTGGCAAGGTAGAAATACCCCATGATGTGTTTCTCAAGGTCGTCAAGGAAAATTAACAGGCAACTAGCCGAGTATCGTGACGAGGCCGGGGGCGAAGAAGATGACCATGCCGATTATGACAAGGACGGCCACAACGGCCCACACCATATTGATGGCTTTTTTGGTGCGCTTATCGAAAAGGAAACTCATGCGATAATTATATATGCATGTGGCGCTCGAGGCAACGGAATGAAGTATTGCGGCTATTCGGGAGGCGTGCGCTTGCATTAGTGCTCATCCTCCTCGTCGGGGGGGCGCTCTTCAGCGTCCTCGGTGTTTATAAAAAAGAACGCGACTCCGCCGCGCTTAAGTGGCAAAATCAGGTACGTCTTGCCGACCTCGAGAAGCGACAGGAGCAACTGAAAGCGGATATCGCGGACCTAAAAACAGCGAGGGGAATAGAGGAAGAATTGCGGAAGCAATACGCACTCGCCGCTCTCGGTGAAAAAATGATCATCATCGTCGAGCCGCCGACGTCCGCTCCGGTACATGCCACTTCGTCTGTGTTTGACACAATCGGGGAGTGGTTCTCTTGGTGGTAGACATCGCTTTATTGTTTTAAGCGTGAGAGACGGTATATTTATTGCATTGCGGGATTAGTTTAGTGGCAGAACGATTGCTTCCCAAGCAATAAATACGGGTTCGATTCCCGTATCCCGCACCAGAATGGAACTTAGCGGTTGAGAACCAACCAAGGAGTGGGCGTGCCGTAGGCACGCCCACGCTGTTTCGCCCGTTTTCGCCAATGAATTCGGA
>Ga0075997_109_pt1 | contig 26116 bp, 29 predicted proteins | sample RifGroA2_FD_68043 | JGI IMG/M metagenome (GOLD analysis project Ga0075997, IMG submission 68043) | Parcubacteria (Kaiserbacteria) bacterium GW2011_GWA2_52_12 | reverse complement strand
TGCTATTCTCAAGACTGCATTAGCAAACGTTAATCGAGCGACGAAACCGACAAAATGATTTCCGCGCCGCTGGTAACACTTACTTATGATCTATAGCGGGCGGCCGTTGTCCTCAAGGAAAGAGCGTGCTAGTGTCTCACGAGGGAATCAACCAAAAGGGATTTGCACCATGTTCGCATTTGTAGGGCCGCTGCCCGCATATCGTCCACCGCCGTCGAAGAATCAACATCCATTGTCGATACGAGTCCAGCCCCTACAGACTGGCACATTCCTACAGAAGGTGTGGTTCGTAATCTGTATCGTCGGTTTCGTCGGCTTTCTGGTCGGCGCTGTCGCATGTAATGTGGTCGCACGGGCTTTCGTGGTCGAGAAATAAGGAGAAGGTCAATGCTGCTCAAAGATGTGCCGCTACATGAACTCAAGATAGGGCAGGTTGTCCGGTTCACGCACAGTGGGAAGTTCGCATTTATTTGCGAAATCACCGCTGAAGTTCCACAGAACGTCACTCCTGAGTACCAAGCGGGGCGTTGGTATGCATTCCCACGGTTTTCGACAGTGACCTGTTTCCACGAAAACGGAAAAGTCAGCCAGCCGTTTTTCTATGAATCGCATGATGGCGTGGAGGTCATCAACCGTATCATTGCCGGACAGGAAATGTTCAACTTTCCGGAGTTTGTGCAAAGAGAATCCGCGAACTGGAAAAATTTTTGCTGATATTCATCGTGAACCGCAAAAGCCCCGGCTGCGCAGACAGCCGGGGCTTCCTACTACGCCTAAGGTGTTCGCTATACGCGGAGCGTGTAGTTCATTCGATAGTCGTTGGCACCGAAGAATTCTTTGGCAAACTCGGCTGCCTCGAACGGGTTGTAGTACTTGCACGAAAAGATATCGAGGTACGTCGCATTAGTCGCATTCGCGAAGTGCGCCGAAATACAGGAAGTCTCGATGAGCTGCACCATTGAAAATCCGGCGACTTTTTCATCTTCGCCGAAGTCCACCACAGTGCATTCGCCGAAGCGCTTCATTTCGATGCGCTCGCACAATTCAACGACGAACCGCTTAATCGCCTCCGCATCGCGGATCGTAGCACCGTCGCAGTCATGCAAGTCAATGGAGGAGAGGAGTCCCCATGCGTTTTCTTTCTGATAATCAGCGCGAATGGCGCTGTCGTCCCGGGATGCCGACGCAAGAGCCTCGCCCGTTTGGCTATGGCCGAGGGCGTCAACGTGCACCCCAATCCGTATCGCTGTCTGTTCCATTTCTGATGTACATAATTAATTATTCTAACAATACCGCTATCATACACACCTCACACGCAATGTATAGTGTTTCGCAGAAATGTGTGCATAACTTTTCTGTTTGTTGCCCCGGAGATAATTTGGCTCTGTACTTAAATGCATCGGTCGATAGCTATAAGTACAAACACGTTCCGTTTACTTTTTGGGAAAAAACAGTGACCTCCTCCCCGCAGTTCCTGCGGGGTTTCCTTTGGTCTCATGAGAACCTGTGGTGACTTTGTTATATGAAAATAAACGGTCGGGTTCTCATGGGACAAGCGTACCACCGCCTTCGGCCGTGTGTACGTAGCGGTTCCATTCACCCCCGCACTCTTTCGTTGTTCAAAGCTGAAGAACCCCGTGCGGGGTTCTCTGGTATTTAAGAGTCGCGCGGATTTCGATCCGCGCGACGAAGAACAATCTCACTCACTCACGAAAGATCGGTACGTCGGACGCGTCTTTGATCTGAGTTCGCCAGATTTTTTTAACAGCGTCCACCACATTAGGAGGCATAGGGACATAGTCGAGTTCCTCTGCCATCCGTGAGCCGTTGATATACGCCCACGCGAAGAACTTAAGAGCCTCGGCGCTTGCCGCGGGGTCACTTGGCTGCTTATGTATGAGAATGAATGTGGCACCGGTGATGGGCCACGTATTCTCACCGGACTGATTGGTGAGAATGACGCCGAAGCCCGGTGTCCCGAGCCAATCAGCATTTGCCGCGGCTGCTTGGAATGCAGCTGCTTCCGGAGCAACAACTTTCCCCGCTTTGTTGATCATTTTTGCGAAGGTCAGTCTTGCTTGTTTCGCGTATGCGTACTCGACATAGCCGATTGCACCTTTTGTTTGCGCGACATTGTTGGCGACACCTTCGTTGCCTTTGGCGCCGATGCCAACAGGCCACTCCACAGCGGTACTGGCTCCCACGCGCGCTTTCCAATCGGCACTCACCTTGGAAAGATAATCGGTCCAGATGAACGTGGTGCCCGAGCCGTCGGATCGATGGACGACGACGATGGACTGCGATGGCAGTCGTACAGTCGGATTGAGTTGTTGTATCGCTGGATCGTTCCAGCGCTTGATTTCGCCGAGAAATATTTTGGCAATCGTAGGTCCGTTGAGCGTCAACTGGCCGATGGTGATACCGTCAATATTGACGACCGGCACATCTCCGCCTATCACGGTAGGGAATTGGATGAGGCCGTATCGACTCAACTGTTCTAATGAGAGCGGCATGTCAGAAGCGCCGAAGGTGACGGTCCGTTGTTGGATTTGTCTGATGCCACCGCCCGAGCCAATGGATTGGTAGTTAATTCTGTTGCCGGTTTGCTCATTATAGACAGCACTCCACTTCGCATAGACCGGGTAGGGGAAGGTTGCCCCAGCACCGCTGATGTCCGCACCGAAGGCACTCGTTGTCGCGAACAATGCGATCGCCGCGATGAGAAGTTTGATTTTCAAGGTACAACTCTCCGTGTTTGCGTGAAAACCAAAGGGTCGTCGGTAATGCGAACACTCGCTTTTCCTTATTCACGCAGCGATACTCTACACGAAGATTCTTTCATTGTCACGGCGAGTGCTCAATTTTTGCTTTGAAAAATAGAAAAAGTGATTAGAATGGAAGTATATGGATAAAAAGAAATTTCTGTTCGTCTCCCTCATCGGACTGTGCACCGATCTTGCATGGCAAGTTTCCAAAGAGGGACACGAGGTCAAGCTCGCACTTGATCATGACGACGATGGCATCGGAGATGGATTTTTTACAAAAGTAAAAAATTGGAAAGACGAAGTGGATTGGGCGGACATCGTCGTCTTCGACGACTCGCTTGGTCATGGCACCCATGCGAAGCGTCTCCGCTCGCACGGGAAACTCGTCTTCGGGGGCACGCCATATACCGATCAACTGGAAGATGATCGGGGATTTGGGCAAGACGAGCTTAAAAAGCACGGCATTTCGATCCTTGATTACAGCACATTCACCGACTTTGACGTAGCGATTACCTATGTGCGCGAGAATCCTGGCGCATACGTTTTCAAGCCGAGCGGCAGAGCGGCCAACAACAAAAGCTTGCTGTTCGTCGGTATGGAAGAAGATGGGAGCGACATCGTCCGCCTCTTGGAGACGTACAAACGCGTATGGTCAAATACTATCAAACTATTTCAACTGCAGAAAAAAGTGGCCGGGGTGGAGGTCGCGGTCGGCGCATTTTTCAACGGCAAACGTTTCATCACCCCGATCAATGTCAATTTCGAGCACAAAAAATTGTTTCCCGGCGAAGTTGGGCCGGCGACGGGGGAGATGGGCACGGCCATGTTTTGGAGTTCTCCCAATCGCCTCTTCAACGCGACATTGAAAAAATTCGAGGAGACGCTTGCGGCGGAAAATTTTATCGGATACATCGACCTCAATTGTATTGTCAATGGGAGCGGTATCTATCCTCTGGAATTCACGACACGCATCGGCTATCCTACCATCCAGATACAGCAAGAGGGTATCATGATGCCGAGCAGCGAATTTATCTACAATTTGGTGACCGGCGTCGATTTTGAGATCAAGACAAAAAAAGGATTTCAGGTGGGAGTTCTGTTGGCGGTCGCACCGTTCCCGTTCGAGGACAAACGCCTGTTCGATATGACCTCAAAAGATACGACGATCGTATTCAAAAAAGCAAAGACCAGCGGCGATGGCGTGCACCTTGGCGACGTGAAGCTTGTCAACGATGAATGGATCGTCGCTGGCTATTCGGGTTGCGTCGTTGTTGTCGTGGGCAGTGGGCAAACGATGAAACAGGCGCAGCAGCAGGCGTACAGTCGTATACACAATCTCTTGATACCCAACATGTACTACCGCACCGACATCGGCGATAGGTGGGCGGAAGACTCCGACAAACTCCACAATTGGGGATACTTGCGGGAGACGTAAAAACGGTTTTAGCCGAGTTGTTCGTATCCAAGTATGGTATATACTGTATTTAATCATCTAAGGTATGAGATCTGCGGATAGAGAAAAGGCGGTCGAGTTGAGAATTAAACAGCAGCTTGGTTATGGTATGATCGCCAAGCAATTAAACGTACCAAAAAGTACTCTCAGTTATTGGTTGAAAGATTTACCGCTTTCTTCGGGAAGAGTACTTGAACTCCGGCGGGAGGCATGGGGTCGTGGCGAAGCGAGTCGGGAACTTTTTCGCCAAACTATGCGAAAGAAGAAAAGTTTGCGCGAAGATAAAATATATGCCGAACAGAAGTCTAAACTCGGTAAACTGTCCAGGCAAAGCCTCTTTGTGGCGGGCCTGATGTTGTATGCTGCCGAGGGCAGTAAACAAAATGACTACACGATCGCTTTGGCGAACACAGATTTCCGAATGATCAAATTTTTCATATGGTGGCTGGAAGAATTTTTTGATATTCCACGAGCTAAGATGCGTGCCCAATTACATCTCTATGAATCCATGAATATAGATGGTGAGTGTAAGTATTGGCGTCAAGAACTGGCACTCAAGAAGTCACAGTTTTACAAGAATCAGGTTAGAAAATTACGACCATCGAGCTTTACATACAGCGGATCTTACCGCCATGGAACATGCCAAATTTACGTTCATGGTTACGAGAAAAAAATTAAATTAATGTTGTCAATACGGGCTTTTTTTGATACACATAAGGTCTTGCGCGCGTAGCTCAGTGGTAGAGCACCCGACTGATAATCGGGAGATCATAGGTTCGATCCCTATCGCGCGCACCAGAAAGAAAAAAATGGGATAGTAGGTGGATTATATGGGGACATTTCAACGAAGGTATGTGCTACCATCAGTCCAGACGACAATGGAGAGAACATGGAACGTAATGCAAATCGCTTGCGCCAGCCCGCGAATATGTCGGGCACAGAAGTTTCAATTTCCTGTCCGCACTCGTTCATCACGCGATAGATTTTCACACGACTTCTCCAAAGGCAGACTGGCAAAACTATAACAGAAAAGCCCCACTTCACGCAAAGTGGGGCTTGAGTCGGCGAACAGTCTCCGACCAGAGTTTTTTGTCGAGCTCGGAATCCATAGTGCGCCAGTTGGCGCGTTCAGGACGTTTGAGCATCTCGGCAACGACGATACGAAGATATTGTGCCGGTGCTGGCGGGTCCCAACAGACCATTCCATTTCCGTATTTGTCCGTCCAAAAAAGATACGGTCGCGGCCGTTCGTTGTATTGAGCTTGGAATTGAGAGGGGAAAAGTAACTCTCGTATTTCGGAATCTGGAAAATCGACACGGATTCTGCTGGTTACATCAACATACTGCGGAATGATATGAAGGTGCGCATGTTGGATCGTTTGATCAACAATTCCATGCTCGAACATAATCCAGGAGTACCGTGCAGATGTCTGTGGATATTCCTGTAACAGAACTCGCAATACTCGATAACTCGCAGCCCATAGTCCCGAGGCGGTATTTCCGGCGAGTGCACCCAAACATGGCATATGTTTCTCCGGTGCGACCAGTACGTATCCACCATCGGTAATTTGGCCAAGAGTTGCGATTATATGGAAGCCGTCAACCTTTGCGATAAGATGATCTTCGAATTGCGAGCGGTCGCAAAAGACACACGGTGTCATTGGTTTTCTCCAGTCAGTCCTTTGCTGACGGTAGCACCGCGGTCCGTCCCGCCTATCCGTAGAAATGGGGATACGGTGTGGATAATATGTTGAAAAAATTCCGTTACGACCTATGACGCTAGCAAGTGCGGTCGCATCGGCTAGTGTCATATATCAAATGGAGATACTGCTGGGATAGTTATCGAAAACGGATTCGACTGTACTCACCGTAAAAAAGAGCCCCGACACAAGGTCGGGGCTCAAGGTTAGCCTGCAATCAGCAGGCAGGCCTGCCTGCCGGTAGGCAGGGAACAAAAAGATCACGTGCACTCGATCACTTTGAGCGGGGTGCACGTTTATGCTTAAAACCCTCGGCACGCCACCCATCTTCGACGATGATGAGAATGGTTCGCTTGCCGTTCTCATACAGCACGCCGTGAGCTTGGAGACGCCCCGAGGGGGCTCCTTGCTCGTAGACGAGATTGTACTCGGCCGACATGCCCACCTGGAACGCACCATCTTTGATGCCGGGGGAGTGCGAGTGCGCGATCATGGTGCGTACGCCGATGTTGCGGTATGAACGCAGCGATCCGCGCGATCCATTGGCTCCTTTGTCGCCATGGAAGCCCATGTCGACGCCGTGCTTGATGAACGGCTCGCCGACTTTGAGGAAAACGGCTTTCGCGGTCTTTAGTTTCTTTGCCATCCAATAGGCGAACGGGTCGATCTCTTCAACGCCTCGCTTTGTATATTGTGCGCCCGCGCGCATCGCTTTGTACGTTTCGCACCAGAAAATGTCGTTGGCATAATCGACCTTGGGATCGGTTTCTTTGATCCAACGCGTCATGTGTTCCCCTGTGTGATTTCCCGGCACGAACACGTTGACGGTATCCGGTGGTGTATGCGTGTCGACGAACGCGGCATAGCCATCGAGGACTTTTTCGATGCTCTCGTGATCCGTATCGTACACGGTCCCCATTTTGATGGGATCTTTGCGGTTGTGATGGGATCGGTTGTGGAAGTCGATTCCATCATGGCGCACGAGATACTTGGGCTTCAAAACCTCGACGATGCCGTCTTCGCCATAGGTGGCCTTTATGACGTTGTCCGCCATGAACTCGAAGTGATCATCTCCGAGGACGAGCGCTTCGATGTGGCCTACCCTCCGCGGCGGTTTGTCGGCGCTGTATTCGTAATTGAGATCGATAAAGCTGCCGTCGGCCAGCGCGTAGATCTGCCGCAGGAAGAATTTCGGTCCGGCGATCTCGACGACAGTTGCGCCGAGCGTGTGGTGAAATTCACCGATCTTTCCGGCTTTGGTCGGCGTGAAGTTGGCCCTCGTGATAGCGCCCGTCGTGATCAGGATCTTGGGCATCCTGTTCTGCGGCGTCGGGACAGTCTTCATCTCGATCTTGGTATGGCCGATGATGGCTGACTTGTCGCGGCTCACCGCGTCAAAGCCCGAGAGCGGCGAATCGGCAGTCGGCTGCGTGCGAATGTCGGCCAGTACCATGAGATTCTGATTGATGATAACGCGCTCGGTCAAGAGATAATCTTCTATCTCCGGAGCCCACCAGTCGTGGCTTTTTGCCACCTGGCTCCAATGCGAGGTCGGATTCTTATATCGGATCGGGATCACGTAGAGTTTTCCGTGGCGATGTTCGAGGTACGACTCGATCGCTGCAAGAAACTGCGTATGTACAGGTGTCGCGTTTTGCGCGGTCGTAAAAAGCAGGGTTGCGAACATTCCGCGCCTTCGGAATTCTCTGATTTCTCGCGCAAGTTCTGCGCTGCGCGCAAGATTAATTCCCTCGGTTACCTTTTTCGACGACTTCGCGGCACTCGTTTCCGTTTCTGTATCACGAGGTGTTTTGGATGTGGTCATCAGGCCCTCCTTTTGGGTCGATGGTTGTTGTCAAAGATCACTAACAGCGGAGCTTCGCTCGCGGAGTTAGTGCAATGTGGGAGATCGGTGCGCGTGTATGAAAAAAAACCGGAGAGGTTTGCGCGCACGACATGTCCGAATTGTGCCACTCAACTGTTGCACGGGGCGCAACGATAACTGTGGATAACCGAGTGCCGGGATGAACCTGTTTCACTTTAAGCCGAATTCTGTCATTATGACGGTATGAACTATCGTGTGCAGGGTGGGAGAACTCTCTCGGGTACGGTACAGACCAATATTTCAAAAAACGCTGCCGTGGCGCTCCTCGCCGCATCGCTGCTGAATCGCGGCGAGACGATCCTCAAGCGCGTGCCGCGTATTGAAGAGGTGAAGCGATTAATAGAGGTGATGGAATCGATCGGCGTAAAAATCGCCTGGGATATAAACGGCGACATGAGCATCATGGCGCCGAAGAAATTCGACCTCTCGAATATCAACCGAGTATCTGCCGAGAAAACACGCTCGATTGCACTTTTCATTGCACCACTTGCTCACCTACTCGGAACATTCGATTTACCTGCGCCGCGGGGATGTGATCTCGGTAAACGGAGCCTCGGAGCACACATCGATGCTCTAGCGAAGCTTGGTATTGAAGTTACGGGCAACGAGGAAATGCACACCTATCATGTGGAGACGAAAGGTCTGCAACCGGCCGAGATCGTTATGTTTGAGGCGAGTAACACGGGCACCGAAAATACGCTCATGGCAGCGGCACGCATCGACGGCGTGAGTACCATCAAGTTCGCGAGCGCCGATTACATGGTTCAGGATCTGTGCTATTTCCTTGAGCAATGCGGTGTAAAAATCGACGGTATCGGCACGTCGACTCTCATCGTGCACGGCAAGAAAGACATCGACGCGAGCGTAATAGGATATCCGAGTGAAGACCCGATCGAGTCGATGTTCTTCTTCTCACTTGCGGCAACGACCGGTTCTGAATTAACGATTGAGAGATGTCCGATCGACGTTCTGGAGCTGGAGCTTCTCACACTCGGGAGCATGGGCCTAAACTACGAGCGGGGGATACCATACACCGCAGAGAACGGGCAAACGCGATTGATAGATATCGTGATCAAATCTTCAAAGTTGATCGCGCCGCCCGAAAAGATCGCCGCGCGACCCTTTCCCGGTATCAATACTGACAACCTTCCATTTTTCGTTCCCGTTGCGACACAGGCAGAAGGTGACACGCTCATTCACGATTGGATGTACGATGGTCGCGCTCACTGGTATTTGGAAATCAACAAGCTTGGCGCGCACGCCGAGCTTCTCGATCCGCATCGAGTGCTCATCAAGGGCCCGACGCCGCTCCATGGCGGAGAAATCGAAGCGCCGCCCGCCCTCCGGCCGGCGACGATGCTCCTCATCGGCATGCTTGCAGCTGAAGGGGAATCGACGCTCTTCAACGTGTACCCGATCAATCGCGGCTATGCGAATCTCCACGAGCGTTTATCGAAGATAGGAGCACAGGTAAAAGCGGTTGGCCCGTAGAGATATTTTTGTGTATTCTTCTGATCAGAGGAGATAAACGATGATAAAAAAGAAAGTTTTGGTGTTTGCGTCAGGTACCGCGACAGGTGGCGCTTCGGGCGCGGAGAATTTGATAGAGCGTGCCAGAATTGACGAGCTCAATATTGAGATAGTGGCTATAGTGTCGAATCATCCGCATGGTGGCGCGTACGATGTTGCACAAAAGCATGGTGTGCCGTTTTACTATTTTTCTTCCGGCACATGGTCGGCGGCAGAATATCGACAGATATTCAAAAAATTTCCACAGGATATTGTCGCACTTTCGGGATGGCTGAAACCGGTACGCGGGAACGACAAAACACGCACCATCAACATTCATCCCGCTCGTCTGCCGCGCTTTGGTGGATATGGGATGTTTGGCGACAACATCCACCGTGCGGTGCTCGAGGCATTCAAAAAGGGCGAAATACACTACTCCGGCGTCTCGATGCATTTCGTTCCCGATTACGACCATGCGGAATATGACAAAGGACCCGTCTTTTTTGAGTATTGGGTGCCACTGCAGAATGGCGATACTCTGGAAAGCATCAAGCGGCGCGTCAACATCGCCGAGCTAAACTGGCAGCCGTACATCACGAGCCTCGTAGCGCACGACCATATTCGGTGGGATGTCGCTACCAGCACGATCGTTGTTCCTCCGAGTTACCCGTTCCTTCCGAAAGGTACATAGAAACAGGAGCGCTATCCAAGCGCTCTTTTCTTTTCAGCATCTGTTGAAGTAGTTAGAAACTGTTGAAAAAGCTCCAGAGGCGAGGCGTCGAGGAGCGAGAACGCGAGCCGTACTGAACGTACGGTGAGCGTTTGAGCGACGACAATAACGACGCATGTGGACTTTTTCAAAAGTTTCTTACAGTGTTAGAAAGAAAAAGAGTAATGCAAAACCGGAAATTGCCGTCGAAATAAATACAGTCGACGCCAACATCATGCCTCCGATATTCCACGACCGACGTGAGAGAAGTGCACCGAGAATAAGAAACACGGCTAGTACGATGACGCCATGAACGGTCCAGTGATGGCTGATCGATTTCATTGCGGCGAGCAGTGGGGTGTACGATTCCTTCGCTATGGTGAGCGCAGTGCTAAACAGGATAGCCACTATGGCGGCTATCGTGTATCCAGCGGAAGAGCGACTAAGGCGGGAGTTATCCATAGGTTATTGAATGAGGCCCATGCGTACCGCCATAGAGATCATGGCACCGGCGCCCTCGATGGCAAATGAGGTCAATACTACGAGTGCCGCAATGACGAGTACAAGCATACGCACGCCACGATTTGAAACGATATTATTGCTCCATATCACTATCGGGAGAAGTAGGGAAAGGATGAGTGTGGCGAAGAACAGGTGTTCCTTGAACTCCATCACGACCGTATGCGCCATCGGCCACGGCCCGGCGAGAATGATTGCTTTGTCCGCAGCGTAGTATGTGACGTACCAGTAACCGCCCACGACACATGTGATGACCATGAATACTGCCGCGACAATGCTTCCCCAGAGGAGTCGTGCACGGTTCTGCGCGCTTGCATTGAGCGCTTCCACGAACACCCATATGGTTGCGAAAATCGCGAGCGCGCCGGTCGTCGGGTGGACCATAAGCAGGAACTCTCTCATACGTATATTGTACGCCCGTGTCGCGGTGTTATACCGCCATGGGTGGGGATAGTTTTTGCGTATTTTTTACGCTTTCAAAACTGTGCAAATCATCTAGAATGGCTATCGTTGGCCTTCTTCGCCGCGTCAAACGATGCTACGGACGGCCGATGGGTGCGTGGCGGAATTGTATGTTCGTTTTTGCGACCTGAGTGGGCATGTGGCGAAATTGGTACACGCGCACGTCTCAGAAGCGTGTGGGGCAACCCATGGGAGTTCGAGTCTCCCCATGCCCACTCAGGTCGGAAGCGCGTACGCTTCAGGATCGTATCCCGCAATGGTTGGCAGTATAAAATAACAGACGAGTCTCCCCGCACCCACAGGTTTGACACATCGTTTAATTAATGTTAAGTTACTGTCAGTAAATAGTCATCAAAGCTCAAAACTTGAGGAGGACTCGATGAGCAGGAAGCGAAAAGAATTGTCCGTAAAGGTCGGTGACATCGTGCTGATCGATCTGCCGCACTACTTTGATAACGCGCATATGCGCGACTTCAAGGCAAAAGTGACTGCGGTGCGGGACCGCCTGTCAATCGCGCCCTTGGTCAGCTACGAACGGCTCGATGGGATAAAAGAAGATAGTCCAATAAGAGGCGCTGCGTCGGTGTGCGACGTCAGCTTCGTCAAGAAAGTCATTACACCGGTGCCGTATGTTTGCGTTCCGCAGCTGCGCGAAAATATATTTGTCTACGAACGGAATCTCGTCGGCCGGCACGGCGGTCTTCGAACGGGAAGCCTCGACTCGCTTGTCATGGAGGCGCTTGCATCGGTTCGGCATGTTGATCTGTCGTATTCATTGCATGAGGAGCGCATCGAAGAGTTGTACAAACGTGCGTGTTGGCCCGGAAGAGTTGCCACTACCGACCTCGAAGAGGAGCAGTGGGGTTGGATTACCGTGAGATGGAAGACGTTCGAGCGGTGGGTGCATCAGAACGCTGCGCGTTTAATCCTCACAAAATCGGAAGCGTGGGCCGATGCAATCGCGTTTGCCAAGAAAATGGATGAGGACTTGATGCGCGATATGGACTACTACGTGGATCAGATGCGAGAGGAAGATGAAGACCACTTCTTGTCGCTTGAAGATCAGATGCTGACGGAGGGCGACGAATACTACGAAGACCGACATTGGAATGATTGAGCTCGCGACCCGCCCTTCCACAAGGGCGGGTTTTGTTTTTTGGTGGCTGTCATATACTTTGAAGTATATGAATACCAACAATGTGGATTTATACAGTTTTTATTGGTCAGAAGCGCGACTGGTAGTGGCAGCGGTCGCCCTCGGGCTCGGCGGGGTGCCGCCTATTATATACGTCATCTCGGCGCTCCCGATACTCTCCGGCATCGTCGTGCTCGGGCTCAAGGTGGCGTGGGTCATCTCGGGTGCTGTGTCGATCTACCTGCTGTACCGATGGATCAAGAACAACTACATGGTGTTTGGCAGGAGCGACAATTTTGAGATCGCTGCGTTTCTCGTCTCCGTTGTGTCGGGATTGAATCTGGGAGTAGCAGGACTGCTCGGCATCAACATCGGCATGTCTATCGGAGGCAATTATCTGGTATTTCTTGTTACCGCGGCGGTCTACATTGTTTCCACCGTCTATTTGTGGGTTCGCTGGTCGGCATACGGACAGAAACTTTTCTAGCGCAACTCGCGTCGCATGGTTTCTTCGACAAGCAGTCGCGGCCATCCGTACGCGAGGCGATTGAGCGTCACCACCGTATCTTTCATTACGGTCGTTTCCCGCATCTCCTCCGGCGGGAGGCTCATGCCCGAGAATGCCTCACTCGTTTTTCCGTCGATCATGAGTTTGATATAAAAATTGAAACGAGGCAAACCTATAAAATCATGTTCAGTGATCGGTGAGAATTCTCTCGAGAGTATTTTTGCGTCCTCTGCGCCGACTTCAAATGCAACGAAGGTGCCAACATTGCCCAAAACACTGTCTCTTATCGCATCCGGTAGCTGTGTCAAGTACTGGTTCGTAAGGTGCATGCAAAGTCCGTATTTACGCGATTCGCTAAGGAGCGACGCAAACGTATCGGTAGCGAAATTCTGGAATTCGTCGACATAGAGATAGAAGGGCGTCCTCCTGTCGCTCGCTCGATTCGCGCGCTTCAGGGTGGCCATCTGTAGGCGCGACATTACTATCAGTCCGAGCATGTGCGCATTTATCTCTCCGATCTTCCCCTTGGACAGGTTTACGAGTACGATCTTTTTACCATCCATGAGCGTATCAAATTCAAAGGAGCTCACGTGCTGGCTCATGATGTTGCGCATGAGCGAGTTGTTGATAAAGGGGCCGAATTTGGACATGAAGTAATTGAGCATCTCGCTTTTGTGAAAGTTGGATGTGTGCACCATCTGCTTCGTCCAGAAATCGATCACGAGCGGGTCGGTCAAATGGGCCCTCTTTTTTTTCTCGAATTCACGATCGACGAAAAGCCGCGGGATCTCGAGTATGCTACCGCCTTCGGGGCCCGCCATGACCGTTTGCGCGGCGTTGCGCAGCCAGTGTTCGAATTGCGGTCCGATAACACCGGTTTTTTTTGGGTCGAATAATTTATAGAAGATCTGAATACACTCATTGACGAGAAAATCCTTTTCGAATTCATCGTGCGCCTCCAGCAGATTGAGACCAAAGGGGAATTCCGTGTCGCTCGGATCGAAGAGAACGACATCTTGCAGTCGACTCTTCGGGATGTGCGCCAGAAGCCAATCGATCGATTCTCCATGAGGATCGATATAGCATACGCCGCGGCCATTCTCGATATCCTGCAAACACATATTTTGAAATACCGTCGACTTGCCCACACCGGTCTTGCCGATCATGTACATGTGGCGCAACCGATCCGCCTCGGCATATCCAATGAGCCGTCGTTTACCGCGATGAACGCTCTCGCCGATGTATACGTTGGTCATATTATATGTGCGTGACATCGAGTCGTTTTTGGACGAAGTATTCCGATCGAAGGGTTTTGTTGAGTTCGCGCGTCGCGTGCGCTGCTTTTGTATCGGATTCGATGATGGCGAGAAGAGAATCGTGCTCGTACTCTATTTTTCTTTGCAGCGCTTCGTGGAACGAGGGACTGATGTAACCCAGAAGTGAGGCGAGCATGCCATTGCGCTTCTCTGAAATTTTCTGTGCGTCGAGGTGTTTCATATTATACGCTCGCGCCGAGCAGTGATCGCACCAATAATGTCTCACAGGTCTCCTCGATGAATCGCTTCACCGGCCTCGCGCCAAAGCGCGGATCGGCTCTCTGCGCTATTTCGCGCTCTATCGCGGCGGGCTCGATATCGAATTGCACGCGGTGCTTGGCGAGCCGCTTCTCTATCTTTTTGATCTCGAGTGCGGCGATCCTCGTGAGGCTCGGGATCGAGAGGGGATTGAAAATGAGCACGTCGTCGAAGCGGTTGATGAATTCGAGACGGAAGGTTTTTGTGAGAATGGGCAGGACGTATTCCCGTACGAATGATTCGTCCTCGGCATTTCCCCCATTCTCAAATGCTTGCAGTATTTCCGCAACGGCGGCGTTCGACGTGGCCATGATGATCGTATTGCGTGCGTCGACCGTTTCATTCTGTCCGGAGGTGAGACGGCCGTCATCGAGAACCTGCAGGAAAATATCGAAGACTTTCGGATGCGCTTTTTCGATCTCATCGAGGAGGATAAGCGAGTATGGCTCTTTGCGGAGCGCATTGGTGAGTGAGCCGCCCTCGTCGTAGCCCACGTATCCGGGTGGCGCGCCCACGAGCCGCTGTACCGTATGATCCTGCTGGAATTCCGACATGTCGAAACGCACGAAGCTCTCTCTGCGACCGAACATCATTTCGGCAACACACTTTGCCGTCTCCGTCTTGCCGACGCCGGAGGGGCCGAGCATGAGGAATGATCCGAGTGGGCGATTTGGGTTTCGTAAACCCAGTTTTGCACGTTGTAATGTCGTCGCGATTTTTTTTATCGCGCCGTGCTGATCGATGATGCGTTCATTGAGTTTCTCTTCCAGATCTTTGATGCCGGCGAGCTCGTTCTGGGTGAGCTGCGCTTTAGGGACGCCCGTCTTCGGCTCGACCACATGCGCGATAGAGTCTTGCGTCAGCACCCGCTGACTTTTTGATGCAGTGAATGCAATACTTTCGTCGAGAAGATGGATCGCCGCTTGCGGTGATTGGCCTAAGCTTGGGAAGCGCTCGGTATAGGACACTATCTCTTTGAGCGCCTGGTCGGGCACGATGACACGGTGGCGCGCATTGAGACGCGGCAGTTTTTCGGAAAGTATGCGTGCATGTTCGTGCGCCGTCTGATTTTTGAGCGTGATGATCTCGAATTCGTGCACGAGGGCCGGATGTTCTTGCTCGAGCCACGCGAATTCGTGCGGCTCAAGTGTGAGCACCACGTGTATGTATTCGTCCTTGAGCAGCTTTTTATACAAACGGTACATGCGATGCGCGAGACCGGTATTCCTGCACACCTCGCGACCGAAGTCGTCGACAAAGACGACACTGTGCGGCAGGTATGAGAACGCTTCCGCATAGTGCTCTTCGAGTGCGTCTTCGGCATCGAGCGCATAGAGGTGGGAGGTGTCGAACTGCAGCAGGGTATATGAATCGTATTTCGCATCCGCACCCATGCGCTTCATCGTCCCGTATACGAGCATTGATTTGCCAATCCCATCGGGGCCTACGATAAGTGCATTGTTCTTAATGCGGCGACCAAAGATGCGGCAGAGGCGCTCCATCTCGTTTGCGCGCCCGACGACTGTGGGCAGCCGCGGCGCTTCTTCGCGGAGGTTGTAGTAGGTTATTTTTTTCGTGTCAGTCATACGTTATTAGGCGGCTCGGCGCATGCTTATACCATTTAGGCTACTCACACGTCCGCTCGATCGTGGCGTGCGCTGTTCATCCTGTTGTGGTGGGGAATAGCGAGCGGGCCGCAGCCCTTCCATGTGGGCAAATTCGCGGGTCTGCACGCGCGAAATAGTCGGTAAGCCAATCGCGCGCAAAAATATCTCCTGACCCGTCAAAGCTCGTTCGGTCTTCGGTTCCACTACAGATTGTCCGCCCACCATTTCGTCATCTCTTGGTTTCTCGCGAACAGTTCCAGCGACTGTTTCGACCGGTTTTTTCTCTGAATGAACTTCAGGTCGCGGTATGACTTCGCGTTTTCGTAACCCGGGCGTCTTCAGGATGATGGGCTGAACCTTTTCAACCCGTGCGACTGGCTCCGCTACCATTTTCATCTCGCGCTTCTCGACGGGCACTTGTTCTACTTTTCCAACAGTCTGCCTATACTCGACTGTAGGCACGGCAACTTCGCTCACCAACCCAGTGACTGTTTCGATATGAGAGGGGACTTGTTCGACTAGGGGAGCGACAAAAGGTTCAGGCCGCTTGATCGGCTGTTCAACGGAAACAACCTCGGAGGGAATCATTATAGACTGTTCGACGATAACTTCTGTATTGAATTTTTCTGCAATAACGGGCGCTGATTCCTGCGTCTCGTGCTGTTTTGGAGCAGGAACAAATATATTGTCTTTCAATAAATCATAGAGCCATGTATCCGGCGCAATTTTCCCCTCCGTTTTTTCTGCAGCCTCTCCGGATGGATTTTCTGATACAATTTCAAGTCGTTGTTCAGTACGTATAGTCGGCGCGACTTCCTGTGCGGCCGGTGTTTCAGAGGATATCTCTATTGGCGTCGAACTATCAAAAGTCGTTTCATGTGCATACGCTGCCGTTTCAGGCAGGGGCTCCACATATTCTTCGGCCACTGCCAATGTGTCCTCCTGAAATTCCACATGCGCGTACGTTTCCGTCTTTTCGGCCTCCTCATCGACGGCAACGACATCTTCTTCCTCGCGCTGACTGATCACCGTCGATCTGATCTCGTAGGTCACGCTGTTGTCCGCGCCGCGGATCATGTGCGTCACATGCAAGACCACGTCTCCGTTGTCTTTTTCCTCTTCAAAATCGGGAAGTCGCGTCAACGACTCGCCGTTTTTCCACTGTTCGAGCATCGCATGGTGCGTGGCAATGTTGGCCTCATCCGATTCACCCTCTATTTTTTTGGTCCACGATTCACCGGTCTTTGCGTTGATCACTTCACTGCCGTTAAATACATATTCACCCGTGCCCTTGTAGGTGAGTTCCCAATCCTCGGGATGACCGCCTTTGTGCAAGAGGATGTCTTGCAGCGCAGGATCATCCGTTTCTTTTGTAATTTCCAATTCATCTTCCCGCTCCTCATCGTCTGTAAATTCAGGTGTGCGTTCAGCATCAATACCTCTTTCGGCATCGCGCAAAATCTCTTCGTCTGTGTAATGTTCTGTTTCAGTGGGCATATAAATTTCCCTGTTTCGCCGAGGCTTCGCAGGATGATTTTGCAGTAGCAAAATCAAAAAAACTCTGCCCGATGCAGAGATTTTATTCTTGTTCGCGTATTCGCGAAATTCCTGCTCGGGAAAACGGCTGTTGAAGACCGGACTCGTTCTCGTTTCCAAGACTTTACCGTTGCGGCACAGTGAGGGAATTAAACCCTACTTCCACTAACAACCGTACTTGGAACTATAGCAGCGGTTTGCTATAGTAGCCGTGTGGATAAGTAAGGGCCAGAGCGTACAATGGACGCATGACGGGATATGAGAGGATGTTTCGGGGAAAGAAAATTACCGTGCTTGGCTTGGGATTGCTTGGGCGCGGGGTGGGGGATGTGGAATTTTTGGCTAAATGCGGAGCGGAGGTGGTGGTGACGGATCAAAAATCAGAAAAAGAACTTGCCGAATCCGTGGCTCAACTGAGCCATTTTAAGAATATTACGTTTCATCTCGGTGGGCACGCGCGAGAGGATTTTGAGCACTGCGACACGGTCTTGAAAGCGGCGGGGGTGCGGCTCGACTCACCGGAGGTCGCTGCGGCGCGCGCCGCACATATCCCTGTCGTAATGTCGACCGCGCTTTTTGCAAAACATGCGATGGAAGCGGGGGCAAAAATAATCGGTGTCACCGGCACGCGCGGCAAATCCACGATCGCTCATTTGATATTCCACGTGTTGCAGAAATCAGCCCCTCGACAAAGCTCGGGGCGAGAAAGACAAGTCTTTCTCGGCGGGAATATTCGCGGCATATCGACGCTCGCCATGCTGCCCGACATACAGAAAGATGACATCGTTGTTCTCGAGCTCGACTCGTGGCAACTCCAGGGTTTCGGCGAGCTTCAGATATCACCGCGCATCGCGATTATGACGAATTTGATGCAGGACCATCAGAATTATTATCCCGATATGGAGACCTATTTTGCCGACAAGGCGAATATTTTCCGCTACCACCATCAAGGTGACACCTTGATATGCGGGCCTGGGGTCGCGCAGCGCGTTTCTGACGCAAAGCCACTCGCAGCACCAATGACACCTGTGGCACTGCCGGATGATTGGCGTTTGAAGATCATCGGGCAGCACAATCGTGACAACGCCGCACTTGCCGCCGCGGCTCTTACAGCTGCCGGACTGTCTGCATCGGAAGTTCGTGACGGCATGGAATCATTCGAGGGCGTGGAAGGCCGGTTGCAATTCGTGCGCGAGGTTCGTGGCGTCAAGATCTACAACGACAACAACGCAACGACGCCGGAGGCGACCGTCGCGGCGCTCCGTGCCCTCAATGTGGGACTTACGAAGTCCCACATTGTACTCATCACCGGCGGATCGGACAAAGGCCTCGACACATCGGAGCTTGTGCATGCCATTCGGGCGTATGCGAAGAAAGTAGTTTTTCTCGGCGGCACCGGGACGGACACGATAAAAAATAATTTCCCCGATGCCCCCATCGTTGATTCACTTGCAAAGGCCCTCGAAGCTGCAATGGCGATTTCATCCCCGGGAGACACTATTCTCTTTAGTCCCGCCTTCGCTTCGTTCGGGATGTTCAAAAATGAGTACGATCGCAACGATCAGTTCATCACACTCGTCACCTCGCTCTGAATCCTGTCAGCTCGCGACACGCCCCGCCTCTTCCACTGTGATCGGCGATAGTATTCTGGACAGCGTACCTTTCAATGGAACCGCATAGTCGGCGATCTCATTCAAATCATACGGTTTCTCATATAAGAAGTTGCGCGTTCGCGGATAGACATCGGCGCGTCCTTTTACGAACACGAGGTGTACTGCTTGCAAATTCCTACCTTCGGCACGCAAGGTAGCAATCGAGGCGAGATAGTACAGCATCCAAATACGCTTGAACCGTTCGTCGAAGAGGATAGGATCGATGGCCTGTACCTGAGGCCAGTGTTCGATCAGTTTAGAAAGCATAACCTCCATCGTGTCTGCATACTGGAACCGCACATTTTCCAGATCAACGATATTGAGATCATGATCCGCAAGCAGATGAAGCACTTCCGATAGGTACGGCAGATAGCACCCGTGCCAGATGTATTTTCCTACCAAATAGTCGATGAGCTGCGGTTTCATCTGTGTTGTCATCGACATGACGCCGATGCCGCCCGGTTTGAGACAGGCTGCAATCGACTCTATCCACTCGCGTTGGCAATCCTTGCCTGCGTGTTCATAGACGCCGAGCGATACGTACCGATCGTACTGCTCGCGATCCTGTATCAATTCACGCGCATCGCGGTCTTGTATCTCTATATTACCTTCGAGACCCCTTTCTCTTAGGCGCTCCCGCATGACACGGTTCTGCTCGGAAATGATACCGAAATTAACGACCTGCGCGCCGTATTTTTTTGCCATGAGCATAGACATAGTGCCCCACGCCGAACCCACCTCAATGACCTTTTGACCGGCTCGAAGGCACAATTTTCGGCAAATATAGTCATATTTTTTGAATTGCGCTTCGTCCTGTGTCTCAAACCCAGTTTCATAATACCCCTCGGTGTAGCCGTAGAGTTCCCCCGTCATTAAATGAAAAAACTCGGCAGGCATGTTGTAGTGGCGCTCGAGATTGATCCTCGTTTGGCGAGGATCAGTATTATTTTGCCGCCATTCGAGCATCTGTTGTCGCAACCAATTGATGGGATTGGTGCTCAAAATGAGTTTCGTATTCGAAGGTAATTCATATGACATCTGAATGAGCTTTCGCAAAGCGTCCTTGCCCTCAATGTCGATATCACATTCGCGGTACGACTCCATAAACCCGACATAATGGAAAATGAACGCGCGCCACTCGGCACGGCGCTTTTTAAATATGATAGTGATCTCTGGAGCGTCTTCGTTATTTTGGTATTCGCTGCCGTCGGAAAAAATGACCTTGATCGGAAATTTAGACCGTGTGGAGACGTACGCAGCGAATGCTTTGCGGATAAAGTAGCGAACCATAGCGGAGATTATCTCACGAGGATAGCGAGGGAAACGAACATGTTTCGCATGTTCGTTTCCGAGCGTCGCGGTGAGTAAAGGTTAATACCTTTCATAGCGTCGTTTCCGATACGCCGGGGAGTCTTTCTAAAAGAAGTGCGATGCCTTTATGCATTTTTTCCGGCGTCTCGGGATCTTTCTTGATGTCTTGTATCGTCTGCAGGAGCAGGTCGTTGATCTTTTCTTTGTTATCAAAAAGATATGAAGGAAATTCCTCGAAGCGCTCGAAGTATTCTTTGAACATTTCTTTCCGCGTCTCGGGATCGCTGCTCGTGGCGGCGAGCTTCATTTTTTCGAAATCATATTTCGGCTGTTTGACCTTTGGTTCTTTCACGCCCCCATTCTATTCTTTTTTTTCAATGTGCGATAGGCGAGACGCATTATGCTATGCTCGAATCATGGAAATTCCGCGCCGTATATATATGGTGGGTATCGGGGGGATCGGGATGTCGGCTTTGGCGCAATTTTTGAAACACACGGGGCACGATGTTTCTGGCTCCGATCGTGAAGAATCGCCGGTCGTGAACATGCTCATCAAAAAAGGGATACCAGTCATGGTCGGGCATGACGCGCACAATATTCCAGCACACACCGAGTTGCTGATCTACAGCGACGCCGTGTATTCGGACAATCCCGAGCGCATGCGGGCGAAGGGGACCGGGATTCCCGAGATGTCGTACTACGAAGCGCTCGGTGAAGTGTCACGCGGCAGGCGCACCATCGCGGTCACGGGAACGCACGGCAAGACGACGACGACGGGCATGCTGGCCGCTATCTTGCAACACTGCAAAAAAGAGCCGACGGCTATTATCGGCTCCATCATCAAAGATTTTGGCTCCAATTTCTTAGCGGGTCGCAGCGACATCTTCGTCGTCGAGGCGTGCGAATACCGTGACCATGTTCTCAAGTTGTCGCCGGAGATCCTCGTCATCACCAATATCGAGCTCGATCACACGGATTATTTTCCCAATCTCGAGGCGCTGCAGGAGACATTTAAGAAAGCGGCGGAGCGTGTACCAAAGCACGGCGTCATTGTGACAATGTCCAATGACTCGAACATTGCGCCAATTCTTCAGAATGTATCAGCGCGGATCGTCGACTTCTCAAAATGTGGGACTTACGAAGTCCCCCATTTGATCGGGGAATTCAATAAGATGAACGCTTGCGCGGCAGCAGCGGCCGCGCAAGCAGCATTTCCCGATATATCACAGGAGGCAATTGCCATAGCACTCAAGAATTTCAAAGGCTCATGGCGGCGATTTGAGTATCGCGGTGAGACGCCGAGCGGGGCGCTGGTGTATGACGATTATGCCCACCATCCGACCGCTATACGGAAGACGCTCGAAGCGGCGCGGGAAAAATTTCCTCACAAAAAGATAGTCGTCGCATTTCATCCGCATTTGTACAGCCGTACGAAGTCATTTCTGAATGAATTTGCGGAGGCGCTTTCTCTGGCCGACCATGCGATAGTCGCGCCTATTTACGCGGCCAGGGAGGAGCCCGATCCGGAGATATCCAATCACACGGTCGCGGATGCCGCCCGCTCATTTGGCGGCAATGTCGAAGCGATGGATTCATTCGACGAGATACGCGACAGACTCCTCCTCGAAGACGAGGGTACCCTCATTATCACGATGGGCGCGGGCGATATATACAAGATTGCCGAACAGATCGCGGATTAGGAAATGGTTGGTTCCACGGGGACACCCGGACCTTTTTCTCGGAACACAATGAAAGAATATCCGAGAAAATTGCCGAGCACGGCGACCGGGATCGTGATGCAGAGCGCGATGTTGGCCCACAGTTTTTCTGAAATACTAAGCGGCGCGCCGATGACGTTCACGAGAAGAGAAATGATACCGACATTGACTATCGCGACGGTGCCGGAAACGAGAAAAAACATAATGTATTCGCGCCGATGCGAGATTTCTTTGGACTCGAATACGTGGAACTTATTCCAGAAAAACGAATGTGTGACGACGATAGCGAAGGTGATAGCCGAAAACACGGTGATCGGAGTGCCGCGTGTAATGCCGGAGATCCAGATGAAGAAATTGAAAATACCGATGCTCAGGGAAAAATTCAATATGCCGATAAGCCCGTAGCGAAGGAACTTTCGACTGAAAAATACTTTCATAAGGATGTCTTCTTGGAAATCTTACTAGGCGGGACGGGGTTTGGCCATAGTAGTGGCCCTGTGCTAGGGTCTACCCATGGAACGCATGGGCAAACTATCCATCGTCGCGACGCCTATTGGCAATATGGGTGATATCACCTTTCGGGCGCTGTGGAACCTGAAAGAGTGTGATGCGATCTATGCGGAAGACACGCGAGAGATTTTAAAATTATTGAACCACTACGGACTCCGAAAATCCGTATTTCGCCTCGATGCGGCGATGGAGGGAAAGAAATCGAAAGACGTGATAGACCGTCTTGAAAAAGGAGAACACATCGCATACGTAACCGACGCGGGCACGCCGGGAATATCTGACCCGGGTGCACGGCTCGTTGCGGCAGTTCGCGCACAATTGCCCGAAGCAACGATCGATGCGATTCCGGGCCCGTCGGCACTCACCGCTGCGCTTTCGATCGCAGGACTTGAAGGCGACGCGTTCACTTTCCTCGGTTTTTTGCCGCACAAAAAGGGAAGACAGACGGCTCTCAAGAAGATCGCCGCCTTGGTTCGATCCGACTCACCACAAGCCGGACACCCTGTTGTACTCTACGAATCCCCGCACCGCATTTTGAAATTACTCGAAGAGTTGGCAGCAAACGGGATCACCTCGGTCCAGATCGGCCGCGAACTCACCAAAATACACGAAGAGATGCTCTCCGGAGAGCCACGTGAACTCGCCGCCGACCTACAAAAACGCGAGGCCGTGCGCGGGGAGTTTGTCGTAATCATAGAAAATAAAAATTAAAAACAAGAAAAAAAGAAAGCAATTCGGCATGCCCCATTTACTATTTGTTGTTTATTATCTATTATCTAATATATGACCATAGACGCACTCATCATGCTCGCGGGCGCACTTGTCGCCGTGCTTCCGTTTCTCGGATTTCCCAGTAGTTGGGACACGGTGCTTTTCTTTATTCTCGGAGTGTTTGTCTTCGCACTCGGCGTCGTCGTGCGCCGTCTCGGTATTGCGAGTGGAAAAGTCGAGAGGCGTCCGGCAAAAAATCCTACGATGTTTTCCGAAAGCCAACCCGCGAGCCGGTCGGGTTTTGAAATGCCGAATGTCCCTCATGACGAAGTTGCCTCGTAAGGCCGTCTTTGTCCTCCTCGGTGTGTGTGTGACGCTCGCTGCCATTGTAGCGGCGATCGTCTATGCGGCGCCCACCGTTTCATTTGAACGGTCCGATGCGTTGGCCGCGACTTCGACTCCACAGGAACCCGCAAAACCGATCGTAGAGCACATCGCGACCCCCTCTTCGGTCAAAGCTATTTACATGACGCAGTGCGTCGCCGGTACGCCGTCGTTCCGTGACTCGTTGGTGAAATTTATCGAAGCCTCTCCCGAGCTCAATGCGGTCGTGATAGACATCAAAGATTTTTCCGGCGGTATCGGCTTTCCAAGCGACGACCCGCTCCTCAAAGATTTTGTTTCCAAAAAGTGCGGCGCCCACGACATGAAAGATTTCGTGAAATCGCTGCACGACAAGGGCATCTATGTCATCGGACGCATCACGGTCTTCCAGGATCCGATGTATGCCAAAGCGCACCCCGAACTCGCGGTGCAAAAGACGGGCGGGGGAGTGTGGCACGATAATAAAGGCCTGGCATTCATTGATGTCAGCGCAGAACCGTTTTGGGATTACATCGCCTTGCTGTCGAAAGTGTCGTACGAGCAGATGGGTTTTGATGAGTTGAATTACGACTACATGAGGTTTCCCTCCGACGGGCCCATGGCCGAGGCCGTGTATTCGCATAGCGACGGCTCTTCAAAAGAGACAAGGCTCGAAGAATTTTTCAAATACTTGCACGAAAAGCTTGCTCTCGTCGGTGTCGTAACATCGGTAGATTTCTTTGGCTACGTCACTGTGCATACCGACGATCTGGGTATCGGACAAGTGCTCGAACGCGCGCTTCCGTATTTCGACTTCATCGACCCGATGGTGTATCCAAGCCATTACAACAGCGGATTTGCGGGGCTGAAGAACGTGAACAGTGATCCGGGCCTCGTCGTAAAAACCTCTATGCTCGAGGCCGTTCGTCGTACCGTCTCTACGACAACAGTGAATTATTCTTTCAATGCGACGCCTATCGCATCCACCTCGCCCCAGCTGTATGAAAAACCTTCCTATGACGCGTCAAAGATGCGCCCGTGGTTGCAGGCGTTTGATTATCCTGTTCCGTACAGCGCCGAGATGATACAGGCGCAGATCACAGCCAACGAAGAAACCGGACTCAATTCGTATCTCATGTGGGATGCCGCCAATAAATACACGAGCCTGCGAAAGGTGTTAGAATCCGAAAATGGGAATTGATAGTCCAAAAGACTGGAGAAAAATCCCACCGGATGAACAGTCGGATCTTCAGATCGTTCCGGCAGTACCGGAGATTGATCACGAAGACACAATCACGCCTGGAATGAGGCAAGAAATAATCGATAATTTGCCTGAAGAAGAAGATGACAAACCAAAACCGCCGACGTATCATTGATCAAAAATTACCTGTTTGACAGGTGATACACTTTTGATACACTAGCGGATATGGCAACGACAAAACAGCGGATCAATATCAGCGTTTCGAAATCCACGCACGACGCACTTATGCTGCTCGCGAAACGCGATCAGGAGCCGCTTGCGACGAAGGCAGGTGAGCTTGTCGAGTTTGCGCTTGAGCTCGAGGAAGATCGGATGTTGAGTGAAATCGCCGCAAAGCGGGACGTGAAGGGAGTTCGTTGGATCAAAGACAACGACAGGATATGGAAGTGAGATACTCAATCATCTTGCATCAATCTGTTACGGCAGAAGACCTTCCCAAACTCGACGTGCCGCCAAAGCAAGAAGTCAGGAATGCGGTTCGCACGAAACTCACCTCAAGTCCGGAACTCTACGGTAAGCCACTGCGATATTCGCTAAAGGGCCATCGTTCGTTGCGGGTCGGTAACTATCTGGTCGTTTATCGTATCGAGAAAAAGATCGTCAGAATTATTTCCATTATTCATCGGTCGCGTAATTACAAGGGCGTAGAAAACAGGATTTAAGCTATACTTATCTCATGGACTCCGATCGAGAGAGCGATGATCGTCGCATTACCTATTTCGCGGCGACGCACACGAGAGGAAAGCGCGAAATGTTTGGCATTCGCGCCGCCGACCGCGGCAAGCACATCTATGTCATCGGCAAGACCGGTATGGGCAAATCGACCATGCTCGAGAACATGGCGATACAGGATATCCAGAACGGCGAAGGAATTTGTTTCATTGACCCGCACGGCTCGACTGCCGAAAAATTGCTCGATTTCATTCCGCACGACCGCATCAACGACGTCATTTATTTCGCCCCGTTCGATACCGATTACCCGCTCGGATTCAATGTGATGGAAGACGTGGGCTACGACAAACGCCATCTCGTCGTCTCGGGTCTCATGGGCGCCTTGAAGCGCATCTGGGTCGACGCGTGGAGCGCTCGTATGGAATACATTTTGCAAAATACTCTCTTGGCGCTTCTGGAATACCCCGGCTCGACCTTGCTCGACGTGAATCGAATGCTCACCAACAAGACCTTTCGTACCGCAGCCATCGAGAAAATCACCGACCCTGTTGTCCGC
>Ga0075997_124_pt1 | contig 29640 bp, 33 predicted proteins | sample RifGroA2_FD_68043 | JGI IMG/M metagenome (GOLD analysis project Ga0075997, IMG submission 68043) | Parcubacteria (Kaiserbacteria) bacterium GW2011_GWA2_52_12 | reverse complement strand
CGACGCCGCTCGGCGAGCCGCGGCAAGTTGTTCTTTCGACTCGTGCAGCAGATGACCGGTGCTGCTCAGGCGTGAGCTGGCGTCAAGCCGATATGCCAGTAAATAAAAAACGTGCCCCGAAGACTTACATACAACTGTGTCAAGTTGCAAGTCAAAATTTGACAGAATATACGTAACGATGTACCTTACTTTTCAGTAACGGAGCTCTTTGACATGCAGAGAGCCCTCACCTGGAGGACTGCAAATGACCGCTACTACGGGGAGTGCCACAAAAACCACGCTTGAGGAGTACCTTGCAGGTACAACCCTCGTTCTGTTCTTTCTCGCTATCGTTGGAAGTATCATCTTTTACATCGGTTGGTTGGATTTCGTCGACAACTACCAGATGGGCTACAAGTTCGATACGCGCACCGGCGAGATTACCATACTCGAAGAGCCGGGGTACTATATCAATCCCCCAATCGTGGTGAAGGTGCATACCGTCGACTTGCGTCCGTATCAGGTGTGTATCAATGCCAACCAACGCGTGCTCAACTGCAAGCTCGTGCAATTCAAGAAGGACAAGAAGGGAGTCGAACTGTTCATCTCATGGCATGGCCGCAAAAATTATGAAGGCGGCAGCTACGAGATCGGCGGGTTTATTGATATCCTCAAGAGTTACGCGTATGACGGCAGCGGCAAGATCTATCCATTTCTGACCATCCTACGTGATCTGAAGCCCGAGGAAGTGACGGAGGTACCAAAGTGAAAAAGCCCCTCATCGCTGGCATGGTCTGCCTCGCGGTGCTCGTGGGCGTTTACTTCCCATTCGTAAACTACCTTGAGCCCGTCGAGGCGGGGATCGCCTGGAATTTCGTTTCGGGCGAACTGCGCATCCAAGACAAAGGGTGGAACTTCACTCCACCCTGGGTTTTGGTCGCCCGAGTTGATTTGCGACCCGCCCGTGTGTGTATTACCACGGCAAGTCGCGCGTTCAGCTGCAAGCTCGTCGAGTTCAAAGCGAGCGAATATAGGAAATTCGTGGGGACAGAAGGGTTTCATTACTACTGGTGGTACAATCGCGTCTCTTTCAACTGGGGATACAGCGAGGAATACCGCGGTATGAAAGACATCCTTCGTGGGTACGCATACGCTGCGAAGCAGTACCCGTTCGTCACTGTCATTCGCGACTATGAGGTAGGGCAGTAGTCCTCAACTCTCTGCAATGTGTGCAAGCCCCCGGATTTCGGTCCGGGGGCTTTGTTTTTCGGAGGGATTGACAATGAGTCCTCTGCAGGTCAAGATATTGTCAGGAAAAAAAGAGGTGTGTCATGGGCCGTATCCCAAGGATCATCGGCCATATCCCACAGACCGTCGAGATGAACGTCGCAAGTGAATTGTTCGCGCTCGCTGTCGACATCTTGAGTATCCCGCGCATACAGACCGAAGCGCTTGTGGTATTTCCCGGCATGGGAGAAGACGAGCGAGTCATACATGCGGTGAAGTGATGGAAAGAGGATGATTTTTCGTATCTCTTTGTTGCCGGTCTCAATTTGAAAGAAAAAACCGCACGCGAATTTTCCATTGAGACGCTGTGTAAACCACCATTCAACTTGCCCGCAGGTATTATGGAAAGTGGTGTGTTTACGCAAATACACGCGGATCACACTGCCCATCAAGTACAATGGACGGCCGAGATGGTGCGAGAGCACGGAGTTCATTCACTCACAATTACGGCCCCCGCGTATCACTTGCCGCGTGCGTATCTCACGATGCTCAAAGCATTATGGGAGAGTCCGGTTGTCCTCATCCCGGACCCGACTCCCCTGTCACCTCTGGCGATCGTTCCGGAATTCGGTGTACATGCGTGCGATATGATTCCTGGTGAAATGGAGCGTAAAATGGAGCGTAAGCTACAAGGTAAGCTACAAGATAATCTTGCGGGGCATACAGGGGCGTGATACAGTGCCCGCACATATGGTAGAGGCAGATATAATAGAACGCACAGATACGGAACCGGAGGTGGCGGCTTCACGCGTGTACGAAATTGGTTACCACATCTCTCCCTCCATCAAGGATGAGGATATTGAAAAAGTCGTCGGCAGCATCCGCTCCGTTATCGAAAAAGCGGGAGGCTCATTTATCGCCGAAGGCGCACCTGCCTTGGCCAGGCTCGCATACCCGATCTCCATCAAGGAGAACGGCAAGCGCGTGGAGTATGACCGCGGCCATTTTGGCTGGATCAAATTTGAATCATCGATAGAGGGGGCACAGGCGATCAGTGAAGCGATCAAGCGGAATTCCGATCTGTTGCGTACCATGATATTCCAGACGGTGCGCGAAGATACGCGGGCGAAGATCAAGATCGCGCCGCTACGCGAAGTAAAACGCACCGATGTCATCAAGGCCGCACCGCGTCGCGCCGAAGAGTCCGCTCCGCCGGTCTCCGAAGCCGATCTCGACAAAGCTCTTTTAGATATTACTGGGGAATAATCATTAATATGTACCTCAACAAAGCAATGGTATTTGGAAACATTACACGGGATCCGGAGTTGCGCGCGCTGCCATCGGGCATGAATGTGTGCAGTTTTTCGGTCGCGACCAATCGTGTGTACCGCGACCGTGACGGCAAAAAGCAGGAGCAAGCTGATTTTCACAATGTCGTCGTTTTCGGCCGCCAGGCCGATGTTGTCGCCCAATACTTGAAAAAGGGGAGCTCGGTATTCGTGGAAGGCCGCATGCAGACCAGAAGCTGGGAGGGCAAAGACGGCGAGAAAAAGTATCGCACGGAGATCGTTGCCGATCGCGTGCAGTTTGGCCCGAGAGGTATGGGCGGTGGAAGTGGCGGCGGCGGCGGACCGCGACAATCGGAAGATTCCCTGGCCGGGCAGGCGGGTCCCGCGCACCACGATGAGGCTCCTGCGCCAAGTGGCGCCGGCATCGAGTACCCGAAAGATGACATTAATCCCGACGACATCCCATTTTAATTTCTAATGTTTTTGTTTTAATGTATGTCCAACATCCTCACACAAAATGATATTCAGCACATCGATTACAAAGATATCGATCTCTTGAAGCAGTTCATCAATCCGCACGGACGCATCATCGCGCGCGCAAAGAGCGGCCTTACCGCCAAGCAGCAGCGCTCGGTAGACTCTGCGATCAAACGCGCCCGCTTCATGGGCCTGCTCCCCTACGTGCAGAAATAATAAATAGGTTGTCATAAAAGAAAAAGTCCCGCGAAGCGGGACTTTTTCTTGTACCTGATCACATTATACCCGCTCTACATACTCGCCGGTTTCGGTGTTGATGCGGATAACGTCACCGAGCTTGACGAACATCGGGACGGTGAGGGTGGCACCCGTTTCGAGCGTCACTATCTTGGAGCCGCCTTGGGCGGTGTTGCCGCGCACATCCGGCGGGGCGTCGGTGACTTTGAGCTCGACTTTTATGGGGAGCTTTACGCGGAAGAGCTTTTCATTGAACCACAGCGTCTCCACCTCGGTATTTCCTTTGAGGAAGTGGCCCGATCCATCCATCTCGTCTTCCATTACGGAAAATCGCTGCGACTTGTCTTTCACGTCGTGGAAGAACCACTCACTGTTTCTTTCGTAGATGAAAATCGCTGGCCGCTTCTCGATCTCGGCCTCCTCGAGCTTGTCGCTCTGCTGGAAGGAGTATTCGATACTGTTGCCTTTGATGATGTGGCGGAGCTTCGTCTGATTCACGGGCCGGCGCTGCTGCTTTTTCATGATGTTGTTCCACGTGCAGACATAGGGCTCGCCTTCGACGAGCACGGCCACCCCCGGTTTGATATCGTTGTAGTTCAACATAATGCCCGGAATTTTAAGCGAAAAAATGGTATTTGTCCACAAGAAAAAAAGCCGAGCAAAAGTGCCCGGCCCGACTTTACGTTTCCGGAAAGAACGTATACTCCATTAACTTCAGGCGCGTACACTCGTTCAAATTTTTTGAGTGAGGATTGCTCGTCCATTCATACGTGGTTCCGTTCGATCGTAGTTCCCCATGGTCGAGTTTCGAATCGGTCATAAAGACATGATACAGCGTATGTTCGCCCCGATGTGAGCGATATTCCCGCGATGTTTCGGGAATGACATCTTCCTCCTCGATGCCGTCGAGTTTGTCGACTATCCGGTAGATCGCATCGAGCGGGGTTTCAATTGGGTTGCCCTTCACATCTCTGCGAACCTCCTCTTGCGGAAAGTGCCAATTTTTTCCGCCATCTTTCGTCGCAAGCAGCACCTTGTCCCAACGTGTAGCAAACAGGCAAGAAACTTCACGCATGTCAGCTCTCCTTTTTCCAGACGTATCTATACCACGGAAGCAGCGCACATGTCCACGCCCGGACTCATGAAGAAAAAAGTGAGCGAGTGGCCCGCTATTCGTCCGCTCCGCCGGAGCTTTTTGCAAAAACGCCGCCCTCGGCGAGACCCTTTTTGATATCTTTCAAAAGTTGGTTCAATATCGGTTTGTTTTCACGGAGGAACGTGCGTGCCGCATCGTAGCCGCGGCCCATCTTGACTCCTTCACCCGCTGTAGCTTTAGCGGAGGAGGGGCCCATAGAATATGCGCCGCCGCTCGATTTTTGTACGATACCGAGCTTCTCGCCGAGCGCGAGGGCTTCGCCCTCGCGCGAGATTCCTTCGCCGTAGAGCATGTCGAATTCCGTCTGGCGGAATGGGGCGGCTACTTTATTCTTCACAACCTTCACGCGGTGGCGCCCCCCCATTACTTCGTCGCCTTTCTTTATCTGCGCGATACGGCGAATGTCGATGCGTATCGATGTGTAAAATTTGAGCGCCTTGCCGCCGGTCGTCGTCTCGGGATTGCCAAACATGACACCGATCTGCATACGGATCTGATTGATGAAAATAATGACCGTCTTCGTCTTAGCGACGATTGCCGTCAGTTTGCGCAAGGCCTGGCTCATGAGACGCGCTTGTTTGCCCACGTGTTGCGCGCCCATATCGCCCTCGATCTCGTCTTTGGGCGTGAGCGCCGCCACGGAGTCGATCACGATGACATCTATCTTTCCCGATCGCACAAGTGATTCGGTGATCTCGAGCGCCTGCTCGCCGGTGTCGGGCTGCGAGACGAGAAGATCATCGATCTTCACGCCGAGTTTTTTCGCGTATTCGGGATCGAGCGCGTGTTCGGCGTCGATAAATGCGCAGATGCCGCCTTTTTTCTGCGCTTCGGCGATGACATGGAGCGAAAGCGTCGTCTTGCCCGAACTTTCCGGTCCAAAAATTTCGATGATGCGGCCGCGCGGCACCCCGCCGATACCGAGCGCCCAATCAATACCGATAGAGCCCGTCGGGATCGCGTTCACATCTACTTTGGGTGTATCACCCAATTTCATAATCGCTTCGTCGCCGAACTTCGTCTTGATCTGCGCGAGCGCACGATCAATATCTGCGTCTGTCCCCGTACCGGTAACCTTTGGTGGGAGCTTCACTTTTTTCTTTGGCATGAAAATACTTCGTGAGATTTTTTATTAAGTAGAGGCAGTATACAGCCACGGTAGAAAATTCAAATACAATTCGCGAAACTCAACAAACGGCTGATAAGTCAACCCCCTCGCTCGCATAGGGAGTGGTATGCTCATTTCTCATGACGCAAGACGAAGCGCTCGCAATTTTGAAAACAGGACTCAATGTGTTCCTCACGGGTGAGCCGGGGAGCGGCAAGACGCACACTATCAATAGGTACACGGAGTGGCTGCGCGAGCGCGGCGTCGATCCGGCCGTCACTGCCTCGACGGGCATTGCGGCGACGCACGTGGAAGGCATGACCATCCATTCGTGGAGCGGCATCGGCGTGAAGCGCGACGTGAATGATTACGACATCGAGATGATCATGAGCCGCGAGAAAACAGCGCGGCGTATTATCGATGCAAAAGTCCTCATCATCGACGAAATATCCATGCTCGATGCCGCAACACTTGCGAGTGTCGATAATGTTCTGCGCACATTGCGGCGGCGCCCAATGATGGCTGAACAACCCTTCGGCGGATTGCAAATAATCTTCGTCGGTGATTTTTTCCAACTACCACCAGTGCAATCTCATGTTCGACCTACGAGGTCGAACATGGGAACACAAGAGGGATTTTTTGCGTTCGAGGCGAGCGCGTGGCAGGAAGCCAATCCCATCATCTGTTATTTGAGCGAGCAGCACCGACAAGAAGATGGGGATTTTCTCGATTTACTTTCGGCAATGCGTCGCGGCGCGATCACGCCGCAGCATCGTACGCGTATCAAATCTCGCATCGGCATTGTGCCAAAAAATTCCGTCGCGACGCGACTCTATACGCACAATGAAAACGTGGACCGCATCAATCAGGAATCGCTCGCGAAAGTGGAGGGCGAGCGGCGCATATATGAAATGACATCGCGCGGCGCACGCGCACTTGTCGAGTCGCTCAAGAACAATTGCCTTTCGCCGGAGACACTCGAATTGAAAGTAGGCGCATCGGTCATGTTCACTCGCAACAACTTCGACAGCGGTTATGTCAACGGCACACTCGGCACAGTTATAGATTTTTCGGCTCTCGGATTGCCGCTCGTACAAACTAAACACGGAACAATGACGGCGGAAGCCGAAACGTGGGAAGTGATGGACGGCAATAGAGTTTTGGCGAGCATATCGCAAATACCACTACGCTTAGCGTGGGCGATCACGGTGCATAAATCGCAGGGCATGTCGCTCGACGCGGCCATCATCGATCTCTCGCAGGCATTTGAATATGGCCAAGGCTATGTCGCTCTCTCTCGCGTGCGTACACTAGCAGGCCTCTATCTCGAAGGATTCAACGAACGTGCCCTTGAGATGCATCCGCGCGTGGTGGGGAAGGACCGTAATTTTCGCGCGTACTCGGATGCGGCGAAAAAGAAATTTGCCTCGTTGCCGCCCGCGCAAAAAGCAGACCTTGAGAAAAATTTCCTGCGCGCCATCGGCGCAAAAGAGCCGGAAAAGGTAGTTCGAGAACGGCCGGAAAAAAGTAGCATCGAAAAACTCCGCGAGAAATATCCCAAAGTGGGGAAGAAATGGGAGAAAGACGAAGACGAGCGCCTCGTAGTGATGTTCAACGAAAAAAAACTCTTCACCGAGATCGCCAAACACTTCGGTCGCAAACCGAGCGCTATAGAAGCTCGCCTCGGTCACCTCGGCCTCATCGAGAGCTACTGGCCCATGAAAAAGCAGAAATAGGAGAACGTCGGTCACGGCATGTTCCCAATCCCTATCCCGCTACCTCACATTTTTTTAAAGTATCGGGATTTTTCGGTACGGAAACTGTTTATGCAACACCACGAATAATCTGGTCGTCAATCTTGCGCTGATGTGGCAACGGCATGAGAATGCCCCCACAAATCCCGTATGAACTATCGCAGAGCTGGGATCGCTGTGATTTCTATCCTTGCGGTTTTTTCATTGGCGCCGCGAATCGTGCGGGCCGAACTCATCTGGCAATCTGCGCCATCGCATACGGACGAATTGAAAGTATATACGCTCGAGTTGAGTCATAGATGGTTTGGCACCGAAGACTCGCCAACCCTGTACGTCGGCACGTGGGATGGTCCGGATTTTACTACGGACGCGAGCACCACGGTGCACATGTGGGCCAGGTGGGATGGAAACACGGGAGGATACTATGATGCCAACATCCTGGACGTAGGTCTTGATAGTTCATCGGGAGGCAATCCATACGTCTTCAGCGGACAAGCGCCGACCACGACACGGGTGATCCTTAGCGGGGAACCACATGCAGAGTTTACGTACCAGACCGTTTCCAGCACGACGACGCTTGAAGAGATGACCATACCGACGCATGCCGGCGTGACGATCCATCACGGTGACGAGTTGTGGACAATACTCATACCCCATGTCGGGTACGCCAACTTCTCAGTCGGTGCCACCGGCCACACGCCGCAATTTCAGATATGCGAGGGGGAGTGCAACCCGATTCAGCCTTCATTAACCCCGGTCATCATCATCCCCGGTATCCTCGGCTCGGCGCAGCATAATGGTGAGTGGCTCATCGATCCGATCACCCATACCTACGACAACCTTATCGACACGCTCGCAGTCAACGGCTACGAAAAAGAAAAAAACCTTTTCACGTTTCCATATGACTGGCACAAGTCCAACATCGACACAGCCGTACTCCTCAAACAAAAAATAGACGCCGTAAAAGCCATCTGCAATTGCAACAAAGTCGACCTCGTCGCCCACTCCATGGGTGGACTTGTAGCACGTTGGTATATTCAATCTCCAAACTATGATCATGATGTCCGAAAAATAATTTTTCTTGGGACTCCGCATCTAGGTGCCCCAGAAGATTATCTAATGTGGGAGGGTGGACAATTGGCGGCAACTTCAGTAACAAATAATATTGAAAACGTTATTATTCAACATGAGGCACTTAGAGCAGGATATCAGAATGCGTTTGACTACATTCAGCAAACACCAATTTTTTCTGTTCGAGAATTATTACCAATTTATAACTATCTGGAAAACACGGGTAGTTATTCGGCCGCGCGGCCTGATTATCCGTCGCAATACCCAAGAAATTTTTTTCTAGAAAATATAAATGCGCATACCAGTGATTTACTTAGCTTGGGCATTCAAGTTTCTAACTTTGTAGGTGAGCTCACCGGAAGTACAACGGTAGAAAGAATAAAAGTCATACCGCCCGGGTCTATATTTAGCGCTGGCCAATGGCCTGACGGTTATCCTGAAAATTTCGGTAATTTATTCACTGACGAAGGATTACGACTCGGTTTAGGTGACGGTAGGGTGCCAATCTCATCCGCCTCTTATCTAAATCAGAACCTCATAACGTTTGAAGCTGACCACAGTAAGTTGGTAACTGCAGCAGAGGGCGATATATTTAAGAGTTTAACAGGTACAAATGCAGACCAGCTTATTACTGGAAAAAATGTGACCAATCTCAAAATGCTTCTGTTTGAAATTCGATCCCCGGCAGATATTGTCATTGTTGCTCCAGATGGAAAGCGCGCCGGAAAAGATTTTTTGACTGGGCAAGAATTCAGCGAAATTCCCGACGCATTTTATTCTGGGTTCCAAACAGACAACGAGTTCGTCACAATTCCCAATCCTCTCGATGGTGAGTACAAAATTATCACGCAGGGTACTGGCCTCGGTGGGGAATACACACTGGCGACCGGTGTAATCACAGACTCGACTTCGACCGAAATATTCTTTAGTGGTCAAACGTTACCGAACCTAATCACTGAACACGATGTGAATGTGGACACTAGCAACCCTGGTGAGACAGAAATTGTTCCTGCTGACCAAACGCCGCCCATCATCTCGATCATCCAACCAGCAACCACGACATACATTCATTCGGACTTTATGCCGGTAAACATCACGTTTGTAGATGATACGGGAGTTGCCACTTCAGGCGTCATTTTCGACACCACGCCCATCTCAGCGAGCTCCACAGTCGACCTGTTCTTCCGATCGTTGGGTGCTCATACGCTCGTGGCGTCGGCAACTGATCTCGTGAACAATGCGACCACGTCGACTACGACTATCCAAGTAATAGCCACCTACGACAGCACGGTGAGCGATATCAACAGGGCTTTCAATCTGGGTTGGATACTTAAGAAAGATGTAAAAAAAGAGCTTCTCAACAAGTTAGCAAAAGTGATCACACTAGAGAAAAAGATTGATACAATACTGGTATCCACCAAGCCGAAGGTGGAGAAGAAGGTAGAGCGGCTTGAGAAGAAAATAGACAAGGTACTCTTGCGAGCGTTGGTAAAAGATGTGCAGCAAGCGTATACCAAAGGGAAAATTAATAATAGGGCTTATCAAATGTTGACGGCCGACTTTAATTGGTTAATTGGACAATGAAACAAATCATTTCTTTTGTAAGATATATAGCCTTGTTTTTTGTTGCGATGTTCCTAACTCCTTATTCCTACATACCGGTCGCTAATTTTTATAGAAACACTCTTGGCGCGAGTGGCGGTTTTGATATCGACTTCACAGATGCCGGCGTTGCTTTTTTTGTTCTCGAAGCTCTTTTCGCGCTACTTCTTATATTCTTTGGAGAGAGAGCTCGATATAGAAATCACATTCTGATTATCGTCCTATTCTTGTTCGTTGCGGGTGTCCTACTTGATCCCACCCATTTTTACTTTCCCATAGGCTTGATAATACTGGGCTCAGGCTTAGGCTGGGTCTTGCGGTTTGTTTGTTCAAACACTCTCGGCAAAATGCCGGCACTTGAGCCATACAAAAAGTATTTTTAGTTTAGGAAAGGCGCTGTTGTAGTAGGATATTTGCATGACAACTATTGAACAATCGATGGTGACGACGGCTTTTGGGTTGGAGGGGTATCGGGTTACTAGGAATTTGGGGGTGACGAAGGGGATCATCGTCCGGTCGCGTTCAATAATAGGGAACATTGGGGCGGGGATTCAGACGCTTTTTGGCGGCAACATCTCACTGTTTACCACGCTCTGCGAGCAAGCGCGCCAGCAAGCCTTTGACCTCATGCTCGAACACGCTGCGCAAATGGGAGCCAACGCGGTCATCGGCTTTCGCTACGATGCCACGGAGGTGATGGGCGGCGTCACCGAGGTCTTGGCCTACGGTACGGCGGTCGTGGTAGAGAAAAATTCCTAACTTCTTGCTTTCAATAGTCTCTGATGGGGGATGGTACAATCGTGCTATGGAAAATTCGGAACGAAGCTCACGTAAGGGAGTCTCTCGCAGAGGTTTTTTGAAAGGCGATTGGACGCCTGAGCGGCGCGTCCAAAATTCCGCCGATGATATGGCAATACGGCGCGCAGATTTTGCCAGACAAATTTCAGACCTTGTGCAGAAGGGTCAATCTGACCGTGCACTGGAATTCATTGAGTTCGCGAAAAAGGCACAAGAAGGCACGCCCGAGACCGACACACGTAAAGTCGGGACGAACGAAGAGACACATGATGAAATTTCTTTTCTGAACGAACTACAGGAAAACGTATTGAAGGTATCAAAGAAGCAAAAAACTGAAACTGTCTAATAGTAAGACAGAAGTTTCCTGACTACGAACTCGGTTGGTACACGATCTCCACGATTTTTTGGGCGGTGCGGCCGTACTTATCCTTGGCATCGAAAATGATGCGATTGATGCCGGGCGCGAGGACATACGATTCCTCAAATACTCCCTGCTCGGTGACTGCAATTTCGCGGCCGTTCATCGAGAGTGCGGAGATATGTTCGGCATGACCGCGTAGCACGATGTAGGAGCTATGCATGATGGTCACATCCGAAGTGACCGTGATCGTGGGACCAAAGAGAAGTCCCTGCGCTTCAAAGAATGCGTAGGCAATGACGATCAGAAAAAAAAGGACCAATGCGATTTTGGTGAAACGACTGTCTCGATAGAAGCGCATGCGTCTATTATAGACCCTCTTCGTCGATTTCTTCCGGAGGGGCTGAATTCACGAGCTCATCCGCCTCCGCTTCGCTTCGACGAGACAAGTCCGCATTTCCTGCACCGATCACTTCGCGCGGTTTCGCGCCATCACCCGGGCCGATAATGCCGCGTTCTTCGAGGATGTCGATCAGGCGCGCTGCGCGCGCATACCCAATGCCGAGCTTGCGCTGCAAGTATGAGGTAGACGCCTTGCCGGCTTCAATGACGGTCTGCTTCGCTTGCCCGTACAATTCGTCGTCTTCACTATCGTCTATCATCGCCGAAAAGATGGGATCGGTGCCGCCGGACTGTCCTCTCTCGGTGAAGTCGATCTCGTTCGTCAGCTGGCCTTCGCTCTCTCTCGCGATATGCGCGACCACCCTTTTCACCTCATTTTCTGAAATGAACGGCGCTTGGATGCGGCGCGGCTTCGACATCTCACCCGAAAGGAAGAGCATGTCGCCCGCACCGAGCAGTTTCTCGGCGCCGCTCATATCGAGGATCGTGCGCGAATCAATCTGCGAGGCCACTTGGAAAGCGACGCGGGCGGGGATGTTGGCCTTGATCAATCCGGTGATCACTTTTACCGACGGCCGCTGCGTCGAGAGAATGAGGTGGATGCCGACAGCGCGGCTCATTTGTGCAAGACGCACAATACCGCCTTCGAGTTCGCGCGGATACATCGACATAATATCGGCAAGCTCATCAATAACGACGACGATGTAGGGCATTGCATCCGGCAGCGGCGTATCGCCCGCGACTCGCTCGAGCGCAGGTGCAACGACATTCTGATGATATGAAGCAATGTCGCGGACAGATTCGGCTTCGAGGATATCCACCATGATGAATCGCAGGCGCTCCGGTCCGCAGCGATAGAGCATCGAGACGATGAAATCGTGAATGGCGACCGATTTGCCCGCGCCGGTCGTACCGGCCACCAAGAGGTGCGGCATGCGCGCGAGATCGGCGAAGTGCGCCGTGCCGGTGATCGAGCGACCGAGTGAAATGAGGAGTGGCTTGTCGGATTGCACGAAGGCTTCTTCCGATACAAGGGGGGCGAGACCGAGGGTCGTGCGTGCAATGTTGGGCACTTCGACGCCGACGAGCGATTTACCGGGGATCGGCGCTTCAATGCGTACGGGAGAGGCGGCAAGCGCGAGTTCGAGATTACTTTGGAGCGCGACAATCTTTGAGAGCCGCACACCCTCGGCGGGCTTCATGGCATAGCGTGTCACCGTAGGTCCTATCGATGCCTCATCCATTTCGACCTGGATGCCGAAATTCTGCAGCGTACGTTTAATGATGTTCATGTTGGCCTTTACGTCGCCAACCTCTGGCTTCCCCTTATTTTTCGCAAGTATAGAAACAGGCGGCGGGCTGTATGCGCTGCCGATCGCAGCGATTATGGGGAAGCCGTCCGCGATCGGATCACCTGTCGCAGCGAGGCTTTTACTGAAGAACGAGCTGATGCTGCCTTCACGCTTTTCTTCCGGTACTTTAGCCTGTGCCGATGCCTCTGCTACCGGCTCGGAATCCTTGGCGGGCAATCCGGTCACCGGGACGTCCTCAACATTTTGCGAAGCCTCATCCCCGCCGCCCTCTTCCGATCTCGAAAATCGAGCCTTAATCCACGAAGCGACGATCCCCAGATTTACATCGAATGCGATCACAAGAGAAGCAATGACGAACGCAAGCAAGAATATAACGGTCGCGGGTACAGCGATCGCGGAGGCGATGGGAGAGGATATTGCCGAGCCCAAAACCCCGCCGCGGCCCTCGAAGGCGAGATTGATAAGCCCCAATCCGGATACAAGGAAGATGATCAAGCTGATTGTGTGGATCCAGCCGATATGCTTTTCGAACGAACGAAAGATGAGTATCGCGAAGAGAATGAGAGAAACAGGAAGCAGTAGATAGCCCACACCGAGAAGCCATGATAGCCATGCAAATAGTTTTTCACCGAGTGCCCCTCCTCCACCAAGCTCTGACAGTATTAAAAAACCCGCGGTTGCAACAAAAAAAATGGCGCACACTCCCCGCAGAGCTTCACTGCTTACCGAGCGTACTTTGGCGGCACCATCGTCGTCTCGTTTACTCCTGCCATTTTTTACTTTTTGCCTCGCCATTGCGCAATCATATCATGCGTACTCAAGAGAGAATTTTGACAACAATGCACCGACGCGTTGTGAGTGAATAGGACATTGCACAGGACCAACGTCCTATATATAATCGACATACAAACGACTCTGTAAGACGAATTACAGACGGTGATAGAACAAACTATGGACGAATCAAAAGACATTCAGGGACAGGATGGATTGTCAAAATTTCTTGATCGGCAGGAGGTGCAAACGAACCCATTTGGAGCGAACCGCTCCGGGGAGCGCCTCTATCGGCGTGCGGAACGCCTCGTAGCGGCACTTCATATACTAACCAATCATATCGTCGATTCCGAGCCGCTGCGACTGCACGTCAGGGAGGAAAGCCTCAAACTTTTTCCTGAAATTCTCGCTATCAGAGATGATATGCGCGCTTTCGGGTCGCCAAAAGCGGGAAACCTTGAGGCATCGGTCCGCAACCTAATCTCACTTGTAAAGATGCTTGCGGTTGCCACATTCATATCGACTCAAAATGCCGATGCCGTTATCGGTGCTCTTGATGAGCTCGGCAATTACCTCTCTGCATCATCAAGGACACCTATCGCCGAAAGTGTTCGTTTTCTAAAGGAAGATTTGCTTAATGTCCGAGAAAGTTCGGAGGAATTTATAAAGAACATTACGGACGTCTCTAAAGTAAAGGACAACAGAATTCTAAAAGACAGTGAAGGACAAGTGACACGTGTCCATTACAATTCTGGAAGTACTGATACAGTAAATGTCCGATCCGAAAAGATACTGTCGATATTGCGCACGCAGGGTGAACAGGGTATTCGCGACATTGCATCAAATGTGCCTGAATATAGTGAGAAAATGGTACAGCGGGAATTGATGCGTTTGGTAATGAGCGGAAAGGTCAAGAAGGCAGGTTTTAAGCGGTGGAGCAGGTATTCTCTTGTACAGTAATGAAATACGTGTTTTGGTATAAAAAAGAGCTTTTCTGGAGTTTACATGAAGGCCTGAAAGAGTTTATGTACGCGTACGTCTCATTTATTGACTCCCTTTGTAAGCTGCGGTATTGTTCGCATCGTAACTTCGTGCACTATAAAGGTGTGTTGGTACCACGGTGGTGTTGCGCACTTTTTTGCTCACAAGTTATCCACAAAAGGAGTGTGGGCACCTCGGTGCCTTATACGGCTTTCGGTATATAATTGTGCTACAACATTTCCATCTAGTGGAGTGTTGGGCGCTATGAGTCGTGTGGCTCTTTGCGTAAGTTCATTGACAATGTAATAAGGAAACAAAAAGGGGTAACACCCCAGCTGCTTCAGCTTTAATGAAGCACGTGCGCACGATTGGTATTCAATATAATAAATACTGATCAGGCGTGCAGACTGTAATTCAGAAATATTGTCCGGAAATTTTCCGCATGTCCGAATGACACATTCCTATTCGCTGCTACATCGTTCCCTCATCGGAACGAAATAGCAAAATTATAAGTTGTCTTCTGGTATCAGTTCAATTTAATTATAGATTGAGCAGGAGACATACAACGCTCACACACTCTCGTCGAAAGGATGTGTAGCGGTCCTTCCCTTTTTAAAAAAAGAGCGGGATGAAAGGTCAAAAATAAACTATGAGTAAAGCATTAGCAACAAAAAATGTTGCGGCAGTTGTTTTGGCTTTTGCGATGATCGTCGGTATCGCGTTTGCATTTGCCACACCGGCAAAGGCAGATGTGCTCTCTGATCTTCAGGCACAAGTCCAGGCATTGCTCGCACAGATCTCATCGCTTCAGGGCGGCTCCGGCGCAGTAGTCGGCGCATCCTGCACAACCTTTACGCAGAATCTCAAAGCAGGTTCTTCGGGAGGTGAAGTGATGGCACTTCAGAAATTTCTTAACAGTCACGGAGCCCAGGTCTCTGCCAGCGGTGCTGGTAGTCCGGGCAACGAAACCAGCTACTTCGGTCCTGCGACCAAAGCCGCCGTCATCAAGTTCCAGAATGCATATGCTTCTGACATCTTGGCTCCGGTCGGTCTCACCGCAGGCACCGGCAACTGGTTCGCTTCGACTCGCGCAAAAGCAAATCTGCTCTGCGCAGGTGGCGGAACAACCGGTGGCACCACGGGTGGCGTAGTTGTCCCGACTGGCCCAGGCATTACTGTCTCGGCAGCCGCACAACCGGCCAACTCGCTCGCACCAAAGAAAGCAATCCGCGTTCCGTTCACCAACATTACGTTGACGAACAACACGGGTGCGGCAGTCACCATCACGGGTGTGACAGTACAGCGCACAGGACTCGCAGCTGATGCTGCGTTCGCAAGCGTTGTTCTCATCGACTCGAATGGTCTTCAGATCGGCAACACACAGACATGGAACTCAAATCACACTGCAATAATCGGCGGAACATTTACGCTCGCCGCTGGTTCATCGATGCAGTACACCGTAGCCGGTAACATGGCTACCGACGAGACCGCATACGCTGGTCAGGTCGCATCCATTGCTGTCACTGGTGTCAACACATCAGTCGCCGTCAATGGATCGCTCCCGATTACGGGCGCATCCCAGACGATCAACAACTCGCTTGTAATCGGTATCGTGTCGAACGGAGTTTCTGCATTCGATCCCAACTCCGCAGCGAGCAAGCAGATCGGTTCGACAGGTGTTAAGTTCTCCGGAGTTCGCTTCACCGCGGATTCTACCGAGGACGTAAAGCTCTATTCGATCAGGTGGCGCGTCAACGGCTCAGCTTCCGCAGGCGACATCTCGAATGTGGTGACGGTCATTAGCGGTACGACATACCCGACGACGATCTCGGCTGACGGACGCTACTACACAGCGACGTTTGCAGGCGGACTTCTCGTCACCAAGGGCAACTCGATTGACGCATACGTACAGGGTGACCTTTCCGGGTCCAACTCTTCAGGTCGCATCGTACAATTCGACATCGACAAGACGTCTGATGTTTACTTCGTCGGTCAGACGTACGGATATGGCATCAAGGTTACTCTCGCGGGAAGCTGCACGGCCCTCTCGACAGCAAGCACTCACACTACATGTTTGAGCGATGCTGCTTCGGCGCTTCAGCCGTGGTTGCAAGGCTCGACGGTAACGATCCTAGCCGGTACGGTAACGATGATCCAGAATGCAAGCTCAATCGCTTCGCAGAACATCGCAGTGAACGTCCCCAATCAAACATTGGGCGGCTTCACGACGAATTTCGCGGGTGAGCCGGTAACGGTCTCGGGCATGACGTTCAGGATCGCATCGGTTGGTACGACATCAGTCAATGAAATCACCAGTGTCTCTCTCGTTGATTCGAACGGCGCAGTCATTGCCGGTCCGGTCGACGCAGTAGGTTCTGTCGTGACATACTCGAACTCGATTACCTTCCCTGTAGGTGCATCTACATACACCTTGAAGGGCAAGATTCCATCGACGGGATGGCCGACCAACTCAACAGTAGTACTCAGCACGACACCGTCCGGCTGGACAACGCCGACTGGTCAGACATCGGGTAACACTGTCACGATCTCGACAGCCGTCTTCACGATGAACACCATGACGGTGAAAGCAGGGTATATTGCCATCAGCGCAGGAACATCTCCCGCATCGCAAAATGTGGTCGCAGGAGGACAGAGTATTCTCATGGGTAAAGTGCAGCTCGACACAACGGCTTCCGGCGAGGATATGCGCATGTCATCGCTCGGTCTTCGTATGAGTGGCAACGGCGCTGTGGCCAACTTGAGCGGCTGTGCTCTCTTCAACGGTGCTACACAGCTCAACACAGGCTCAAACGTGGTCAACTCGGTCACGAATTCGAGCTACTCGACTGCCTACAACACGTTCACCTTCGACGACGCACAGGTATTCCCGAAAGGTGTAGTCACGACACTTAGTCTGAAGTGCAACCTTTCGAGCACAGCATCGTCGAGCCAGACATACATCTGGGGCGTAGGTGCCGACTATTCGACAACAGTGTTCCCGGCTACGGGATCTGTATCGGGCAACAACGTCGCAGCCACGGTAAGTGCGACTGTCTCCGGTACGATGACGGTTTCGACGGGTGGAGTCACGGTCACCGTAGACTCATCCTCTCCTTCGTACACCGTACGATCAGCAGGAACCACGGGCATAATTGCGGGCGTCTACAAAGTTCGCGCTACGAACGAAGACTTCAATCTGGCTAAACTCGGTTTGACGCTCGCGTCGGGTATATACGGCGCTACCTCAACAGGTGCAGGTGGTTCACCTTCATCCGGTGCAGGTGACCTCGTCACGGCGTACCTCTACAACGGTGCTACGCTTCTCGGTACGGCTACCTTCACCGGTACGTCCCAGACAGCGACATCGACGTTTACGAGTTCGCTTCTCATACCCCGCGATACGGACACATTGATCACCGTCAAGGTTGATCTTGCGGGTATCGGCATGAGTTCATCGGGCGGTATCGGCAACCTCGTTACGGTTGATTCGCTCAACTACGAAGGAACGGGTGTTGCATCCGGCGTGACTCTCCGTGGGAACGGCTCTACCGGCGTCGCCGGCTTCCGTTTGTTCAAGTCGTATCCGACACTCGCGCTTGATACGCTTGGTTCAACGGGCGTAGGAGATGGACGCTTGATGCACTTCAAGGTCACGGCAAATTCCGCCGGTCCTGTAAGCATCTACAACATGCACTTCACGTTCGCAACGACCACAGCTACGATCTCGAACGTTCAGTTGTTCGGATTCTCTGATTCCGCGTACTCTTCACCGATTTCCGGTCAGGGTGACGGCGGTCAGATAGGGATCACGTACACTGGCTACTTCACTTCCACGGCCGATGCGGTCTTCACGGCGAGGACTCCGGTCGTAGTCCCTGCAGGAGGAACGTATTACTTCGAGGTCCGCACATCTATCACGGGTGTGACATCAGGCGCCTCGGTGATCACGAAACTCCTCGGTGACACCACGTATACGCCAGGGTTTGCACAAGCAAATTCCATCTCTGGCTACAACGTGGGGAGTTCGACAGTGGCCGCTACGACAACGGGTAACTTCATCTGGTCGGGTAACTCCACAACGACACCAGCAACCACCGATGTCGACTGGTCGAACGGTTACAGCCTTCCTGGCTTACCGTCGGGCGGTCTCATCATGACTCGTGGTAACTAGTCTTGGAGTGACTCTCTCGCTTGCGGCGACAACGTAAGCACCCCTTCCTTCGCCAAACGGCTACGGACGGGCAAGCAAAACCCCCGCGTCAGACGCGGGGGTTTTTGCGTTGTGGGCGCGTATGCGGTATTCTTGGGGGATGGAAAATCAAAAAAAGATATATATCGTGATTGGAATTGTTGTACTCGTGCTCGTTGCCGCTCTTTTCGTATGGCAACGCACGGGCTCTGCTGCAGGACCTATGACAATCGTGCCGATAGCTACGACTTCGAACGTTACCGTTCAGAAACAGGGAGATATTACGGCTTCAGGAAGGGGGAATTATACGATAACCAAAATTTCGAGCACTCCATCCTCGATCCCGGATTTCAAAGCATCCGTAGTATTTTCGCTCGACATTTCTGCAGATGTCCGTGCAGTGCTCAATGCGAGGCTTGCCGCGACGCAGGCGGAAATCGGTAAGGATACGAACGATTTCAATACGTGGATCACTCTCGGTGGTCTCTACAAAATGGGGGGTGATTATCAACATGCCCTTACGATGTGGAATTATGCGTCGCTGACGTGGCCCAAGAACAGCGTGTCTTTTGCCAATCTCGGCGATCTCTATATGAACTTTCTGCACGACTATTCAAAAGCAAATTCCAACTACCTGACGGACGTGAAGAACAGCCCGGGCAGTATTGAGTCGTATGTAGATCTGTTCAATCTATATACTTCCGGAAAATACACGCCATCAGCTATGGCCGCAGAAGACATTCTCAAGAAGGGAATACAGGCCAACCCCACATCCATAGAGCTTCCTGTTACGCTCGCGCGCTATTTTGTGTCAAAAGGGAATATATCCGAAGCAAAGGTCCAATTCGAGCTGGCGATGAAAAACGCGCAGGTCGCAGGGCAGACGACTCTCGTCAGTGATTTGCAAAATGAGGAAGCATCACTGTAATGATGGCTCATCTTAGCGCCTATATAGTGCTCATAAACTTTCAAAATGTTGTCCACAGGTGTGAATAACACACCACTTTTGTTGGTGTACACTTACGCTATTCCGAAAGGGATTTATTTTATTTAGTATAATTTTTTTAGTATGAATATCCAACGATTAGAAATGGGTCGGTTTGCACTGGTAGCGGTTTTGTTCGTAGCAGCACTCTTTATGTGGATGCCACGAAGTGCGTCAGCATCGATATACTCTGCTAATAACGCAACTTCGTCCAATCTCACCACTGGCGCTGCATCGTCAACACTTGCAAAGGCAGGTGATACTGTCGGATTCCAGCTCAATTTGCCCTCCTATGGCACTTCGGCGACGAACACTCCCATGATCAGCATTTTCAATATGGGAACGACGACAATGACATCTACGGCGACCAGCTCGGTGTGGTTATACTCGACCACGACTACGAGCGCCTGGCCGACAGAGGGTAATATCACCTTCGTAATGGCATGGGTTGGTTATTATGGAGAAGCAACGACTTCAGCCACAGTCATCGGTTCAGCCGGTAGCAGCACCATTCAGCATGTAGTATTCGACAAAACGGCGCCCACCGTCCGCATAACCACAGTGGCATCGAGCAATACAGCCTCGACGACAGAGGCAACGACCGGTGACACCGTCACGATGACAATAGTAGCGAGCGAAAATCTCACAGCCCCATCGGTCACCTTTACCGGGCATACCGGAGCAGTGACCGCCACGATGGCGACATCAACGTTGACCGGTTGGACCGCAGCATATACCGTTGCAAGCGGTGATACGAACGGCGCCCTCGCCTTTACGTTCACTCCATCAGATGCCGCCGGCAACGCAACTACAACTGCTCAAGCAGTGGTCACATCATCGAGCGGCACAATATACATCGATACGGCAGCGCCTACGGTGTCGGTAACCGGCACAAATCCGGATACATCAGGAGGCTCTACAGCTTCATACACTGATGCCGGGGCTACGGCGTCAGATGTACGCGACGGCACTGTATGGAGGCGGAACAGCTGCAGCAGGTGGAGGCGGCGGCGGAGGAGGCGGATATGGCAGTGGAGGTGTATGGGAACATACGCTCTCGACGAATTCGTCGACACCGTCAACGTCATCATCAGGTAATTCGGCGATCGATGCTCTCAGGGTTCAAATTGCCGCACTTCTTGCTCAAATCGCGGCTTTGCAAGGCAAGGCGACGCCGAATGTGAATGCGTACGCAAACGCAAATGCCAATGCGAGCTTCAAACGCGATCTCGAGACCGGGGCGACAGGGGATGATGTGAAAGCACTCCAAGCATACCTCAACACCCACGGATATGCGGTCTCATCAAGTGGCGCAGGTTCATCGGGAAATGAGACCACAAAATTTGGCGGTTTGACCAGAGCGGCACTCATTAAGCTCCAGAAGGCTGCGGGCATAACACCAGCGGCAGGGTACTTTGGTCCAAAGACCCGTGCGTATGTCGCTGCGCACCAATAAGATCTCATAGCAGCAACTAAAAAGTCCCGCCTCGGCGGGACTTTTTGGCGGTATAATGCAGAAATGCAGAGTTCGGGTACCCTATCGTTTTTTCAGTATCTTGCTGGATTCCTACTCCTTATTACATTGAGTTTCGGTATTACGTTTGCAGTGAGTAAATACACGACAGAAAAAGAAGCGCAGCAGGCTGCTTCCGCCGCGCGCGCGGTGATGCTGCAACAGTAGTTTGACTTTCCCGGTACAACCTACTAAGATACGTGACACAAGGCCAGAGAAAGCGAGTACCGAAAGGTTCAATCATTCCCTGCTTCGCCAAGGCTTCGCAGGGCAAGCTTGCTGAGGTCGAAAACTCTCTCCCCTAAGGGGGCCTTGGTTAACCATAGGTTTTTCCGATATGGCAAAAACCAAAGAACAGAAAAAGGAAATAGTTGCGAAGCTGGAGGCGAGCCTCAAAGATGCCGCCTCGGCGGTGTTCGTGCATTTTTCCAAAATCACCGTCGCCGAAGAGTCGGCTATGCGTCGCGCACTTCGCGTCGATGCCGTCGGCTACACAGTCGCGAAAAAGACACTCATTCGTCGCGCTCTCGATTCGCTCGGGCACAAGCTAGGGGAGCTTTCGCTTGAAGGCGAGGTGGCGATCGCATACGGTGGTAACGATGCGACCGCGGCGGCGCGCTTAATCCATGAGTTTGGCAAGAAGTTTGCAAATAAACTCACGATCCTCGGAGGTATTTTCGAAGGGAAAATCGTCGGGCAATCTGCGATGCAGGAGATCGCGACAATTCCGCCGCTTGCAATATTGCGAGCCATGTTCGCGCAAGTGATTAATTCGCCGCGTCAGAGGTTCGCCGTGGTGCTTAGTAAAATTGCAGAGACAAAAGGTTTGTAATTAATTATGAGAGTCTCTAGTGGCTATTCACTAGTGGCTAACTAACTATTCGTATGACACAAGAACAAATAATTGAAGCGGTTGAAAAGATGACTGTTGTCGAACTCAATACGCTCGTAAAAGCGATTGAAGAGAAATGGGGAGTTTCGGCACAAGCGGTAGCCGCCTCCGCTCAAAGCTCCGGCGAGCCGAAGGAAGAGAAAACGGAATTCGCCGTCGAGCTTACATCGTTCGGTGAGCAGAAAATCGCCGTTATCAAGGTGGTGAAGGAAGCGCTGGGCCTCGGACTCTCGGAAGCGAAGACGTTGGTTGAAAGCGCTCCTGTCGTCCTGAAGACGGACGTGAAGAAAGAAGACGCGGAAGCGTGGAAGAAGAAGATAGAGACCGCAGGCGGGAAGGTTACTCTCAAATAATTTTCTGCTCGATCAAAGTTTCAAAAACCTCGCTCCGCCAGCTGACGGAGCGAGGTTTTTGTTATCCACAGGAGGAAGTGTCGTGTGCTATCATCAAACGTATGAAAGTCGATTTTTTAAGCACGTTTTTGGGCAATGCGCAGCGGGCGCGGATCTTGCGACTTTTTGTATTTAATCAGGCAGAGCACTTTACGCTCGGGCAGGCGGCCAAGCGCAGTGGTCTATCGCTCCTCGTCGTGACAAAAGAGATAAAATCGCTCGAGGGGCTCGACATCATAAAAAAGAGAAAATTGGTGCACGTTGTACGGAAAACAAATGGAAATGGACAAAAAGCGTCCACATGGATACTCAATCCGGGGCATAAACACGTCGCGGCCATAGCCAAGTTCGTGTATGAGGTCTCTCCCATACACTACGATAGCGTCATGACGGCCGTAAAGCGCTCCGGACGGCCGACCGCGGTCATCCTTTCGGGCTGCTTCATGGGTGACCCTTCACGACCGGCCGACCTCATCGTTGCGGCGGACGGACTCAACGAACAGAGGCTTGAACAGGCCGTGCGCGGTTTGGAGCCGGCATTTGGCCGCGAGATCCGCTATGCCGCCTTCACCACGCCGGAATTCCGGTATCGCCTCACCATTCAGGACCGACTCATTCGCGACACACTCGATTACCCTCACTTGGTACTTTTGGACCGGACACGTCTTCTCTAAAACGGCTCTATTAGATGCTCAAAATAACTCATTTTGTCTATCCACATGCCTTAGGGGACTTGTCCTCCGCGCAATCGAAGGGTGCTATTATTACCGCTATAGGGGTGTCGAACCCGTTATTAGTTTTTATTAACCAAAATTTTGATTGATATGATAGTTACACAATCAGCGAACGTCATCCAAAGCTCGTTCGCAGATCTATGGTTTACGGTCGTGCAGTATCTGCCTGCGATTCTTGCGTCGATCATCGTGTTCGTGATCGGCTGGATAGTCGGGACGATTCTGTACCGCGTCGTCGTCGAGATTGTGAAGGTCTTGCGGATCGATGAGGTCATGAAGGCGGCTGGTCTCGATGATGCAGCTCGCACTGCCGGCTTTAAGCTGGATGTGGGGGCGTTTCTCGGCACCCTCGTGATGTGGTTCGTCGTTATCGTCTTCCTGGTAGCGTCGCTCGACATCCTCGGCCTCAATAGGGTCACCATCTTCCTGCAGCAAGTCGTCTTGCTGTACCTCCCGCAAGTCATCGTCGCGGTCTTGATCCTGATCCTTGCCGCGGTCGTTGCGGAAGTCGTGAGAAATCTCGTCTCGGGTTCAGCTCGCGCAGTCGGGGCGCATGGCGCCAACCTCGCGGGTTCCGTTGCAAAATGGGCCATCTGGACCTTTGCGGTCTTGGCAGTATTGAACCAGCTCGGTGTTGCGACTGAATTCGTGCAGACGCTCTTCACGGGATTGGTCGTAGCGCTCGCGCTTGCATTTGGTCTCGCTTTCGGCCTCGGTGGCAAAGAAGCCGCCGCGCGCACGATAGAAAAAGTGCGCTCGGAAATCGCGCATCATCACGACTAAGGTTTTGCGCATTTGTTTTGCAAAAGCCGCCTCAACTGGGCGGTTTTTGCTACAATGGCCAGCATGCAAGCAGTTATTCTCGCCGCAGGGCTCGGCACGCGCATGGGAGAACTCACTAAGGATACGCCGAAGCCGCTCGTCATACTTGCAGGGAAGACATTGATCGAACACAAATTTGATGTACTGCCCACCCATATCGGCGAAATAATTATTGTCATCGGGCACCTCGGCCACATGATCAAAGAACGGTACGGCGATGCATACAAGGGCAAACGGATGCGTTACGTCGAACAAAAGGAACTCAATGGAACGATGGGCGCACTCCGCTGTGCGCAGCCACTCTTGAAAGATCGTTTTCTCGTGATGATGAGCGACGATATCTATGCGAAAGACGACGTAGAGCGGTGCACGGCGATAGAAAACGGCTGGGCTGTTTTGGTGCAAGAAATGGGTGAGATGCGCGCGGCCGGGCAAGTGGAGGTGGATTCGGAAGGAACGGTCGTCGCGATCGTCGAAGGTAATCACGGCCGAGTTCCTGGATTGGCCAATACGAATATGTTCGTATTCGACATGCGGATCTTTCAAGCGCATTTGGTACACAAAGCGCCCGGCTCGCCGGAAGTCGGATTGCCACAGACGGCGATTGCCGCAGCGCAGGAACTCAATGTACCGTTCCGCGCGATCATGACGACGCGCTGGTTTCAAATAACGAACCCGCACGACGTTGAGGTCGCGGAGCATTTGATCACGATGGGGAAACTCTAAGGACTTTCCCGAGCCGTTTCATTGGTTTATAAAACGAAATCCACTGATTCTTCAGAAACCCCCGCTATAATTTTTAAATCACCACGAAGCGGACCCTTGTGCGACCTGTACGCACTGGCCCCCTTTTCATTTTTGGGTCAGCAATTTCTTTCGATGCAGTTTCAATGTGTGCCGTTTCCGTAAAACACAGATTCATGGCATCATCTGCCCATGCCCTCTGACCAAAATCATCCCAATGTCGCGTTCATTGACGGTCAAAATCTACATTTAGGTACAAAAGAAAAGGGCTGGACTGTAAATCACGCGAGACTTCGGACTTATTTACGCGACAAATACAAAGTCGGTGAAGCCTATTATTTTCTAGGTTTTGTTACAGAGGTGGAGCAAGACCTGTATGATAATCTTCAAAAAGCCGGATTTATCCTCTCGTTTCGTGAGCACTCTGCAGCATTGACGGGGCGGAAAAAGGGGAACGTAGACTGCGATATTATTTTTGGAATCATGAAGAAGCTTGTCGAGAATGAACCATTTGATAAAGCGTTCATCGTTTCCGGCGACGGGGATTATAAAAAATTGGTCGACTTCTTGATTAAAAAAGACAAATTTGGCAAAATGTTATTTCCGAATCAGGAGTTTGCGTCGTCTCTATACAAGAGTCTGGGGAGTGAATTCTATGCCAATTTGGGAGACCCAGACGTAAGGAAGAAGATCTCGTACGCTTATAAATGAAAAAGGCCCCTTAGGCACTAACGCCGTTCGGGTCCTCCTTCGTCTTGATACCCCCACAATATACCGTACGGAAGGGTGGAAATCAAGAACGGCTCACATGGGAAGAAATGAGCCGTTTGCCCCCGGTCGCGAGCCGCCCCACCTCGTAAAAGCAACATTCTGGATCGAGATCACTTCTCCCGAAGACCTCCCCAAAGCTGAACAAATTTTGAGGGAAAGAGTTGCTATAATTAGGCAGTATGACACTGGAGCAAAACGAAATATATTCAAAAATTACCGCGACCATTCGCCGTTTAGTTGGTGAGAACGGGCTTGTTACGTCTGTGATTCAAAGTTGGGAGGAGGTGTGTGGACCGTTAATGCAAAATGGGCAGGTGTCAGATCTTAAAGTTGCTCACGAGAGATATCTCGATCTCCTAAACATCCGATTAGAACATTTGAAAGTTGGTATTTAAGATTTCGATATAGAGGCGTCGCCTCTATGGGTAATTCTGCGTCTTCAGTTATTTACTTTTTCTCACAAGAAGCCTTATTGCGAGAATAGAGAATGTAATAATCGATCCCCAAACAATACCTATCAGGTAACTTACGACAATCCATAAAACAATCGCGCCTAGGCTGTCAACATTATTCTGGAAAGACGTGTCGATTCGGCCACTTTTTTGCAGAGCCTTTCTTTTCGAATATTCTTCGTTGTCTCCTTTTTGAGGCCGATGTAGTTTAAAACTTTCCATTTAAAATCGAGTTTAGCACAGATAAAATGTGGTGTCAGTCGTCACTGCCGATTTGTGAACGGCTCAGATACTGGTATTTGAGCCGTTTGGGGTAGGAAATCGGCCCCTTTGGAAGGGGCTAAAAAGCTAGGTTTTGCTTAATGAAAGGGGAGATGTGATGGACTCGTGCGAAAATTTGACACAATATATACGTTCGCGTATACTCCCCCTTACATATGGTATTCGGATTCACTGCAAATAAGTGGCGCGTGTAGCCGGAATCATTCTGTGCTGCCGAAGCCGCTTACAAGCGGCTTTTTTCGTGTCTATATGTCGATCGTTGAAAATTGAAGAGCGACATAAAACAAAAATAAAATACTCATGCTCGCAAGAGCGTGGGTGAATCAACAACGTTCTATTTGAGTTCAAGTCTCTCAAATGGAACGCAGGAAATTGTAAAAAACATCAAGCCCCCCTTCGCCACGTCAAACGTGGCTTCGGAGGGGCGAGCAAAAAAGGTTGCCGTACCTTTTCAAAAAAATGGCACGAAAACAAAAGTCGCACTTTCTCTTGTAGGAAAGTGCGCAACCCCACGTCGTTCGCTAACGCGAACTATGCGGGGTACACGCGGTTCTTAGAATTCCTTACGGGAGTTCTGAGTAAGGGCGTGTGGTGGATGCCTTGACTGAAGAAGGCGATGAAGGACGCGGCTTAGCTGCGATACGCTTCGGGGAGCTGCCAAGCAAGCTTTGATCCGGAGATTTCCGAATGGGGAAACCCTGTCGAGTACACCTCGACAACTCTCTAGTTAAACGCCAGAGAGAGCAGACCGTGGGAAGTGAAACATCTCAGTACCACGAGGAAAAGAGACCAATAGGTATTCCCTTAGTAGCGGCGAGCGAAACGGGAAAAGCACAAACTCAGCCACAATATCAACGCGCGATCTTTTTCGCGATTTGATATTGGGGATGGGGGTTATAAGGCTACAGCGCTGGCAACAGGTAGAGTCACAAATTGCTTAGTTAGTGGAACCTTCAGATCGATAGTGAACAAGTACCGTGAGGGAAAGGTGAAAAGAACCCCGGTGAGGGGAGTGAAATAGAACTGAAACCACATGTCTACAAGGAGTTGGAGAGGTCGTCATTTATTTGGCGTTGCCTCGACAGCGTGCCTATTGAAGAATGAGCCAACGAGTTGATGCATACGGCTTGGCTAAGGCCTTATCGGCTGGAGCCGTAGCGAAAGCGAGTGTGAATAGCGCGTTTGTCGTATGTATCAGACCCGAAGCCGGGTGAGCTACCCATGGCCAGGTTGAAGTTCGTAGAAATACGGATGGAGGACCGAACCCGTAGATTGTGCAACATCTTGGGATGAGTTGTGGGTTGGAGTGAAAAGCTTACCGAACTCGGTAATAGCTGGTTTTCTCCGAAAGAGCTTTCGGGCTTGCGTCGTGTGTTTCCTCTGGGGGTAGAGCACTGGAAGAAGCGGACAGATCGAAAGATCGCTGCCTCTATCAAACTCCGAATACCAGAGTAAAGAGCACGGCAGTTAGGCGATGGGGGCGAAGCTCCATGCGCCAAAAGGGAAACAGCCCAGACCGCCGTCTAAGGTCCCTAAATCTACGCTAAGTGCAACTAAGGAGGTGAAATTTCATAGACAGTCAGGATGTTGGCTTAGAAGCAGCCACCATTCAAAGAAAGCGTAACAGCTCACTGACTTAGAGATTTTGCGCCACAAATGATCGGGGCTAAGCGTAGTACCGAAGATGCGGATGCTTCGTCAGAGACTTTGCAGGACAAGCTGTCCCACGCCGCTCGCATTCGCGAGCTCCGCGGGACACACTTCGCCAATTGTGCGGAGTGGCTTGCCACGCAAAGCCTCTGGCGAAGTGTGGTAGGAGAACGTTCCGCTCTGCGATGAAGGCAAAGGGGTGACCCATGCTGGAGCGTGCGGAAGTGAAAATGTTGGCACGAGTAACCGCAATGCAAGTGAGATTCTTGCACGTCGAAAGATCAAGGTTTCCTTCGCAATGGAGATCAACGAAGGGTTAGTCGGTCCTAAGCCGATGGCAAACGCCGCAGGCGATGGACACAGGGTTAATATTCCCTGACTTCTGTATTGAGTGATGGAGAGACGGAGAGCTGTAATGCAGGCCCCTTATTGGATTGGGGTCCGTGCCGTGATTGTGCGCTGTAGGTAAATCCGCGGCGTAAGTGAGAGCGGAGCGGAGAATTGGAGATTCGTCAAAGAAAATCTGCATGAGCGCGCTTCCAAGAAAATCTTCTAAACGTATCAATAGAGAAACCGTACCGCAAACCGACACAGGTGATCAGGGCGAGTAGCCTAAGACGAACGAGTGAGAGGTCCCCAAGGAACTCGGCAAAAAAGCGGCCGTACGTTAGCAATAAGGTCCGCCACTCGCAAGAGTGGCCGCAGTTAAAATTTCCCAACCGACTGTTTATCAAAAACACAGCTCCCTGCAAACTCGTAAGAGGAAGTATAGGGGGTGATGCCTGACCAATGCCGGAAGGTCAAGTATGGAGGGTACATGCATGTATGTATGTGCTGGACTATATAAGCCCCGGTCAATGTCGGCGATAACTATAATCGTCCTAAGGTACGACACATTTGTACTATTATGTCAAGTGTGCCGTAGGACTAGGACGATCGTAGAATCGAAATAAACAGCGAAAGTAATACCAAAGCTGCCTCTCTGTGCAGTAATGCACAAGTGGTCCTATGAAACATGGCTATATGCTGGAAACTCCTATGGTACAATTGCACCATAGATGAGCAATCAGCAGGAAAGGCCAAGAATTGAAGATTGGATCGTCGGCTTTGCCGATGGCGAAGGATGCTTCTCTGTAAGCATTTTCCGCAACAAAACCACAAAGCTCGGTTGGCAAGTTTTTCCAGAGTTTGTCATAACTCAAGGAAAACGAAGTCTACCAGCCCTCGAAATCTATCTGAATTACTTTGGATGCGGGAAGATTTTCGTAAACAATCGTTACGATAATCATCACGAGCCTCTGTACCGGTATTGCGTGCGATCGCTCAAGGATTTGCGGGAGACAATAATCCCGTTTTTCCAAGAGCATCAACTTCGTACGGCAAAGCAGAAAGATTTCGAACTATTCGCGGAAATCGTCGAATCAATGTTTCTCAACAAGCATCGTTCGATAACAGGCATACGTTCAATTGCTCGAAAGATCGAGCGAATGAATCGCAAAACGCGATCACAATTCTTGGAATCCTCAGAGACTACACGCCGTGCTCCTGCAATTGCAGGATGAAGATATAGTCCAATGGCAGAAGGAACCTAGAGCGAAATTCCTTGTCTGGTAAGTTCAGACGCGCACGAATGGTATAACGAGTTGGGAACTGTCTCGGGGATTTGCTCGGTGAAAATACAAGGGCGGTGA
>Ga0075997_108_pt1 | contig 30122 bp, 27 predicted proteins | sample RifGroA2_FD_68043 | JGI IMG/M metagenome (GOLD analysis project Ga0075997, IMG submission 68043) | Parcubacteria (Kaiserbacteria) bacterium GW2011_GWA2_52_12 | reverse complement strand
GTAGAGTTGCATACGCTCCAGTGTAGCGTACGTGGCTGATCTATCTTAAAAGGTTCGGCTAAAGCCGAGGGGTTTGCTCCCAAAGATGGACACTAAAAAGTAGGTGCAGCGATCCACCGTACTTATTCTATTCGGTCGGATAGAATAAGTACAAGAAACTCTTCATGTTCATATGAAAAACTAGATGTTTTACTGATCAATAAGGCGGCGCGGGCTGAAAAGATCAATTGGTTCCCTCTTCCCGTCTGTCGTTCTGTCGTTGGCAATAGTGACCGTCTGTGGATTCTTGAGTGCCGTGCGAATACTGTCGATACCATGAAAAAAAGCAATATCAACGGTGCGATTCTGGTCGCGCCAAAATCCTGTGCCCATGAAAATTCCCGCGAGCGCAGTGCCCTTAAAAACCGGCGAACCCGACATGCCGATTGCGCTTCCGTGTGATTCCCCTGGCGGTAAGATTATGACGAAAAGGTTTTTTCCGTGTTCCAACCACTCTGCACGGCCTTGAGCTGGATTTATTCCACCGAATGCTTGTTCAACCATCGCCGGCGTCATCTTTTTTGCGATCCCGGGAAGAGTTTTATGTCCGGTTTTCGGGTCGGCGGTCTGATCAGGATCAATGCCCACGACCGCGACAAGAGCACCGTCTATATTCGCATCCGTGACAGCAGGGTCATCAGATATAACCTGCTCGGGACGAACATTGTATCCGGCAGCAGTGAACTGCACTGTACCAATATCGAGCCCACCTGTTTCCAGGTGCTTCTTTCGTCCGGTCATTTCGTGAAGAACATGTTTATTGGTAATCAGCCGATCACTCCTATCCAGATAAAATCCATTACTGTAGCCAGAAATCCCGCCCTCCACCGCGAATGATGCTTTTGAATTGTCAAACGACGGAACGAGCCGATCAAAAGTGCCGCCGTGATGGACGATTTGTACGGGATAGCGACGGTGCAGCTCCGTCGGATCCCACGAGGTCTTTGCAAGATCATAGCCGGTGATCGGAAGCTCTATCGCTCTCAAAATTCTACCGAGTTGGTTGGATCCTTTGCCCTCAATCGCCCTTTTTACATCCTGCGTCTGGAGCTTTTTCTGTGCGTTTGCGATCATGGATCGCAGGCGTGCTTCTTTCATGTAATCGAGGACTTGCGGCTTCGTTACAAATTCAACGCGCTGCTGTTCACGCAGAAGATCGCCTTTTTTTCCATCGGCAAGAACGGGATCTCCCCCTAAATGCCCGAGCAGCGCCGTGCCAGCCATCCCAAGCCGTGTGATCTTATTTCTTCGCAGCTTGTCAGAGTTTTCCATAGAGTCCATTTCCCTCGATTATATATCGAGAGTGGCCTCTTTGGCGTGCGACTGAATGAACGATTTTCGGGCGGGCACGTCGGTACCCATGAGCATGTCAAAGATCTGGTCGGCTTCTTGTGCATCTTCGATGGCCACCTGTTTCAAAATGCGCCGGGCCGGATCCATGGTCGTCTCCCACAATTCTTCCGAGTTCATTTCGCCTAAGCCTTTGTAACGCTGGACGGAAACCTTTGGCGATTTTTTTGCCTTCTCTGTTTCTTCACTTTCACCGATTTCTTCCGGAGTGACTTCCTCAACCTCGACAGGCATATCTTTGCCGACGGCGGCAACGCGCTCTTCGTCGGAATATGCGTAGATGATCTCTTTCCCTTTTTTTATTTTAAAGAGCGGCGGCTGCGCGATGTAGAGGTATCCGCCATCGATAATGGGCCGGAAATGGCGGTAGAACAGCGTAAGCAAGAGTGTGCGGATGTGCGCGCCATCCACATCGGCATCGGTCGCGATGATGACCTTGTGGTAGCGCAATTTGCCGATATCGAAAATGTCACCGATGGCCGTACCCATCGCGACAACGAGATTTTTTATCTGTTCGGACATGAGCATTTTGTCGAGACGCGCGCGTTCGATATTGAGTATCTTGCCGCGCAGCGGCAATACCGCCTGCGTGCGCCGATCGCGTCCCATTTTCGCGGTGCCGCCGGCCGAATCTCCTTCCACAATGAATATCTCTGCTTCATCGGCGCTTTTCGTCTGACAGTCGGCGAGTTTGCCCGGCAGTGTCATGCCGTCGAGCGCACCTTTGCGCAGAATAGAATCTTTGGCCGCCTTCGCTGCCTTGCGGGCTTTCATCGCGAGCGTGACTTTGCCGATGATGCTGCGCGCCTCTTCCGGATGCTCCTCGAGAAATGCATTGAACCCTTCTGAAAAGACAGTTTCGGTCGCGCTGCGCGCTTCGACGCTCCCGAGCTTTGCTTTCGTCTGACCTTCAAATTGGATCTCGCGCAATTTGACTGAGACGACCGCGGTCAATCCTTCGAGCACGTCGTCGCCGGTGAATGAATCGCTCTCCTTGCCACCACTGCTCTTTATCTGGTTGTTGAGCGTACGAGTGAGCGCCGCTTTGAATCCGGTGACGTGCATGCCGCCTTCGCTGTTGTAAATGTTGTTGGCAAATGCCGAGAGGCGCGCCGTGATGTCATCGACATACTGAAGCGCGACTTCCACCGTGACGCCGTCCTGCTCTTTTTCGATATAAAAAATATTTTTGTGGATGGGCTCAAGGTGGCGATTTTGGAATGCGACGAGACTGCGCAAGCCGCCTTCAAAATAGAACGTGGTCGATGGCGCATCGAGCCCAAGCTCACGGAGGTTGTAGACCTCACTGTCGTTTATTTTTCCTCCTGCCCTGAGCCCTGTCGAAGGGGCGTGACGAAGGTCAAGCATCGAGATCCGCAATCCGCGCACGAGATACGCCTGCTGGCGCATGTGGGATACGATGGTGTCAAAATCAAATTCGCGCTCGGGAAATATCGTGGCATCCGGCTCGAAGGTAATGATGGTGCCATGCAGATTGGATGAACCGATCTTTTTGGTCTTGCCGACCGGTTTGCCGCCGTTCTTATATTCTTGAACGAATTTTCCGCCGTCGCGATGCACTTCCGCCCGCACGTACGACGAAAGCGCATTGACGACCGAAACGCCGACACCATGCAGACCGCCGGATACCTTGTAGCCGCTGCCGCCGAATTTGCCGCCGGCATGCAGCTTGGTCATGACCGTTTCGAGCGTGGAAACTTTTGTCTTGGGATGGATCTCGACCGGAATACCGCGGCCGTTGTCGGCCACACGCACCAGATTGTCCGGCAAAAGCGCTATCTCAATATCATTGGCGAATCCGCCCATCGCTTCATCGCGCGAGTTGTCGAACACTTCCCACACAAGATGATGCAACCCCGAGAGGCTCGTGGTGCCGATGTACATGCCCGGACGGCGCCTCACCGCCTCCAAGCCCTCGAGCACGGTAATGTCGGCCGCTCCGTATGAGGAACCCCCCTTTGTGGGGGTAGGATTTTTGACAGATTTATGCTTCTTTTCAGCCATATTTTGATAGGTTAAGTGTAGCAAAAAAACACCGCCCTGACTAGGGGTAAAAGATAGAAAAGGTGGTGTAAAAAAGAGCGATGAAGAATGATTGATTTACGAAATCAATCATAACGACATCGTAAGTCGTTATCGGAATTATCGAACTTCCCAGCCCTTTTCTTTCACTGCGTCATTCACGTTTTCCATACGAGCATTCGCATCCTCATCGAACAGTGTCCGGTCAAATGATTGGAATAGGAGCCGGAACGCGTATGAAACTTTGTCGTTCTTTCTGAATTCATCAAATTTCTCGCTTCGGACCAGAAGTTCGCCCGAGTTCTCTCGTATAACCTTCAGAACGTCGTCCGCCTCTGTCCCGGCAGGTACCCACATGGCAATATCGCGAACGATGAATGGATATTTTGAAAATGTCTGATAATTCCCTGTTGACGATGTTGGCAAATGTTCATATGTATTGACGGCGATTGGTTCGAGCACCCTCTCGTTCGCCTTCTCTTTTTCGCCGATCGTAGCGAGCATTGTCACTTCTTTGCCACTCTTCCACACCGTGCCGATATCGAACAATTTCACTTCCTTGAGACCCAGCAGATCCTTGTTGCGGGCGTTTTTTAAAAGCGCATCTTCGAGCCCGGGAATCAAACTGGTGCGCAAGTACGGGCGTACGCCGTCGACTTTGTTGGTGACCACACGTTCGCCTTTGTCCGCAAACACGCTCGTGAAGACCTCTGAATATCCTTTTGATATCAAATCCTCCCGCTCATGTTCCGCCGCATAGAAATTTGGATTAACTTCTGGTTGCTTGGGAAATGGCGGAAGTTCGACAGCTGAAATTTTGTCATAGCCGACGATGCGACCAACTTCTTCGATGATGTCCTCGGGAATGAGAAGGTCGAGGCGCTCGAATGGCGGTGTGACGATGAATGCGTCGTCATTCTTCTCGAACGGGAGTCCAAGACGAGTGAATACGTCTATAATATCTGTTTCACCAAAATTCGTTCCAAGAACACGATTAACCTCTTTGATTGAAACCTCGATCCCATTTAGGACGCGGTGTGTCCTAAATGGATATTCATCAACAAAACCAACGATCTCCCCGCCTGCAACTTTTACAATGAGGCCAGCGACAGCGTGCATGCCGTATGCCGCTAATTCGGGTGAAATCACCTGTTCAAAGCGCACAGATGCATCGGTACGCAATTTGAGCGCTGCTGCTGTTTTTCGCACGGATACGCCATCAAAGTTGGCAGATTCGATGATGATATCGGTTGTATTCTCATTCACGCCGGCAGGTTTGCCGCCTTTGACTCCCGCAACGCCGATAGCAGCTCCGGAGTGCGCATCGGCAATAACCATCATTGAATCCGAGAGCCCATATTCTTTATCGTCGAGCGCGAGCATCTTTTCTCCGACCCGAGCCAGGCGAACTTGAATTGCATAACGTCCTCCTTTTTCCGTAAGTTGGCCGGCATCAAAGGCATGCAGCGGCTGGCCGATATTGAACATGACAAAATTCGTCGCATCGACGACATTGTTGATTGATTTCTGTCCAACAGCCTCAAGGTGCTTACGGAGCCATTCGGGGGATGGACCGACTTTGACCCCGCGGATCATTCCCGCGATATACCTCGAACATAATTTTGGTTCTTGTATAGAAATCGCTAGATTTGTCGCCACGGGAATGAGGTTTAACCTCATCCTTAATGGGTCATGTGCGAGCGGAATATTGAGGATAGCCGAGATTTCCTTTGCAATACCACGATGCGATAGGCAGTCGTGGCCGCGATTGGGAGTCACTTTCACATCAAAAACTTGATCCATGTGGGACTTCGTAAGTCCCACATTTTCAATGGATTCGACCTCGAACGCGTGAAATGTGAGTGCGTCGGCAAGCGCCGCCGCATCCGGCAACGGTTGTTCAAAAAATGTTTGGAGCCAGTCGCGAGAAATTTTCATATATCAGAATTGATTGATGAAGCGGAGATCGGCGGAATGCATGAGACGCACGTCGTCTATTCCCCACCGTAAGAGCGCGAGACGATCAAGGCCCATACCAAATGCAAAGCCCTGATATTTTTCGGGGTCGACGCCAGAATTCTTGAGGACACTCGGATGCACCATGCCCGCACCCATCATCTCTATCCATTTGTCGCGCAATTTTTCGGGCACATTCTCTCCCACTAATCGCATATCAACCTCGACCGATGGTTCGGTAAAAGGAAAAAAGCTCGGGCGAAACCGTATCTCAACATCTGCGCCCTTGAACAGTTGTTGAAAAAAATTCTCGAGCGTTCCTTTGAGGTGCGCGAGCGTCACATCTTCACCGACCGCGAGCCCTTCGATCTGAAAAAATTCCGCTTCGTGTGTAATGTCGGTCGCTTCATTGCGAAATACTTTACCCGGAACGATGACCCGATACGGCGGAAGATTTCCCTTTTTTATTTGCTCTTCCATGTAGCGGATCTGCACCGGAGAAGTATGCGTGCGCAACACCATTCCCGGCTCGTCTTTGATGAAAAAAGTATCCTGCATGTCGCGCGCAGGGTGGTCTTTGGGCACATTGAGCGCGTCGAAGTTATACCATTCGCTTTCGATCAGAGGACCTTCAGCGAGCGTGAATCCCATTTCATAGAAAATGCCGTTCGCCTCGCGGATGAGCGATGAGATGGGATGGGTATGTCCTCGCTGCATTTTGAAAGTATACCGCCTTCACCAGAGTTACAAAACGATAGTTTTATGGTACAAACAGCCTACATGGGCGATATCAGTATGAGCATCGGCATCGTGTATGCCCTTATTTTTCTTTGTCTCTATTTTGAGATTTTTTTGCTGGTCTCATTTCTTGAAAGAAAATTTGGAAGGAGAGGGGCGAAGGAACGCGCTGGCATTACTCATTTTCCACACGTGGCAATCATCGTACCGTGTTTCAACGAAGAAAAAACGATAGGAGCCACCATGCGTTCGCTGCTCGCTCTTGAATACCCCAGGGAGAAACTAGACATTATCGTCGTCGACGACGGTTCGACCGATCGAACATTCGAAATCGCAAGCCAGTACATAAACGAACGAGACACCGCGCATGGTATTGCGAATGTCCGAGCACAACAACGCACAGACGTCCCCACAAACCCAAAGTGCAGTGAGGACGTTGCCATTGATCTAAACGCCAGCGAGTTTCGCAATACCATGTGCGGCGTCTCGCGAGTGCGAATCTTTCATAAAGAGAACGGTGGCAAACATACCGCCATGAATCTGGGGCTCGAAAAAATAGACGCGGAACTGATCGGCTGTCTCGATGCCGATTCAATCGTCGAGAAATATGCATTGCAGGAAATGGTGTCGATATTCAAGAACCCGAAGGTCGCCGCTGTGACTCCCGGCATCCATGTGAAGAATCCGGAGACAATTCTCCAGCACATGCAAAACGTGGAGTACCGACTGAGTGTCTTCAACCGCTTTATTTTTGCGGCGCTCGGCTCCGTCTTCATCACACCGGGGCCGTTTTCCATATTCCGGACAAGCATCGTCCGTCGGCTCGGCGGCTGGCGCTATGCCCACTCCACCGAAGACATGGAAATGGCGCTCCGCATTCAGGCCGCGGGACTTCTCATTGCCAACGCGCCACGGGCAGTCGTACACACCTCGACGCCGCGCACGCTGCGAGCGCTCTACCGGCAACGCGTGCGCTGGACGTATGGTTGGATATGCAATGCCAAGGACTACCGCTATATGTTCGGCAATCGCGCGTTCGGCAATCTCGGCATCATTATTCTTCCATGGGCGATCTTTTCAATAGCGACGGGAATCTATTTTTTCTTCCGCGTCATGTGGTACGGCATTCTGTATGCACAGGGTGAATTGATGCGTATCCAGATAATGGGAGTGCATCCGCAACTCTCGTATGATCCTTTTTACATCAACACAAGCGCGCTCTTTATGCTGGTCGTCGCGAGCGTTGCAGTCATACTGGTACTCATCTGCATCGGGTCATTCATCGGAACGGGCTCAAAGAAGCCGCCGATGGCAACGCCGCTGTTCCTCTTTTTCTATAGTTTTCTCGCCCCTGTGTGGCTTCTCGCCGCAGTCTTCCGTGCAATGTTCAAAACAGGCGTCCAGTGGCGATAATTACAAATGAGAGTATAGTCGCGATTTATGGACCCCGTAGTCAATACCCGCACCGCTCGTTGGAGCACCTATGTCGTCGCTTTCGGAATAACAGCGCTCATTTTCGCCACCGCGCTCTACGCGAGCAACTATTTCAATAATCAGCGCATCGCCGACATCCGCACGACACAAGACAATATCTCGACCGACATCCTCTCGATCGAGACGCAGTTCGACCTGCTCCAGCAGCACTCGTGCGCCGATGTCGCCGAAAACACGATACTCCCGAGCGAATTGCAAACACTCGCCAACCAGCTCTCATATATGGAAGGTCACGGGCAGACAAATCCCGAAGAAGTGATACGGTTGAAGCGCCTCTATTCGCTGCTCGAAATAAAGGACTACCTCCTGATGAAACAGCTCGCGACGCGCTGCGGACTGAAGCCGGTCTTCATTCTCTATTTTTATTCCAACGAAGGTGACTGCACCGACTGCCAAAAACAGGGGTATGTCCTGACGTCGCTTGCGCAGACGTATCCGCAACTTCGCATTTATTCGTTCGATTACAACCTCGATGTCTCGGCGCTGAAGACGCTGATATCCATCGACAATGTGAAAGACAAGTTTCCTGCGCTGTACATTAATGATAAGGCCTACTACGGATTTCAGAGCGTCGCCGACGTGACGAAGATACTGCCGCAGCTCGCAACCCTCAAAAAAACGGCGACCTCGACCTCGGCACAAAAGTAAAACGGCGGGGATGAGACCCGCCGTCTGGGAAAAATACCGGTCACGCTCTGACGTAGCCGGCAAAAGGTGTTATGGATACGATGAAGACCTTCACCAATCTGTCGATGCCCAGTTGAGCCCGGAGCCGGCGTTCGGCAAGCTCCCTCGACGGATGTCCCATCTTCGACCGAAAGCGAATTGACGATATTTTCACGCGGCTTTCAGAGCCTATTAGACCCTGATACCGCGTGGTATATCGCACATCGTGCGTCGGCACAATGTCCCTAGCCGTACTTAGGATGATTACCGGTCGTATTGTCATGACGTCCTCCTGTCTTTTTTGCTGGATGTACAATGCCACAATATCTTGAATAATGCAAGTTTTGGAGCCGCCTCCCGGACTCGAACCGGGGACCTTCGCTTTACAAAAGCGTTGCTCTACCAACTGAGCTAAGGCGGCGCTTCACTATTCTGCCTTCATTATGCACTTCATTCAAGCGCGAAGCAGTAAGACTTTCAGAACCTCGCGCGTGACACGTTCATACGTTCAATGCATGAAGTAGTGGTGGTGCACGTTCTAGCCTGTACTTCCATCGCGTTCGGAAAGTTTTACTGCTTCGCGCTTGTTCCCCACTTCTGCTGCCGTGCGTTTCCTCCGACTTTTCGGTTTTGACGATGTGGGCACACTGGAAATAACTGCCGCACTCGGCACTGTAGAGACGGTCGAGAGATCGAGCGGCCGCGGTGCCTCGGCGCTTGTCATGGCGCCATTTGTATTGATGGCGCTTCGGAACGGATGTTCCCCCACCTGCCTCAGAAAATCCGATCTCGTCTCGCGGCGCTCGAAGTGGTGTTTGTGGGAGAGCATATCAGCAAGCTGATGTGCCTTTCGTTCGCCGAATTGGAGGAGTGCAGCCGATTGTAGTGCGAACTCGCGCACCGCAAGGCGCACGATGAGCACGGCGATCGGCACCGATTTTGCCGCTTCAGACCTGCTTCGCGCCAGAAGCTGCTTAAGATTGAGTGCGTATCCGTCCGCCATTTCTTTGAAGGTCGACGTCCGCACGCGCTCGCGACGCAATTCCAAATACTTCATATAGAACAGAGAGGTGATCCCTATCATGGATGCAAAAAATATGGCTGCTGCAAAAAGCATATTATTTTTTTATCGCACCGAAAGGCGCTCGAAACGCACAACCTCGATCTTCTCACCAAATTTCTGCACCGCCTGCTCGATGAGTTGCCGCACCGTGATGCTCGAATCCTTTACGAACGGCTGCTCGAGGAGCACGCGCTCAGCCAAATAGCTTTCGAGTTTGCCCATGAGCGCCCTCTCGCGTGCGGGACCGGCGATCTTCTCCACTTCTTTTTCAAAGACTTCGCGCGCCGCCTTGATGTCGCTGTCGTGCACATCCTCGCGGGAGCGGAACTGCGGCTTCATCGCAGCCACGTGCATCGCAATGTCGTAGGCTAATTTCGCAAAGCCTTCATTTTTTGATACGAAATCCGTCTCGGTCATGAGGACGACGGCGCCGACGACGGAGCCGCCTGCGTGCGTGTATGCCGCGACAACGCCCGCGCCGAGCGTACGGTCAGCCTTTTTGCCCGCTATGGAGGAGCTTAATTTGCGCAATATCACCTTGGCTTTTTCCATATCGCCCTCCGCTTCCTCGAGTGCTTTTTTGCACTGCATTATCGAAACACCGGTCTCCTCGCGAAGTGCTTTTATCTGTTCAGTTCCAATAACAACCATGCACGTACTATACCAAAGATTTTATCGGCGCGCAGTTTTTATATCTGATTTTACGATTGCCGGCACTTTCTCCCCCTCGGTCGTAGGCCTATGGGTGAGACCTGCCGCATAACTTTCTGCGATTGCTTCAGCAACAAAACGAATACTGCGCACCGATGTGTCGTTGCCGGGGATCGGATATTGTACGAGTGAAAAATCGCAGTCGGAGCTCGAGAGGCCGATGACCGGTATCTTAAGCTGGTTGGCTTCTTTGACCGCCGTATCTTCATGACGCGAATCAACGACAAAAAGCGCGCCGGGGAGTTCGGTCATTTTGACCAACCCACCGAAACGGGCGAGAAGTTTTTCTATTTCACGATCGATCATGAGACGTTCGCGCTTCGTGTATTTTTCAAGCGCCCCGCTTTCACGCTCGCTCATGAATTTTTCAAGCCGATCGATACGCTTGCGGATGTTTTTGAAATTCGTCAGGGAACCGCCGATCCAGCGGCCTGCGACGTACGGTGCCCCCACCGATTCGGCTGCCGACTTCACGATTGAGATAGCCTCATTCTTACCGCCAACGAAAAGTACCCGCTTGCCGCTCCCCGCTATGGCACCCGCGAGCGCTTTTGCAGACTCCAAACGCTTGATCGTCTCTTCCAGATCGAAAATATCGGTGCGATCCTTGGTGCTGAAAATATAGGGGGTAGCGGTGGGGTGCCTTCGCGCGCGCGACAGAGCAAAATGCGCCCCGGCATCATAGAGTGTCTGCATATCGACTGTTGCGTTCATGTCCGCAGATACTAGCAAAATGAAGTGCTCTCCGCAATGACCAAGCCTTTGATTGACAATGTATACGTCACGCCTATGATGGCCCGAGTGAACCCTCACAATCATTCTAAACAATGGAGGACAAAGTGAACAACAAAGCGAAAACCGAGACATGGGTAGAGCCCCATCGTTATCTCGAGAGCAACGAGAGACCGGAAGTTCAAGAATGGCTGAGGGGTCAGGCTGAAAAGACAGAGGCATACTTCCAGCGCATTCCTGTTCGCGATCAGCTACGCAAAGAACTCACTGAACTGTTCGCGCACGATGATTATGGTACTCCGTACGGCCGGTGTGGTCGGTACTTCTTCTTCAAACGAGACGCGCATCAAGATATGAACGTGCTGTACGTCCAAGAAGGACTGAGTGGCACACCTCGTGTGCTCATCGACCAAAATACCCTCTCCGGGGATAAAACGACTACACTCTCCAGTTGGTCACCATCGCGTGATGGAAAATTCATGGTCTACGGCCTTTCGAAAGCCGGAAATGACCGGGAAGAACTCCGTGTGATGCATGTCGCGACTGGTAATGACCTCGCCGATCTACCAATTCCGGCTGAAGGATATCCGTCCTTCAATACGTGGAATGCCGACGGTAGCGGATTTTGGTACACCAAGCACGACCCACGAGCTCCACTGTCAGAACCAAAGCTTCATCAGAGGGTCTACTATCACCTTCTGGGTTCGGACCCTTTTGGAGATGAGATAGTCTTCGGTGATGACTTGAAGAAGGAAGACATTCCGTCTGTCGGTCTTTCTGAAGACGGTCATTTTCTCAAAGCGACGGTATGGTGCCAAGTGAACGGTCTGCACTGTACAAAATTGTTCATCAAGGACATGCGAAAGGTCGGAGGGAACTTCATTTTGGTCCTGAAAAAGCAGCCCGGGTCCGAGTTTTCGACGATGACTCATCGCGGCCAGCTCTATATTCGCACGAATTACAACGCACCGCGTTGGCGCATCGAAGTCCTTGACATCAACGAGGCGCTACAAGGCCGGATACACCCGACCGTACTCATTCCGGAAAGTGATGCACTCGTGGAAGAATATGATGTGGTGGGCAACCACCTATTTGTATCCTTTCTCCACAATGTACACACGGTCATCAAACAGTATGACTTGAATGGGACGGTCGTCCGCGAGCTCCAACTGCCGGGATTAGGAACGGCGGGTGGATTCTCGTCAGAAGCAGAGGGCAACGAGCTCTTCTACTCCTTCAGTTCGTTCGTGGTACCACCGAGTATTTATCGCCTTGATCTTACGACAGGCAGCAGTGCTCTCTTCAAAAAAATGGACGCCGGATTCGACGTACGAAAAATCAAGACCACGCAAGTGTGGTACCGGTCGAAAGACGGCACGACAATCCCGATGTTCCTCATCTACAAGAAGGGCCTCGCGCAGAATGGCAATAATCCCACACTGCTCTATGGGTATGGCGGATTCGACATCAGTCTCACACCGAATTTCACATCAAGCATCGTCCCGTTCATTGAGCGCGATGGTATCTACGCTATCGCAAACATCCGTGGTGGCGGTGAATATGGAAAAGAGTGGCACGAAGCCGGAATGAAGACAAACAAACAGAATTCCTTTGACGATTTTGCAGCGGCAGCACGATGGTTGATACAGGCAGGTTATACGCGAAAAGAGCGTCTCGCTATCCTCGGCGGTAGCAACGGCGGTCTGCTCACAATGACGACCATCACGCAAAATCACGATCTGGTCAAAGCTGCTATCGCCCAAGTTCCCGTGACGGACATGCTTCGTTATCATCTCTTTGATGGCGGAGTGCACTGGATTCCGGATTACGGAAATCCGGATGAACCAGAGATGCGAAAATACTTGTTCGGCTACAGTCCGTATCACAATGTGCGTGATGGCGAGAAATACCCTGCGGTATTGATTATCACCTCGGACAACGATGACCGAGTCCACCCGATGCACTCGTATAAGATGGCCGCGCGACTTCAGGAAGCAAACACGTCATCAAACCCCATCCTTTTGCGCGTTGAGTTGAAAGCCGGGCATGGCGGAGCAAGTGCTATATCGAAGTACGTCGAACAAGCCAGCGATATGTGGAGCTTTGTGTTCGATCAACTCGGTATGATCAAATAACCAACTGCCGGAAAATGCGCGGGCGCATTTTCCGGCCTTCTATTTTTTGACAACATCGCCCTCTCTTGTATACGTACTTATTATATCCGACCGATTAAGTTAAGTACGGTTTTCAGGAGGTGTTTATTCGATACCCTGCTCAGCCTTATCGAGTGCCTCGATGATAGAAGTCAGATCCCCCGCCATTATTTTTGTAATGTTAGACCACGATTCTTTGATGCGATGGTCCGTCACGCGGTCTTGCGGAAAATTGTAGGTGCGTATCTTTTCACTGCGATCACCGGTCCCGACCTGCAGTTTGCGGTCCGCGGAACGTTCTTTCGCTTCGCGTTCATCCTGCGCCTGCTGCAATCGACTAATGAGAAGCGTCATCGCCTTTTCTTTATTTTGCACTTGCGAGCGCTCCGACGTGCACCGCACATCAAGGCCGGTCGGCTTATGAATGATGCGCACCGCTGTTTCAACTTTATTGACATTTTGTCCGCCCGCACCGCCGGAGCGTGACGTTTCTATCTCGATATCCGCCGGATTTATAACGATCTTCGTCCGTTTATATATCGGCAAAATAACGACCGATGCAGTCGATGTGTGGATGCGACCGGCCTTTTCGGTGGCGGGTACGCGCTGTACGCGGTGCACGCCGGTCTCAAATCGAAGCGTGCGATAACAATCTATCCCCTTTATCTCGAATTGCGCCTCTTTGATGCCGCCCAATCCGGCCCGCGACTCATCGAGCTTTTTCGTGCTCCAGCCGCGCGCCTCGGCAAACCGCAGATACATATTCGCAAGCTCCTCCGCAAAGAGCGACGCCTCCTCTCCGCCCACGCCCGCGCGCACTTCAAGCACCACTTCATTGGGCCATTCGCGTTCGCCGGGAGCGCCGACGATTTTTTCCATCTGTGCCATGAGTGCGTCTTTCTGTTGTTCGATCTCCTGCTGCTCTTTTTCCGCAAGTTCTTTCATTGAAGGATCTATCTCTACCAATTCCTGTGAATCCTTTTCGGCCTGCGACAAACGCCTCCATTCTTGCACGAGATACGAGACACGGTGGTCATCCGCATATTCTTCAGGATTGATATGTCCAACATCAGCCATATAGAAATAGTACCGCGAATACGGCAAGGAGGTGACTCCTCATGCAATGAGGTGTCACCTCGTCGCATTTAACGTTTCGACTTTTTTGCAGCTTTCGGCTTGGCCGCGGCTGCGCGCTTCTTGAATTTGTCGACGCGGCCCGCAGTGTCAATGACCTTCGATTGTCCCGTGTAGAAAGGATGCGATGCGCTCGAAATTTCTATCTGGAATACCGGGTATACCTTGCCATCGTCCCATTTGTCGGTCTTTTCGGTCGCGACGGTCGAACCAATCAAAAAGCGCTTGCCTGCCGTGACATCTTCAAAAATAACCTCCCGATATTCCTTTGGATGAACGTCCTTTTTCATGTCGTCGAACTGTAGCACAATTGAGCCAAGATAGGGACTTGACACTTTGTAAAATAGGTGCTATCTTAACAAAAGACAAGTTGCCTGCCTTGCCTGCCTGCTGCACACACGACCGCATCTCAGGGGAGTGCACGATCATGAATCTGCTATTCGGCCTAATGCTCATCATCAGTGGTTCCTTCGCGGGATCCATGTTGGATGACTGGCTCGGCGTCGATTTCCATGATAGGAGAACGGCCCTCATCCACAAATTATTCTACATGGTCTGGGGGGCAGCGATCTTCACCGTGGGCAGTCATATCATGTAGGTTGGCTGTTGACACATACCGGATCGCCCTCCAACCCCAACTCGACCCCGAACGTAAATCGGGGTCGTTTTCTTTTTCCAAAGATATGACTCTTGCATACGCGGCCACGTATGTTAACGTCATAGTATTCATGAACCAAGTACGTGGCAGACGACATCGTTGTCTTGGCTCGATAGAACAAGATGTTTTGGAAGAATTAACTTTTGGTGACCTGTTGTATGCCACTCTCCTCTCGGCGCGATCGACTCGACAGTTCTACAAACTTGCGCATGAGCGTGCCACACATCGATATCGTCGCAGGCTTGCCATCGAGCGTCTTTCAAACCTCAACTACATCCATACATACGGAGGACGGCTCTCAATCACCGCGAGAGGTCGCGCTATCCTCGGTAGCACTATCGGTAAAACTCGCAAACTGCTTGAGACGCAACCATGGGATCATAGGTGGCGTATTGTTGTGTTTGATATTCCGGAAAAATATGCCTCGCTTCGAGATAGGGTTCGAAAGATTCTCAAAAAATCGGGCTTCGTAAAGTTGCAGCAGAGCGTCTGGATCTTTCCGCATGATTGTGAGGAACTTATCCAACTCATCAAAGAAGAATCGCGCCTGTCGAAATATATCCTCTACGGCGTACTGGAGCGCATTGAGAACGAACGAGCGTTAAAAAAGTCATTTCGCATATAGCGACACTGTTCAAGAAAGATATGACGCCCTGTGACGTGGCCGCGTTTATTGGCGTCATAGATGTGAGGATGCTTGCGCTTTTTTGGGACTCACCCGCCGAGGACGTCGATCTGCTGCTGGAATTGATCGGCAAGCTCCATCACATCGTCGCCATAAAATGAGTACGCGGATTTGGTGGCGTTTTTCCAACCGGCGAGATATCGCAGGGCTGCGAGACGTTCGGTGGCGCGCGTCTGCTGATCGGCGCCGTTGTCCATCATGAGTATGGAGGCTGCGAACGTGGCCGTGCGCGGATCCCACGGGTTTGGGGGGGTTTGTCCGGTAGAGGCCGCAATGCGTTCTTTGTAGAGCTGCCATGTAGACGGGATGAATTGTGCCGGCCCCATCGCGCCCCCCCACCCGTACCATGGCTTTTTTGAGACCGGCTGCGTATCCGGATTGATACCCAACTCCGCCGTGATCTGCTGAAACACCGGCTGATCGCGCGTTGGGTTCATGTCGACACGCCACGAACCGCTCCCGACGTTCTGTCCCAAATTACTCTCTTCGGAAAGAATGCCGAGAATAAGCGCGGGCCGCACGCCTGTTTTTAGCGACGCCTCTTTTGCATACGAATAGAGAGCACCGAACGTGATCGATTTTTCCGTGTCGCGCAATGCGAAGAGTGCCGACTCTATCTGCGCTGCTGTCTGCTGCTTGGAAGCGATGACCTGCTGATAGACCGACTCCTGACCGCGCGCAGCGGTTACGAGATCTTGCTTTTGTCGTTGAGCGGTCTTTAGTGAGTTTTGCTGCAATACCTGCAACTGCAGCAAGTCTTGCGCCTCTTGCTGCTGTTCCTCGAGCGCCGCTTGGCGTGCGGCGAGATCGGCGCGCTGCGCGGCCATTTCGGCAAATGATTTTCCGAGTGCTTTTTGTATTGCCTGAAAATTATCTATCTCCTCGAAGACGTCCGAAAGCGAGCCTCCGAGCGCGAGCGTCGCGAATGTCATATCGTCGATCTGTCGCGTCTCGCGCAATATCTGTGCGAGCGATTCCTCGCCGTCCGCCACTTTATAATCAAGGTTGCGGATACCCTGCTGTTTTTGCGCGATATCGTCTTTCAGTTTTTCGATGATGAGATTACGCTGCTTGATACCGAGCTGGGCGGCTTGTATTTTTGAATCAAAAATAGCGACATCGCGCTCAAGCGATGTACGCTGCGTCTGCAGTTGTGAAAGATTGGCCTGATTATCCTTGATCTCGCTTTGTATCTGCGCAAGCTGCGTCTCGAGCGTCGCACGCTCCGCAGGTGACACTTCTGCCAATGCAAAAAATGGGACAGCGAGCGCTGTACATGCAGCTATACAAAAAAACCGCGCGTGAGTGAGGCGCATAAACGTATCATCTAGTATATCAAACGAGCGAAGGCGAGTGCAGCGAAGTGGTCGTAGACCGTGCCCAGCGCCAGCGACCAATTTTTCTTAGGGCTTGTCCCTTAGAAACAATGGAAGTGCCCTTGTGGTGTAGGCGGCGGGTGCAAGAGATTTGAGATTACTCTTTTTTCTCTTTTCCGGCGGGGGCGGATTTCTCCGCTTTCTTCTCTTCTCCCGCGGCTTCGGCGCCCGCTTCCGCCGGCTTCTCCGTCAAAATGATGGTTTCGGGTGCCGGTGTGATCTCCGCGGCTTCCTCTTTGAATTCAGTGACCGAGGCGACGATCTCATCCGCCGGCGTTATCAGTGTCGCACTCGCCGGCAGCTCGATATCGCCGACCAAAATCCGATCGCCGACATTCGCAAGCGCAGCGAGATCAACCATAAGATGGTGCGGCAATTCCGCGGGCGCGACTTCTATCTCGATCTCGTGGAGCGCCTTCACGACGACATGTCCGGCTTTTTCGGCCGGGGCGATACCTTCCCATTCGAGCGGAACGTCAATCTTCACTTTTTTACCCTTTTCGAGTACATAAAAATCAGCATGCAAAACCTTGCCGGTGACAGGATGGAATTGTACATCGTGTATCAGTGTGTCCTTCGGCTCGCCGATGCCGCCGAGCTTGACGATGGTCGTCTCCCCCGCTTCCTTCCATACACGCTCGAGAAGACGCGCCTCGATCGCTATCGGAGTGGCTGCCTCCTTGGGGCCATAAAAAATAGCCGGAACGACACCACGCTCTCGGAGTGTGGCGGTAGATTCTTTCGCGTCGCGCGAACGTACTTCCAATTCGATCATGGGCAGAGTATACGGATTTCCCTTGATTTTGCAACACACGATGCGAGTCGGCCATACAGCGTGATACACTATTTCCATGAAATACGACTTCGTTTCTTTTGGTGATGTGACTACGGACTGTTTTATCAAGCTGAAAGATGCGCGCGTACATTGCAATATCAATCACGAAGATTGCGAACTCTGCGTCAAATTCGGACAAAAAATTCCCTTCGAATCGGCCACGATCGTACGCGCCGTCGGCAACGGCACGAACGCCGCCGTGGCTGCCGCACGCATCGGACTTATCAGCGCCGCTGCTACTGAAATGGGCGATGATGAAAATGGCCGCGAATGCCTGAAGACCTTGCAGAATTTTGGGGTTCATACGGAGTTGATCGGTATCCACGCAGGTCAGCCGACCAATTATCACTACGTGCTCATGTACGAAGCCGAGCGCACGATCCTCATCAAACACGAGAAGTACGAGCGCACAATCCCGCAATTCGAGGAACCGCCTACGTGGTTCTACCTCACGTCACTCGCCGACGGCACCGAAGATTTTCAACACTGGATCGCGAAATATGCAAAAGACAACAGCGTGAAGCTGTGTTTCCAGCCGGGCACGTTCCAAATCAAAATGGGCAAAGACGCGCTCGCCGACGTGTATGCCGCCACCGAAATATTCTTCTGCAACAAAGAAGAGGCGCAAATGATACTCGGCACGCCCAAGGAACACGATATTAAAAATCTTCTGAACGGGATCCGGGCACTAGGGCCAAGACTAGCCGTCATCACTGACGGACGCAACGGTTCGTCTATCATGACGAACGAGGGTGCGTGGTCCATGCCAATGTATCCCGATCCGGCACCCCCGGTCTCGCGTACCGGAGCGGGCGATGCGAGCGCTTCGACGACCGTCGCTTACCTCTTCCTCGGACTGCCGCCGCATGAAGCTCTGATGCGTGGACTCGTCAACGCTGCATCGGTAGTGCAAAAAATCGGTGCGCAAACGGGGCTCCTGACAAAAGAGGAGATCGAGGCGTGGTACGAAAAACGCCCGCCCGAGTTCAAAGCGACAGCGATCTAGGGCGTTTCTCAGTTTTTTCGATGGAAGTGTTTCTCACACTTCTTTTCTGTCGATCACTTTTTTGATGGCTGCCACTATGTGCGAGACGCCCATGCTGAAGTACTCAATAAGTTCGACGGGGGTGCCTGATTGACCGAATTGATCCTGTACACCGATAAATTCGATCGGTACGGGACATTCTTTGGCGAGTAATTCTGTCGTCGCGCCACCGAGTCCGCCCGCGATCTGATGTTCCTCGACGGTGACGACAGCGCCGGCTGCGCGCGCAAGCGAGACAATCGTTTCGCGGTCGAGTGGTTTGATGGTGTGCACGTTTGCCACAACAACCTGTATGTTTTCTCTTTCGAGCTCGCGCGCGGCGAGGAGCGAATTATAGAGAAGTGGCCCCGTCGCAAACACCACGACGTCCGTCGAGGCAAGGCCTCGTCCGTCGAGGCCTTGCCTCGACGACGACTCCCAGACAGTATTGATTTTACCGACTTCAAATGGTGTTTCAGCAGTTGTCATGACCGGCGTTTTCTCGCGGCCAAATCGCATGTAGACGGGCTTCCCCGCTTTCGCGGCCGCGATCGTCGCTTTGCGTGCTTCTTCCGCGTCGCACGGCGAGATCACGATCATATTGGGCATCGCACGCATGAGCGCCACGTCTTCGAGCATCTGGTGCGTCGCACCATCGGGTCCCACTGATACGCCGGCATGCATGCCGCAGACAATAACCGGCACATTATTGAGTGCGATAGTAGTGCGAATCTGCTCCCAGTTGCGCCCTGGCGAAAATGCCGCGTATGAGGTAATGAACGGTATCTTGCCATAATTGGCCATACCGGCCGCGACCGTCGCCATATTTTGCTCTGCCACACCCATCTCGATATATCGCTCGGGAAATTCTTTTTGGAACCACTCCGCGCGCGTGGATTCTTTGAGGTCGGCGGACAGCACAACGACGCGCGGATCAGCCTTTCCTGCTTCCACCGCACCCTTACCAAAACCATCACGCGTAGGAACAAGATCGGGTTTCTCAAAAATATTCGCGGCAAGTTTTGCGTCAGGATTAATCATATTATTTATTGATGCTCACTCGTGATCTTGCCGCCGAGGGTGCGGAGTTCGCTGAGGAATTGTACCGCCTCGTCTTTGCTCGGCGGCTTGCCGTGCCAGCGGAAATCGCGCTCGATCTCGCGCACGCCCTTACCGGGGATGGTATGTGCAATAATGACGGTCGGTTTCTCAAAAATCGCTTTCGCCTCTTCGCACGCCGCAATAAATTGCGGAATGTTGTGGCCGTCTACTTCCAAGACGTGCCAGCCGAACGCGCGGTATTTATCGGCAAGCGGTTCGAGCGGCATCACGTCTTCGGTGTTGCCATCTATCTGAATATTATTGCGGTCAATTATGGCAGTAAGGTTGCTCAAGTGTTTGGCACCGGCGAACATTGCCGCTTCCCACAAATTCCCTTCCTGATGTTCGCCATCCGACATCGCGCAGTACACACGGAAATCGGCCGCCTGTGGTGAGTTTGTCGAACCATCCATTCGTGCCGCATACGCGTAGCCCGATGCCTGCGAAAGGCCGCTCCCGAGTGGTCCCGAGGTGGTCTCGACGCCGGGCAAGCGCTCGCGCTCGGGGTGCCCTTGCAACCGCGAGCCGAATTTGCGCAGCATGAGGCATTCCTCAACGGGAAAATATCCCGCATGCGCCATCGTGGCGTAGCGCACCGGCGTGATGTGACCATTGGAGAGAAAAAGCCGGTCGCGCTCGGCCCAATCCGGATGTTTCGGATCGTGCTTCAAGACGCGAAAATAGAGCGCCGTAAAAATATCCGCCATACCCAAGGGGCCCGCGGTGTGTCCCGAGCCGGCGGCGAGCAGCATTTCAATAACGGTCTGCCGAATGGCGTTGGCCTTCAGGGATAATTCGTGCACTTCGGCGTCGGTGAGTGGTTCCATCTCCTCTATTGTAACGCATGCACGCGCCCAAAAAATCATCAGATACTAGGCGCGGGGAAAGCGGATTCGGAGTCGTACATGGGTACGATGACGAACACGCTGGGGCCCCGCAACAACGTAGATGATGGTTTTTGGACGCGCGCTAAAAGTCCCGCCCACCCGGCGAATAAAATCCAAACGCCCATGAACGCTGTGGATCGGCGAGATTGGGGTATGACGCAATAACCTTGGCAACATTTTCAGCGTTGTTCCAAATGAGCTTGAAATCTTTGCCGTTCGAATAATACATGTAGTTGCCGTCGCATGCGTCGGAATTGTTGGGAGAGCGCGGTAGTGCGAGAATGTAGTTGGGTACAAGCCCCGCTATCCAATCCGGCGACGAATCGCCCCAGCATGTATAGAGGCCGTCCCAGTTGCCGCCGCTATCCGGATACTTGTTATTGTCGTTGTAGTAAATCTCAAGCGCCTTATCCAGCTTCCGGAGATGGGCTATCGCACGCGCAGCGTGCGCGCTTTTTATCTCGGTATTCACCGATGTGAAGATAATGGATGCTAGAAGTCCGATGATGGATATCACCGTCAATAGTTCAATAAGCGTAAATCCCTTACCACTTCTTTCACGGGGAAAGAAGTGGTAAGGGATAAACCCTATTTTTCTCGTGTGACGCATATTATTGAATCTTCAACGTGCTGTTCGCCCTATCGCCCATCGTGGTGCGCATTGAGGCATCCATTTGCGCGCGTGTCGGAGTTTCCGCAGTAGATTTCGCGACCCAATTCCACACAAGGAACATGCAGGTGTATGAGGCGACCATGATGGCGATCAAAATAAATACTGCCGCCGACCTCGATGGTGCGATTCCCACGCGCACCAGCCACCCCGTCATATCAAAACCGCTGCGGTGCTCTCTGTCTACCATCGGAACTTTTGGCCGCTCTACGGGTTCGTTGGAAAAAGAACTGATGCGTCTTGCACGGTCGATCTCTGTCATCGGATAATTATATAACGGCTTTTGCGGCACTCGCGATACGCGCGTATGCAACAGCCGGGTCCGGATCTTTCATGATCGCCGATCCGACGGCAAACCGTGAGGCGCCCGCACGAACAATGTCGGGAATATTGACTTCCGATTCCCCGCCGTCCACGCTGAGGATAATATTCGGATGCTTGGCATGAAGCTCCCGAACACGCTCGATTCCTCTCGGGTCATAGGGTATGCCTTGCGTGCCGATCGTTGCAATAGTCATTATGTGAATAAAATCACACGCACCCATGACGGGATCCAAGACATTGAGCGGTGTATCAAGTAAAATCGCTAGTCCTACTTCTAAGGCCCCGCTTTTTCGCCACGCCTCAATTACTTTCTCTGCCTCGCGGGAACTATTGAATGATTCGATGTGACCGAAGACGGACGCGGCCCCCGCGCGCGAAAATGCTATTCCAATATCCCGCGGCTCTTTGACCATGAGGTGCACGTGGACGTCCATGCCAGCGAACGGCTGCAACGTAACGTCCGAAAAATTCCCCGCCGCAGTATACGGCCACGTCATCGCGGGCGTAAAAATGCCGTCGTCGATGTCGAGGTGGATGGTGTGCGAGAACGCGCGTATCTTCTGAACACTCATCGCAAGCTCGCGCGGATTGGTCGGCACGCACGTAGGGATTATTTCGACTGTCCGAATATCAGCCATGATTTGTAAGCCTGAAAGCTTTCTGGCTCCTCGGCTCAAAAATGAAAATTTTAATTTTCATTTTATTCGCTCTACGTCGCCAGTTAGTTCATCTATTTGTTTAATGCGACGCGTATGCCGCTCTTCGCCGCCAAAGGCGGCGGAAAGCCATTTTTGCACGGCGTCTTTCGCCTCGTCCTCATTTAGAAATCGTGCGCCGAGCGCGAGAACATTGGCGTTGTTGTGCGCGCGCGAGGATGTAAGAACGTCGATGGTGTGACCTGATATATCCCTTTGTAATCGCACCGGAGCGCTTTGCCCGTCCGTAGCCTTGCTGTACCCATTGAAGCCTTGGCGTAGTTGGGGCGAAGGAGGGCCGTAGAAAACAGCGGCGCGGACGCCTTGCAGACGATTGGCGACCATCGCTTCTCCCTCCCCCGAACCGCCGAGAATGATGGCTCGGCTGATGATGCCGTTCCTGATATCCTGCGCGACTTTTTTCGCAGCGCGAATAACGATGGGGGGATAATCGTCGTTGGTATCGAGCGCAGAGACGCCGCAATCCTCCACTTCGTATCCGAGCGTGCGCACAAACTCAACAAGAATATTTTTTAGTTCAAATCCTGCGTGATCGGCGGCGAAATATATCTTCATACAATCGGATGTTATGACCTCGTGGGTCCCATGGACCTACGAGGTCCGCGACTCACGTTCATAATCGTTTTGCCACTTCAGAGACATGTTCCACCAGTGTGTGGCAATACCCCATCTCATTGTCATACCACGCGAGCACCTTCACGAGCATGCCGTCTACCACACGTGTCATCGCGAGGTCGGCTATCGCGCCGTAGGGAAGTCCTAAAATATCGCTAGAAACAAGGGGTTCTTCGGTAATAGCAAACACGCGCTTCCAGCGATCGCTCGCCGCCGCAGCACGCAGCGCGTCGTTCACTTCAAGGGCCGATGTCGCGCGCTTTGGTACAAAGGTGACATCGACAATAGAACCGGCGGCGACCGGTACGCGCACGGCGATGCCGTCGAATTTTCCTGCGAGTCCAGTGTAGGCCAATGTCGTCGCTTTTGCGGCGCCGGTCGATGATGGTGAAAGATTGGCGGCGCCGGCGCGGCCGCGGCGAAAATCATCGGGAGCAACGCCGTCGACGAGCGATTGCGATGCGGTGTATGCGTGCGTCGTATTCAGGAGCGCGCGCTCAATCCCTATTGCCTCATCCAAAATGCCGATTATCGGACTCGCCGCATTCGTCGTGCACGATGCGTTGGAGCTGATATCGCACGTGCCGAATTGATCTTCGTTGGCGCCGATGAGAATTGTCTTGGCTCCTTCGCCTTTGACGGGAGCGGTGATGACTACCTTTTTCGCGCCGGCACTGATGTGCGCGTGTGCTTTTTGGGGGTCGGTAAAAAAGCCGGTGGATTCAACGACAATATCCACCTTCATGTCTTCCCACGGCAACTCCGCGGGATCTTTTTTCTGCGTCAGATAGATACGCTTGCCGTCGACGACGAGCGCGCCCGTCTCGGCCGCGACCGGGAATTTCGCCGGTCCGTACACGCTGTCGTATTTTAATAAATAGGCGAGATTTTCTCCCGGCGCAAGGTCATTGATAGCAACGACACTCATCTCCCCTTTTTCTCCCTCCGCCAGCTGGTGGATTCTCCTTTCCAAGAGGGCGCGCATAAACCCCCGCCCAATTCTGCCAAACCCATTTATTGCTATTCGTGCCATGCATAGATTTTAGCATCTGAAACCTCTTTTATTACTGTGTACAACGATACATGTTCGACCTACGAGGTCGAACATGTATACTATGCCCCATGGAGCTCTATCATCTTTTAAATCGAGGTGTGGATAAGAGGCAAATTTTCCTTGATGATCAAGATCGAGCTCGATTCGTTCACAATCTCTATGAATTCAACGACGGCGTTTCAGCGACAAATACTCTGCGAGGATTGCCGACCGATTCGCCGGAAGCGATACTGTTCGACCTCGTAGGTCGAACATCGGAACGGGAACAAATCGTCGACATACATGGCTGGTGCATGATGGGCAACCACTATCACCTGCTCGTCTCCGAGATTGTTGACAATGGCATTACGAAATTTTTGATGAAACTCAATGTCGGCTACGCGAAATATTTTAATGAGCGGTACAAACGAGTTGGAACCCTTTTCCAGGGCCGGACGAAAAGGATACTCATCGACAACGACGCGCACTTTTTGCATATCCTGCATTACATCCATTTGAATCCGCTCGATTTCTTGAAAGGGTCCGAATCGTGGCGCGACTTGGAGATTAAGAACGCAACAGTTGCGATGCAATATCTCGATCAATATCGCTGGAGCAGTTATCTCGACTACTGCGGCAAGAAGAATTTTCCGTCGGTTATTACAAAAGAATTATTCGGGGATGTTTTTCGAGATTACAAAAGAACGATCACCGCGTATCTTAAAGACATTGAAATGTCTTTAGTCAAACCGTTTCTTCTCGAATAGTAACGATGTCCGACCTACGAGGTCGAACATTGGCACGGTACCTACCGTATGTGCGACCTCGTAGGTCGAACATGGTCAGGGAGTGGTTGAGGTAGCAGTCGATGTTGAGATCGTCGGGTCAGAAGCAGGTGCCGGGGTTGAAGCTGGCGGCGTGAGGGCGATGATGTTCATCATGCGGGTCGAGGTCGCGGTGAGACCGATGCTGTTCGTCGCAACATAATCGATCATGTGAGTTGCCGCCGCTGACGTATCGATCTGCACTGGCTCCATACTCACTCCGTCGACGAACGTATGGATGCCAAGATTCAAGTCGGCAACCGGACCCGTGATGGTAGCGCCGAGGTCGGCGTAAGTATCGCCCACCGTGACGGCGGCGGGATTATTGCCGTTTATCGAAATTATTGGAGCCGAGCTTGAAGCCGTGCCGGAGGTGTCTCCTCCGGTACTGGTTGTGGTTGAACTCGCGGAACTGGAGGAGTCACCTCCTGTGGAGGAGACTCCTCCAGTTCCACTCCCTCCGGTTCCGCCGCCGGAGCTTACCGTTGCAGCTGAGGCGGTTTGGCCCGCAATCATCGCATCGAGCTGCACTTTAGTGACGCAGGTCTCCGCTCCGCTGTCGTCTTGCACGCAGAGCTTTTTGGTCGTCACTTGATCGGCGTATACATTTTGCGCGATCAATTCTTTCGTCAGTACCTTTTGGAATATGCCCGTCGTGGCGTAGATCGCGTCGCGGAACACATGAATGACCGTATCTGCGATCGCGCTGATACCGTCGCGCAGCGCCTGCGAAGCATTCGCGAACGAAGCCACCCATGGCGTCGAACTCGCTTGTTCCGCGGTCAGCGTCGTCGACGCCGTTATGAGCTCTCCTGCTGAAGTGGTTGCCGCAAGCGGCGCTACGGAGAATGTGCGACCTCGTAGGTCGAACATGGCTTCCTCGATGGAGTCCACGCGCAGGCCGAGCGTGGCGGTCGTGGAGGCGAGGACAGAGACATCTTCCTTCGTCGCGAATGTGCGATCTACGAGGTCGAACATGGTGGAAGTGGCGATGTCGAGATCGGAGAGCCGCGCAAGGTCCGAGACGGAGCCAAGAGATGAACCGTCGCCAAACGTCAATGACGGAATGGCAAGCCCGTGATTGATGGAAATTGTGTTCGTGGTGGACGAGAAAGCCCAGTTTGCTACAATGGATTTCTCAGGTCCTTCGCTAGTCGAACTTGTCGACGCGTGGATTGTGGAATTGTCGCCCGCAAGGGCGGCGATTTCGTTTATGGTGCTCGTCGCCGGAAGCAATTTTTCAATATCAGAGAGCCGGCTGTCCAATTCACCTATCCCCTTTGCGAGCGACGGGACGATGGAGAGATAGTCGAGGAGTGCGGATTGCGTCGAGGACGCTTGTAACGTCAGAGTCGAAAGCGATGACGAGGCGGATGATGGAGATACGATCTCCATCATTGCAGGATTATAGGCGAGATTAAATGCGCGCACCGCATCGAGGCCCGAAGTTGCCGGCGTAGAATTCACATCACCTGTGAGCGCACTTCCCGAGAACGCCGATGAAATGCGCGATTGGATCGCGGAGAGCAGATCGCCGACGAAGTCGAACGGAGCGCTCGAGCTCGCCTCTGTCCAATCGCCCGAGGAGCCGAGGAGTCCGCCTCCGAGGCTCATGAGATCGAGGCCGGACTGCACATCTATATACATCTCCACAATCCCGCCCTCCGCAGGGTCGCCGGTGAAATTCCCGACCGCCCTGCCGACCGACGGGTCGAAGGGCCCCGCTTTCATGCCAACGCCCGCGACCGAGGAAGAGGTGATGCGATCGCCTGCGGCTATCGGCCCGTTCTCGAGCGAGACGCGCACCGGCACGCGACCCACCATCGCGAGCGGGAGCATCATGCTCTCGATGAAGTTGTCGCGCTCCTGCAAACTACCGGCGGAATTCCCGACAATGCCCGGATTGGTGGAAACGACGCCGACGACGTTCCTGTCGTTCGCGCCGTCGCAGTGCCCGTAGGTATCCTTCGCGCTCGCTTTCAAGCACAGGAGTTCACCCGGCAAATAGTCGGAGGGCGAGGTGCCCGTCTCGGGCATCACATACTCGGCGTAGTCGGAGCCTCCTATCTTCCCGACGCTGAAGTTGCGCAGGACTAAATTTAGTGTTCCTCCCGAGTTCTGATATCCCCGTGCCTCAATATAATCGTTTCCGTCGACATAAAAGACCGTGCTGACTGTTGCAGTATCCTCATCTGTGTTGGCAAGCGCGAGGTTTATTGCGTTGAGCGCAATCTCGGAGCCATTCACGTACACTGCGGCACCGACTCGGGTCCCGTCTGCGATCGTTCCCGTCGGTCGTACCGAAACCGAGACAACATAGAAGCCTGCTTCAGTCGGAGTAATCTTATTATCACTCTGCTCTGAAATGTTACTCGGATCAAGACCCTCGGCACTTATGTCCATCACCGTCCAAACGGTGGTGTCCGTAGAAGTATTGCCCCCGCTTACCCGCGCATACTGGGTCGAGGTCGCCATGACCGGCTTCCACGAGCCGCCGCTGTTCTTCACTTCTATTTTTCCGCCGTTGTCGCGCAAGCCGTAGCCGTCGGTGCCGAGCGTCGTGCCCCAGTTGAAATATCCTGCCGCCGCAAGGTTCAAGGTACCCGCAAAATACGCGTTGCCCGTCGTCGTCGCGCCGCCGGAGATGGTGAGGCCTCCCGCCTGCGTCCCGTCGCCGATGGTGGAGGATGCGGTAACGAGGAGATTCTTGAGTTGCGTGAGGCCGTTGTTGAAGACCGTCAGCAGCTCGGTCGCGAGGCTGTCGGTGATGATGACTGATTTGGTGGCCGCAAGCTGGTCGGCGCCTTGCACTTTCAAACTATTGCCCGTGGTGTTGACGACGCCCACGCCGAGGCCACCGGTCATGTAGGTGTTGTGGGCGACGATTCCATTGGCGACGAAGTTGTGGGTGCCCTCGATCTCGACGTCGAATACTTCTTCCTCGGCGACGGGCTCGATGGAGCGGATGCGCGCCCACGCGAGGCCACCTTTCACTTTCGACTCATTTGACGGCATGTACCGCGTATTGCTATCATGTCTATCTATGAGCAAATCAGCCATCACTGTCATCAACGACGAGAATATGCGCGGCATCATCGCGCCGTCTTCCGCTATTTCCGAAGAGATGCTCGAAGACCTCGTTGATCTCGTCGAAATGTCCGACCCGAAATTCGTCGCAAAAATCAACGGCGAGTTCAAGAAGACAAAGAAGTGGTTCGACGGCCCTACGCTTCGTAAAGAGCTTGGTGTGTAGCTATGTACAGCTATGTCTTCAATGCCGCCGGCAAAAAAGGCCTTCGGCGGTTGGACAAGCAGTTCCAGCGACAAGTGCTTGACGACATTGAAGAGATTTGCAAGCTTCGACACCCGAAGGATAGTCAGAATGTAAAGAAGCTTGAAGGCGGGCATGATGCCGATACGTACCGTCTCCGTTCCGGCGACTACAGGGTTGTTTTCCGAATTGATACGTCTTTGCTTAGAATTGTGAGCGTTTTCAACAAGCAAGCCGGAAAGCGGGGATATAAGTGAGGCTACCGCAATCTCGTCTCCTTCTTTTAGATTCGCGACCGTCGCCCACCCAGTCCCGTCGAGGCCTTGCCTCGACGTGAGCGGCGAGCGGTGCTTGAGCCACTTTCCTTTCGCATTCTTGACGAGATACGGGTGCTCGGCGGTGGTGCGTATGGTGCGGCCGTCTTCGGTGACGATGCGGTAGGTCTGCCGCACGCCCATGAACATCACTTTGTTGACGCGGCTCCACACCATCTCGCCCGTGCGCTCGTCGAGCGACTGGATCTCGTCGCCTTCGTCGAGGTCGACGATGGCGACTTCGTCGTAGACGTATTCTCCATCGGTAGTGTAGCGAATTCCCCTATGATATGCTCCTCGCACGGCCGTGGCATGGTGCGAGGCAGGCCCTGAGAATCCACGCCTCGAGGGTTCGAGTCCCTCCACGGCCTTATGCACAGATTCAATAGCTTCGCTTGACAAATAGGTCTCGTCGACTACACTTATAAGCGTCTCAGGTCCTGCCTCGCAGCGCTCTGCTGCTCGGGTCGTGGAGGAAGCACCGCTCGCGAGGGCGGTGTTTTCCGTTTCAGTATCCGGCTCGTCGTCCCATCCATCGAAATCATCCCCAAAGACATCCCTGATTTTTCTCCTGCGGCGCAAGCGGGTGTCCCCCGTCACGCAATGCCCCGAAATCGCAAGCTGCGTCGCGGGCGATGTGGTGCCGATGCCGACGAGGCCGTTCGAGGTGATGTGGAAGGCGGTGGAGGTCGCGCTTGCGGTCGAGGTGGAGATCGAGAGGAGCGGCGCGGTGTTGGTGGAGAGCGCGGCCAGCGAGAGTTGGGCCCACGGCGTGGTGGTGCCGACGCCGAGGCGCAGGTTGGTGTTGTCCCAGGTGAAGGACGAGTTGGCTGCGAGATTGCCGCCGGAGTAGAACTGGATGTTGCCGGTCGTGCCTGCTGCTGAAGCGCTGCCGCCCACGCAGGTGCCGCCGATCGCGAAGCAGCCCGAGGTGAGGTTCACGCCGCCGGTGGAGTAGAAGCTGCTCGTGGCAGTGGTGAAGTTCGCTATACTATTGAGTGAAAGGAGAGAGCCGGGGGAGGAGGTGCCGAGGCCGAAGTTCCCCGTTGATGTGAAGCGGCCAGCTTCCGTGAGCGTACCATTCTGGAGCGTGAAGAACGCCAAGTCCCCTTTCCCGCCGTTGAAGTTCTGCTGCAGGATGGAGAGTATTTTCGCGGTCGAAGTCCCCGTGCCATTGGTGATGTCTTGCGTGCGGAATTCGAGACCGACGGCCGTAGTTGTGGCATTGCCGTAGTTGGAAAGGTAGAGCGGCGAGGTGGTCGCTGATGAAGAATTTGATACTTCAAGTTTTGCTTGTGCAGAGGTGGTGCCGATGCCGACGTTGCCGTTGTCGAAGATCGAGGAGTTGTTGAATGAGAAGGTCGTGCCGTTCCACTTGGGAATGTAGTTGTTCGTGAGAGAAGCGATCGTGGTCGAGCCGAGTTTGTTGTTGAAGGTGGTCCAGTTGCTGGAGGAGAGGAGGCCGTTCGATACGTCGCTCCCGTAGCCGTTGAAGGTGGTGCCGTTCACGGTGATGGCGGGGACGCTGATGCCGCCGAGGAATGTTGACGTTGCAGTCGTCGAGGTGGCGAAGAAGTAGGCCGCGGTGGGGCCCGAGGTGGCGGTCAGGGTAGTCGCGCTCGCCCACGCGGTGAGCATGCCGGTCGTGCCGCCGGCAATGGTTGTCGCACTACTGGAAAGACAGTTGGTGCCGTCGACGGAGAAGCAGGT